>Ga0160472_100341_pt1 | contig 43325 bp, 36 predicted proteins | sample HID1973M_E11MG_FD_108267 | JGI IMG/M metagenome (GOLD analysis project Ga0160472, IMG submission 108267) | Enriched mosquito-associated microbial communities from UW Madison campus, WI, USA - HID1973M_E11 MG | ecosystem: Host-associated > Arthropoda: Insects > Digestive system > Unclassified ... | reverse complement strand
TCGGCGAAGTGGTGCATCTCCTGCGTGCGGATCTGGACCTCGAAGGCGCGGCCGTCGTCGCCGATCACCACCGTGTGCAGCGACTTGTAGCCGTTGGACTTGGGCCGCGAGATGTAGTCGTCGAACTCGCGCGGAATCGGCTGCCAGATATGGTGGACAATGCCGAGGACGGTGTAGCAGTCCTTGATGTCGTCGACGATCACGCGGAACGCCCGCACGTCATACAGGTCGGCAAAATCCAGCTCCTTGCCGCGCATCTTCTTCCAGATGCTGTAGATGTGCTTGGGCCGCCCCGACACCTCGGCACGGATGCCCTCCGCCGCGAGTTCGGCCTGCAGCCGCTCGATGGCACTGGAGATGAAGCCCTCGCGCTCGATGCGCTTCTCGTCGAGCAGCCTGGCGATGCGCTTGTAGGTATCCGGCTGCTCGAAGCGGAAGGCCAGGTCTTCCAGCTCCCACTTCATCTGCCAGATACCGAGCCGGTTGGCCAGCGGCGCGTAGATGTCGAGCGTCTCGCGCGCCAGCCCCGGCAGCGGCTCCAGCTTGTTCTGCGCCAGCCAGCGGAGCGACTGCAGCCGCGACGCCAGGCGTACCAGCACCACGCGGATGTCCTGCGCGAAGGCCAGCAACATCTTGCGCAGCGCTTCCACGTGATGCTGCCGCGCGATCGCCTCGCTCTTCGACGATTCGGCAGGCGCCGCAGTGCCCGCCTTGCCTGGATTACCCGCGATGGCGCCGATGCGCAGCAGTTGCCGTACCCCCTTGACCAGCCGCGCCACTTCCTCGCCGAACTGCGCCTCGATGTCGGCCTCGACCTCGGGCACGAACTCCGCCACCGGGAACACGCAGGCCACCGCGCGCACCACGTCGTCCACGCGCAACCCGTCGAGGATGCGCTGCATGCCCTCGGCATGCGACAACACGCTCTCGCCCGTCGGCAGCTTGCCGTTCTCGCCGTGCTCGCGCACGAAGGCCAGCGCGCGGGACACCAGATCGGCGTCCGGCCTGCCGGCCACCGGCACCGAGACTTCCGTGGACATCACCATGTCAATACCCGTCCAATACCCGTCCGATCGCTTGCACCGCGTCAGCCCAGCGCGGCCGTCACCACCACTTCGATGCGGTAGTCCGGGTTGGCGAGCTTCGCCTCGACCGTGGCGCGCGGCGGCGTGTTGCCCTGCGGCACCCAGGCGTCCCACACCTCGTTCATGGCATCGATATCCGTGACGTCGGTCAGGAAGATCTGACAGGACAGGATGCGCGTCTTGTCGCTGCCGGCCTCGGCCAGCAGGCGGTCGATATGACCCAGCACCTCGCGGGTCTGGCCGCGGATGTCGGCCTTCGGGTCGACTTCCGGCACCTGGCCGGCAAGATAGACCACGCCGTTGTACACGGCATATTCGGAAAGACGCTTGCCCACGTGGGCGCGCTTGAGCTCAGGGGTACTCATGACGGATTGCTGTTTGACTGGATAAGGCGCCGCACCGGCTGGTTCAGGCGCCAAGGAAAAAATTGCGGGCGATGGCGATCTGCTCCGGCTGGACGAACGTCGGTGCGTGGCCCACGTTGGGGATTTCCACCGAGCGCACGTCGCGGCCGCGCCTGATCATCTCGTCGAGCGTCTCGCGCGTGAGCAGGTCCGACTGCTCGCCGCGCACCACCATCACCGGGCCGGGCACCGCCTCGAAGCTGTGCCACAGCGCCGCCTCGCCTGCCTGCGCGAGCTCGGGCGTGATGTCGCGGAAGGGCACCGCCAGCGCGGGGTCGTAGTGAAGAATCCACTCCAGGCCCTTGTCGCCCGACACCGGCTTGAGGATCGCGCCATTCAGCTCGCGCCACTGCTCCGGCGAGTGGTGGCCGAACGACGTGCTGATGGTCTTCAGGTAGGCCAGCCCTTCCTCGAAGGTCTTGAACCGGACCTTCAGCCCCACGTACGAACCGATGCGCTCGATGGAAGTGGCCGTCAGCCGCGGGCCGACGTCGTTCACCAGCAGCTTGCGGATCGGCGACTTCGGCAGCCCGGCCAGGCCGATGCCCATCAGGCCGCCCATCGAGGTGCCGAACCAGTCGACCGACTCCACGTTCAGCCGCGCGATCAGCGTCACCATGTCCGACACATACTGCGGCAGCACGTAGCAGCGCGGATCGGCCAGCCACTCGGAGCGGCCGCGGCCGGCCACGTCGGGGCAGACCACGCGGTAGTCGGCGCTCATGACCTTCGCCAGTTCGTCGAAATCGCGCCCGGTGCGGGTCAGTCCGTGCACGCACATCAGCACGCGCGGATTGGCCGGATCGCCCCACTCGTGATAGGCGATGCGATGCAGGCCGGCAGGACTCAGGCACTGGACGAAACCGAGGCGGGGGCTGGCGCTCATCTGGACTCCCTGGCGGGGGCGGCGACGCGGCAACGAAGCGATGCGTACGACCGGATTGATCAAAGCTCGATTGTACGCCGAGCAGTTACAATGCCACAGCACGTGACCCGTCACGACGGGGCCGACGGTGCCACCCTTCATGCCGGCACGGCACCGCCCTGCTCTCCCGGAGCAAGCGCGCCGCCGCGCCGCACGGCCGGAGCCCTCGGCGCTCTCCTCGCGCGCATCTGCATCTCGTCTCAGTACCGGCCGGTTGCACGCACCGGCCAAACCAAATTGGATGGAGGTTTACATGCTCAAAGGCAAGACGGCACTGGTCACTGGCTCGACCAGCGGGATCGGACTTGGCATCGCCCAGGCTCTGGCGGCCCAGGGCGCGAACATCATCGCCAACGGCTTCGGCGACGTGGACACGGCCAAGCAGGAGATCGCCTCGGCTGGCGCGGGCATCAAGGTGGGCTACCACGGCGCCGACATGAGCAAGGCGGGTGAAATCGAGGACATGATGCGCTATGCGCAGAGCGACTTCGGCGGCGTGGATATCCTCGTCAACAACGCCGGCATCCAGTTCGTGGCCAATATCGAGGACTTCCCGACCGACCGCTGGGACGCCATCATCGCCATCAACCTGACCTCGGCCTTCCACACCACGCGCCTGGCGCTGCCCGGCATGAAGCAGAAGAACTGGGGCCGCATCATCAATATCGCCTCGACCCACGGGTTGGTGGCGTCGGCGCAGAAATCGGCCTACGTGGCGGCCAAGCACGGGATCGTCGGCTTCACCAAGGTCACCGCGCTGGAAACCGCGCTGACCAACGTGACCTGCAATGCGATCTGCCCGGGCTGGGTGCTGACGCCGCTGGTGCAGAAGCAGGTCGAGGCACGCGCCCAGAAAGAGGGCATCAGCGTCGAGCAGGCCAAGAAGGAACTGGTGATCGAGAAGCAGCCGTCGGGCCAGTTCGTCACGCCGGAGCAACTCGGCGCGCTGGCGGTGTTCCTGTCGGGCGAGGCCGCCCAGCAGGTGCGCGGCGCCATCTGGAACATGGATGGCGGCTGGGTCGCGCAGTAAGCACCTCGGCTCTCCAGCCTCTCCATAGCGAAAAACCCCGCTGGCGCAAACCAGCGGGGTTTTTCATTGGCGAAAGCCGCGAATTACAGCAGCGGCGCGCCGGTCTTCGACTGGATTTCCTCGCGCGACACGCCCGGGGCCGTCTCGACCAGCTTCAGGCCTGCATCGGTCACGTCGATCACGCCGAGGTCGGTGATGATGCGGTTGATCACGCCCACGCCGGTCAGCGGCAGGGTGCATTCCTTGATGATCTTGAGGTCCTCGCTGCCGTCCTTCTTCTTGGCGGTGTGCTCCATCAGCACCACCACGCGCTTGACGCCAGCCACCAGGTCCATCGCGCCGCCCATGCCCTTGACCATCTTGCCCGGGATCATCCAGTTGGCCAGGTCGCCCTTCTCGCTGATCTGCATGGCGCCCAGGATGGCCAGGTTGATGTGGCCGCCGCGGATCATCGCGAAGGAATCGGCCGACGAGAAGATCGACGAGCCCGGCAGGGTCGTCACGGTCTGCTTGCCGGCGTTGATCATGTCGGGGTCGACTTCGTCCTCGGTCGGGAACGGGCCGATGCCCAGCAGGCCATTCTCCGACTGGAGCCACACTTCCATGCCTTCCGGCACGTGGTTGGCCACCAGCGTCGGCAGGCCGATGCCCAGGTTGACGTAGAAACCGTCCTGCAGTTCGGCCGCCGCGCGGGCGGCCATTTCGTCACGTGTCCATGCCATGATGCGTCTCCTTATTTGGCGGCACGCACGGTGCGCTGCTCGATGCGTTTCTCGGGGTTGGTGTTCAGCACGATGCGCTGGACGAAGACGCCCGCCAGGTGCACGTCGTCCGGATCGATCTCGCCGGTTTCGACGATCTTCTCGACCTCGACCACGGTGATCTTGCCGGCCATGGCGCACATCGGGTTGAAGTTGCGCGCGGTGCGGCGGAAGACCAGGTTGCCCGACTTGTCGGCCTTGTAGGCCTTGACCAGCGCCACGTCGGCGGTCAGCGAGTTCTCCAGCACGTACTGCTCGCCGTTGAATTCGCGGATTTCCTTGCCGTCGGCGACGATGGTGCCCACGCCCGTCTTGGTGAAGAAAGCCGGGATGCCAGCGCCGCCGGCGCGCAGCTTCTCGGCCAGCGTGCCCTGCGGGGTGAATTCCAGCTCGAGTTCGCCGGCCAGGTACTGGCGCTCGAATTCCTTGTTCTCGCCCACGTACGACGAGATCATCTTCTTGACCTGGCGGGTTTCCAGCAGCTGGCCCAGACCGAAGCCATCCACGCCGGCGTTGTTGGAAATGCAGGTAAGACCCTGCACGCCGCTGTCCCGCAGTGCGGCAATCAGGGCTTCGGGGATGCCGCACAGGCCAAAACCGCCCACGGCGATCGTCTGGCCATCACGCACGACTCCCGCGAGCGCCTCGGCGGCGCTGGCGTAGACCTTGTTCATGGATTCGCTCCTTCCTCGGTAACCCTCGGCGTCCGCCCGCCCGCCAATGTGACACCGGGGCGACGCAAGGAAATTGTAACGGTACAATCGGCGCCAGTTGCGCGTCTTGATCCGACCGAAAGCATACGCAAGGCGGCGCCCGGACGCCATTACGTACAAATACATAAGGACATGCCCGCCATCGACTACCAGACCGCCTTCCAGCTGGCGCCCGTGGGGCTGGTGCTATCGCGCGAGCGGCATATCGAGGACTGCAACGACGAGGTCTGCCGGATCTTCGGCACCACCCGCCAGGCGCTGGTCGGCCAGTCGTTCCAGGTGCTCTACCCCACCGCCGACGAGTTCGAGCGCACCGGGGCGCGCATCGTGCCGATCATGAACACGAAGGGACTGTACTCCGACGAGCGGATCATGAAGCGGGCCAGCGGGGAGCTGTTCTGGTGCCACGTGACGGGCCGCTCGCTGGACCGCCGGCAGCCGCTCGGGGCCGGGATCTGGACGTTCGAGGACCTGTCGCAGAAGCGTCAGGTCACGGCCGAGCTGACTGCCCGCGAGCGCGACGTCGCGGCGCAGCTGGTCGAGGGCAAGACCAGCAAGCAGATCGGTAAGCTGCTGGCGATCAGCCCGCGTACGGTCGACATCTACCGGGCGCGGCTGATGAAGAAGTACGGGGCGAATACCTCGGTCGACCTGGTGCAGCGGCTGGTCAATCACTGACTGGCCTGACTGCCCTCCTTATGGACCACCCTTACTGAGCACCCTCGGCGGCGCCTTCGATGCGTGCCCGGATCGCCGCCGGCACCGGCGCCGATTTCTCCGCGGTGTAGTCGCACCAGACCACCTTGGCGCCACCCTCGGCCCAGACCACGTCGGGCAGGTCGGTGCGGCGGATTTCCATGCGTGTCTCGAAGCTCGTGCGGCCGACTTCGCCGGCGTACAGGCGGCATTCGATATCGCCCGGGTAGCGCAGCTGCTTCAGGAAGGTCATGTGCGCGTTGATGATGACCGGGCCGTGGTTGGTGGCATCGCGGCCGGCGCAGCCGAGCGACGCGAACCACTGGATGCGGGCCTGTTCCAGGTATTGGAAATAGACCGTATTGTTGACGTGGCCGGCGGCGTCCATGTCGCCCCAGCGGATGGGCATGGTGCAGGTGAAGACGTGTTTCATCGCGTGTTCCTGTACGTTCCCCTCTCCCTCCGGGAGAGGGGTTAGGGGTGAGGGCCGGCGCAACGCGACGCGATATCGGCTGACGAAACGTCGCCCCCTCACCCCCGCCCCTCTCCCCAAGGGAGAGGGGAGAAAGAAAATGCTCAGCGTTTGGCGATCGACGTCTCTGCCTTCGTCACCAGATCGACACCGATCTGCTTCTTCCACTTGTCGTAGACCTTGGCGGTCGCCTTGCGGAAGGCGTCGTGCTCGGCCGGGGTCAGCTGGGTCACCTTGACGCCGTGCGCCTCCATGTCCTTCCAGGCCGGCGTGCCCGGCTCGGCCAGCCCCTTGCGGGCCAGCGCGATTTCCTGCTTGCCGGCGTCGATGGCGGCCTGCTTCACGATCTCGCGGTCAGCCGGCGTCCAGCTTTCCCACACCTGCCTGTTGACCACGAAGATCAGCGGATCGGCCACGTAGCCCCACGTCGTCACGTACTTCTGGCCGACCGTGTACAGCTTGGCGGCGGCGAATACCGACTGCGGATTCTCCTGCCCGTCCACCGCGCCCGAGGCCATCGCCGGCTGGGCATCGGCCCACGACATCTGGGTCGGGTTGGCGCCCAGCGCGTTGAAGGTGTCGATGTAGAGCGGCGAGCCGACCACGCGCAGCTTCAGGCCCTTGAGGTCGTCCGGCTTGCGAATCTCGTGCTTGGAGTTCGACACCTCGCGGAAGCCGTTCTCGCCCCAGGCCAGCGGCACCACGCCGGCCTTCTCCAGCGTGGCGAAGACCTGCTTGCCGACGTCGCCCTGCGTCAGCGCGTCGAGCGCCTTGTAGTCGGGCATCAGGAACGGCAGCGAGAACAGGTTCAGTTCCCTGACCTGCGGCGACCAGTTGATGGTCGAGCCGACCGCCATGTCGATCACGCCCTGGCGGATGGCGGAAAACTCGCGCGTCTGGTCGCCGGCCACCAGCGAGGTGCCCGGGTACAGCTTGATGTTGATGCGGCCGCTGGTGCGCTGGCGCACGAGGTCCGCCCAGATCTCGCCGCCCTTGCCCCACGGGAAGGCCGGGCCGAGCACCAGCGACATCTTGTACTCGGGCTTGTAGGTCTGCGCCATGGTGGCGGCGGGAGCAAAAGCGGAAGCGGCGATGGTCGCGGCCATCGTCAGCATCAGGGCACGGCGTTTCATTGGCTGTCTCTCCTCTCGGGAATCGTTGTTGGGTCGTAATGGGTCGCTACGGGTCTGTCAGTCGTGATCAGTAGCCCAGCTTGTCGGGCAGCCACGTGGCGAGCGGCGGATAGGCCAGCACCATCAGCATGGCGACGAACATGGCCAGCAGCATCCAGATCACCCAGGGCACGGTCTCTTCCATGCGCACCTTCGCGATGCGGCACGACACCATCAGGTTCACGGCCAGCGGCGGCGTGAACTGGCCAAGCGCCACCTTCAGCGTCAGCACCACGCCGAACCACACCGGGTTCCAGTGGAAGGCGTTGGCAATGGGCAGCAACAGCGGCACGAAGATCAGGAAGATCGAGATGCCGTCGAGGAACATGCCGACGGTCATCAGCAGCAGCACGATCAGCGCCAGCACGCCGTACTCGCCCAGCCCGGAATTGGCGATGGCGGCGGCGAGCGGGTCGATCACGCCGAGCGTGGACAGCGCGTAGGCGAAGATGCCGGCCAGCGCCACCACCAGCAGGATCACGGCCGACGTTTCCGACGCCTCCTGGAAGATCACGAACAGGTCGCGCAGGCCGATGGTCCGGTAGATCGCCATGCCGACGAACAGCCCGTAGACCACGGCCACCACGGCGGCCTCGGTCGGCGTGAACCAGCCGGCACGCATGCCGCCCAGGATCAGGAATGGCGCCACCAGCCCCCACGCGGCCTCGCGCAGGCTCTTCCAGAACGGCGGACGCGGCAGCGAGGCCTCGATCGCGCCCATGTTGTGCTTGCGCGCGAGCCACACGGCCGGCACGATCAGCGCCACCCCGGCCAGGATGCCTGGGATCATGCCGGCGGCGAACAGCGCCGGCACCGAGGCGCCCGGCACCAGCACGCTATAGATGATGAAGGCGACCGACGGCGGGATCAGGATGTCGGTGGCGGCGGCAGCGCCCACCACGGCGGCGCTGTACGCGCCAGGGTAGCCCGCGCGCGACATCGCCGCGATCATCACCCCGCCCACGGCGGCGGCGTTGGCCGGACCGGAGCCCGAGATGCCGCCGAGGAACATCGCCACCAGGATGGCCACCAGCGGCAGCATGCCGGGGCCGCGCCCGACGATGGCGATGGCGAACGTCACCAGCCGCTGCGCCACGCCGGAACGGTCGAAGATCGAGCCGACCAGCACGAACATCGGGATGGCCAGCAACGGGTATTTAGCAAGCCCGGCGTAGAAGTTCTGCGGCACCGCCAGCAGGCCGAACATCTGGGTATCGAGGTTCGACAGCCCGATGGCGACCAGCCCGCCCAGTCCGAGCGACACGCCGATGGGCACGCCCAGCAGCATCAGGCCGATGAAGACGGCGAAGAGGATGATGGCGACCGTGGTCATCGGGCACCCCCTGCCTTGCGCGCCGCATGCAGCGCCTTCAGCGCCCTCACGTTGCGCAGCAGCAGTCCGCCGGCGCGCAGCGCGATCCCGACCGACAGCAGCGGCAGCCACACCGAGTACCACCAGCTCGGCACGCCGATGCCCGGCGAGGTCTCGCCATAGGTGTATTCATCCCATGTGATACGTGCCCCGAGCACAGCCAGCACGAGGAACATCACCGCCACGGCCAGCGCCGACAGGATGGCGAGCCGGCGCTGCCGGGCCTCGCTGCCCCGCTCGAAGAAAAACTCGATGCGGATATTGCGGTCGCGCGCCACGGCGGCGCTGCCGGCCACCAGCGCCAGCACGATCATCAGGAAGACCGAGAACTCCTCGGTCCAGGCGAACGACTCGTCGGTGAAATAGCGGACCACCACGTTGGCGAACGTGATGCCGACCAGCAGGATCATCACGATCACGCCGATCCAGTCCTCGATACGCGGTGGAACCTTGAAATCCGTGTCCTGCGCCGCGTCGGCCGCGGTGGGAATCACCGCCGAATCCACGATATGCGCGACGGCATGCTGCGGCCCGGCATTGCGCCGTGCCTCCTCCTCTTGATGCTCCATCTCCCCCGGCCTCCGGTCCGGGCCGCTTGCTGGGCTCTGCCGGCCCATCGCGGCAATCTGGCTTTGTTCTTGTATGTAACGGCTTAATCGGCAGACAGTGGATTATGCCAAGTTCGTTACGGTATGCATCAACTTTGTTGGAGGACTGTGTCGGATTCGGGTGGCAACCCCGGCAGCCAGCCGGGGAATGGGTCAGACCATCCCGTCGTCGGCCGTGATGACGGCGCCGTTGATGAACTGCGACTGGTCCGAAGCCAGCAGCAACAGCAACCCGTCGAGATCCTCCGGCCGCCCCAGGCGCTTGCGCGGCAGCATCTGCACCAGCTTCTGGCCGGCATCGGAATCCCAGTGGTGGTGGTTGATGTCGGTGTCGATGTAGCCCGGGCAGATCGCGTTGGTATTGATGCCGTGGCGCGCCCATTCGAGCGCCATGGCCTTGGTCATCTGCACCACGGCGGCCTTGCTCATGCAATAGACGCCGATCTGCGACAGCACCTTGATCCCCGCCACCGACGCGATATTGACGATCCGCGCCTGCGGCAGCGGGCTGCCGCGCTTCTCCGCGCCCTTGGAACGGGCGATCATTCGCTTGGCGACCTCCTGCGCGACGAAGAAGGCGCCGCGCGTGTTGGTGTCGAAGACGAAGTCGAAATCCTCGTCGACCACGTCAACCAGTCGCTGGGTCGTCGACACGCCCGAATTGTTGACGAGGATGTCGATGGCGCCGGCCTCGGTCTCGGCATGGGCGACAGCGGCGCGGATACTTGCCGTATCCGTCACATCCAGGCGGACGACGTGCGCGTTGCCGCCGTCTGCCTCGATGGCGGCCCGCAGTTCCTTGAGCCGCTCCGTGCGGCGCGAGGCCAGTATCACCTTGGCACCGGCGGAGGCGAGCACCGTGGCAAAACGCGAGCCCAGGCCGCTCGAAGCGCCCGTGACCATCGCGACCTTCCCTTCCAGATTGATCGACAAGCCCATGTGTAACCTCGGTTGCGCAGTGGCGGGCGTCCGGTACGGCACGTGGCACCCCTTCTGCAAAGCGGAACGCAGTCTGCCACAAAAAAGAACGACCGTTCAAAAATAATCCTTGCCTGAGGGTGACGAGTCCCGGACAATGCCGGAGATTCTAAGAACTCGGCCCACAAAGGGAAAGAGGGAAAACCGCCGGTTCCGGCAGTTTCCCGTCTGCTTCTGCGCCTTTTCCGACCACATCGCGCCGGGTTCTGGCAGAAGATCAAAGGTAAATCCACACCTGCCCACCCCCACCCGCCGCTGCCGGCATGGCAGCCGTGGCCGGGACAGGCTGTCGGAAACAGTTTCAGAAACAGAGGGTTAGAGACAATGGACCAACAGCAGCTCGTCGAGCAATTCGGCCCGCGCGAAGCCATGGAATACGACGTCGTCATCGTCGGCGGTGGTCCCGCCGGCCTGTCGACCGCCATCCGGCTCAAGCAGCTTGCACAGGAAAAAGGCAGCGACGTCAACGTCTGCGTACTGGAAAAGGGCTCCGAGCCCGGCGCGCACATCCTGTCGGGTGCCATCATGGACCCGCGCGCCCTCAACGAGCTGATCCCGAACTGGAAGGAACTCGAGGCCCCGCTGAACCAGCCGGTCACCGAAGACAAGTTCCTCTTCCTGAACGAGGCCGGCGCCAAGGCCACCCCGAACGCCCTGCTGCCGGACTGCTTCCACAACGAAGGCAACTACATCGTCAGCCTGTCGAACTTCGTTCGCTGGCTGGGTGCGCAGGCCGAGGCGCTGGGCGTCGAGATCTTCCCGGGCTTTGCCGCCGCCGAAGTCCTCTATAACGAGGACGGTTCGGTCAAGGGCGTTGCCACCGGCAACATGGGCATCAGCAAGGAAGGCGAGGTCACCGACAACTTCCAGCTCGGCATGGAACTGCATGCCAAGTACACCATTTTCGCCGAAGGCGCACGCGGCCACCTGGGCAAGCAGGTCATCGCCAAATTCAAGCTCGACGCCGGCAAGGACCCGCAGAGCTACGGCATCGGCCTGAAGGAACTGTGGGAAATCGACCCCGCCAAGCACAAGCCCGGCCTCGTCGTCCACACCGCCGGCTGGCCGCTCGACCCCGCCACCTACGGCGGCTCGTTCCTCTACCACATGGAGGACAACAAGGTCGCCGTGGGCTTCGTGGTCGGCCTGGACTACACCAATCCATGGCTGTCGCCGTTCGAGGAATTCCAGCGCTTCAAGACGCACCCGGAAATCCGCGGCTACTTCGAAGGCGGCAAGCGCCTGTCGTACGGCGCCCGCGCCATCACGGCCGGCGGCCTGCTGTCGCTGCCGAAGACCGTGTTCCCGGGCGGCGCGCTGGTCGGCTGCGACGCCGGCTACCTGAACGCCTCGCGCATCAAGGGCAGCCACGCTGCCATCAAGACCGGCATGATGTGCGCCGATGCGATCTACGACGCGCTGCAGGGCGGCCGCCAGCACGACGAGCTGACCGCCTACCCCGCCGCCTTCGAGCAGAGCTGGCTGTACAAGGAACTGCTGCAGGCCAAGAACTTCAAGCAGTGGTTCAAGAAGGGCCGCACCACCGCGACGCTGATGACCGGCATCGAGCAGTGGCTGCTGCCGAAGCTGGGCATCCGCAACCCGCCCTGGACCATCCATCGCGCCAAGCCGGACCATGTCTACCTGAAGCCGGCCGCCGAGTGCGAGAAGATCGTCTACCCGAAGCCGGACGGCAAGCTCACGTTCGACCGTCTCTCGTCGGTGTTCATCAGCAACACGAACCACGAAGAGAACCAGCCGGCCCACCTGACGCTGAAGGACCCGAGCGTGCCGGTGAACGTCAACTGGGAAAAGTTCGCCGGCCCCGAAAGCCGCTACTGCCCGGCCGGCGTGTACGAGTTCGTGCAGGACGAGACGTCGGGCAAGGAACGCCTGCAGATCAACGCGCAGAACTGCGTGCACTGCAAGACCTGCGACATCAAGGACCCGACGCAGAACATCGTGTGGGTCACGCCGGAAGGCGGCGGCGGCCCGAACTACGTGGGGATGTAAGTCACCCCGCTCTTGCGAAAAACCGGCCTGCGGGCCGGTTTTTTTATTTCGCGATGACTGCGAGGTGCCCGGAACGTCGATGTCTGGGATGCGACACCTGGCAGGCACCCGGAAATATGGCCGGAAATGAAAAGTGGCCGGAAGTTTTTGAAAGTCGCAGGCACGGCGCGTCGCTAGTATTGCGTGAAATTGCAAACCAGAATCGTTCGAGGCAACATGTTTCGAAGCGGGCGTTGCACACGCTGGTAGCGCCCGCCGCCAAAGTGCGTGCCTGACAACTCCGAGAAACTCTCGCGAAAGCCATTGCCATGAAACCCAAAAGCATTGGAGAACAGCATCCGCCCACCGTGTTGCTGAAATCCACTTCCGCATGGAGCGGCCTGGCTTTTGCCCACGTGGCGGCGTCGCCCATACCATTCATGCGTCGTGGCGCCAGCGAAGTGCCATGGCTGGGCCTGACAGTCGCGGGCCGGAGCGAGCTCAGGTGGAGCGTGGGGGCGGACAATTTCCAGGCGTTGGTGTGCGCCGGCACCGTGACCTACATGGACCACGATTATGAATTGGAGAAATTGAGTTCCAGTGGCGACCTGACGGGCTTTGTGCTGGAACTCGATGTCCAGGAGATCGAGCGGTGGACGGGCCGGGATTCGTCTGCTGGCGCGTTGTTGTCCCGGCATATGCCACGACACATCATCGATGCAGATCCCCACATCGCTGCATTGATGCAGGGAATGGAAAGGGAGATTCACAATGGCTGCCCGTCGGGCCGACTTTACGCAGAATCGATTTCGCTCGCGGTCGTCAGCTACCTGTGGGGAAAATTCTCGCTACGCCACTCCACGCGGGAACTGAATGGCCTCTCGTCCGCCAGCCTGCTCGCCCTGAAGGAGTACATCAGGGCCAATGTCTCGCACGATGTGAGTCTCGCCCAGATGGCGAGCATCACCGGCCTCAGCCCCAAGCATCTGTGTCGATGCTTCAAGCAAGCCACGGGCAAGTCGCCCTACCAATATTTGCTGAACCTGCGCATGGATGAAGCCAAACGTCTATTGCGCAACCGTAACCCGTCCATCACGGAAGTGGCGCTTTCGACGGGCTTTGCCACGCCAAGCCATTTCAGCACTGCCTTTCGCAAGGCGACAGGCCTGTCGCCCAGCCAATACCGGAAAAGCCTGTGAATCATCCGGGCATATTTTTCCGTTGTTCGGGCTGACACATCGCGTCAGCTTTTTTCCCGCATCCTTGCCTGCCCCGCAGTTTTCACTTCACCTGCCTGTTCGATGAGTCAGGCAGCGTCATGTCGTGTCCCGATTTAAAAAAACCGAAGACCTTTTTGAAATTCAGTTGACTGACGTCCCGCTAGTATTCATTGGCTCTTCAAAATCCAAGAACGACGGGAGACAACATGCTTCGGAGCGAATTCGGAAGATGGGCGCGCTATCTGCGCTATATGGCAACAAGTAGCGCCCTGGTGTTGGTAGCGTGCGGCGGTGACGGTGGAAACGTCGCCCCGACGTCGGGCCAGCCAGTCGGGTTTGCCGCCAAGGTGAGCACATGCGGGACGGGTGACAAGCCGGAGGCTGCCTTGCAGGGACAAGTGCCGGCGGCACAGCGCCAGGCCGGTTTCACCGGAACCAGTTGCAATATGGAACTGGTGGGACAAGTCCAGGGAGAAGGTGGCACCTGGTCTGCCGCCACGTTCCGCGACGCCAGGGGCAATACCTGCGCCTACCATGCCACCGGCGGATCCACCAACCTTCTCACCGGTGAGCCTGTCGCCAGGGAACATCCGGGGGTACCGGTCATCGATATTTCCGACCCGGCAAAGCCGGTGCGCGTCACGTCGCTGACCACGGCCGCCATGCTCGACCCGTGGGAATCGTTGCGCGTGAACAGCCGGCGGCAACTGCTGATCGCTGACAACGGCACCAATGCCGGCGGTGGGCCGGAAGTCGACGTCTACGATCTGTCGGGTGATTGCCGCTCTCCCCAACTGCTGGCCTCACTGGCCCTGGAGTACGAGACGGGGGACACCTCTGCGCCGAACAAGCCCATCAACGGGCATGAAGGAAACATTTCTCCGGACGGGCTGACCTACTACGTGGGCGATATCACGAACGCGAGGTATCACGCGATCGATATCACCATCCCCACCCGGCCGCGATTGATTGCAACGTTTGACATGGGCAAGGATTCCCCGATCGGGAAATCTCCGCACGGGCTATCGGTCAGTCCGGACGGCAATCGTCTCTACGCCGTTGCGGTAAGCGCCCCGACGCCGGCGGAGGTCGGAGATCCGAATATGGTGCCGCAGAATGGCTTTCTCGTACTGGACACATCCGAGATCCAGGCCCGGAAGCCCAATGCGCAGATGCATCTGGTGTCGCAGGCTGCGCACCGGGATGGCAGCGTGGCCCAACATACCATCGAGACAAGAATTGGCAGCAAGCCTTACCTCGTGATGGTCGACGAAGGCGGATCGGGCGGACTATTGGGTGATCCCGCCACCGTCAGGAATGCCTGCAAGGCCGGGCTGGCGTTGTTTCCGATGGCACGGATCTACGATATGACGGACGAGAAGCATCCAGTCCTGGTGTCGAAGCTCGGCCTGGAAACCCACGACCCGAAGAACTGCGACAGCATTCTTCCAGACATCACCGGCCTCGGCTCCTTCACGTATGGCAGCCACTATTGCAGCGTGGACAGCCGGGAAAACGCCACGGCCATGGCCTGCTCCTACTTCAATTCCGGTATCCGGGTGTTCGATATCCGCGATCCGGCACAGCCCAGGGAAATCGCGTACTTCAATCCGCCGAGCGCCGCGAAATATCTGCCGGGTTCTTTCCATGCAGTGATTGGCGAATGGAAGCCAGGAGGACCTGACTGGTGCACGTCGCGCCTGGACTTCGACAAGGCGCGAGGCCTGCTCACGACGATGTGCCAGGACAACGGCTTGCTGGTCATGAAATTCAGGAACGGCGTCTGGCCATTCCCTGAAACGATGGATTCGACGCTGCACAACTAGACCGTGCCCGGCGGTGCGCATCATGTCGTGTCCCGATTCCAAATATCCGAAGAATTTTCCGAAATTCAGTTGACTGTCGCGCCGCTAGTATTCATTGGCCGTTCAAACCAAAAAAACGACAGGAGACAATATGCTTCGCACCGGACTCGGGAGATGGGGCCGCTATCTGGCGACAAGTAGTGCGCTGGTATTGGCGGCGTGCGGTGGTGGTGATGGCGGAGAAGCTGCCGTACCACCGGGCAAGCCAGTCGAGTTCGCCGCCAAGGTGAGTGCATGCGGGACGGGTGACAAACCCGAAGCGGCGTTGCAGGGACAAGTGCCGGCGGCACAGCGCCAGGCCGGCTTCACCGGAACCCACTGCAATCTGGAGTTGGTGGGACAAGTCCAGGGAGAAGGCGGCAACTGGTCTGCGGCCGCCTTCCGCGACGCCAGCGGGCATACCTGCGCCTACCATGCTACCGGCGTACTCGGCAATGTTCTCACGGGCGCACCGCTGGTCCGGGAGCATCCGGGGGTCCCTGTCATCGACATCACCGATCCGGCAAAGCCGGTGCGCGTCACGTCGCTGACCACGGCCGCCATGCTCGACCCGTGGGAATCGTTGCGCGTCAATAGCCAGCGGCAACTGCTGGTCGCGGACAACGGCACCAATAGCACAGGCGGACCGGAGATCGATGTCTACGATCTGTCGGGTGATTGCCGCTCTCCGCAACTGCTGGCCTCTCTGGCGATGGAGTACAAGACGGGGGATGCGTCGGCGCCGACCAAACCCATTAACGGACATGAAGGAAACATCTCCCCGGATGGGCTGACGTACTACGTCGGTGATCCGACCAACCTGAAGTATCACGCCATCGATATCACCATCCCCACCCGGCCGCGGCTGATTGCAACGTTCGACATGAGCAAGGATTCGCCGATCGGAAAGACCCCGCATGGGCTGTCGGTGAGTCCGGACGGCAACCGTCTCTATGCAGCCGCACTGGGTGTTCCGAGCGCGGCGGAGGTGGCGGATCCCAATGCCGTGCCGCAGAACGGCTTTCTGGTCATAGACACCTCCGAGGTCCAGGCGCGAAAGCCCGATGCGCAAATGCACCTGGTGTCGCAGACTGCGTACCGGGATGGCAGCGCAGCGCAACATACCATCGAGACCAGGATTGGCGGCAAGCCCTACCTCGTGATGGTCGACGAAGGCGGATCCGGCGGGTTGAGCGATGCCGTCGGCGTTGCGAATGCTTGCAAGGCCGGGCTGGCATTGTTTCCGATGGCGCGGATCTACGATATGACGGACGAGAAGCATCCAGTCCTGGTGTCGAAGCTCGGCCTCGAAACCCACGACCCGAAGAACTGCGACAGCATTCTTCCGGACCTCGCCGGCTTGAGCCTGTTCACGTACGGCAGCCACTATTGCAGCGTGGACAGCCGGGAGAACGCCACGGCCATGGCCTGCTCCTACTTCAATTCCGGCATCCGGGTGTTCGATATCCGCAATCCGGCGCAGCCCAGGGAAATCGCGTACTTCAATCCGCCGAGTGCCGCGAAATATATGCCGGCTTCCTTTCACGCGGCCTTTGGCCAGTGGAAAACAGGAGAGCCCGACTGGTGCACGTCGGGCCTGGACTTCGACAAGGCGCGCGGCCTGCTCACAACGATGTGCCAGGACAACGGCTTGCTGGTCATGAAATTCAAGAACGGTGTCTGGCCATTCCCCGAAACGACGGAATCGGCCCTCCACAACTAAGCCGATTCCATTTGCAGCGGGAGCATCCCCTTGCCCAAAGCACTCGCATGTCGCATGGCGTCCGTCGTCATGGCGTTCCTGGCGTTGACTCCCGCGTCGTCCGGCGCGTTCGAGGCCGATGTCCATTTCGGGCTGACCCAGTGGCTTGCGCTGCAGGCAGGCTATTCGGCGCAGCAGGCGGAATTCATCGCCCGAGGCAACCAGCAGGCCGATTCGGGCCTGATGGATTCCATGTTGCCCATGCTGGAGTACGCGTGCCTGGCGCGCTCTCCCGGCATGGCCAGGGCGGCACAGTCGTACCACTTCGCATCGGCCGTGACCGTGCCGGCAGCGCCGGCGCAGCGGGAGATTGTTGCCAACAGCGACACCGCCCGCCGCAAGCTCGATGCCGTGATGAAGGCGGCCAGGTCCAAGGCCGATTCGCACTTGCTGAAACTGGGAGAGGCGCTACACCTGCTGCAGGACAGTTGGGCCTACCAGGGCGTGCCAGGCCAGCCCGTTTTCCATACGCCGGCGGTGCAATGCGACGCGACACTGGCCTGGGGCGCACCCAAGGCACGGGGCGGCTGGAGCAGCCACAAGGCCGACGTGGCCAGCCAGTGGCCCGACGACACCGTGGCCATGGCCGCCGCCACCTACCAGTACCTGACTGCCTATCCGCAACTGGCCGAGGGCCCCCGCACGGCCAAACCCTGGCCAGAGCTACGCAAGCAACTCGACGGCTTCCTGCAGGCCGGCACCAAGGCCGCACAGCGCCGCTGGTTCGTCGCCAATGGGGTGAACGAGGTAGCTTTCCTGCAGGGCACATCGCTGCCCGATGGCGCCGGCTTTGTCAGCCTGGGGCCGCTGGCCTTGCCGCGCGCGCTGCCTCCGCTGCGCAGCGATACCACGGCCCAGTACGCCGCCAGGCAGGACGCCAAGGACTTCTTTGACAGCTTCTTTGCACGGTGGCTGATGTCCGTCCAGCCGGAAAGCGCGCTCGGAAAGGCCATTCCGGGCCAACCGGGGGACCTGCCTGCCCGGCTCAGGCTGTGGCGTCTGGAAGACCATGGCGCTGCGGCGGTTCTTGTCCATGCGCCGGGCACGCTGGCTTCCGCGCAGTTGCAGCAGGTGGAAAGCCTGGCGCGCAAGCCGGGGGCTTACGTGACCTACAAGAAGCTGGCCGACGCGTTCTTCCCGCTGCTGGAAGACAGTCCGAAGGCCACGCCGCTCCTGCCCTACATCATTCATGCGCTGCCGGCCTCGGAGCAGGGCAAGGAACGGGCGATAGCGATCGCCAAGCTGCGGCACCTGCCCTACGACGAACTGGGCGTGATTGCGGAGAAAGCCGATGGCCAGTGGCACGTCATTGACCTTGTTTCCGTCGTCAGCCATTGAGATCAGAGATCCATGCCAACGCCTCACATTCTCCGGTGTTTGCGCTCATGGAGGCGGGCCGCTGCCTCCGTACTGGCCTGCATGGCGAGCAGCGCTGCCCACGCCCACGCGTTTGCCGCCCCGTACACCCTGCCTGTGCCGTTCTGGATGTATGCCTATGGCGCCTCGGCGGCACTGGTGGTTTCGTTCGTCATTGTCGGCATCTTTTGCACGGCCTCCGGTGAACGTAGCGCCCTGCCCGGCCACACCGTGGATTCGCAAGATATCGCCAGGCAGGTTCCGCCGGCAATCGTGGCAGCGCTTCGCGCCATTGCGCTGCTGTTGCTGGTGCTTTGCATCACCAGTGGCCTGGCAGGCACCAGCAACCCTTTCCAGAATATCAACATGACGGTGTTCTGGATCCTGTTTGTGCTGGGTCTCACCTACGCCACTGCGCTGCTGGGCGACATTTTTTCGTTTTCCAATCCCTGGCGGATGTTGTGCGAGGGAGCCCACCGCGCTGGCCTGTTCTCATGCAGCGGCCGTATCGCGTATCCGCCAGGGCTTGGGTGGTACCCCGCACTGCTGCTGTACCTCGCGTTCATCTGGGTGGAGTTGTTCGGGCATACCACGCCGCTGCTGCTCTCGATCTATTTGCTGGGCTACACGTCGCTCACGCTCTTCTTTTCCTGGCTCTTTGGCATCGAGGCCTGGTTTCGGCATGGCGAGTTTTTCTCGGTGTTTTTCCGTCTGGTGGGGTTGATGGCGCCGGTGGAGTACCGGCCGTGCGGGCGGCGCGGTGTGATGTTCCGGCTGCGGCGGCCGTTGTCGGGCTTGCTGCAGCGGCAGCCGGCAAACACCAGTCTCGTGCTGTTTGTCCTGTTCATGTTGGCGTCCACCGCGTTCGATGGCGCGCACGAAACACAGCCATGGAGCCGGTTGTTCTGGCGCGGTGTGTATCCCTGGATAGAGCCTGCAGTGATGGCAGCCAGCACGCAACCTTACAAGGTGGCGGCCCGCCTGTACTACGAGTGGCAATGGTTGATGCTGACCCTGTCTCCGCTATTCTATTTCGCCCTCTACGCCGGGTTCATCTGGTTGAGCAAGCGGGCCTCCGGCAGCACGCGCACCGCAGGGGAGCTGGGTCGGGTGTTTGCGCTGTCACTGCTGCCCATCGCCTTTGTCTACCATCTCACGCACTACTACACCCTATTGCCCGCGCAGGGCATTCAGCTCGTCAAGCTGATTTCCGACCCGCTGGGCTGGGGCTGGAACCTGTTCGGGACGGCACGCATGGCGCTGCCACCGGTCCTTCTGGACGCAAGCTTCATCTGGCACACCCAGGTGGCCCTCATCCTGGCCGGGCACATCGCCAGCGTCTGCATTGCACATCTGGAAGCATTGCGAATCTTTCCCGGTCAGCGCAGTGCGGTGGCGAGTCAGATTCCGATGCTGCTGCTCATGGTGGGGCTCACGGCCGGAGGATTGTGGATTCTCTCGCTGCCTCTCGGATCGGCGTGAGCACAGGCTTTACAGGACTTTCAACACAAGGAGATTCAGATGCCAGTTCAGAAGCGCACGCTCATGTGGGTCGCATTGGTGGGGGCGCTGCTCATCATGGGCTATTGGGCGGCAAGGCCGACCCCACAAGCCAGGGCAGCAACAGCGATCCAGTCACCCACGGGAGCAGGGCCCGCCGTGGATTCGGCGGCGTCGGGCAAGACCTTCGCCGTTCGCATCGCGGCGCCCGGAGCAAGGCAGGCACAGTCGGTCTTTCGCGTCACCGAGAATGACGATGTCACGATCCACGTGTTTTCGGAGCAGTCTGGCACCGTGATGCTGCACGGCCTCACCGATAGCGTGGCCGTTACCAGAAACGGCGAAACGACGGTGCATTTCAGGGCCACTCATACCGGACGGTTTCCCTTGCATTTGCACGGCGAGGGAGGAAGTCACATCGAACTTGCCGCACTGGAAATCCTGCCGCGCTAGGGCGAGCATCGAGATGGCGAGCAGACAAGCCCGCCCGCCGGCGACAAGTAAGCCGACCCCTCGGGGTCGGCCTCTTTACGTCTGCAGCAAGCTATGCCGCCCCGCGCGGCGCCTTGAACACCTCCACCGGCGGCACCTCCCCGCGGTACTTCTCGACCTCGGCCAGCGCGGTATGGCCGCAATTGCCCTGCGCCAGCTTCGACGTGCCGATGCCCGTGGTCAGCATGTTGACGTCGCCGTAGCGGCACAGGCTGCCCGGCTTGCGCGGATCGACGGGGTCGTACCAACCGCCCTCGCAGATGCGGATGGCGCCGCGGCGGATGTCCTCGGTCAGCCTGACGCCGGCCAGCAACTGGCCCCGCCCGTTGAACACGCGCACCACGTCGCCGTCGGCGATGCCCCGCCGACGCGCGTCCTCCGGGTGCATCAGGCAGGGCTCGCGGCCGTTGACGGCGTAGTCCTCCCGCAGCACCGTCCCGCATAGCTGCGAATGCAGCCGCCCTTTCGGATGGCTGCTGACCACGTGCAGCGGATATTTCTGCCCCGGTCCACCCAGCCGCTCGATCGGCTCCATCCAGGTCGGGTGCGGCGGGCAGTCGTCGTACTGCATCCTGGCGATGTTCGACGAGTAGATCTCGATGCGCCCGGAGGCCGTGCCGAGCGCGTTGAGAAGCGGGTCGTCGCGGAAGTCCTTGTGGCGGATGTACTGCCTGCCCTCGTCGGTCACCGGGAAGGCCAATGCCTTGTTGCTGTTCCAGAAGACGTCGAATACCGGCAGTTCCATCGACTTGCCGCGCGCCTGCACCCGGGCTGCCTCGTAGAATGTGCGAATCCAGCCCATCTCGTCGCGGCCCTCCGTGAAGACTTTCTCCGTGCCGAGCCGCCGGCAGATCGCCGCGAAGATGTCGAAGTCGTTGCGGGCGGCGTAGAGCGGCTTGACCACCTGGCGCATGGCAAGGATGTGGGTCAGCGAGTAGTCGCCGATCTGCTCGATGTCGTTGCGCTCGTACGAGGTGGTAACGGGCAGGATGATGTCGGCGAAGCGGGCCGTCGCCGTCCACTGGAAGTCGTGGACGATGAAGGTATCGAGCCTGCGCCACGCCTTCAGCATCGCGTTGCGGTCCTGGTGATGGGCAAACGGATTGCCGCCCACCCAGTAGGCCATGCGGATGTCGGGATAGTGGCTGCGCTTGCCGTTGAAGTCGAACGGCTTGCCGGGGTTGTTCAGCATGTCGACGATGCGCGAGACCGGGATGGTCGTCGAGCCGCCCGTCTTCAGCCATGCCGCGCCACCGTCGTCATGATCGCTCTTCCCCGCGCTGATGCCGGGCAGCACCGGACTGGTGGCCGACGGGCTGCCGCCGTTGGCGTAGTGGTACGTGAAGCCATAGCCGCCGCCCGGCAGGCCGATCTGGCCCAGCATGCTCGCCAGCGTCACGAGCATCCAGTGGGCCTGCTCGCCGTGATGCTGGCGCTGGATGGCCCAGCCGCCCGCCAGCATGGTGCGCTTGCCGGCAAAGGTGCGCGCCAGTCCCTTGATGGTGTCGGCCGGGATCTCGCAGATGGCCGACGCCCACTCGGCGGTCTTCGGCACCCCGTCCGACTTGCCGGTCAGGTAGGGCAGGAAGCGGTCGAAGCCGGTGGTGTAGCGCGCCAGGAATTTCTCGTCGTGCAGCTTTTCGACATAGAGCGTGTGGGCGATGCCCAGCATCATCGCCACGTCGGTGTGCGGACGCGGCGCCAGCCACTCGGCATCGAAGTAGCGGCAACTCTCGGTGCGCACCGGATCGATGCAAATGACCCGTGTGCCCTTCTTCTTCAACGCCTCCATGGCCGGATAGGCGCCGTGGTCGGGCACCTGCCAGCCGATCTGGTTGGTGACCAGCGGGTCGGCGCCCCAGAACACCATGACCTCGGTGTGCTCGACCACCACCGGCCATGCCGTGGGCTGCTCGTAGACGTCGATGGAGCCGACCACGTACGGCAGGATGACCTGCGCCGCGCCGGTCGAATAGTCGCCGCTGCGGCTCACGAAGCCGCCGTTGGCAGTCAGCATGCGGGCCAGCAGGGTCTGGCAGTTGTGCAGCTTGCCCGGACTCTTCCAGCCGTAGGAACCGCCGAAGATGGCCGTATTGCCATGCTGCTTGCGGACGCGGTCGATCTCCTTCGCGACCAGGTCGAGCGCCTGCTCCCAGCTCACGCGCACGAAGTCGCCGGCACCCCGCCCTGCCGGGTCTGCGCCGGGGCCGCGTTCGAGCCACGCGCGGCGCACCATGGGGTAGCGGATGCGCGTGGGCGAGTAGATCGAATCGATCACGCCCGGCAACTGGTGAGAGGGGCGGGGATCGCCTTCCCATGGCTTGACCCTCACCACCCGGCCACCCTCCACGCGGGCGCGGAAGGCGCCCCAGTGCGAGCCGGTCAGGACCTCGGTATCGGGCGCCGCCGGCGCGGCATTGGCACGCGCGGCGAGCAGGCCGGCCCCGGCCGTGGCACCGAACGCGCCGGACGCCAGCGCGCCCTTGATGAAGAGACGGCGGGACAGATCGGTCTCCGCCTGCTTGATGTTTCCTGTCGACATGACGTTCCTCAGTCTTGTTGAACATGAACGAATGACGGGTCACCGCCCTCACCGTCCCCGCAGTGCGGCGCGGGGAGCAAAGCCTCCAGCAGCACTGCCACGGCCCCGTAGAACCCTTCCGGATCGCCCGCCCGGCAGCGCCGGGCCAGCTCCGGCACCCAGCGGCACAGGCGGTCGAGCAGCCTCGCGGCGCCTTCGGCATCGCCCTCGCGGAGGCGCGCCGCGAGCAGGGCCAGTTCGAGCGAAACGTGGTCGGGCGGCTCCACGCAGGACGGCGCGATGCCGACACCGAAGCGTCGCAGCAATGCGTCCATCCCGGCGCTGGCCGGCCCGCACAGCCGCCCGTCAGCGCTGGTGTATGCGCTCTCGCAGAGCGGCACCGTGGCGCGGCCCGACACACCGTCGAACAGGCGCGTATAGGCCACGGACAGATCCAGCGCCGCGGCGTCCGGGGAGTCGCCCGCCCGCAGCGCGGCACGCATGTGCGCGATGGCCGTTGGGCGCGCCAGTTCGCCGGCAATCGCATCGAACAGGCGGTCGCCCGCGTCATCGCGATACGCCTCGACGGCGGTAGCCGGCAGCGGCGCCGCCAGCAGGCCGGCCAGCCAGTCGACCACCTCCGCGAGCGCCTGCAGCCGGGACAGGTCGGCCCTCATGACCTTCCCCCCTTGTCGTCGGCCTGCGCGCCGGTGTCCTTCGCGTGGTACTGCAGCCAGGCCAGCAGCAGGCGGTACTGGCCTTCGTCGAGCGAGGTGTAGCGTCTCATCGCCTTCAGGGTGCCGATCCACTGGTTGGCGAGGAAATCCTCGGTATGCGGCAAGGCGTGGCAGGTCGCGCACGAATGGCTGTACAACTCGCGGCTGTGGCGCCACAACTGGTCCAGGTCGGCACTGAACGCGTCGTTGCGCACCCAGACCGTGAGGCTGCCCTGGTGCCAGTCCTGCCCGGTGGCGGGGTCGCGCACGGTCTTCGTCCGCGCGACCTGCGCAATGGCCTCGGGGGACAGTACCGCCTGCAGGATGCGCTGGCCCTGCAGCGCATAGAACGCGCTGGGCGAGCCCTCCTGCTGCCAGCCGTCCAGGCGCACCTGCATCAGGCTGCCTTCACGCGCCAGCACCGTGACGGCGGCCGCGCCGAGCAGCTTGCCGTCCTCCGCCGCGCCGTCGGCCGGACGCGCTACCGAGAACGGCTTGGGCGACACCACGTACAGCGTGCCGGTCCTGGCCAGCGTATCGGCATTCGCATACAGCGATTCCAGCTTCGAACCGCCCGCGCCCTGCGCGGATGTCTTGAGCATGACCACCTGGTCGGTACGGTTCGGCTCCGGCATGCCGGCATTCGGCGCATGCACCGCGGGAATCGTCTTCAGGTAGACCGCCATCGCCATGCGGTCCGCATCGGACAATCGCGCGGTGTTGGCGACCACCTCCTTCATGTCGCCACCGGCCTTCATGCCGATGGGACTGACGCCCTCGTGCAGGTAGGTGGCGATGTCGCTGGCCGTCCAGTAGGCGATGCCGGTCTCGTGCGGCGTGATGTTGGGCACGTGCCCGGTGCGTTCGGCATCCGGCCCGCCGGCGAAGCGCTTGCCGGACGGGATGGCCCCCAGCGCATTGCGCGGGGAATGGCACTCCACGCAATGTCCGGCGCCCTCCACGAGGTAGCGGCCGCGCAGCCATTCGGCGCTCTGGCCAGGGGCGTCGGGCAGCGGCTTGCCGTCGAGGAAGGCGAGGCGCCAGGCACCCACGCCGCGGCGGACGGAGTACGGGAATTTCAGGTCGTGCCCGGGCGGCTTCCCCGCTACCGCGGGCAGGGTCTTGAGATAGGCAAACAGGTCGCGCAGGTCGTTGGCCGTCATGCGCTGGTAGGAGGTGTAGGGGAACGCCGGATACGCATTGCCCCCGTGCGGCAGCACCCCCTCGCGCATGGCGACGATGAACTGCTCCACCGTCCAGCCGCCGATCCCGTCAGCGGCATCGGGCGAGATGTTCGGCATGTGGAAGACCCCGAACGCCGTATCGAGCGAACGGCCGCCGCCGAGCAGGGTGTCGTCGTGCTTGCCGGGCGTGGCGTGGCAGGTGGCGCAGTCGCCCGCGAGGAATTGCGTGCGGCCATTCGGGAGATTCGGCGCCGTTGCGTCGGGAACGTCGCGCGCCGGCCGTACCAGCCGCCAGGTGGCGGGTCCGGTCAGGGCCAGAAAGACCGCTATGCCCGCAACGGAAAGTACCAATAGGGGAACCGCTCTTCGCTTCATGGGATTGCCTCTGCTGTAAAAGCCATGTCGGGAACAACCACCGCTGCAGCGAGATACCCGGTGGGGATGGATACCCCCTGCAAAGGCAGGCCGACGGTACGCCGCATGCCTTCGGGTTCACTTGACGGTGGACAAGGGCGTCATACCCCTGTACGGCATCAAGGGCGGGAAGCCCCCGCGACTTGACGGTCACGGCCGCCGTGGGCACCCTGAACGGTTCAGCGCGAGCAAGCGAATATCGAGGAGGAGAAATTGGAGACAGTGGATTGCGTCGTCATCGGCGCCGGCGTGGTGGGACTCGCCGTGGCCCGGGCGCTGGCCATGAAGGGCCGCGAGGTGATCGTGGTGGAGGCCGGGAACAGCTTCGGCACCGGCACCAGTGCCCGTAACAGCGAGGTGATCCATGCCGGGATCTACTATCCCGCCGGGTCGCTGAAGGCCGGGCTGTGCGTGCGCGGCAAGGCCATGCTGTACGACTTCTGCGCCTCGCACCACGTGCCGCACCAGCGCTGCGGCAAGCTGATCGTCGCCACCAGCGAGGCGCAGGTGGCCGCGCTCGACGACATCCGCGCGAAGGCGGCGGCCAATGGCGTAAACGACCTGCGACTGCTGTCGCGCGCCGAGGCGCAGGCGATGGAGCCGCAACTGGAATGCCGGGCGGCGCTGCTGTCGCCCTCCACCGGCATCGTCGACAGCCATGGCCTGATGAACGCGTTGCTGGGCGACGCCGAGGAAGCCGGCGCCATGCTGGCCGTGCAGTCGCCGGTGGTCGGCGGCGGCCTCACCATGGACGGCCTCATGCTGGTCATGGGTGGCGCCAGCGAGGGCACCACGCTGCTGGCGCAGACGGTGGTCAATGCGTCAGGGCTGACCGCGCCGGACCTGGCCCGCCGGCTGAGCGGCATGCCGCCCGAGTACATCCCGCCGCAGTACTTCGCGAAGGGCAGCTACTTCACGCTGGCCGGCCGGGCGCCCTTCTCGCACCTGATCTACCCGGTGCCCGAGGCGGCGGGGCTGGGTGTCCACCTGACCCTCGACATGGGCGGACAGGCGCGTTTCGGCCCCAACGTGCGATGGATCGACGAGATCGACTACACCGTCGATCCGGCCGATGCGGACAGTTTCTACCAGGAAGTGCGGCGCTACTGGCCGGACCTGCAGGATGGCGCGCTGCAGCCAGGCTATGCCGGCATCCGTCCGAAGATCAGCGGCCCCGGCGAGCCGGCGGCGGATTTCCGCATCGACGGGTACGGCGTGCACGGCGTGCCGGGACTGGTACACCTGTTCGGCATCGAGTCGCCGGGACTGACGTCCTGCATGGCGATTGCCGAGGAAGTGGCGGATATTGTCTGACCCTCGGCGCCTGCCCGGTCAGGCCACGCGCGGGCCGGCGCGGAAGCTCATCCACGCGCAGCACGCGCCGGCCAGGCCGGCTGCCGCGGCAAGCCCGAAGGTATGGGCCGGCGCCAGCGTCTTCCACGTCCAGCCCATCACGAGCCCGCCGAGCGTGCCGCCGACGCCGTAGGAAATCCCCGTGTACAGCGCCTGCCCTCGCCCTTGCAGCGGGCCGGCGAACCAGTGCTGGAGACGCTTCAGGCTGGCGCTGTGGTGCGCCGCGAAGGTGGCGGCGTGGAGCACCTGCACCAGCGCCATCAGCCACGCGAACTGCGGGAAGTAGCCGGTCAGGCCGAAACGCAGCGCCGCCAGCACGAAGGTGCCGGCCAGGATCGTGCGCAGCGCAAACCGCGCGAACAGCCGTCCCTGGTAGTAGAAAAAGACGATCTCGGCCACCACGCCGATGGTCCACATCACGCCGATGGCGAACTTGCTGTAGCCGAGCCGTTCGAGATAGAGCGAATAGAAGACGTACAGCGCCGCGTGCGCGAACATCATCAGGAAGGCCGAGGCCAGGAACCACGCCACGTCGGGGCGGCGCAGCAGCGGCAAGGCGGGTGGCGGGCGCACGCGCGGGCCCTCGTCGACGGCATCTTCCATCCGCCGCACCACCAGCGCGAGGATGACCAGCATGGTGCAGGCGACCGCCGGGAACGCGCGCATGCCGAAATGCTCGAACAGCGCCCCGCCCGCCAGCACCGAAGCGATGAAGCCCAGCGAGCCGAACATGCGGATGCGGCCGTAGCGGTGGTCGAAGGCGCCGTAGCGGCGCAGGGTCGAGATGGTCAGCGCGTCGCCGAGCGGCGACATGCCGGCGGTAATCAGGCTGATGGCCAGCATCATCGCCGCCATGCCGCCGTACGTGGCGACCAGCGGCACCATGCCGAAGGCCAGCAGCGCCACCACGGAGGTGGCGCGCAGGATGCGCACGCGGGTGTGCATGACGTCGGACAGCCAGCCCCACAGGTACGGGCCGGCGATGCGGCCGACCTGGAAGCAGGCCATCAGCACGCCGATCTGCACCGGCGAGAAGCCGCGCCCGGCGAAATACAGGCTGACGTACGGCGAGATGATGCCGACGTAGCCGTAGTAACCGAGGTAGAAGAGGCCGAAACGGCCGTAGGCCGGTGGCGCGGTTGGCGCCACCGCCGCGGAACTCATGCCGGGATCAGCCCTGCCGGGCCGGGGCCTGGCCGGGAATCTGCGGCGTCTCGACCTTCACGTCGCCGCACTGCGCGCGGTGGCGCAGCGCATGGTCCATCAGCACGAGCGCCAGCATGGCTTCGGCGATGGGCGTGGCGCGGATGCCGACGCAGGGGTCGTGGCGGCCGAAGGTCTCCACCGTGGCCGGCTGGCCGGACTTGTCGATGGACTGGCGCGGCGAGCGGATGCTCGACGTCGGCTTGATCGCCAGCGAGACGGTAATGTCCTGCCCGGTCGAGATGCCGCCGAGGATGCCGCCGGCATTGTTGGTCGAGAAGCCGTCGGGGGTCATCTCGTCGCCATGCACGGTGCCGCGCTGGGCCACGCTGCCGAAGCCGGCGCCGATCTCCACGCCCTTGACGGCGTTGATGCCCATCATGGCGTAGGCGATGTCGGCGTCGAGCTTGTCGAAGAGCGGCTCGCCCAGGCCGACCGGCACGCCGCTGGCCACCACCTCGATCCGGGCGCCGACGGAATCGCCGTCGCGGCGCAGCGCGTCCATATAGGTTTCGAGTTCGGGAACGATCTCGGCGTCGGCGGCGAAGAACGGATTCTCCGGCACATGCGACCAGTCGGTGAACGGCACCTGGATCTCGCCCAGTTGCGACATGTAGCCGCGAATTTCCGTACCGTACTGCTCGCGCAGCCACTTCTTCGCGATGGCCGCCGCCGCCACCGCGGGCGCGGTCAGCCGGGCCGACGAGCGTCCGCCGCCGCGATAGTCGCGGATGCCGTACTTCTGCCAGTAGGTGTAGTCGGCGTGGCCCGGTCGGAAGGTCTCGACGATATTGCCGTAGTCCTTGCTGCGCTGGTCGGTGTTGCGGATCAGCAGGCAGATGGGCGTGCCGGTGGTCTTGCCTTCAAACACGCCGGACAGGATCTCGACCTGGTCGGGCTCCTGCCGCTGCGTGACATGGCGCGAGGTGCCGGGTCGGCGGCGGTCGAGGTCGGGCTGGATGTCGGCTTCCGACAGGGCCAGGCCCGGCGGGCAGCCGTCGACCACGGCGCCGATGGCGGGGCCATGCGACTCGCCGAAGGTGGTGACGGTAAACAGCAGGCCGAGGGTATTGCCGGACATGATCGGGAGCGCACTGGTATGGGGAAGCCTCGTATTGTACGGCCTGTGGCGGGCTCGGTGGCGATGCCGCCGCCCCCGCAACCGCCCGTTACGTCACTTCCGGCTTGACTTCCAGCCTTACTTCCACTCGCCGCGCAGCTCCCCCACCAGGCGCTGCAGCCCGTCGGCCGTCGCCGCCTCGGGCGCCACCGGCTCGCCCACCACCAGCTCCAGCCGGTTCAGCACGCCGCGCCGGAACGGCCGCGTCATGGCCGCGCCGCCCTTGCGCGAGAAGAAGCTGCCCCACAGGCCGCGCAGCGCCATCGGCACCACCGGCACCGGCGTGCGCTCGACGATGCGCTGCACGCCGCCCTTGAATGTGTTCAGTTCGCCGGTCGCGGTGATCTTGCCCTCGGGGAAGATGCACACCATCTCCCCGTCGGCCAGCACCTCGGCGATGCTGTCGTACGCGCGCGCCAGCATCTTCGGGTCCTCATGCGCGGGGGCGATCGGGATCGCCTTGGCCTGCCGGAAGAACCACGACAGCAGCGGCACCTTGAAGATGTTGTGGTCCATCACGAAGCGCACCGGGCGCGGGCTGCACGCCATCAGCACCACGGCGTCGACGAAGCTGACGTGGTTGCACACCAGCACCGCCGCGCCCTCGGCCGGAATGCGCTCGGCGTTGGTGCGGCGCAGCCGGTACACCGTGTGCACGAGCATCCAGGCGATGAAGCGCAGCAGGAACTCCGGCACCAGCGAGTAGATATAGATGGCCACCACCGCGTTGAGCAGGCCCACCGTGAGGAAGAGCTGCGGGATGGTGTAGCCGGCCGTCGTCATCGCCACGCCCAGCAGCGACGAGGCGATCATGAAGAAGGCGTTGAGGATGTTGTTGGCGGCGATGATCCGCGCCCGGTGCGTGGGCGCCGAGCGGCTCTGGATCAGGGCGTACAGCGGCACGCTGTAGAACCCGCCGAACATCGCCAGCAGGAAGAGGTCCGCCAGTACGCGCCAGTGGCGTACCTGGCCGAGGAAGTCGCCCACGCCGCTCAGCGCGACCGGCGCCGGCAGGCCGCGGCTGGCGAAGTAGAGGTCGACCGCGAACACCGTCATGCCGATCGACCCGAACGGCACCAGCCCGATCTCCACATGCCGCCCGGACATCCGCTCGCACAGCAGCGAGCCGAGGCCGATGCCGATGGAGAACACCGCCAGCAGCAGCGTCACCACGTTCTGGTCGCCGCCGAGGACTTCCTTGGCGAAGGAAAAGAACGAGGTCAGCATGGTGGCGCCGAGGAACCACAGCCACGAAATGCCGAGCAGGCTCTGGAACACCACGAAGCGCTCGCGGGCGAGCTTCAGGTTGCGCCAGGTCTCGCTGACCGGATTCCAGTTGATGCGCAGGTCGGGCTGTGGCGCCGGCGACACCGGCACGCGTCCCGACACGAGGCGCCCGGCCAGCGCGATGGCCACGCAGGCCACGCCGACGATGACCGGCCCGATCACCTGGCCGTCGCCGCGCGTCAGCCCCGCGACCTCTCCGCCCGCCAGCGTGCCGAGCAGGATGGCGACGAACGTCCCCATCTCGACCAGCCCGTTGCCGCCCACGAGTTCGGTCTCGTCCAGGTGCTGCGGCAGGTAGGCGAACTTGACGGGCCCGAACAGCGTGGAGTGCAGGCCCATCAGGAACGTACAGAAGTAGAGCACCGTCGCGCTGTGCAGCCAGAAGCCGGCCAGCCCGATCGCCATGATGACGATTTCCAGCGACTTCACCAGCCGGATCAGCCGCGACTTTTCGATCTTGTCGGCAATCTGGCCGCTGGTGGCCGAGAACAGCACGAACGGCGCAATGAAGATGGCCGAGATCAGGAAGGCGGCGCTATGCGGATCCACCCCGTCGAACAGCGTGGCGTGGTAGGTCACCAGCGAGGTGAAGGCGACCTTGAAGACGTTGTCGTTCATCGCCCCGAGGAACTGCGTCCAGAAAAACGGGGCGAACCGGCGGGCGCCGAGCAGGCGGTACTGGCTTTGTTGGCTCATCGGGGCGTCGTCCCCGCGCGACGGGGAGCGGGGCGTGGAATTTGGCGGGCCGGCTGTCGGGTCTGGGGTCTTTCTCCCCTCTCCAATCGGGGAGAGGGGCCGGGGGTGAGGGCTGCGCGCTTCGCATTGCCGACAACGCGGGCGAACCGCCGGCCCTCACCCCTAGCCCCTCTCCCGGAGGGAGAGGGGAATATCGACGCACCTACTCGGCCTTTTCCTCCGGCCAGTCGCGGATATAGGCCTTGAGCATGCGGTTCTCGAAGCTCTGTTCCTCGACCACGGCCTTCGCCACGTCATAAAACGAGATCACGCCCATGAGGGTGCGGTTGTCCAGGACCGGCAGGTAGCGCGTGTGGCGCTCCAGCATCATGCGGCGGACTTCGTTGACGTCCGTCTCCGGGGTGCAGGTGAGCGGCGCATCGTCCATCACCTTGCGTACGCCGATGGTGCCAAGATTGCCGTGATTGGCGGCCAGTTGCCCGATGATCTCGCGGAAGGTCAGCATGCCGACGAGATCGCCGTATTCCATGACGACCAGGGAGCCGATGTCGTGTTCGGCCATGGCGTGGACGGCCTGCTGCAGGGGCGTGTCGGGCCTGACTGTGAAGAGCGTGTTGCCCTTGATTTGCAGGATGTCGCTGACTTTCATGATGTCTCCTTGATACGTCGCCGATCCTAGCCTAAACCCGTCGGCCAAGTAAAGCCGCCGGCCCTTGGCGGGCGCCGCAATGCTAGGATGCAGGCCGGAGACAACCCCAATTCGAGTGAATCGCCATGTCCGGTACACGCTTCGACACGCTCACCCTGCACGCCGGCGCCGCGCCCGACCCCGCCACCGGGGCCCGCGCCACGCCCATCCACCTGACCACGTCCTTCGTCTTCCGCGACAGCGAGCACGCGGCGTCGCTCTTCAACATGGAGCGCGCCGGGCACGTCTACTCGCGCATCTCGAACCCGACGGTCGCCGTGCTGGAGGAGCGCGTCGCCGCGCTGGAAAACGGCGCCGGGGCCATCGCCACGGCCTCCGGGCAGGCGGCGCTGCACCTGGCCATCGCCACGCTGATGGGCGCCGGCTCGCACATCGTGGCCTCCACGGCGCTCTATGGCGGCTCGCACAACCTGCTCCACTACACGCTGCGCCGCTTCGGCATCGAGACCACCTTCGTCAATCCGCGCGACATCGACGCCTGGCGCGCCGCCATCCGCCCGGAAACCCGCCTGCTGTTCGGCGAGACGCTCGGCAACCCCGGCCTCGACGTGCTCGACATCCCCACGCTGGCCGCGGTGGGCGACGAGCACCGCATCCCGCTGCTGGTCGATTCGACCTTCACCACGCCGTACCTGCTGAAGCCGTTCGACCTCGGCGCCGCCCTGCTCTACCACTCGGCCACCAAGTTCCTCGGCGGCCACGGCACCACCATCGGCGGCGTGCTGGCGGAGGGCGGGACGTTCGACTTCGAGGCGTCGGGGCGCTTTCCGGAACTGTCGGAGCCCTACGAGGGGTTCCACAACATGGTGTTCACCGAGGAAAGCACGGTGGCGCCCTTCCTGCTGCGCGCCCGCCGCGAAGGCCTGCGCGACTTCGGCGCCTGCATGAACCCGATGGCCGCGTGGCAGCTCCTGCAGGGCATCGAGACGCTGCCGCTGCGCATGGCCCGGCACGTCGACAACACCCGCCGCGTGGTGCAGTTCCTGGCGGCGCATCCGATGGTCGAATCGGTCGCCTATCCGGAACTGGAATCGCACCCGGATTACGAACTGGCCAAGCGCCTGCTGCCGCGCGGCTGCGGCGCGGTGTTCAGCTTCAACCTCAAGGCCGACCGCACGGCGGGCCAGCGCTTCATCGAGAGCCTGTCGCTGTTCTCCCACCTCGCCAACGTGGGCGACGCCCGCTCGCTGGTGATCCACCCGGCCTCGACCACCCACTTCCGCATGGATGCCGCGGCGCTCAAGGCGGCCGGCATCGGCGAGGGCACCATCCGGCTGTCGGTCGGGCTGGAAGACCCGGACGACCTGATCGACGATCTCAAGCGCGGCCTGAAGGCCGCCGAGAAAGCCATGCAAGGGGGGAAAGCCTGATGGAACTGAACGTCGCGGGCCAGCCGGCCTACGCCTATACCGGCGGCAAATCCTTCGATCCCGCCCTGCCGTGTGCCGTGTTCGTCCACGGCGCGCAGAACGACCACAGCGTCTGGGGCCTGCAATCGCGCTGGTTCGCCAACCATGGCTTCTCGGTGCTGGCGGTCGACCTGCCCGGCCACAACCGCAGCAAGGGCCAGCCGCTCGCCACCGTGCCGGAGATGGCCGACTGGGTGATGGCGCTGGTCAAGGCCGCCGGCGCCACCGGCCCCGTGCTGGTGTTCGGTCACAGCATGGGGTCGCTGATCGCGCTGGAATGCGGCGCGCGGCATGGCGACGTGGTGCGCGGCGTCGGCCTGCTGGCGACCGCCTATCCGATGAAGGTCTCCGACGCCCTGCTCGACGCCGCGCTCAACCGCGAGCCCGAGGCCATCGCCATGGTCAACCAGTGGTCGATCTCGTCGCTGGCGAGCAAGCCGTCGTCGCCCGGCCCCGGGGCCTGGCTGCACGGCGGCAACCAGCGGCTGATGGAGCGGGTGTCGCGCAACAACCCGGACGCCAAGGTTTTCCACAATGACTTCTCGGCCTGCAACGGCTATACCCATGGCGAGCAGGCCGCCGCCGCGCTGGCCTGCCCGGCGCTGTTCGTCTGCGGCAGCAAGGACCAGATGACCCCGCCGCGGTCCGCGCAGGCGCTTGCCGGCAAGGTGAAGCAGGCCACGGTCGTCACGCTGCCCAGCGGGCACGCGATGATGGGCGAGAAGCCGGACGAAGTGCTGGACGCGCTGGCCGCCTTCGCCCGCAAGGCGGTCGCGCCGGTGTCGAAAAAATAGGAGACCGCCATGGCCCACGCCCATCCCCGCGAGTTCGAGAGCTTCGCCGCGTTCTACCCGTACTACCTGGACGAGCATCGCGACCGCACCTGCCGTCGGCTGCATTTCGTCGGCTCGTCGCTGGTGCTGGGCTGCCTGCTGGCCGCCATCGTCAGCGGCAATGCGTGGTGGCTGCTGGGGATGCCGCTGGCCGGGTATGGCTTCGCGTGGGTCGGGCACTTCGGCTTCGAGAAGAACCGCCCGGCGACCTTCCGCCATCCGCTCTACAGCCTGATGGGCGACTGGGTGATGTACGCCGATATCCTGCGGGGCAGGATTCCGTTCTGAGAATCGGAGGGTCAGACGGTCAGACCTGCCCGTGCCAGCCCGGCGGAACGACCTCCAGCGTGCGCCGTGACGGCGGCGCGCTGAACACCGCCGACAGCGGCTGGTCGAGCTGCGGATTGTCGAGGATGGCGCGCAGCGTGTCGGCGCCCTGCATCTCCTGCGCCAGCGAGGTACGCGGCAGGCGCGGCAGGTTCAGCACGAGGCGGTCGTACAGCAGGCGCAGGCGGATGCGGTCGGGGTCGCACAGCAGCGCCCAGTGGGCCTGCCCCCGTTCCTGCTGCAGCTTGCCGATAAGGTGCATGGCCTTCAGCCGGGCCAGCAGGCCCGACAGGTATTCCCCTTCCAGGCGCAGCTTGCGGCTCAGGTCCAGTTCGCCGACGCTGCGCGGGGCGTGGTCGCGCGCCTTGTAGAGCAGGTAGAGCACGCCGAGCGCGTCGAAGAACTCGCTGCCCGCGAACACGCGCCGCCGCCAGTGGCCCTGCCGCACCACCGGCAGGTTGGCGGCGATCACCGCGCCGGCCAGCGTCACGAGCCACGACAGGTAGATCCAGATCAGGAAGATCGGCAGCGCCGCGAAGGTGCCGTAGACCGCCGTGTACGTGGGGAAATTCGTGATGAAGTAGCCGAAGCCGCGCTTGGCGATCTCGAACAGCACGGCGGCGATGAAGCCGGCGACCAGCGCGTCGCGCCAGTCCACGTAGGCATTCGGCACCGCCATGTAGAGCAAGGTGAAGGCCAGCGCCGACAGCACCACCGGAGCGGCGCCCACCACCAGCGCGACCCCGAGCGACATGCCGCCTGTCAGCCCGGCCGAGATCGAGATGAGGTAGGAACTGATCGACAGGCTGGCCCCGATCAGCACCGGCCCGAAAGTCAGCACCGCCCAGAACACCATCACCCGCTGCGCCAGCCGGCGCCGCTGCCGCACGCGCCAGATCTCGTTGAGCGCGTTCTCGACCGTCAGCATGGTCAGGACCGACGTCACGATCAGGCCGCCCAGGCCGATGGCCGTCAGCCCCCGCGCGCTGCGCGAGAACTGGCTGATGTAGCGCGATACCGAATCACTGAAATTGCCCGGAATCAGGTTCTGGAACAGGAAGGATTCGATGGCCGCGCGGAATTCGCGGAACATCGGGAAGGCCGCGAGCAGCGCGAAGGCCACCGTCAGCACCGGCACCACCGACAGCACGGTGGTAAAGGTCAGGCTGGACGCCACCTGCGGCAGCTTCGCCTCGCCGCCGCGGCGCAGCGCGTAGCGGGCGAGCGCGCGCAGCCTTTGCGGCGTCCAGACGCGGCGCAGGCGGGCAATGCGGGCGGCGGCGAGTTCGAACATGCGGAAATCGGGATAAACGGGGGAACGGAACGGGAATCGGGGCGCCGAATTGGAGCGCAGAATCGGAGCGCAGAATCGGCACGGCAGTCCTGTGGTGCAGGCGCCACAACTATAATACGCGCAACACCGCCGGGCCCGCCCGGCCGGCAACCTCCTGTTGCATCTTCGCCGCTTTCCCGGCACCCGCTTCCCTCCGATGACCGACATCCTCGTCCTCTACTACAGCCGCCACGGCAGCACCCGCAAGCTCGCCGAACTGATCGCCACCGGCATCGAGAGCGTCCCCGGCGCCCAGGCGCGCCTGCGCACCGTGCCGCCCGTCTCCACCGTGTGCGAGGCCACCGCCTCCGACATTCCGGCCGACGGGCCGCCCTACGTCGAACTGCGCGACCTGGAGGAATGCGCCGGCCTCGCACTCGGCAGCCCCACCCGCTTCGGCAACATGGCGGCGCCGATGAAGTATTTCCTCGACGGCACCGCCGGGCTGTGGGTGTCGGGCGCGCTGACGGGCAAGCCGGCCTGCGTCTTCACGTCCACCGGCAGCCTCCACGGCGGGCAGGAGACCACGCTGCTGTCGATGATGCTGCCGCTGCTGCACCACGGCATGCTGGTGATGAGCCTGCCCTACGGCGAGCGCGGCCTGATGACGACCGCCTCGGGCGGCACGCCCTACGGCCCGAGCCACCACGCCGGCCCGGACAACGGCAAGCCCGTGACCGACGAGGAAGCCTCGCTGGCCATGGCGATGGGCAGGCGCCTGGCCGAGGCCGCCATCCGGCTGGCGGGAGCGCGCTGATGGCCGCGCAGAATCCGGACAGGAACGCCGCCGCGACCGTGGCCGACGCCTCCGACAGCGCCCTGCACAATCCCCTGCTCTGGCGCCTGAGCGTGGGCAGCCTGCTCGCGCTGATCGCGCTGTGCATCGCCTGGGAATGGTTTCTCGCGCCGCTGCGGCCGGGCGGCTCGTGGATGATCATCAAGTGCCTGCCGGCGCTGCTGCCGCTGCGCGGCGTGATCACGCGCAACCGCTACACCATGCAGTGGTCGTCGATGCTGATCCTGCTGTTCTTCACCGAAGGCGTGGTGCGCGCGACCAGCGAGCACGGGCCGGCGGCAACGCTGGCGTGGGTGGAAGTCGCGCTGTCGCTGCTGTATTTCTTCAGCACCATCCTCTACCTGCGCCCGTACAAGCGCCGCGCGAAGGCGCGCGTGTCGGCCCAGCCGCGCCAGTAACGCACTCTTCATCGAGATCCCATGACCGCCGCCCACCTCGACTCCTTCCTCGACCTGTGCCGCGCCGCACTCGGCCCGGCCCATGTCCTGACCGACCCGGCCGACAAGGCGCCCTTCCTCACCGACTGGCGCAAGCGCTACACCGGCGACGCGGTGGCGGTACTGCGGCCCGGCAACACGGCGGAGGTCGCGGCGGCCGTGCATGCCTGCCGCGCCCACAAGCTGGCCATCGTGCCGCAGGGCGGCAACACCGGCCTGTGCGGCGGGGCCACGCCGGGCGAAGGGGTGGCGTCGGTGGTCATCTCGCTGCAGCGGCTGAACCATGTGCGGCAGGTCGACCCCCTCAACAACACCGTGACCGTCGAGTCCGGCGTCATCCTGCAGCACCTGCAGGAGGTAGCGCATGAACATGGCCGGCTGTTTCCGCTGAGCCTCGCGGCGGAGGGCAGTTGCACGGTGGGCGGCAACCTGTCGACCAACGCGGGTGGCACGGCCGTGCTGCGCTACGGCAACGCGCGCGAACTGTGCCTCGGGCTGGAAGTGGTATTGCCCAGCGGCGAAATCTGGGATGGCCTGCGCGGCCTGCGCAAGGACAACACCGGCTACGACCTGCGCGACCTCTTCATCGGCGCCGAAGGCACGCTCGGCATCATCACGGCGGCGGTGATGAAGCTGTTCCCCGCGCCCCGCGGCCGCATCACGGCATTGGCGGCGGTCGCCAGCCCGCGCGCCGCGCTCGCCCTGCTGGCCATCGCGCAATCGAACGCCGGGCCGCTGCTCACCGGCTTCGAGCTGATGTCGTCCGTCTGCATGGGACTGGTGCGCAAGCACTACCCGCAACTGCGCTTCCCGTTTGCCGATACGCCGCCGCAGCTCGTCCTCCTCGAACTCTCCGACAGCGAGAGCGAGGACCATGCGCGCGGCATCTTCGAGCGGCTGATGGCCTCCGCCTTCCAGGCCGGTGTGGTGACCGATGCCGTGGTGGCCGAGTCGGTACAGCAGTCGCGCGACTTCTGGAACCTGCGCGAGCACATCCCCCTTGCACAGGCCGACGAGGGCAAGAACATCAAGCACGATATCGCCGTGCCGATCTCGCGCATCGCCGACTTCATCGAGACCACCGACGCGCTGCTGCAGGACGCCTTCCCCGGCGTGCGCCTGGTGACCTTCGGCCACCTCGGCGACGGCAACCTGCACTACAACGTGGCGCCGGCCGACGGGGAAAGCCACGACGCCTTCCTTGCCAACCAGGACGCCATCAACCGCATCGTCCACGACAGCGTCCACGCCCACCGCGGCTCGATCTCGGCCGAGCATGGCCTCGGGCAACTCAAGCGCGAGGAGAACCAGCGCTACAAGAGCGGGGTGGAGATCGCCATGATGCGGGGGATCAAGGCTGCCCTCGACCCGCAAAACCTCATGAATCCGGGCAAAGTCCTGTGACAAATTTCTGAAGGCGCGATGGAATAAGACCGGTCCGCGGGGTGTTTACCACGTACCCCCCGTCTATCCTGAAAAAACGAGGACTGCCATGAAGCGCCCCGCTCCCTACGCAGTACACGTTGTCCTGCCGATGCTGCTGTGCGCGCTGGTCGCGGTCCGCGCCGCCGGCACCCAGCCGCTCGACCGGGGCGGCATCCTGGTCAATGCCGATGGCATGACCCTCTACGTCTTCGACCGCGACATCCCGAACAGCGGGCGCAGTGCCTGTGTCGGCCACTGCACCAGCCTGTGGGAACCGGCGCCGGTCCGGGACCCTCCCCCGGCCGGCTCGCCATTCTCGATCGTCGTGCGGGAGGATGGCACGCGGCAGTGGGCCTATCAGGGCAAGCCGCTCTATCTCTACGCTGGCGACCGCCTGCCTGGCGATCGGCGTGGGGACAAGTTCAAGAATGTCTGGCATGTGGTGCGGAGATAGGCAGGCAAGAGCCAGCGTCCAGCCACGCGCCGAAGTACCAAACAAAAACCGGATCGTTCTCGCGAACGACCCGGCTTCTTCCGACGCCCGCGACATCGACAGCGCGGGCAGGCTCCCTTCAGTCCATTATCAGTTGTCCCGCTTGATGCGCGTGGCCACCACGATATTGCCCTGCACCTGACCCTTCACCTCGAGCCGCATGCCGACCACGAGGTCGTTGGCGCCGTTCGGCAGCGTGGCCGTGTCGAACACCGTCGACGAATTCCACTTCACCGTCACGCCGTTGCTCGCCAGCGTGAACGACTGGTTGGCCTTGTCGAGCGTGCCGATGGTGCTGTGGAACTCGTTGGCCTCGTTGGCCTCGTGCGCTTCGTCCTCGACATGGACCAGCGTTGCCGTGACCACGCCGTTGGCGACCGTGCCCTTGACCTCCACGCGGCCACCCACGACCGGCGTGCCGTCGATGGTGGCGCCGGAAGGCACCGTCACGCGGATGCCGCCCACGTCGAAGTCGGTCGACGACCTGACGGCGGTCACCGTGCCTTCGATCTCGGCGACCTGCCCGTTGGCCACCTGCGGCTGCAGGCTGGCCGGACGCACCCGGCTGGCCGTGATCACCGCGGGCGAGGCCGACGCCAGCGTGCCCTTCACCCGCACCAGCGTACCGCTCGTCAGGCCGTTGGGCAGCTTGTCGAGCACCGATGCCGCGTAGTTGATGGTCACCCCGTTGATCGTGAAGGTGGTCGCCGTCACGCCCTGCGCGGTGCCGATCAGGCGGGCATCGGTGGTGCCGGCATTCTTGCGCTCGATGCGGGTCGCCTTGACCGTGGTGCCCGCGCTGTCAGGCAGGCCGTGCACCTCGACGATATTGCCCACCGCCAGCCCGGCCAGGCTCGACAGGCTGTTGCCGTCGAAGACCGTCGTCGGGAAGACGTTGACCTTCACCCCGAAGACCGTGAAGGCATTGTTCGCCGTGTCGATGGCCGACACCGGCCCCTGCACGAAGCTCCGCGAGGCAATGGCCGTCGCCTTGCCGGTCGTGCCGCCCGGGTCGCGCTGGCCCTGCACGTCGACCACCATGCCGAGGCGGAGGTCATCGGCGCCGGCGTTGGGATTGTCCTCGTCGAGCGTGATGGTGGCACCCGTGTTGTCGATGCGCACGCCGTTCACGAAGATGCTGCCGAAGCCGGTGATGGGCCCGCTGAAGGTGGCTTGCGTCGCCGTCGGCGCGGCGGGTGTCGAGGCCGTGCCGCCGTCGCCCCCGCCGCCGCATGCAACCAGTATCGCGGCGACGCTGGCACTGGCTGCCAGGAAAATGGTGCGCCGAATGGTGCGAAGGCTGACTGTCCTTGCAGCGCTTGTTGCCGCAATGGCGCTTCTTGCCGCAATGCTCCGCTCGTCGTGACGTGTCGTCATGGTGGTCCCCCTTTCCGATGGTGCTTTGATGAAATGCGGCTGGCTCTGCCGCGGTTTGGCTCTTTCGGCGTTGATCCATCATTGGAAGCGCGCCTGCAGCGTGTCAACGCGAAACTCGTTACAGATTGTCAGCGCGTCCCGGGGTGCCTCTTCTTTGTGTCGATATGTAACCCGCGCGGGCGCTCTTCCCCTCCCCCGCATGCGGGAGAGGGGTTGGGGGCAAGAGCCTCCGCGACTTCCGTGAAGACCGCGAAACGGAAAAACTGAAACAGAAACGCCTGCTGGTTGCCGCGCTTGCGCGCGGCGCTTCCCTCCTACTTGATCTCGATCGCGAACGTCGCGGTCGATGAACTCTGCGACGAGTTGAACCGCACCTGCGTCGGCACCGTGCACCAGAAGTTCGCGTTGCTCGTGTTGGTCGGATTGCGGATGCCGGCTTGACTGGTCAGCGTGGTGTCGAGCGAGAACGTGCCCGCCGTGACCGGAGCCGTGCCGATGACCTGGCCCACCGCGTTGTTCGTGCTGTTGCAGTTGCCGTTCGTGCGGAACGTACCGTTCGCGTAGGAGATGGTGATGGTCTGCCCCGCGCTCAGGCTGTCGTTGCCGGTGATGGTCCAGCGCGCCTTGTCCGCCACGTAGCGGGCACGCGTCCCGGTGATGGCTTCGGCGGCGGCGATGTTCACCGTGACCGAAACGGGCGCGGACTCCAGGCCGCCCTTGTCCACCGCCTTGTAGGTGAACACGGCCGGACCGGTGGGCGCTGCGGCAATCGGCGTGAACGTAACGGCGCCGCCCGCGAAGGAGGCGCCGGCGGCCAGCCCGAGGTTGGCGTTGCCGGTCACGATCACCGCGGTGGCGAGATCGGCCGCACCGTCGGGGTCGGTGTCATTGGCGAAGACGTTGAACGTGGACGGCTGGCCGCGCAGGCCGTTGGTGGAATCGGCGTTGGCAGTGGGCGGATCGTTCACCGGCGTGATCGTCACCGCCACGCTCGCCTCGTTCGACACCTTGCCGTTGACCGTCACCTTGTAGCCGAAGCGGTCGGCACCGCTGGCATTGAGGTTGGGCACGTAGGCGATCTTCTTGCCGTCCGGCGTCACCGTGGCCTTGCCGAGCGTGGCGGGGCTCGACACGGTCAGCGTCGGCGTGCCGCTGGTGGCGTTGGTGTCGTTATGCAGCACGTCGATGACCACGCCCGTCGTGCACTGTACCGACCCCGTCGGCGGCGTGTTGTTCTGGCAGTCCTCGAAGACCGTGGCGGTATCGTTGTTTGCCACCGGCAGCGCGGCACCGGTTCCGCCCGAGACGTTGCCCGGCGTCACCTGCATGTCGTTGATGCCGCGCCCCGACGAGGTCACCACCACCTTCGACGGGGGCGCCAGCAGTTCGCTGACGATGAGCTGGCCGGTGGTCTTGTCGATCGGACCAAAGCCTTCCACGCGCAGGTCCTGCTGCACGGCCGCGTCCCCCGACTTTGCCTTGACCGACATGGCCTGCGTCGACGGGTCGTACAGGGCCTCGCTGATCGAGATCTGGTCGCCGAGCTGCACCGGCTGGTAAGTCGTGGTGGCCTGGCCGCCGGCGGAGATGGCATTGGCCTGCATGCAGACCTCGGTGGGCAGCGTGGCGGGCCGGCTCTGCCCGAAGTAGCTGCTGCCCGCGCTGAGCATCTGGGTGGCGGAGGCATTGCCCGGCGCGCTGTAGGGCGCGCCGAGATTGCCGTCCTGGTCGCGCGTGGGCGTGCAGGCGGCGTCGAAGTAAGCCAGGTCGGTCGACACGGTGGCGGACGGCGCCCCGGCCGGGATGCGCGCCTGCATCACCGGCTGTGCCGTCGCGTAAACGCTGACGACATTGTTGCCGGGCGCGGGACGCGCGTAGCTGGCGCGATCCACGCTGACGCTGCCTGCCACCGCGCCTTCGAAGACGCGGCCGGCGAGCGTGAAGTCGGTGGTCTCGTAGACGAAGCCGTTCGGGCCTTCCACGCGGAAGAGGTTGGGGTTGCGCGTGGTGTTGTCGTTCACCACGTAGTCGCCCACCGTGCTGCCGGTGACCGGACCGAGGCGGGCCGGATCGGCAACGTACTTCCTGCCGTTGTTCGGGTAGGGAGTCGCTGCGGCAGTGTTGACGAGGATGTCCTGGAACGGGTCCTGGCCCGCCAGCAGGGTCGGGATCGGCGGCAGCTCCCGGCCGCCCGGCGTGGTGGACGGCAGCAGGAAGGGACCGACCTTGCCCTTCAGCGCCTCCGTGAACACGCCCGGCGAGAGCCCGATGTCTTCCGTGACGAAGAGGCGCGAGCCTGCAGTCTGCCCCGGAAAGGAGAACTTGCCGTAGGGCGTGTAGATCGTGTAATCGCCATCGAAGGGCAGCGGGTCCACGCGCATCCGGATGCGCGCGAACACCACCTGGTCGCCCGCCGACACCGGCCCGAGGCTGAACGCGCCCTCGATGCCCATGATGAGCAGCGCGGTCAGCGTCACGCCGCCGGTCGCGGTGTTCGCCACGGCGCGGCGGTCGCCCGCGTTGGCGAGCCAGTAGAAGTGCTCGTCCGGGAAATTCTGCGGGAACAGTTCCGGCGCCGTGCCGGCCGGCAGGTCCGGCGGCAGCAGCACGCACCAGCCGCCGTCCAGCTCGGCCTGCGTCTGGTTCTGGCAGAACTCGAGCGTGAGGCCGGTCTTGTCCTGGTACCACTGCGGGTAACCGTTGGCCTTGTCGATGGGGCCTACACGCGCCAGCTCAGCCGAAGCGTTGCCGGCGCCCCATGCAAGCGCGATGGATAGTGCGATCGTACTGAGTCGTGTGTTCATGCTGACCTCCTGAGTGTGTCCCCGCCCCGGGGCGCCTTCCCCGGGGCATCACTGCCAATGCCTGCGCCCCCCGGCACTTTGTTTTCTGCTGTCTTTCATGGCGCCAGACCGCGCGCCGCGGTACTCGTGCGGCCCGACTGTTCCAGATAGCCGATCACCGCCGCCACGTCCTCGCCACCCAATCCGAGATTGGGCATGCGGACCTGGTTGTATTGCCTGTAGAGGTGCCGGGCGACGAGATCGCCCTCGGCCAGCACCTTGTCGGGCTCCGCCACGAAGCGCGTCAGCCAGCGCTTGTCGCGCCGGGCCGTCACGCCGATGAGGTCGGGCCCGAGCCTGTCGCCGTGGCCGACCGTGTGGCATGCCGCGCAGCGGCTCTGGAACAGCAGCTCGCCGCGTCCCTGCATGAGCGGCCGGGCCTGCGCGTAGCTGGTTGCCGGCGCGGCCGGCTGCGCCGGCTTGCTCCATCCGAGGAAATTCGAGATGCTCGTGGCCAGGTACTGCGG
>Ga0160472_100340_pt1 | contig 43376 bp, 40 predicted proteins | sample HID1973M_E11MG_FD_108267 | JGI IMG/M metagenome (GOLD analysis project Ga0160472, IMG submission 108267) | Enriched mosquito-associated microbial communities from UW Madison campus, WI, USA - HID1973M_E11 MG | ecosystem: Host-associated > Arthropoda: Insects > Digestive system > Unclassified ... | reverse complement strand
TGTTGGGAGCATTAGGGCATGCCCGGTGTTGTCATTGCAGGCGCCGCCACAGGGGGGGAGCGAGTGATCCTGTGGCGAGGGAGCTTGCTCCCGCTGGGCTGCGCAGCAGCCCCTGCTTTTCAAGTGAAGAGTTGGGGCCTGCTGCGCAGTCCAGCGGGAGCAAGCTCCCGCGCCACGAAACGCGTGTTGGGAGCATTAGGGCATGCCCGGTGTTGTCATTGCAGACGCCGCCACAGGGTCGATCGACTGATCCCCAGTTGCGCCGCGGTTTGCGCCAGGTTGCCGTCACAGGCCTTGAGCATCTCACGCACGTACTGTTTTTCCTTTTCCCGGGCAATGCTCTTCAAGTCAGTAACCGGCGCCTCGTCGGGAGCCTGAAGCAAGGCCTGGCCCTTGAGCAGTTCGGGGATCACCAGGGCGAGGTTGCGATCATCGATCACAGCACCCTGCAGCAGATCCTCTGCCGAGAGCGCAGCACGTTCAATGATGTTTTCCAGCTCACGAATGTTGCCCGGCCAGTGATACGTCATGAGCCTGGGCAGCAACGCGTTCAGTAACTTTTCTCGCACAGACGACACAGGCTTGTCGCCATTGAGGCGCTGCAGGATGGCGCGGGCGATGTCGGCGAGGTCTTCGCTACGTTCACGCAGCGGTACTGTCTGCAGGCGCAGGATGTTCAGGCGATAGTACAGGTCGCTGCGAAACTCCCTGGCGGCGATGGCTTCGGACAGGTCCTGGTGGGTGGCGGCAATGATGCGGATGTCGATGCTGATCGGCTCGGTGGCGCCCAGGCGCAGCACCTCCCGCTCCTGCAGGACACGCAGCAGGCGGGTCTGCAATGACACCGGCATGTCGCCGATTTCATCGAGGAACAGGGTGCCACGATGGGCCGCTTCGATCAGGCCGGTCTTGCCGCCTTTGCGCGAGCCGCTGAAGGCGCCTTCCTGGTAGCCGAACAGCTCGCTTTCCAGCAGCGATTCGGGAAAGGCCGCGCAGTTGATCGCGACAAACGGGCCGCGATGACGGCCGCTGACATTGTGAATGCCCTGGGCCAGCAACTCCTTGCCGGTACCGCTTTCGCCGGTGATCAGCACGGTGGAGGCGGTCGCCGCGTAACGCCGCGCCAGCGTCAGCAACTGGCGGGTCGCCAGACTGGTGCCGCTGATCTGCTCCAGGTGATATTTGGCCGAGAAACCGCCAGGCAGGTGGGTCGAGCGAATGCGCTGGTCGGCCCGTTGGACCGCAGAGGTCTCCTGGCACGTCAACACCAGCCCGGTGCGTTCGCCGTCTTCGAGGATGGGCAGGAGATTGCTGACCACCAGGTTCCGGCCGAGGCGGATCACGGTGTTCTCTTCACCGACGCCACCGCGCAGCACCTCGTCCAGCGCCAGTTCCGGGCAGAGTTCCTGCAACGGGCGACCGAGCAGGCGGCTGGCGGGCAGGCCCAACAGCGCCTCCAGTGCCGGGTTCAGCGATTGCACGATGCCCTGGTTATCGACGGCAGCAACACCGGTCGGGATGTGCTGCAACACGCCGTTCAAATGCCGGCGCTTGGCAATCTCGATACGCTGGCTGTGGAGGATGCCCATGGCTTCTTCGAGGGCCTTGCGCACCGTGTCCTGGCTCAGGGACAGCACACCGTGCACGCCGATGCGCTCCGCCAGTTCCACCACGGTGGAAGAACCGATCACTGTCTGGCAACCCGACTGGCGAGCCTGCTCCACCGCCTGCCGGGCTTCATCGAGCGTGAGGTAGCTGGCCTGATGAATCCTGACCGTGAACAACGCGGCCATCGCCTCGAGATCGGCGTTGATCCGCGCATAGCTGATCACGGCGATGTGCGGCGAGCGCAGCCGTGCCTGCTCCAGGGCGCGCAGCAGATCGGCGCCGCCCACGCGCATCGACAGCACTGGGCGGGTCACGTAGCGGCGCAGGTAGGCCGCCGTGGCGCCCGCGCAGACGAAGACATCGACTTCGTTGTTCTGCTCCAGCTCGCGGGCCAGTCGCAGTGACTCGGTGACGCTGGTGTCCAGCACGCGGATGCTGGCTTCAGCCTGATAGTCAGGCGTCACGCTGTTGACCACTCGCGCCAGGCGGCTCGGTTGCAGCGGCCGCTCCAGGTGACTGATGAGAACGATGATCCGCGGAGGGCCGGGCTGCATGGAGGGGCTCGTTTAATGGATTTCAGAATGGTTTCACATATGAATGCATTTGTTTCAAAAGTGCAATGAGAGCATGGCGCACGAACGCCTTGAAGTTCCGTGCTGCATCGCTGGAGGCCTCGTGAAACATAGTGTTGAGCGTGTCTAACGCAGTTTGGCCCGGCAATTGCTCAAGGTCTGGCAGCCATCTATAAATTCAACAGGTGCGGCGACACATGAGTGGTCCGAACGTAGCAGCGGTGCAAACACCGCAGCCGGAAGAACAGCTGAAAAAAACCAGGCTTGAAGCCTTCCTTTGCGCCCATGCCGGCGCGCAGCAGGTCCGCGTCGAGCAACAGCAGCGCCTTTCTGGCGGTGCCATCCAGGAGAACTGGCTGCTGGAAGTCAGCGTGGAGGGAGGCGCCTATGCCGGTCGCCAGCGCTGGGTCCTGCGCAGCGACGCCCAATCAGCGGTGCCGGGCAGCCTGAGCCGCGCCGAGGAGTTCACGGTGTTGAGCACGGTCTATTGCGCCGGCGTCAAGGTGCCCCGACCGCTGTGGCTGTGCGAGGACACCTCGGTGCACGGCCGGGCCTTTTTCATCATGGAGTGGGTATCCGGCATCACCGCCGGGCACAAGCTCACCAGCCATCCGGGAGCGCAAGGCGATATGCGCCTGGTGGCCGAGCTGGGAGCCAACCTGGCGCGCATCCATCAGATCAAACCTGGCCAGGCGCGGGCGCTGGACTTTCTCGGCGACCCGCAGCAGGTCTCGGTGCAGTCTTGCATCGACGCCCACCGCGGCGTACTGGATCACCTCGGCGCCTTTCAGCCCGTGCTGGAATGGGCCCTGCGCTGGTGTGAAATGAACGCACCGGAACCGGCGGTGCCGTGCCTGCTGCATGGTGATTTCCGCACCGGCAACTACTTGGCCGAGACCAGCCGACTGCAGGCGATCCTCGATTGGGAATTCACCGGTTGGGGCGATCCGCGGGAAGACATCGGTTGGTTCACCGCCCGTTGCTGGCGCTTCGCCCGGCCTGATCTGGAGGCGGGCGGCATCGGTTCTCTGGAGCGTTTCATGGCGGGCTACAACGAGGTTTCATCGCTGCGCATCGAGCGAGAAGAACTGCTGTTCTGGCAGGTCATGGCCACCTTGCGTTGGGCGGTCATTGCCCAGCAGCAGGCCCAGCGGCATTTGTCCGGTGAGGAGCCTTCGCTGGAACTGGCCCTGACTGGCAGGCTGTTGCCTGAACTCGAACTGGACCTGTTGCGTTTGACCGGAGGGCTGCGCCGATGAACATCCGACCCGATGCCAGTGATCTGCTGGCCATTGCCCGCCAGACCTTGTTCGCCGAGTTGCTGCCGCAGCTGCCGGACCACCTGCGCTACCAGGCGCTGATGGTCGCCAATGCCATGGCGATTGCCGGACGCGAGTGCCGTGACGGCGAGGTCGCGGATGTTGCCGAGGCCCGGGGGCTCGAAGCGCTGCTGGACGCGCCTGTCGAGTCACTGGCAGATGCCCGCCAGGCTCTTTGCCGGGCCATTCGCCAAGGTCGTTTCGATGCGCCGGGGCAGGATCAGGAGCAACTGTTCGCGGTGCTCTCGGCGATCACCCGGGCGCGTTTGTCCATCAGCAATCCAAAGGTACTCGCCGAATGAGTACAGCCCCCATACATCGTCGCCGTTGCTACCTGGTGCGCCATGGTCACGTGGATTACTTCGGCACCGATGGCCAGCCCCTGGACCCGCGCAGCGTGCCCCTCTCCGGGCGCGGCGAAGACCAGGTACATCAGCTGGCGCAGGCGCTGACGAGCGTCCGGTTCGACCGTGCACTGTGCTCCGATTATCCGCGCGCGCGGCAGACCGCCGAGTTGCTGCTGGGCGACCGGCCGATTGATTTGCAGGAATGCGCGCAACTGCGCGAGGTGCGTGCCGGGCGCCTGCGCGAGATTGCGCCCGAGCATCTGCAACAGCAGGTCGCCTACGCCTATGACAGCTTCGCCGAACCGGACGGACGCTTCATGGGCGGGGAGCGCTGGAGCGATTTCGACCAGCGCATCCTCGCGCGCTTTGAACAGGTGCTCGCCGAGCCCGACTGGCAGAGCCTGCTACTGGTCAGTCACGACGCAGTCAATCGCCTGCTGCTGGGCTGGGCCCTGGGCGGCGAACGCGGTTGTGCCGCCGCTCTCGAGCAGGACAACGCCTGCCTGAACATCATCGATATCGACATGCAGGACGGTCGCGTCCTGCGCCGCATTGTCCGCGCCGTGAACCTGACGCCCTACGACTTTGCAAAATCCAGCCAGCGCGAAACCGTGATGGAACGTATCCATGCACAGCTCGCACCGCTTGCCCGACAACGCCACTAGCCGACCAGGACACTTATGAATTTCACCATCCCCGAAGAACTGCTGGCGCTGCGCGAAAAGACCCGCGCCTTTATCGCCGAGCAGGTGATTCCCATGGAAAACGACCCGCGCCTGTCGTCCCACGGACCCAGCGAGGAATTGCGCCAGGCGCTGCTGGAAAAGGCTCGTCTGGCCGGTCTTCTGTGCCCCCATGCCAGTCGCGAAATGGGCGGTGCGGGCCTGAGCCACTTTGCCAAGGCGATCGTCTTCGAAGAGGCCGGCTACTCACCGCTGGGTCCTATCGCGCTGAACATCCATGCGCCGGACGAAGGCAACATTCACCTGATGGACGAGGTCGCCACACCAGCGCAGAAAGATCGCTGGTTGCGCCCGCTGGTCAGCGGCAAGATCCGCTCCTGTTTTGCCATGACCGAACCCGCGCCAGGTGCCGGCTCCGATCCGTCGATGATGCAGACGGTCGCCGTGCGCGAGGGTGACGACTATGTCATCAACGGGCGTAAATGGCTGATCACCGGGGCCGACGGCGCCGGGTTCGTGATCATCATGGCGCGCATGGAAGACGGTTCGGCGACCATGTTCCTGGCGGACATGAACACCCCGGGGATCATCCACGAGCGGCTGCTCAAGACCCTCGACAGCTGTTTTTCCGGCGGACATTCCGTCCTGCGTTTCGACAACGTGCGGATTCCGGCCACCGATGTGCTGGGTGAAATCGGCAAGGGTTTCCGTTATGCGCAAGTGCGCCTGGCACCCGCGCGTTTGACCCACTGCATGCGTTGGCTGGGGGCTGCACGCCGCGCCCACGACATCGCCTGTGACTACGCGAGAACCCGCGACTCGTTCGGCAAGACCCTGGGCGAACACCAGGGCATCGGCTTCATGCTGGCCGACAATCAGATGGCGCTGCACAGCACACGCCTGGCCGTCTGGCACTGCGCCTGGGTCCTGGACGAAGGCGGTCGCGGCAACGTCGAGTCGAGCATGACCAAGGTGCTCAGTGCCGAAGCGCTGTGGCATGTGGTCGATCGCTGCGTGCAGATCCTCGGTGGCCGTGGCGTGACCGGGGAAACTGTGGTCGAGCGCATCTTCCGCGACATCCGCCCCTTCCGCATCTACGACGGTCCGAGCGAAGTGCACCGCATGAGCCTGGCGAAAAAAATCCTCGAGGGACACAAGGAGTTTTCCTGATGAACCCTGCAATCACCCGACTGTTTGACCTCAGCGGCCGCCGCGCCCTGGTCACGGGCGCCTCCAGCGGACTTGGCCGGCACTTCGCCCGTACCCTGGCCGCCGCGGGCGCCGAGGTGGCGGTGGCGGCGCGGCGTATCGAGCAATTGCAGACTCTCGTCGAAGAGATCGAAGGCGAGGGCGGGCGCGCCCGTGCCTTTGCCCTGGACGTGACCGACCGGACCTCGGTCAACGCTTGCCTGGCGCGGATCAGCGATGAGATGGGCGCGCTGGATATCCTGGTGAACAACGCCGGCGTCAGCGACAGCCTCAACGTGCTGGAGTACACCGATGCCGATTGGGATCGAGTCATCGACACCAACCTCAAGGGCGCCTGGATCGTCGCCCAGGAAGTGGCGCGGCGCATGGTCGAGGCGCAGCGCGGCGGCAGCCTGATCAATGTCACCTCGATTCTCGCCAGTCGCGTGGCCGGCTCGCTGACGCCGTACGTCGCGGCGAAGGCCGGCCTGAGCCATCTGACCCGCTCCCTGGCCCTGGAGCTTGCGCGACACCAGATCCGCGTCAACTCCATCGCCCCTGGCTATGTGATCACCGAGCTCAACAGCGATTTCCTGCGCAGCGAGGCGGGCGACAAGCTGCGCTCGCGCATCCCCACCCGGCGCTTCTGCACCCCGGACGATCTGGACGGCGCCTTGTTGCTGCTCGCCAGCGACGCCGGTCGTGGCATGACCGGCAGCGAGATTGTGGTGGATGCAGGGCACCTGTGCGGCACCCTGTGATGAACCTGGTGCGCAACGTCTTGTGCAGATTGGATAGCTGTGGAAAACCGACATGAACTTATTGCATGACAAAGTCGCCGTGATCACCGGAGCCGCCAGCGGCTTCGGCCGTGAACTGGCGCTGGCCTGCGCCCGGGAAGGCATGTGCCTTGTGCTGACCGACATCGATGAAAAGAACCTGCAGGGCACGGTGGAACTGCTGCCGGCAGACACCCGGGTGCTGACGCTGACCTGTGATGTCGCCCAGGCCGGGCAGGTCGAGCAACTGGCGGTGGCGACCTACGCGCGCTTTGGCGCCGCGCACCTGCTGTTCAACAATGCCGGTGTGCTGGTCGGCGGCCCGCTGTGGACCACCACCGAGCAGGATTGGGCGTGGATGTTTGGCATCAACGTGATGGGCGTGGCCCATGGCATCCGCAGTTTTGTGCCGCGCATGCTGGCGCAGAAGGATGATTGCCACATCATAAATACCGCTTCGGTCGCCGGGCTGCTGTCAGTGCCGGGCAGCGGCATCTACTGTGCGACCAAGCACGCGGTGGTGACGATCTCCGAATGCCTGCAGCTGGAGTTGCAGGAGGAGGGCGCGTCGATCGGCGTGTCGGTGCTGTGCCCGGCCTTCGTGCCGACGGGCATTGCCGACGCGGGGCGCAACCGGCCGGCCGAACTGGCGGCGAGCAATCCGCTGAAAGAGAAATACGAAGAACAGATGCGCAAGGCGACCCTGGCCGGCAAACTCAGCGCGGCGGACATCGCGCAGATCACGCTGGAAGCGGTGAAGGAAAACCGCTTCTACATTCTGCCGCACCAGAAGATCAAGAGCCTGATAGAAGTGCGCATGGGTGACATCCTCGAGGAACGCAGCCCGCGCAAGACCTCACGCTGAGTTATCTACCCGGCAACACAGGTAACGAAACCTGTAGGAGCGAGCCTGCTCGCGAAGATCGTCAACGATAACGCGGGCCTGCTGGATAACGCGGTGCACTTGAGACCATCGCGAGCAAGCTCCCCACAGGTTTCTTGCACACCTGTAGGAGCGAGCCTGCTCGCGATGGTCGTCAACGATAACGCGGGCCTGCTGGATAACGCGGCGTCCTTGAGTCCATCGCGAGCAAGCTCGCTCCCACAGGTTTCTTGCACACCTGTAGGAGCGAGCCTGCTCGCGATGGTCGTCAACGATATCGCGGGCCTGCTGGTTAAACGCGGTGTTCTTTAGTCCATCGCGAGCAGGCTCGCTCCTACAGGGGGTGGTGTTGCCTGCTGATCAATATTGCAGGCAAATCTTGCCGAAATGACTGGCGCTGATCTGATGGGCAAACGCCTCGGCGATTTGCTCCAGCGGGTAGCGGCTGTCGATGACCGGGCGCCAGTTGAAGGTTTCCAGGGCCCGTACCATGTCTTGCTGCTGCTCGCGGCTGCCGACGATCAGGCCGCGCAGGGTCTGCTGCTTGCGCATCAATTCCAGGGTCGGAACGCTGCCTTCAATGCCAGTGAGCACACCGATCAGGGCGATGTGACCGCCGGGCGCGCAGGCGCGGATCGACTGCGGCAAGGTCCCCGGCCCACCCACTTCGACAACGATGTCGGCACCGCGCCCCTCGGTGGCGGCCAATACCGCATCGCCCCACTCGGGCTGGTCCTTGTAGTTGATCACCTGATCGGCACCCAGTGCCAGCAGGCGCGCTTTCTTGGCCTCGGACGAGGTCGTGGCAATCACCCGTGCGCCCATGGATTTGGCCATCTGCAGCGCGAGGATGGAAACGCCACCGGTGCCCAGCACCAGCACCGTATCGCCGGCCTGGATGCGCCCGTCGACTACCAGCGCCCGCCAGGCGGTCAAGCCTGCCGTGGTCAGGGTCGCGGCTTCTTCGTGGGAGTAGCCCTTGGGCGCGAGGGTGAAGGCGTCCGTGGCCGTGTTCACCACTTCGCGGGCAAAGCCGTCGACGCCATCGCCGGGCACAGTCTGGAAGGTGGTGGGCACGACGCGGCCCGACTGCCAGAGGGGGAAGAAGCACGACACCACGTGATCACCCACGGCGAACTCGCTCACGCCTTCACCCACGGCAGTGACGACACCGGCACCATCGGACATGGGGATGCGCCCATCGTCCGCACGGGCATGACCGGTGACGACGCCGAGGTCATGGTAGTTGAGCGAGCTGGCGTGAATTCGCACCTGGATCTCGCCGGCCTTGGGCGCGCCGGGGGCGGGCAGGTCGACCAGGCGCAGGTTGTCGAGGCCGGCGGGGTGTTGCAGCTGGATGGCTTTCATGAATGTCCTTGAGTCAGTCCGGGCGCCACGTCACGCATGCTCGTCATATCGATGACGAAGCGGTATTTCACATCGTTGCTTTGCAGGCGTTCGAAGGCGGTGTTGATGTCCTTGATAGCAATCATTTCGCAGCTGGGCAATACCTGATGTTCGGCGCAGAAATCCAGCAGCTCCTGGATCGCTTGCACACCTCCGATCAGTGAGCCGGCCAGGGTACGGTTATTGCGAATCAGCAGGCCGCCATGGATCGGCTCCAGGGGTTCGATGGCGCCGACCAGCACCAGCACGCCATTGCGTCCCAGCAGCATCAGGTAAGGGTTGACGTCGTGCCGGCGAGGGATGGTGTCGATGATGAACTCGAAGCCATTGGCCGCCGCGAGCATGGCCGGTGAATCACTGGACAGCAGCACGTGATGGGCGCCGAGGGCGCGGGCATCGTCGGCCTTGCCCGGTGAAGTGGTGATCACCGTGACATGGGCACCGAGAGCCGCCGCCAGCTTCACCGCCATGTGGCCGAGACCGCCGAGGCCGATCACTGCGACTTTCGAACCCTGGCCCACGCCGTAGCGACGCATCGGATTCCACACGGTAATGCCGGCGCACAGCAGCGGCGCGGCGAAGCGCGGGTCGAGGCTTTCCGGCAGGCGCAGGACGAACTGCTCGCGGACCACGATGTGCTCGGAATAACCGCCGTAGGTGATCTCGCCGGTGTGACGGTCCTTGCCGTTATAGGTAGGGGTAGGGCCGTGCACGCACAATTGCTCCTGGTGCTCGGCGCAGGACGCGCACTGCAGGCAGCTGTCGACCTGGCAACCGACGGCCACCCGGTCGCCGACCTTGAAACGGCTGACGTCGCGGCCGACCGCCGTCACCTGCCCGACAATCTCGTGGCCGGGCACTATGGGGTAGACGGTGTTGTTCCAGTCGTTGTGCACCTGGTGGGCATCGGAATGGCAGACACCGCAGTAGTCGATATCGATGGCGACGTCATCGGCGCGCAAGGCCCGACGTTCGAAGCGAAAGGGCACGAGGGCGGAGCGGGCGTCGTGGGCGGCAAATCCGAGGCAGTGGGTCATGGTGGCAAGATCCTGAATGAAGTTGGAATTCCCTGTGGGAACAAGCTTGCTTGCGATGGCGGCAGCACATTCGATTGAAATGTTGACTGTGCCGCCCTCATCGCGAGCAAGCTCGCTCCCACAAAAGTCAGATTGACGGCCGCAACCACGGCGCCGGGGTGGTTTCCGGCGAGGCGATCTGGTTGACGATCCACTTGCCCATGCGCCGCAACGGCTCGATGGAGTCCTGCGGCCCGGCCCATTTCAGCCCCGCCGCGTAGCCCAGGGAAACGATGCGCTGGGCGCCATACAGGGGCAGGATGTCCTTGAGCTGCTCCTTGACGTTTTCCGGGTAGACGCCGACGGTCTGGGTGTAGGCGTCCACCGCATCCATCATCTCGTTCAACTCGTCGACCGGCACCAGGTTGGCGGTGCGGTCGTCGAGGCGGGCGGCGAAGGAGACTGCCTCGGGAATCTGCGAGCAGATGACCGCGCCTTCGCCATCCTGGCCGCCAATCACCTGGTACCACTCATCGTCCAGGCGCAGCGCGTCGACTTCCGCCTTGAGGCCCTGGTCGTAGCGTTTCGGCGCGGTGCTGAGGGTGTTGGGCAGGGTTTGCATGGCGTCGTAGACATAGCGGCCGAAGGTGTTCAGCTTGGCCAGTCCGGCGTCGTCGGTGCCACTCTGCACGTAGACCACCCGCGCGCACACGCAGGCTTTCTGGTTCAGGGCACCGATGTCGCTGGCCAGGCGCAGGGCAGCTTCGCGCATGCTCGCTTCGCTGTCGAAGGCGCCCTTGCCGATGATGCTGGCGCTGCGTTTCGGGTCGAGGGAGATCAGCTCCAGGCCCGGCTGGATGTAGCGGGTCACGTGCTTCATCGAGGCGTAGCCGCCCCATGCCACGATCTTTTCCAGGTTCTGTGGCTGGTACAGGCGCTCTTCGAAGGCCTGGTCGCCACCTTTCCAGTAGGCGACGCTGAGGTGTTTGGTCAGGGGATGGTCCGGCGCCATCTCGACCATGGTGCGGGCGATGGCCAGGGCGGTGAACGGATCGTTCGACGGCGCCTTGATGATGGCATCACTGCGCAGCACCATGTTGCGCAGGATGGTCAGCAGGGACAGGCCGGTGGCGTTGCCGGCGACGATGTGCAGGGTGCGCGCGCCGAAACAGCGCACGTCCAGTTCGGTGCCATCGATCAGGCGCTGCTTGACCCAGCCTTCGAGGTATTTGACCCCCACCGAGTTTTCCACCTGTTCGGTGACGGACTCGCGGGTGAGCATGTGGCGCAGGCCCATGTAGCTGCCCTTGACCATGCTTGGAGTGACCGGCGCGGTCAGGTAGGACAGCTCGCAGGCCTCCTGCAGGTAAGGGTTGCTGTGGAACTCCAGGCGTTCGCCGAGGGCTTCGGCGTAATCGAGAATGTCGTTGAAGCTGAGGGTGTACAGGTCGGCCAGCCTGGCCGGGTTACCCAGCGGCAATTGGTCGATGTACTGGTGCGCATCCGGGGTCTGAAACACCAGGTCGCCGCCGCGACCGCCGACGTCGATCAGGTGATCGGTAATGACTTTGCCGCGGATGATCATCGGTGCAATAGGTTTGCTCATGGGTCAGCCCTCCAGGGTGTTGAGGAAATCCATCGCCTGGCGATGGGAGTCTTCGGTGGCGGCGCAGGTGATCTTGTCGTCACCGCCGTTGAGTTCGCTGTAACGCTGGATCGGCCCGACCACGTAGCAACTGGGCCGCCCGCAGGTGCAGGGCGCGTCCCATTCGACGGTGATTTCATCGCCGGTGATGAAGCCGCCCCAGCGGATCTCCGCGCCGAGGTCGAAGAAGGCGGCGCGACCGGTCACGCGGCCAGTGCGCGGCAATGGCTGGCTGGTCTGCGGGTCGAGCAGGAAGGGGATGACGGTAGGCGCGAAATGGAAGTGGCCCGCTTCGCAAACGGCATGGGCGCCACCGACGATTTCCGACATGGCGTAGGACTCGTTGAGGGTCTTCGCGCCGGTGAAGCGCAGCACGTCTTCGCGCCAGCCTTGCGGTTGCACCACACCCTTGCCACCGCCGGCGGTGTGCACGAACGAGTCAGGATGGAAGACACCTTCCAGACCCCGTTCAAGTCCGGCCTTGGCCATGCTGTGCAGCAGGTTCCAGGTGGCGCCGATGTACACGCGCTGGCCCTTGAGGGAGGTGGACATGTGATCGAAGAAGGCCGCCAGGTGCTGTGGCATCTCGGCTTGCAAGCGGTCGAAGGCCTTCTTCTTTTCCAGCAACTGCGGGCTGATCACCAGGCGATCCAGCGTGCCGTTGGATTGCGCCGCACGCAGCTTGGCGCCCAGGTGCAGCACGTCGGTGCTGAGGGTGGTCGGGTAGGCGGCGTGGAAATGCGACTCGTCCGGCAACAGCGCCGGAATCATCGCGGCGTGGACGCGCACATGGCTCAGGTAGCCCCGGCGGTAATACGGATAGATCGTGTGCAGGTTGGGTTGCGGCGTGTCCGGCCCGTCCATGTCCCACACCATCATCTTGCGCAACTGGGCGAATTTCTCCCACTCATGCACGCCCTGGGGCAGGAAGGACAGGGTGCCGGAGGTGCCCGAAGTGTGGCTGATGCGCAGGGCCGGCACGCCTTCGTCCATGGTCTCGAACCAGTCATCGAGGCCTTGGCAATCGCTGACATTGACCGCTGCGATGGCTTCGGCGATCTCCGGGGTGACCAGTTTGCCCAGCCACTTGTTGATCTGGCCGAAGCTGCGTTTTTCCAGCAGCGAAGGCGGGTAAGACTTGTAGACCGTGTGTTCGAACAGCAGCGGGACCACATCGTCGAGTTGCTCGATGTGCTCCACGCCCTGGGCGTCGGCGAGTTTTTTGAGTACCGGTATGCGCTGGCGCAGTTCGGCGAAACGCTGCTTGAGGCCGTTGAGCTGGAGCGCGTCGATTTCGGCGCGGGGCAATTGATTCCAGGCGTGCTGGGAATAGTTGACCAAGGCTGCCGGATTGTTCAGCAGCAGCTGGGTTTTTTGTTCTGGCGACAGGGGTGCGTTGGACATGTTCTGGCTCGCTACTCGACGAGGGGAACCGGCGAGGCCGGGGGACGGGTGCGGCTCCAGTATGGGTATTGCGATGGCGATTTTGTTCCGGATTCAGGCGCCGAAATTCAGCTGTAAGGCATTGAAAAACATCATAAAAATCAAGCGACTGGCGGAGCGTTCCGGATTCGCCCTGAAGGCGCATTTTTCAGGCGTGGGCGGGCGCCGGGCTGGCATAGACTCTGGCGCTATCTCTCCTGTTCATGGGTTGGAGAGTGCCGCTGGCCAGTCCTGTTCATAGGCGGGAATTGCGCCGGCTGCCTGTGCTTTGAATCGCCATGAAACCCAGCGCAATTCACCTATCCGTGAGGCTTCCATGTTGAAAATGGTATTTCAGACCACCCCCTCAATGATCATCGAACGCGGTGCTGCCAGCCGGCTTGCGACACAGGTGCGCGCCATGGGCTGCCAGTCGGTGTTGCTGGTGACCGATGCGGGTGTCATCGCCGCTCGACTGCTGGATGGGCTGCTCGCCGGACTGCAAGGCGACGGGATCGCCGTCAGCGTGTTTTCCGATGTGCAGGCCGACCCGCCTGAGTCGGTGATCCTCGCCGCCGTAGCGGCCGCCAAAGCCTGCGGCGCCGATTGCGTGGTGGGGCTCGGCGGCGGCAGTTCCCTGGATGCGGCCAAGCTGGCGGCGTTGCTGGCGCGCAGTGGCGAGTCCCTGCAGCAGGTCTATGGCATCAACCAGGCCAAGGGCCCGCGCCTGCCGCTGATTCTGGTGCCGACCACGGCGGGGACCGGGTCCGAGGTGACTTCGGTGTCAGTGGTCACCACCGGCTCCGGCGAGAAGAACGTGGTGTACTCGCCCATGCTGTTCCCCGACTTTGCCGTGCTGGATGCCGAGCTGACACTCGGCCTGCCAGCCCATGTCACGGCGGCGACCGGCATTGATGCCATGGTCCATGCCATCGAAGCCTATACCAGCAAACACCTGAAGAATCCGATCTCCGATTGCCTGGCCCGGGAGGCGCTGCGCCTGTTGTCCGGCAGCCTGTTCCAGGCATGCCAGAACGGCAGCAACCTGCAAGCGCGGGAGAACATGTTGCTCGGCGCCTGCCTGGCGGGCATGGCTTTCGCCAATGCCCCGGTGGCGGCGGTGCACGCCCTGGCTTATCCCCTCGGTGCACGGTTCCATGTGCCCCATGGGCTGTCCAACGCCCTGGTGCTGGGGCCGGTGATGCGCTTCAACCTCGAAGCGGTGGCACCCCTGTATGCGCAACTGGCGGACATTGTCGTGCCAGGCTTCAAAGGTTCCGACCAGGACAAGGCCAGCGCCCTGGCCGACTATCTGGGCGGTCTGGCCGGTGAGCTGGGCTTGCCGACCCGCTTGCGCGATTTGGGCATTGCCGAGTCCGACATCGAACCGCTGGTGGTCGATGCCATGCGCCAGACCCGCCTGCTCGGCAACAATCCCCGGGCCCTCGAAGCGGCAGACGTGCGCGCGATCTATCGGGAAATCCTGTGAGTGGGAAGGTCGCCCGGCCAAGCCGGGAGGCGTTTCGCCGCTTCTGCCAGATGCCCACGCGCTGGGGCGACCATGATTCCTATGGGCATGTGAACAACGTGGTCTACTACTCGTACTGCGAGTCAGCGATCACCGCGTTCCTGGTCGAACAGGGGACGCTGGACATCGCCGGCAGCCCGGTGATCGGCCTGATCGTCAATTCCGGTTGCAGCTACTTTGCGCCCATGGGTTTTCCCGACCGGATCAGTGTGGGCATGACGATTTCCCGGCTGGGCAACAGCAGCGCGCGCTACGAGCTGGCGTTGTTTCGCAACGATGAGCCCCAGGCCTGCGCCGCCGCCCATGTCGTCTATGTCTACGTCGACCGGGCCAGCAACACCCCGGTGCCGATCCCGGCGACCATCCGTGCCGTGCTCGCCACACTGACTGGCTAAACCCGCTTGTCCGGCCAATACTCGCAGCATTCTGGAGAGGACAGCATGATCAAAGCCACCCACGACAAGGCCGTGCAGGTCGACATACCGGCCCAGCCGCGCAAGGAACCCCGACAGGCCCGCTCGATCGCGCTGGTGACCGCGGTGAAGCAAACCGGCCGGCAGATTCTCGAACGGGAAGGGCGCGAGGCCTTGAATGCCGTGCGCCTGTCCGAGGATTCGGGGGTGGCGATCAGTTCGATCTATGAGTACTTCCCGACGATGGAGGCGTTGATCGCTGCGGTCTTCGATGACTACCGCACTGAAGCCCGCAACGAACTGTTCGCCGGCATCATGGCGCTGCCCGCCGGGGCGACCTTGATGGACGGCATCACCCTGGCCTTTCGCACGGTATTGGCCAGCCACCACAAGAAAACCCTGTTCGATCCGGCATTCAGCGTGCGCTCCACGCACTATGACGAGTTGGTGCGCCTGGACGTGGTCAAGGCCAGGCAGATCTGGACCAGCACCGCGAGCTCGGCGCTGATGGCGCGCTTCGCCAGCGAAATCACGGTGAAGGACCGGGAAAAAGCCGAGTTCCTGGTGTATCAGACCCTGACCGCCATCCCCCGGGCGATCCTCCTCGAAAGACCGGCCTACCTCACCGACGACGATACCCCGCGCATGCTCGCGCACATGCTCCACGCCCTCCTGACCGCACCCACCCCCTGAAGCGCACCCATTGTTTGTAGGCGCAAGCTTGCTCGCGATCAAAGCACCGCCAATCCACCAGGCAAAACACAGGCGCCCTACGGCACTTGCCATCGCCCTTACGTTAACGTAAACATGGCTCCAGGGCGCCGGTTGAACAAGGCGCAGGGCGGACCGACCCGGAGCGCTTGATGACGCTAATAAAAACAACCTCCCCCAAGCTGCATCGCGAAGCCCGGCTGGCCCGGGAAAAACTTCACCTCGAAGGCGAAGTCCCCGACGGCGTGTTGCGCGCGGAGATCGACGCCTCGTGGCGCCGCAGCCTCAGCCACGGCGTGCATTTCAATGCCAAGCACGAGCTGGCGCTGGAATCGAGCGCCAGCCTCGATATCTTGCTGGCCAGCAATCGCCTGCTGATCGACGCGGCCCTGCCCTCGATCGATTACCTGGCCGAACGCCAGGGCAAGGAAGGCCTGATCATCCTGGCCAACTCCGACGCCACCATCCTCGCCGTCGAAGGGCGCGCCGACCGCCTCAAGGGCAGCGGCCTGCAAGACATCACCCTCGGCGCCTGCTGGAGCGAAGCCGCACGGGGCACCAATGCCCTGGGCACGGCGCTGGTGGAAGCGCGACCGACCCTGATCGATTGCGGTGAACATTACCTGGACCGTCTCAGCGATTTTTCCTGCACCTCGGTACCGATCCATTGCCCCCGGGGCGAGATCCTCGGCGTGCTCGACCTGACCCGCGAAGGCCCCCTCGGCCGCGCCCACGACAGCACGGCGCTGCTGGCCATGGCGGTCAGCCAGATCGAAAGCCGGGTGTTCAACGCCAGCTACCCGGACGACATCGTCCTGGCGTTCCACAGCCGCCGCCAATACCTCGAATCCCCTTGGCAGGGCCTGCTGGCGGTGAGCCTGGGCGGGCAGATTCTGGCGGTCAGTGTCCAGGCCTGCCAGTTGCTCCATGCCGAGCGCTCGGCGCTGGTGGGGCGGCGCTGCGAAGAGTTTCTCGGCGTCGACGGCCTGCAATTGCTGGCGCGCCTGCATCAGGGCGGCGCCGGCAGCTTGCAGACCGCCAAAGGCGAATTTTTCTACAAAACCCTGCGTGCGCCCCAGCGTTCCATCAATGTCGGCAGCCCACCGCGCAGCACAGCGAAAACCGCCAAGGCGCAGCCGGACCTGGAGTCCCTCGCCGGCAGCAATACCCGTTATGCCCGCGCCTTGCGCATGGCGCGCCAAGGCCTGGCCAGTGACCTGCCGGTATTGCTGCTGGGGGAAACCGGTACCGGCAAGGAAGTCATCGCACGCGCCCTGCACATGGCCGGCAGCCGCTGCGACAAACCCTTTGTCGCGGTCAACTGTGCGGCCATACCGGAAGGCCTGATAGAGTCGGAACTGTTCGGCTACCGCGAAGGCGCGTTCACCGGTTCGCGCCGGGGCGGCATGATCGGGCGCCTGCAGCAGGCCCATGGCGGCACCCTGTTCCTCGATGAAATCGGCGACATGCCGCTGGCACTGCAAGCCCGGCTGTTGCGGGTGCTGCAGGACCGCAAGGTCGCGCCCCTCGGTGCCGGCGAAGAGCAGGACATCGACGTCGCACTGATCTGCGCCACCCACCGTGACCTCAAACGTCTGGTGGAGGACAAGCATTTTCGCGAGGACCTGTTCTACCGGGTCAACGGCATCAGCGTGATGCTGCCGGCGTTGCGTGAACGGGAAGACTTCGGCGCGCTGGTCAGCCGCCTGCTGGCCCGGCTCGACGCGCCGACGGTGGTGCTGCATGACGACCTCAATCGCCTGCTCGGCGGCTATCACTGGCCGGGCAATATCCGTCAGCTGGAAATGGTCCTGCGCACCGCGCTGGCCATGCGCGAACCGGGGGAAACCGTTCTGACCCTCGATCACTTGCCCGACAGCATGCTCGACGAACTGAGCGCCAGCGAACGGCCCCAGGCCGGCAGTATCCGCGAAAACGAACTGGAGCTGATTCGCCAGTCCCTGGACACCCACCAGGGCAACGTCTCGGCCGCCGCCGACGCCCTGGGCATCAGCCGCGCGACCCTGTATCGCAAGCTCAAACAGTTGCGTTCGTGATGCAGCGCCTGATCGTTCGGCTGATCGACAGCCAGAACCCGCAGGCCCTGCAAGCGGCGTTGCGCTGGTTGTACAGCTTTGTGCGCCCGCACCGCCTGGCGATTGCCGGGCTGCTGGCGCTGTCGGTGTGTGCGTCGGCGCTGGTGCTGGTGCAACCCTGGCTGACCAAACTGCTGATCGACGACGGCCTGCTGGCGCGCAACTTCCCGATGCTGATGCTGATCGCCGGGCTGATGATAGTCGCCGGTTTGCTCGGCACGGCACTGTCGGGGATCAACCGCTACCTGCACACGCGGCTGTCCGGGCGCATGCTGTTCGCCCTGCGCGATGACCTCTATCGCCACCTGCAAACCCTGTCGCCCGGTTTCTACGGGCAGCGGCGCATTGGTGACCTGATGTCGCGCCTGGACGGCGACGTCGCCGAAATCCAGCGCTTTGCCGTCGATTCCTTGTTCTCGGCGGTGTCGAGCGTGATCGGGCTGGTGGTCGCGGTGGCGATGCTGGTGACCTTGTCATGGCAGCTGTCGCTGTTGGCGCTGGTGCTGATCCCCCTGGACATCCTCTGGCTGCGCTGGATGCGGCGCAAGGTCGAGCGCGATGTGCGGCAATTGCGCGAGCGGTCGGCGGACATGTCGTCGTTCATGGTCGAAACGTTGCCGGTGATGAAGTTCATCCAGTCCGCCGGCCAGCAACAGCGTGAAGCGCGGCGCCTGGAAAGCCTGGGGCAGGGTTACATGAGTCAGTTGCTGCGGTTGCAGGTCACCGAGTTTTTCACCCAGGCGGTGCCAGGCACCCTGACCTCGTTGTCCCGGGCCTGTGCCTTTCTGATTGGCGGTTACTGGGTGGTGCAGGGCACCTGGCAGCTCGGTGCGCTGATCGCCTTTTCCACTTACCTGGGCATGGCGGTGGGCCCGGTGCAGAGCCTGCTCGGGCTGTACGTGGCGATCCAGCGCATGACCGTCAGCCTCGGCCGGGTCATGGAGTTGCGCGGCGAGCAGCCGACGGTGTTGACGCCTGCTGCGCCACAAGCGATGCCGGCCTCGGGCGAGCTGTGGTTCGACAACGTGCACTTCGCCCATCCCGGTCGCCCGACCACCTTGCGCGGCATCGAGGCACGGATACCCTACGGCTTGAAAGTCGCCCTCGGCGGCGGTTCCGGGGTCGGCAAATCGACCCTGATCGACTTGTTGCAGCGGCACCACGATCCGCAGTCCGGGCGGGTGCTGCTGGGCGAGGTCGACTTGCGTGAGCTGGACCTGTTCCAGCTGCGTCGACGCATTGCCGTGGTCAGCCAGGACATCGTGCTGTTCCGCGGCAGCCTCGCCGACAACCTTGCCTACGCAGTGCCCGACGCCAGCCGTGAAGCCATCGCTGAAGTGGCGCGCCTGGCGCAACTGGACAGCCTGATTGCGTCCTTGCCGGAAGGCCTCGACAGCCCTCTCGGCGAGCGTGGCCAGCAACTGTCGGGCGGGCAGAAACAACGCATCGCCATCGCCCGGGCGCTGTTGCAGGACCCGCTGATCCTGGTGCTCGACGAAGCCACCTCGGCGGTGGATGAAGCCACCGAGCGCGAAGTCATCGACGCCATCGACCGCCTGTTTGCCGGGCGCACGCGGATCCTGATCAGCCATCGGCCCTCGACCCTGGCCGACGCCGACCTGCGTTTTGAATTGCTCGACGGCCTGCTCGTGTCGAAACCGGTGCTGCATGAAGCCTGAGTTGCACATTGGCGTGGTGGACAGCGGTCATTCGCCGGCTCAGCGGGTGCAGGTGATCGCGGGGCGGCGGTTTTCGCTGCTGGACGATGGATTGGCAGAAAGCGACTTGCACGATGATCCGCTGGGCCATGGCAGCGCGGTGATCGAAGCGATCGGTCGGCGTGCGCCGGCGGCGCTGTTTTGCGTGGCCCAGGTGTTCGACCGGCGTGGCGTCACCAGCGCCTTGCAGATTGCCACGGCGATTGACTGGCTGGTGGCGCAGGAGGTGCGCCTGATCAACTTGAGCCTCGGCTTGCGCCAGGACCGCAGCCTGTTGCGAGCTGCCTGCGCGGCGGCTGTCGAGCGCGGCGTATTGCTCTGCGCGTCGAGCCCGGCCCAGGGTGAAGGGGTATTTCCGGCGAGCTATCCGCAGGTATTGCGGGTGACCGGTGATGCGCGTTGCGCCGAAGACCAATGGTCATGGCTCGACAGCGCCCAGGCCGACTTTGCCGCGTGCGTGCATGGCACTTATCCCGGGCAGTCCGGCGCGAGCCTGGGTTGTGCGGCCCTGAGCGGGCACATCGCCGCTTTCCTGGTCGAACAGCCTGACGCGAGTAACGGGCAGGTCATCGACTGGTTGCGCCAGAACGCCCGCTATCGCGGCCCGGAACGGCGTCTCGGGCCATGACGGGCATTGTCATCCTCGGCGCGGGCCCGGCCGGTGCTGCGGTGGCCCTGGGGCTGCGACGACTGGGCCATGAGGTGACCCTGGTCAGCGAATGGCGGCGCTTTGCCGCGCTCGAAGGGGTGTCGACGCGGGTGCTGGACGCCCTGCGCGGCGCCGGCTTGCAGCAGGCCCTGGCGCAGGCGCTGCTGCCGTCCCGGCGCCAGGTGTCGTGGAACGGCCAGGAGCATGAGCAGAACATCGAATTCCTGCTGGATCGGCCGAGCTTTGACCGAGGCTTGCGCGAGGACCTGCGCCACGCGGGCGTGCAGTTGATCGAAGGCCGGGTGCTGGCGGTGCAGCGCGTCACGGGCGGTCATCGCATCGAGATCGACGGCCGCGTAGCGCTGCTGGCGGGCTTTCTGGTGGAAGCCCGTGGACGACAGGCGCCGGCGCTCGGCAAGGGGCTGCGCGGGCCGGAGACGGTCAGTCTGCTCAATCGCTGGCAAGGCGCGCCGGGCAGCACCGCCAGTGCCGTGGAAAGTCTTGAAGACGGTTGGGCGTGGATGGCGCGACGTGCCGACGGCCAATGCTACTGGCAATGGACAGTGGACGTGGCCAGTGCCGACCTGCCGGGCAAGGCGCAGTTACTGGAGTACTGCCGCCAGCGCCGTGGGAAATCGGCGCTGGCGCGGCGGTTTTTTGGGCAAGGCCAGGTGAGCGATCTGCAACTGCATGCGCGCAGCAGCACGGCGATTCTGGCACCGCAAACCTGTGGCGAGGACTGGATACGGGTGGGCGACGCGGCGATGGCGGTGGACCCGTTGTCGGGCAATGGCATTTTTCAATCGCTGTCCTCGGCGTTGCAGGCGCCGACGGTGATCAACACCCTGTTGCGCAAGCCTGAGCGCGGGGATTTGGCCCGGCGTTTTCATCAGCAGCGGGTGGAACAGTTGTTTCTGCGGTTTGCGCGGATCGGGCGAGATTTTTATGCCGATGAGTTGCGCTGGGTGGATCAGCCGTTTTGGTTGGCGCGGCGGCAGTGGCCTGATGCTGATGCGGCCCATGTAGAGGCGGATTTTGCTGCCCTGAGGATTGAGCGGGCGCCGGTGTTGCGCGATGGGTTTGTGGATGAGGCAGAGGTGGTGGTTACGGCGGATCAGCCGTTGGGGATCTGGCATGTGCAGGGGGTTGAGCTGGCGCCGCTTGTGCAACGTCTGAAGCTCGGTGAATCAGCGGATCAGTTGTTTTCTGGATTGACCGACGAGCAGAACCGGGCGATCAGGGGATGGTTGTTGGGTCAGGGATATCGGCCCTCACCCTCGCCCTCCCGAAACGTCGGACCGCCCGAAGGGATAGGGGACTGATCGCGGTGTTCTTTTTCGGGAGGGCTGGGGTGAGGGGGCTCTTGACTACAACTTGATCAAAACCGACTTCAACTCTGTGTAATGCTCAATCGCCGCATACCCCATTTCCCGCCCAACCCCCGACATCTTGTAACCCCCAAACGGCAACGCCGGGTCCAGCGCGCTATGGCAATTGACCCACACCGACCCCGACTTGATCCGCGGAATCATGCGGTGCACTGCCGCCAGGTCATTGGACCAGATACTCGCCCCCAGCCCATACGGACTGTCGTTGGCCATGCGCAAAACCTCAGCCTCATCATCGAACGGAATCGCCACCAGCACCGGGCCGAAGATTTCTTCCTGCACCAGTGAATGCTTCTGGTCGACGTCGACAATCACCGTCGGCTTGACGAAGAATCCCGGGCCAAACTGCTCGCCGCCACAGGCGATGGTGGCGCCGCTCTCACGGCCTTTTTCGATGTAGCCATAGACCCGCTCCTGTTGGCGGGCGGAGATCAGCGGGCCCATTTCGACGCTCGGGTCCAGGCCGTTGCCGAGTTTCATCGCGTTGGCGATAGCGCTGATGTCGGCGACCACATTGTCGAAGTGTTTGCGCTGCACATACAGCCTGGAGCCGGCGCAGCAGACCTGGCCCTGGTTGAAGAAAATCGCACTGGCAGCACCGGCCGCCGCGGTTTTCAGGTCGGCGTCGGCCATGACGATGGTCGGTGATTTACCGCCCAGCTCCAGGGTGACCCGGGTCATGGAATCCATGGCGATCTTGCCGATCTGCTTGCCGACGGCGGTGGAACCGGTGAAGGTCAGCTTGTCCACCAGCGGGTTGTGGGTCAGGGCGGAGCCTGCGGTGATGCCAGTGCCGGTGACCACGTTGAACACGCCTTCGGGGTAGCCGGCTTCCAGCACCAGTTCGGCCAGTTTCAGCGCGGTGAGCGGGGTCTCATCGGCGGGCTTGAGCACCACGGTGCAGCCGGTAGCCAGGGCCGGGCCGAGTTTCCAGCAGGCCAGCAGCAGCGGGAAGTTCCAGGCGACGATAGCGCCGACCACGCCCACGGCTTCGCGGCGGATGAAACTGTGGAACTGATCGTCGGGCATCAAGGGCAGCGACACCTCGACGCTGGAGCCTTCGATCTTGGTCGCCCAGCCGGCCATGTAGCGCAGGAAGTCGATGGCCAGTTGCACGTCCATCACCTGCGCCACGGCGGCGCTCTTGCCGTTGTTGAGGCATTCCAGTTGCGCCAGCAGCTCGGCATCGCGCTGCATCAGGTCGGCCAGTTTCCACAGCAGGTTCTGCCGTTCCCGCGGACGAGTGCGTGACCAGGCCGAGTCATCGAACGCCTGGCGCGCGGCGAGCACGGCGCGGTCGACGTCCTCCGGCGTGGCCCGGGGCACCACGCACAGCACTTCACCGGTGGCCGGGTTGTGCAGCGGCATGGTCTGACCGTCGGCGGCCTCGGTCCAGTCGCCACCGATCAGCATGCGCGGCGCGCGTTGAATGAAGGCCGAGGTGGCGGGAAGCAGGTTAGGGAGCGACATGGGCGAGGCCTCTTGTTGTGCGTGAGAACCGGGCTTTCGCAATGCCTGTGCCAACTGCCCGCCAGGCGCTGAAAGCCCTTGCCTGGCCGGCTTTCAGCGGCCGCAGGCTGCCCTGGGCCGGTCTTGCTTGTGTCGCAAATCGCGACAGTGACTGAGACGACGAGCAACCGGGGCTGTGTCTTGTAGCTCCCCTGTTCGAGGTCTAGAATTTTCTCCCTCGGCGGGTGAAGCAACGGGGCTTTTTCCCGCAAAACATCTGGCGTGAAGGAGGTCGCAATGATCCTTTCAACCCTGGAAATTCAAAGCATTATCGAGCACAGCTTGCTGCCGTCGGTCTGCACTTGTGTGATGGAGCCCGACCAGTCGATGACGATCCGCGTCTGCGATTGCTTCACCGGCAAGGTGGACCTGGTCGCCGCCCACGTTCCCCTATGGACTTTGGACAGTCCCTATGCGATTGCGACGCTGGTGGCTGACATGCGCCAGGAGATCGCCGCGCATAAAAGCATCCATCCGACATTCAACATTTAAGCCGGTGTCACGCCGCGCCCTGGCCAGGGTGCGGCGCAGCAGGCAGCGATTTTTATCGCTGTCTGGCCGTCGGTGCCAGTCCTCTTCCCACGGCCAGGTGATGGTCGCTCATCGTCAGGCAATCAACCGTTGCGCCTGCGCCAACTATGCTGTCTCAGACTGCAACACTTGTCGCGAAATTAGACGCAGGTGGTGGCGTCATGGCATCGCCAGGCGCCAGTCAAATCAACGCAAGTGATTGATTAAAAAGCTTATCGGCAAGCTGGCACGCTCCGTGTATTGCTCATCGCAGACGTTTCTACTGCCACCGTCAGCGGCGTGCCGCCGGCGGCAGAAACCACAAAAACGATAAGCCACAAAAATAAGAAAGCACCGTGCGAGGTTCGACGTTGATGAAGAGAAAACTCCGATCAGGCATGAGCGCCAGTCTGCTGGCCGTGACCGCTTGTCTGGCGCTGCATGCCCCCCATAGCCTGGCAGCCCGCGATGCCCAGACCATCCTCAAGGAAACCTGTCAGGGCTGTCATACCCCCGAAGCCGATAACGCCTTAAGCCGTATCAGCCACCAGCGCAAGACGCCGGAAGGCTGGCTGATGAGCATCGCCCGCATGCAGACCATGCACGGTTTGCAGATCAGCGATGACGACCGTCGCACGCTGGTCAAGTATCTGGCCGACACCCAGGGCCTGGCGCCGAGCGAAACCGACGGCGTGCGCTATGCGCTGGAACGCCGGCTCAATACCGTCGAGCACTTCGACGACCAGACCAGCCAGATGTGCGGCCGCTGCCACTCCGGTGCGCGGGTGGCCCTGCAACGGCGCCCGGCGCAAGAGTGGGAACGCCTGGTGAACTTCCACCTCGGCCAGTGGCCGTCGCTGGAGTACCAGGCGCTGGCCCGTGACCGCGACTGGTTCGACCTGGCCCGCAAGGAGATGGTGCCGCTGTTGGCCAAGCGTTATCCGCTGGACAATCCGGCCTGGAAAAAATGGCAGAGCGCGGCGCCGAAAGCCGAGGCGCTGGTGGGTGACTGGAGCTTCAGCGGTCACTTGCCGGGCAAGGGCGAGCTGGCGGGCGTCATGAGCGTCAGTGCCGATGGCAGCGACACCTTCAAGGTCAGCGTCAAGGGCCAGTACGCCGACGGCAGCCCGTTCAACGGCGACGGCAGCGCGATTCTCTACACCGGCTACGAATGGCGCGGCAATGTGACCATCGACGGCGTGACCATGCGCCAAGTGTTCGCCGCCCAGGGCAATGCCATGCAGGGGCGGATGTTCGAGGCCGAGCACGATGAGCGTGGTCTGGACTTCGTCGCCGCCAAACAGGGCTCCCAGCGTTTGCTGGCGGTGCAGCCGGGTTATGTGAAAGCCGGCAGCGAAACCGAAGTGACCCTGATCGGCAGCGGCCTGACCGGCAAGCCGAACTTCGGCAAAGGCGTGGAAGTGCTTGAAGTGGTCTCGCAAAGCCCCGAGCAGATCAAGGTCAAGCTCAAGGCTGCGGCCAATGCCCAGCCGGGCACGCGCGCAGTCACCCTCGGCACGCTGAAAGGCCCGAGCCTGTCGGTCTACAGCAAGATCGATGCAGTCAAGGTGGTACCGGAATTTTCGGTGGCACGCATCGGCGAAGGCGGTGGTTCGACGCCGAAAGTCCAGGGCCGCTTCGATGCCGAAGCCTGGGGCAAGGGCGCCGACGGCAAGCCGTATCGCATCGGCGTGTTCCCGGCGCAGTGGAAGGTCGAGGCCTTCGACGATCGCGCCAAGGAGGATGAAGACGTCAAGTTCGCCGGCACGATGCAGGCCGAGACGGGCGTGTTCACCCCGGGCGATGCCGGGCCGAATCCTGCGCGCAAGATGTCCACCAACAACGCCGGCAACCTCAAGGTGATCGCCGCCGTCGACGACGCAGGAAAATCCCTGACCGGTGAAGGCCACATGATCGTCACCGTGCAACGCTGGAACAATCCACCCATTCCTTGACGTGCCATGAAACCCAAGGCTTCAGACACTTTTCGGAATGACCGCAGGCCCCGTCGAACGGGGTTTGCACAGGAGGTTTGCAATGGGCGCTATCTTGAATCTGGTCGAACGCAACCTGCATGAAGTGCAGGTCGATGCCGACCGCATGCTGTTTCACATCCCCAGCAGCTCGCTGTTCGCCAGCGATGAACTGACGGGCACCATCATCGACACCTTGCGTGGCCCGGGCTGTTCTTCCGACGACCTGATCCAGCGCCTGGCCGCGCGTTTCAACGGCGAAGAAGTCACCGAGACCCTGCGCGAGCTGATGGCCCTGGAACTGGTCAGCGACGGCTCGCCACTGACCCCGGACATCGCCACCAAGCGCGTCGAGCGCACGGCGATCAATACCGTGGTGCTCAACGTCAACACCGGCTGCAACCTGAGCTGCACCTACTGCTACAAGGAAGACCTCGACAAACCGTCGGCGGGCAAGAAGATGGACGTCGAAACGGCGATTGCCTCGGTGGAAATGCTGCTGCGCGAATCCCCGGACGAAGAACGTTTCACCGTGGTGTTCTTCGGCGGCGAACCCCTGAGCAATCGCAAGCTGATCGAGTACATGGTCGACTATTGCGAGAAGCGCTTTCGCGAGGCCGGCAAGTTTGTCGAGTTCGTCATGACCACCAACGCGACGCTGCTGACCGAAGAAACCGTGGACTATCTGAATGCCCATCGTTTCGGGCTGTCGGTGAGCATCGACGGGCCGAAAACCGTGCACGACCGCAATCGCATCACCGTGGGCGGGCAGGGCACCTATGACGTGGTACGGCGCAAGGCCGAGATGCTGCTGTCGCGCTACAACAGCCGTCCGGTGGGCGCGCGGGTGACCCTGACCACCGGCGTCACCGACGTCGAGACCATCTGGGATCACCTGTTCAACGAACTGGGTTTCGCCGAAGTCGGCTTTGCCCCGGTGACCTCCGGCGACATCAGCAGCTTCAACCTGACCAGCGATGAGCTGGTGCAGGTGTTCGCCAACATGAAAGCGCTGGGCCGGCGTTACCTGGAAGCGGCGCTGGAGCACCGCAACATCGGTTTCTCCAATCTGCACCAGCTCATTACCGACATCCACGAAGGCCACAAGAAAGCCCTGCCGTGCGGTGCGGGCCTGAAGATGCTGGCGGTGGACCACAAGGGCGAGCTGAACCTGTGCCATCGCTTTACCGGGTCGAGCCTGCCGACTTTCGGCAACGTCCACAGCGGCGTGAAACAGGTGGAACTGAACGACTTCCTGTCCCAGCGCCTGGACCGTACCAACACCGGCTGCGAAGACTGCCAGATCCGCAACCTGTGCTCCGGTGGCTGCTACCACGAGAGCTACGCGCGCTACGGCGACCCGACTCACCCGACTTATCACTACTGCGAACTGATGCGTGACTGGGTCGACTTCGGCATCGAGGTCTACACCCGGATCATGGCCAATAACCCTGCGTTCATCAGCAGCTACATCACTCCGCGCAAGGCTCACTGATATGAAACATCTCAAGGCAATCAATAACAAGGCGTTGAAGCTGGATCAGGCTGCGGACGAAAACCGCATTGAAGAAGTGGTGGCGATGAGCTCGGTGGCGGGTTGCGCCTCGACCACCGACCCGGGCTGGGAAATCGATGCCTTCGGTGGCGTGTCGTCGCTGTGCCAGCCGATGGAGGCTGACCTCTACGGCTGCTCCGACCCCTGCTGGTGGCCGGCCCAGGTGCCCGACATGATGAGCACCTACCCGGACTGGAACAAGGATGCCCAGGCGTCCAACGACAACTGGCGCAACCTCGGCACTGTCTTCCCGAAAGACAAGTGATCACCCAAGAAGGATTCCAGCATGCGTAATATCAAAGCCTGCGGTCTGGCCGCGTTCGCCCTGATGAGCAGTTGTTCGGTCAGCGTCATGGCCGATGAAAACACCGCGTTGCAAGACGGTCACGAATACATGTTGACCACCAACTACCCGAACAACCTGCACGTGATCGACCTGGCCACGGACAGCCTGTTCAAGACCTGCAAGATGCCCGACGCGTTCGGGCCCGGCACCGTGCAACTGTCGCCGGACCACAAGACCGCCTACGTGTTGAACAACCACTATGCGGATGTCTACGGCGTTGAGCTGGACAGCTGCAAGCAGGTGTTCCACGCCAGCATCACCCAGAAGCCGGGGGAAAAGGCCAAGTCGATGTTCGCCTTCACCCTCAGCCACGACGGCAAGGAGCTGTTCACCGTCGCCAACCCTACGCTGATGATGAATGATCACTATGAAGTGCAGCAGCCGCGGCTTGACGTGTACAAGACCGATGCTGGCATGGACGCCAAGCCGGTGCGCAGCTTCCCGGCGCCACGGCAGCTGACCATCATGCAGAGTGGCGATGACGGCACGCTGTATGTCGCGGGGGCGGATGTCTACAAGGTCAATGTGCAGACCGGCAAGTTCGACGTGCTGATCCCCAGTCGCCACTGGAAACGTGCGAACTACAGCGCGCCGGACGTGCTCTACGTGTGGAACCAGCAGACCTACCGGCATGATTTCTCGCTGCTCTACACCACGGCGAAGTTCAAGGACAAGAAACAGGACCCGGCGACGGCTGAGTACCTGTACGGGCTGTTCAGTGTCGACCTGAAGACCGGCAAGACCGAAACCACCGACTTCGGTCCGCTGACGGAAATCTACTTCAGCGGCATGCGTTCGCCCAAAGACCCCAACCTGATGTTTGGCGTGCTCAACCGCCTGGCCAAGTACGACATCAAGCAGAAGAAAATGCTGCAGTCGGCGACGCTTGATCACTCGTACTACTGCATTTCCTTCAACAAGGACGGCAGCAAGATCTACCTGGCGGGGACGTTCAACGACGTGGCGATTTTTGATGCTGACAGCCTGAAGCAGACGGGCAGCATCAAGTTGCCGGGTGGGGATATGGCGATTACCACGGCGCAGATTTTTGTCCGGTAAGTTGCGGCGCCTGGGCTGACGCCTTCGCTGGCAAGCCAGCTCCTACAGTGATTTTGCGCTGTACACAAAACCTGTAGGAGCTGGCTCGCCAGCGAAGAGGCCCTTGAAAACACCACTGAATCAAACCCCAGGCACCGGACACCCCATATCCCCCTCCTGGCACTTCAGGTAAGTCTTGAAGGTCTCGACCCGCGACCGGGTCACTTCCGTCACGCAATTGCTGTAAATCAGCGGATACACACTTCCTCCCTCCACCCCGGACGCCGAGAACTTGCACTCGGCATCGCGAAAGCCGACCCACGCCCGTTGCGCCCCCACCAACAGCTTCCTGCGGTCGGGATTACCCTTCAATCGACCGGTAATCTGCTGGTACAGCGCATTCAACTCCTTGTCCGCCGCCGCCTGCTGCTGCACCGCGCACTGGTTCATCGTCGCCTGGTCGCTGGCGTTGTCGCAGTCCACGGCAAAGGCCATGGAGGTGAACAACAGGGGCGTCATGGCCAGGAAAAAGCGTGAATACATGGGGATTTGCTCGCTGTGACAGCTGAAAGTGCAGGCCAGTGTAGCGAAGACGCGCGGTTTTGCAGCGCCGGTCTTTGTGCTCCCGCTGCGAACTTATCATCGAAAATATGACCGAATATCTCGGGCAAGGTTGATAACGAATCCCGATTGATACAACTTTAGGGTTGGTCTTATGGTCTTACTGACCTACTGTTCAATACAGGAGGTGACACATGAACCCAGCTTCTGATCGCATCGAAAGGAAAGTCCTGCTCAAGGCCAAGCGCTCGCAGGTCTGGCGCGTACTGGCCAATGCCGAAGTCTTCGGGCAATGGTTTGGCGTTGCACTGGAGGGCAAGCGTTTTGTCGCCGGTGAATGGACCCAGGGCCAGATTACCTATCCCGGCTATGAGCATTTGCGCTGGAACGTACTGGTGGAACGGGTCGAGCCGGAGCGGCTATTTTCGTTTCGCTGGCACCCTTACGCCGTCAACCCGGAACTCGACTACTCCCAGGAACCCACCACCCTGGTGAAATTCGAGCTCGAAGATATGGATAACGGCACCTTGCTCAAGGTCTCGGAATCCGGATTCGACCACATTCCCCAGGCTCGCCGGGAAAAGGCGTTTCGCATGGACAGCCGTGGTTGGGAAGAGCAGATGAACAATATCGAGCAGTTTCTCAACGACAGTGCCAAGGCGCATGAGCAGTTGTGATGCTTTGAAATCCTGAGCCAGGTTTGATCTTTCAGGTCGATGTAACTCGAATGAACCCCTCGGTCGGTCCCCTCTCCCCCAGGGAGAGGGCCAGCGACAGCCCCCGAAACGCAAGCCCCCCAGCCGAACCCCCTGAGCCCTCTAAGGGTTTCCGGAACCCCCCTTATAGCGAATGTCTTACAAACGCTGGTAGCAATCTCGCCTGTTGCACATTGGATCCCTTGCGTAATCTAGCCCCATCCACTGAAGCACAGGGAGTGCTCAGGATCATGGATGATCGGCCATAGGCAAGGAATGCTGCGACAAGGAGTCGTCATGGTCCTGGAAAAACCCGCTTCGGCGGGTTTTTTTATGCCTGTCGAAAACCGCCGAGTTACTGGCGGTCGAGTTTCGCCGCTGCCCGCGCAGTAATTTCCCCGCGCATTTTCAACGATCCTGCGCTCAACCTGCGCGCCTGCTCCAGCACACCAGCCGGCGCCGTTTGCGGACTGCCCGCAGCAAAGGTTGGCGCCGGGGCGTATTCAAGCTGCAGCTGGATCAGCTCGGCGGTGGACCGGTCGAACAGCTCTGCCGCCAGCGTCAACGCGAAATCGATACCGGCAGTGATGCCGCCGCCGGTCAACAGGTTACCGTCGCGCACCACCCGATCCTGCACGGCAATCGCCCCTAACGGCGCGAGCAACTCGTGATAAGCCCAATGAGTGGTGGCGCGTTTGCCCTGGAGCAAGCCCGCGGCACCGAGCACCAGCGCACCGGTGCAGACCGAGGTGACGTAGCGCGCGTTGGCCGCCTGGGCCTTGAGGAATGCCAGGGTTTCGTCATCTTCCATCAAGGGCCCGACGCCGCTGCCACCGGGCACACAGATCACGTCCAGCGCCGGGCATTGATCAAAAGTGGTGGTCGGGTTCAGGACCAGGCCGGTGCTGGCAGTCACGGGCAGCAAATCCTTCCAGACCAGATGCACCTGCACATTTGGCAATGAAGCGAGCACATCGTACGGCCCGGTCAGGTCCAGTTGCTGAACCTGGGGAAATAACAGAAAACCGATCTGCAAGGTCATGGCTTTTTTCTCCTGAAGTGGGTGGACGACTTGACTGTAGCCTCGTAGGCTCTGGCGTATACGCCAATATCCCCACGAATTACGCCAAATGCCGAAAACCATTCACGTACTCGCTTTCGCCAACGTGCAAGTGCTCGACGTCACCGGACCCTTGCAGGTGTTCGCCTCGGCCAATGACATCGCCCGCCAGCAAGGTTTGCCGGCGCCCTACGCGCCCTCGGTGATCGCCAGCGGCGGCGGGGCGGTACTGTCGTCGGCGGGCTTGGCGCTGCTGGCGCAGGCGTTACCGGAAGAGAGCAGCGACACCTTGATCATCGCCGGTGGCTGGGGCGTCTACGCGGCAGCGGAAGATGCGCCGTTGGTGGCGTGGGTGCGTGAACATGCCCACGGTTGCCGGCGTGTAGCTTCGGTCTGCACCGGGGCATTCCTGCTCGCCGCCAGCGGCTGGCTCGATGGCCGGCGCGTGGTGACCCACTGGACCCGCTGCGAGCAACTGGCGCAACAGCACCCGCGACTGTTGGTCGAAGCCAATCCGATCTTCATCAACGACGGCCCGGTGTGGACTTCGGCAGGAGTCACAGCCGGCATCGACCTCGCATTGGCCATGGTCGAAGCCGATCTCGGCCGCGCCATGGCCCTGGAAGTCGCCCGGCAACTGGTGGTGTTCCTCAAGCGCCCGGGCGGGCAGTCACAATTCAGCGTCACCCTGTCCTTGCAGCAAGGCGGACGTTTCGACGAACTTCACGCCTGGATCAGTGAAAATCTCCACAAGGACCTCGGCATCGCGACCCTGGCCGAGCAGGCCGGCATGAGCGAACGCAGTTTCGTGCGCCACTACCGCGCCGACACCGGCCAGACCCCGGCCCGGGCCGTCGAACAGATCCGCATCGAAACCGCACGGCGCCTGCTCAGCGGCACCGGCGTACCGATCAAGCGCCTGGCGGTGCAGTGCGGCTTCGGCAGCGAAGAAACCCTGCGCCGCAGTTTCCTGCGGGCCATGGGCGTGACCCCGCAGGCGTATCGTGAGCGGTTTTCCGTCAGTGCTGCGGATTCTGCAATGCCTTGAGCGTCGCTGCCGATTGCCCCCCGTTAACGGTAGACCGCTGGAGTGTACCGTCACGGCTGCCAGAAACTCTTCTCCCCATTGAGCTTGCGATCCAGAAAACACGCCGCGCTGATCAGCGCCAGATGCGTCAGGGCTTGCGGTGTGTTGCCCATGTGCCGGCCATGGCTGTCGAATTCTTCGGCGTAGAGTCCCAGCGGGTTGGCGTACCTGAGCAGTTGTTCGAACTCCAGGTGGGCCTTTTCGACCTGGCCGGCGCGGGCCAGGCATTCGACGTACCAGAAGGAGCACGCGGCGAAGGCGCCTTCGGTGCCGGGCAGGCCGTCGATCTGGCTGTCGTCGTTGCGGTAGCGGTAGATCATGCCGTCGCGCACCAGGCTTTTTTCGATGGCGGTGAGCGTTGCCAGCCAGCGCGGATCGCGGGCACTGACGAAACGCACCAGCGGCATCAGCAACATCGAGCCGTCCAGGCCGGTGCCGCCGATGTGCTGGACGAAATGCCCGCGCTCTTCGTTCCAGAAGTTTTCCCAGATGTCGGCGTAAATGGCCTGGCGGGTCTGGTCCCAGCGGGCGAACGGCGCGGGCAGCGAGCGTTTCGAGGCGAGGCGAATGGCCCGGTCCAGGGCGACCCAGCACATCAGCCGCGAATGCAGGAAATGGTACTGCTCGCCGCGCATTTCCCAGATGCCGACATCCTCCTGCTCCCAGGTCTCGCAGACCTGGTCGATGACTTCCCGCGTGTGTTTCCAGCCTTCGTGGGAGATGGCTTCGCCGTACTTGTTGACCAGGTAAATCGCATCCATCAGCTCGCCGAAGATATCCAGCTGGACCTGGGTGTAAGCCAGGTTGCCGATGCGCACCGGTTTTGCCCCGCCATGGCCGGACAGGTGTGGCAGTTCGATTTCCGGCAGCTCCTGGCGGCCGTCGATGCCGTAGAGAATGTTGAGCTTCATCGGCTGGCCCCGGCAGTCGCTGACCCGCCCGCGCAACCAGCGCATGTAGTTGTTGGCTTCCTCGACGAAGCCCAGGCGCATGAAGGCGTACACGGTGAAAGAGGCGTCGCGGATCCAGGTGTAGCGGTAGTCCCAATTGCGTTCGCCCCCGGCAGTTTCCGGCAGGCCGAAGGTGGCGGCGGCGACAATCGCGCCGTGTTTGCGCGAGGTCAAAAGCTTCATGGCCAGGGCCGAGCGGTTGACCATTTCCCGCCAGCGGCCGCGGTAGTTGGACTGGCCGATCCAGTCGCGCCAGAACTTCAGGGTGCGCTCCAGGCACAGTTGCGCGCCGCCTTCCTTGAAGCGCGGGTCGTCGCTGGCGCCGAGCAGCAGTTCGCCGGTCTGGTCCTGTTCGAGGGTGAATTGGGCGACCGCCACATTGCCGTCGATGTGCAACGGCAGATCGGCGCGCAATCGCAAGGACGGTTGACCGGTGGCTTCGAAGATCACGTCGTTGCCGTCCAGCCGGGCGTGGGTGTTGGCGCAAGCGTAGTCATGGCGCACCGCGCAGCGGATGTGGAAGGTGGCGCTGCCGCTGACCACGCGGATCCGCCGCATCAACAGCGGCCGGTCATCTTCAGAGTCGCCAATGGGCAGCAGGTCAGTGACCTCGACCACGGCGCGGTCACTGAGCCAGCGGGTTTGCAGGACGTTGGTGTCGGGCAGGTAAATCTGTTCGCGACGGGCGTCGGGCAGGTCGGGAGACAACTGGAAGATGCCGGCATCGGGACTGTCCAGCAGTGAGCAGAAGATCGACGGGCTGTCGAATTCCGGCCAGCAGAAAAAGTCCACGCTGCCCTTGTCGTTGACCAGCGCTGCACTGCGCATGTCGCCAATGATGCCGTGGGCGTCGATGGGGCTTTGTCGTTCGGGATGTTCTGCCATTACCGCCAAACTCCGTGAGTCAGTTACCTAAGTAGCTGACTGGCCGGGGCGGTCGAGAGTTCATTTGGCGGGCGGGGCAGGGCGGGCACATGACGAAGTTTTCATCCGCCACAAGCCCGCCTCTGAATACAGGTTAAACGTTGCGAACCCGCAGGCAGCGCCACAACGCGGCAACCATCAACACGCTCACCAGCGCCCAGCCCCAGGCCTGCTGGTTGTACAAACCTTCCTGGTACAACTGCGGGGCAATGCCGGCACCGATGATGAAGGTCAGCAGTGCGATCTCCCGGCGCGGCACACTCACCGGACGGCACAGATAGACCAGTGCCGGCAGGATGAAGGCGACACTCGGGAAGCTGCGGTAACGGGGATCGAACACCAGTTCCAGCATGGTCACCGCTGCGGCAAAACCGGCCGTGGCCACCAGCCAGCCGGCGCGCTGCTCCAGCACCTTGAACCCGTGGCCGCGCCAGCCGTTGCGCCCGCTCAAGGTCAGTGCGGCGTGAGCCAGTACCAGCAGATTCAATGCCGTCAGCAAACCGATCCACACCCATTCACTGGTGAACCGGGTGGTGACCCGGGCCAGGTCGCCGAAGGCCCCGATCGCGCAGGCCGCCAGGGCGCCCAGCAGGGGAAGCAGCAGCGCCGCGCGGGTGCTGCGGACACGGCCGCCGAGCAGCAGCGTACCGAGGAAAATCACCCCGCCCAAGGCCAGCCATTGCGACCAGTACGGCACATTGGACACCGGCCCGGCCAGCACGCCCTTGTCCTGGCGATCGGCATCGAACAGGCCCCAATAACCACCCACCGCGCCTTCGCTGGCGCGTTTCCATGGCTGGTCGAAGGCTTCGATCAGGTTGTAGTGCCAGCCCTGTTGTTCGGCCATGGCGACAAAACCACGAATGAATTTCGCTTCGTTGACCCGGCTCGGCAACGCGGTTTCGCGCTGGCGACCTTCGCTGGGCCAGCCGGTCTCACCAATCATCACGTCCTTGGGGGCGAACTTGTTGCCGAACACCTGGCGCACCTCGGCCACGTGTTGCAAGGCTGCGTCGATGTTCGAAGGATCATCTTCCCAGTACGGCAGCAAGTGGATGGTGAGGAAGTCCACCGCCGGCGCGATTTCCGGGTGCTTGAGCCAGAACTCCCAGACGTCGGCATAGGTGACCGGCTGCTTGACTTGGCTCTTGACCTTGTTGATCAACGACGCCAGGCGCGCGCCGGTGACTTCCTTGCGCAGCAGGGTTTCATTGCCGACGATCACGGCGCTGACCACGTCGGCGTTGGCGTTGGCCGAGGCGATCAACAGGTCGACTTCTTTGTCGGTGTCCACCGGGTTGCTGTTGACCCAGGCGCCGATCATCAGCTTCAAGCCGTGCTTGCGCGCCAGGTCAGGCAGCGCTTCCAGCCCGGTCATGGAGTAGGTGCGGATGCATTCGAAGCTTTTCGACAGCAGGGCGAGGTCGGCGTCCATGCGCTCGGGGCGCAGGTTGAACGGCACATCGAAGGGCGACTGGTCCTTGTCAAACGGCGTGTAGGAGGCGCATTGCAGCTTGTGGGTCGGCGTGGCTGCATCCGGCAGGATCACCGGTTTGCCCAGGCCGTACCAGAAGCCGACCAGGGCGAACACACCCAGCAGGCAGGCAAAGAGATAAGCGAAAAAAGGAAAGCGCGATGTCGCAGACATGGTTCGGCCGTGTGGGAGCAAAGCGGCGCATGTTACCTGCATTTATCACCGCGCTGGTGGCCTGCATGATTTTGACATGCAAAGTTCGGGCGGATTGCCTTGAGTGCCTGCGGGGTTGGGGATTAATGGCGTTCTGATGTCGTTTCTCGATGCCTTGAGGTCGCTGACAGAGCAGGTCGGCAAAGGCCCGGGGTTGATGATCAGGGGGTCAGTACTCCGCTGATGGTTCGCAGGGGTTCGCGGTGAGGCGTGATGGAGGCGCCGTGCAGCTAAACAATGCAATGAGCGTCTCGGCACCCGTCGAGCGCAGCACTATTCGGGGAAGTAAACGATGAAGATGCGACGACTTTTAGGCGCAGGTGCCGCTCTGGTGCTTGCGATGGGCTCCACACTTGCCAATGCCGAGAGCAAGACCCTGAGCATCGGTTACGTTGACGGTTGGTCCGACAGCGTGGCGACCACCCATGTCGCGGCCGAAGTGATCAAGCAGAAGCTCGGTTATGACGTGAAGCTGCAGGCGGTCGCCACCGGGATCATGTGGCAGGGCGTGGCCACGGGCAAACTCGACGCCATGCTGTCGGCCTGGCTGCCGGTGACCCACGGCGATTACTGGGCCAAGAACAAGGACCAGGTCGTCGACTACGGTCCGAACTTCAAGGACGCGAAAATCGGCCTGATCGTGCCCGAGTACGTGAAGGCCCAGAGCATCGCGGACCTGAAGACCGATGACAGCTTCAAGAACCGCATCGTCGGCATCGACGCCGGTTCAGGCGTGATGCTCAAGAGCGAGCAGGCTATCAAGGACTACGACCTGACCGGTTATCAACTCAAGGCCAGTTCCGGCGCCGGCATGATTGCCGAGCTGACCCGTGCCGAGAAGAAAAACGAATCCATCGCAGTGACCGGCTGGGTGCCGCACTGGATGTTCGCCAAGTGGAAACTGCGCTTCCTTGACGATCCGAAAGGCGTGTATGGCGCGGCGGAAACCGTGAACAACATCGGCAGCAAGGAACTGGCCACCAAGGCACCGGAAGTCGCCAAATTCCTGAAGAACTTCCAGTGGGCGTCGAAGGACGAAATCGGCGAGGTCATGCTGGCCATCCAGGACGGTGCCAAGCCTGAAGCAGCGGCGAAGGATTGGGTAGCGAAACACCCGGAGCGCGTGGCTGACTGGACCAAATAACCCAAACGCCATTTCTCCTGTAGAAGCTGGCTTGTCGGCGATGGCGGCGGATCAATCGACAGATTTTCCGTCTGTACGGACGCCATCGCCGGCAAGCCGGCTCCTACAGTTGTTTTGTGTTCGTCCGGTCATTTGTTTGGTACATGTCCGGAATTTGGCGAATACGCCACCTCGCTCTAAGACTAAGGTCGTCTGGAACCTGGCTCGCAGCCGCATACAGTGGATATCGTTCCAACAATAATCTGTGCTGCGAGGATAAAAACAATGAACGACAGCATTTACCTCTCGATTCAAAACAGCCCGCGCTTCAAGGAGCTGGTGAGCAAGAGAGAACGATTCGCCTGGATTCTCTCGGCGATCATGCTAGGGCTTTACTCCGCATTCATCCTTCTGATCGCTTACGGGCCTCAAGTACTCGGGGCGAAAATCAGTCCTGAGTCTTCGATTACCTGGGGCATACCCATCGGTGTCGGGCTGATTGTCTCGGCCTTCATCCTGACCGGTATCTACGTACGACGCGCCAACGGCGAATTCGACGACCTGAACAATGCGATTCTCAAGGAGGCTCAGCAATGATCCGGCGTCTAATGGCTCTATTGAGCATCGCAGCCTTCGCACCGGGCGCCTGGGCGGCTGACGCCCTGACCGGCGCCGTGCAGAAACAACCGCTGAACATCGCCGCGATCTTGATGTTCGTCGCTTTCGTCGGTGCAACCCTGTGCATCACGTACTGGGCGTCCAAGAAAAACAACTCGGCCTCCGACTACTACGCGGCCGGTGGCAAGATCACCGGCTTCCAGAACGGCCTGGCCATTGCCGGTGACTACATGTCGGCGGCGTCCTTCCTGGGTATTTCCGCGCTGGTGTTCACTTCCGGCTACGATGGCCTGATCTATTCGATCGGCTTCCTGGTGGGCTGGCCGATCATTCTGTTCCTGATCGCCGAACGCCTGCGTAACCTGGGCAAATACACCTTTGCCGACGTGGCATCGTATCGCCTCGGGCAAACCCAGATCCGTTCACTGTCCGCCTGTGGATCCCTGGTGGTGGTGGCGTTCTACCTGATCGCGCAAATGGTCGGTGCCGGCAAGCTGATCCAGCTGCTGTTCGGTCTGGACTACCACGTTGCGGTGATCCTGGTCGGTATCCTGATGTGCATGTACGTGTTGTTCGGCGGCATGCTGGCGACCACCTGGGTGCAAATCATCAAGGCTGTGCTGTTGCTGTCCGGCGCCTCTTTCATGGCGCTGATGGTGATGAAGCACGTCAACTTCGACTTCAACATGCTGTTCTCCGAGGCGATCAAGGTTCACCCTAAAGGTGAGGCGATCATGAGCCCAGGCGGTCTGGTCAAAGACCCGATCTCCGCGTTCTCCCTGGGCCTGGCGCTGATGTTCGGTACCGCTGGCCTGCCACACATCCTGATGCGCTTCTTCACCGTGAGTGACGCTAAAGAAGCCCGCAAGAGTGTGCTGTACGCCACCGGTTTCATCGGTTACTTCTACATCCTGACCTTCATCATCGGCTTCGGCGCGATCCTGCTGGTCAGCACCAATCCGGAGTTCAAGGATGCGGCCGGCGCGTTGCTCGGCGGCAACAACATGGCGGCGGTGCACCTGGCCAATGCGGTCGGCGGCAGCATCTTCCTGGGCTTCATTTCGGCGGTAGCGTTCGCGACCATCCTGGCAGTGGTTGCCGGCCTGACCCTGGCCGGTGCATCGGCGGTGTCCCATGACCTGTACGCCAGTGTGATCAAGAAAGGCAAGGCCAACGAAAAGGACGAGATTCGCGTCTCGAAAATCACCACCATTGCCCTGGCAGTGTTGGCGATCGCCCTGGGCATCCTGTTCGAAAGCCAGAACATCGCGTTCATGGTCGGCCTGGCGTTCTCCATCGCCGCGAGCTGCAACTTCCCGGTCCTGCTGCTTTCCATGTACTGGAAAAAGCTGACCACCCGCGGCGCCATGATCGGCGGCTGGATGGGCCTGATCAGTGCAGTCGGCCTGATGATCCTCGGCCCGACCATCTGGGTGCAGATCCTGCACCACGAGAAGGCCATCTTCCCGTACGAGTACCCGGCGCTGTTCTCGATGCTCATCGCTTTTGTCGGCATCTGGTTCTTCTCGATCACCGACAAATCCACCGCTGCCGATAACGAGCGGGCGCTGTTCTTCCCGCAATTCGTTCGCTCGCAAACCGGTCTGGGCGCCAGTGGGGCGGTTTCCCACTAAGGGCTGCACCCGGTTGCACATAGAGCTGAAATGAAATGCCCCGATCGTGAGATCGGGGCATTTTTACTGGGCGCAGCCCAAGAGACTTGGGCGCACACCCACATTGAAATCGGTTATAATTAGCCACTCATATATTGGGGGTATACCTGATGGGCGACATCACACTTGAAGCCAAGAAAGCCTATGCAGCCAGGACGCGCAAATCCAACTACGCGGCCAGTCTGCGCCTGGAAGGTTTCAAAGTGACTCTCGCAGATGGCGAGTATCAACTCCCTTCCCGTGAAGAAGTCCTGAAGGCTTTCGTCAAGACTCGAGCCTGATGTCAGACAAATATGGAGCCGGTCAGGACTCCTATTGCTACGCTGACTCGTCGGTCCTGCGTAACAAACTCGATATCCGCGATGATGCTACGTTGAGTGAAGCCGAGAAACTGCTCTCGGCCATTGCGGCAGATAGAATCGAGTTCAAACTTCCGCCCTACAACCTGGCCTACCTGCAGAACATCCATCAGGTCTTGTTCTCGGATCTGTATGAGTGGGCTGGGCTTTTGCGCACGGTGGGTATCTCCAAGCAAAGCACACGCTTCTGTCAGCCGGAATACATGGAGAAGGAAGCCGCAAAGATTTTCAACAACATTGCGGCAGCAAACTGGTTTGAGGGTATGCCCCGCCGGGAACTCGTCGTCGCGGTGGCCGAGGCGTACTCGGATCTCAACGTAGTTCATCCCTTCCGCGAAGGTAATGGGCGCACTCAGCGGATACTGTTTGAACACCTCATCATGAATGTCGGTTATGAGATCAGTTGGTGGGGCGTTGAAGATCAAGAGTGGCTCTACGCAAACATCGCCGCCTACAATTGCGTTTTGGGACCCATGGAGCAGGTATTTGAAAAGTGCATTGGTCAGCTGATTCGATCCTGACCAATCAAGATGTTTCCTTGATCTGCTTCATTCACCCTGTCACCTCAGGCATCGTTCTGGATGCTGTCAGCGCTTAATTTCTTGCTCCACACATAAAGGACTATGTATGCCTCTGATCTCGCAACGCGTAGAAATGGCGCGCAACGGTGCCAACGACAAGGTCATTTGCAGAATGGCGTCCGGTTGGGCGGTCATGGGCGACGTGCAGTTTCTGCCGGGTTACTGCCTGTTGCTGCCGGACCCGGTCGTGCCCAGCCTCAACGATCTGGACATCGAGGCTAGAACCGCCTACCTGCTCGACATGGCGCGTCTTGGTGACGCGGTGCTGCAGGCAACCGGCGCGCTGCGCATGAACTATGAAATCCTCGGCAATTCCGAACCGGAACTGCATTGCCACATTTTCTCGCGCTACGCGTCGGAGCCGGAGCAAAAACGCAGGATGCCTGTCTGGTTCTACGATTGGAAAACCGCAACACCCTACGCAGAAGAAGCCCATGACGAATTGCGCAAGCGCATTGCCCGGCTATTGGAGACATCCGGTCGGGAAGGGTGAGCTCGGTTGAACTAGAGTGTTGTCGGTCAGCACTATTTTCCGGCACATCAGGTTAAGTAGAAAGGGAGTTTGCATCGTGACTGAAGAAACAAAAATCAAAGGGCCCGCTTCGTATTTCCCATCCATTGAAAAGAAATACGGGCACCCCGTCAGCCACTGGCTGGATCTGCTCAAAACAGTCGACGGCAAAAAGCACATGGAAATGGTGGCTTGGCTGAAGGCGGAGCACGAGATGGGGCATGGCCACGCCAATGCGCTGGTTGCCCATTATCTGGCGACTGCCCCCGGCGCCTGACGCGTCTGGATCGTCCGGCGAAAAACTGCCCTTTATCAGCGGCAGCTTTCGGTCAGGCGTAGTGGTCTGGATCCGCTGGCAACGAATCACCTTGAAAAAATCTGAATGATTTGTATTATCGCGGCAGGCCGATGCTGCCTGCCGCTCGCTTGCGCACGCAATGGTGAAAGCATTTCCTGATTTTCCGAACCCTGTCGCTTCTCTTGAGTCGAGGTTTGGCAACGCGAGCACCCGTCTGCCTCGACACCGGAGGAATGATGATTTCAATCGAACAAGCCAAGCAAATGGCCAAGACCTTGCGCGCCTCCCTGGCGGTGCGCGATCAGGACGTGGCGCACTCCACGGCGCTGGAGCTGGTGGCGCAGCAACTGGGCTACAAGGACTGGAACACGGCGTCAGCATTGCTTGCCCAGGACGACAGCCCGCCGGCCCCGGCGATAACCTTCGACAGGCCGATCCCCATTCTGCGGATGTTCGACGAAACCAAGGCCCGCGAGTTCTACCTGGACTTCCTCGGTTTCAGCGTCGAGTTCGAACATCGCTTCGAAGCCGATCTGCCGCTGTACCTGGGCATCAGCCGCAACGGCCTGCAGCTGCATCTTTCCGAACACCATGGTGATGCCAGCCCGGGCTCGACGGTGTTCGTGCCCATGCACAACATCGAGTTGCTGCGTGATGAATTGCTCGGCAAACGCTACGGTTACGGGCGCCCGGATATCGTGCAGCAGGGCTGGGGCAAGGTGCTGGAAGTGTATGACCCGTTCGGCAACCGGATCCGTTTTTGCCAGAGCTGATTCAGTGGCGCGGGCCGGGGTCGCCCGGTCCGCGCTGACAACGCAAAGGCGAATAATGAGCTATACCCACTAATCTCCTCCACAACCCGGGAGATTGGCCATGAACCTCAGATACTCCCTTGCCGCGCTCATGCTCACGGCCAGTCTCTACGGCTGCACCACCTCAACAGGCCAAAGCGTCAACGTGCCCTTGAACGCCACCCGGCAGAACAGCGGTCAGATCGGTAATGTCGTGTTGTCACCCTGGGACACCAAGACCGGCTTCAGCTTCTTCATCAGTGGTGCGCCAAGCGGCGCGTCCTTGCCCTTGCGCTTGTATTCCTTCGTCTATAAAGGCAGCTGCCAGCAACCCGGTCCTGTGGCCTACGCCATGAATGACCAGGTCAATACCGAGCGCCAGCCGATCCGCGGCTGGACGTTTTCGCGGGACGCGCCGGTCGCCTTGCCGGTCCTGCTCTCCGAAGAGCACTCCATCGTAGTGCGAACGGCAGCGACGGACGGCAACGTCGATATTTTCTGTGGGGATATCAAGCAGGGCCAGCCGGTGAAGTAACCGCCTGATCCTGTGTGTATCACACTGTGTCTGCATGTACTGCCGATACATCCGCTTGCACCCGGGCCGCGCCGCGACACAGCCCGGATACGTCATCGCGTTCAAATGCCACCAAGGTTTGCAGGGGATCAACCGGACCCCCTGACCGGCGGCTTGCAACGGAGACACTCCCATGAAAATGGCACGGCAGAACCATCCCATCGCTACAACCCGCCGCCGTCTGGCCGGCGCTTCGATCCTCGCCTTGAGCCTGTTCGGTGCGCTGGGTGCGACTCAGGTGCAAGCCGCCCAGCCAGCCGAGACCAGTGCCGGCGCCCCCTATGCCGCGCCGTCACCCTTCGGTCCGCTGAAGCATGTCAACGCCGGCCTGCTGGATGTGGCGTACGCTGAAACCGGCCCGGCGGACGGTCCGGTGGTGATTCTCCTGCATGGCTGGCCGTACGACATTCACAGCTATGACGAAGTCGCGCCCTTGCTGGCGGCCAAGGGGTATCGTGTGCTGATGCCCTACGCGCGAGGTTATGGCGACACGCACTTCCTCTCCGCGAAGACCCTGCGCAACGGCCAGCCGGCCGCGCTGGCCAGTGACGTCATCGACTTCATGGATGCGTTGAAGATTAAACAGGCGGTCCTCGGTGGCTACGACTGGGGCGCGCGCTCGGCGGACATCGTTTCGGCGCTCTGGCCGGAGCGGGTCAAGGCCCTGGTGTCGGTGAGCGGCTACCTGATCGGCAACCAGGCCGCCGGACAGAACCCGCTGCCGCCCAAGGCTGAATTGCAGTGGTGGTATCAGTTCTACTTTGCCACCGAGCGGGGTCGTGTCGGCTACGAGAAAAACACCCATGACTTCGCCAAATTGATCTGGCAAACCGCCTCGCCGAAATGGGCCTTCGATGACGCCACTTTCGACCGCAGTGCCAAGGCGCTGGCCAACCCTGACCATGTCGACATCACCGTCTTCAACTATCGCTGGCGCCTCGGCCTGGTCCAGGGCGAGGGCCGCTACGAAGCGCTGGAGCAAAAGCTGGCCACCGCGCCGTCAATCAGCGTGCCGACCATCACCCTCGAAGGCGACGCCAACGGCGCACCGCACCCGGCACCCGAGGACTACGCCAAGCGCTTCACCGGCAAATACGAATTCCGCCTGATCAGCGGCGGCATCGGGCACAACCTGCCCCAGGAAGATCCGCAGGCGTTTGCCAAGGCGATGATTGATGCGGACCATCTTTGAGGCCTGGTTGTGTAAACCCACCACGTTGTTCACAGAAGCTATCCGGCTAATCGCTGGAAATTATTTGCAGGAGTGAGCCTGCTCGCCAGGGACTGTCAGGCGTCGGTGGGTTGTGGGTGTACATATCCGTTGTTCAGGTAACGGCTGCTATTGGTTCCGCCCTTACGGCGGGCGCGGTCCCCTGTAGGAGCGAGCTTGCTCGCGATGGTCTGTCAGTCGACGCTGGTTGGTGGGTGTACATATCCGTTGTTTGGGTAACGGCCTCCATTGGTTCCGCTCTTACAGCGGGTCACTTGGAAAAGCCCCAAGTAACCAAGGGCTTGTGCCCCTGTCGTTCGGTGCCTCGCTGTGGCTCGGCATGCCCTCGCTCCGGTCCTGCTCCGTGGGCG
>Ga0160472_100338_pt1 | contig 43545 bp, 39 predicted proteins | sample HID1973M_E11MG_FD_108267 | JGI IMG/M metagenome (GOLD analysis project Ga0160472, IMG submission 108267) | Enriched mosquito-associated microbial communities from UW Madison campus, WI, USA - HID1973M_E11 MG | ecosystem: Host-associated > Arthropoda: Insects > Digestive system > Unclassified ... | reverse complement strand
TCCTGACGAAGGCTCATGGTGTCTTGTGTGTTCCAAGTCATGGTCGGCTCCGGCAGATTCCCTGCCGGAGAGTGTCAACCATGTCCCCGTACACCTGTCACCTATGTCCCCGGTCTATACACGAGACAAGAGAAGTGACTCGGCTCCCCCGCAGGGGGAGTCGAAACAGGCGGCGCGTCAGCCACCAAGGCGAAAACGATGAAGCACCGAACTCAGGCAGACAGCTCCCGATCCCTGACCCTCGCCACCGCCTCATCCCGGCTGCTCACATTGAGCTTGCGGAAGATATTCCGCAGATGCCACTTCACAGTCTCGGGCGACAGCCCCAGCGTGCGCGCGATCTTCTTGTTGGGCAGCGCCTGCCCGAGCAGCTTCACCACATCGGCCTCGCGCTCGCTCAGCGGTTCGGCCCCGGGCGCCAGCATGAGCGTGCGTTCGGCGGCCGCCTTGGCGGCCTCGGCGGCCAGCGCGGGAACCGTGGCGCGCAGCCGGTCGATATAGAACGTCAACAGCGGGTCAGGCGCCTCGCCCGGCATCCGGATCACCGAGTCGAACAGGTCGAGCGCACCGGGATCGGCGTCGAGCAGGCTGCGCGCCAGGCCGAGTTTGTGGCCCAGCCGCAGTGCGGCCAGTGCCTGCTCGCGGGCCATGTGCGTCTCGCCGCGGCGCAGGTCGGCCAGCGCCGCAAGCAGCAGCGTCTGCGCAAGATGGCGCTGCCAGCCAAGCGCCTCGCAGCGCGTGATCAGTGGTGCGGCGAGTTGCGCGGCAGCGTCGAAGTCACCCCGCGTGAGGCAGGCGCGCAGATTGGAACGGCCGGCGAGGATGGGAATCACGTCCATGGACCCGCGCGGGGCGTCGGCGTGGCGCGCGGCGATGACGTTGAGCCGCGCCAGGCTGGCTTCGGCCGCGTCCTGGTTGCCCGCGAGATAGTGCAGGCGTACCTGCCCGGTAAGGCTGTGCGCGATGAGGCGGTCGAGCTTGCGCGGGGTGGCGAAGTCTTCCAGCCGTTCGAGGTAGGCGAAGGCGTCGAGATGGTGGCCGCGCGCGGCGTGGCAGGCGGAGATCACCATCAGCACGCGCTGCACGGAGTCGGGAATCGACACGCGTTCCAGCACGTCCACCCGGTCTTCCAGCTGGGCCAGCGCGCCGGCGATGTCGTTCTGCTCGTACAGCACCTCGCCGAGCAATGCCGCCGCGAAATACTGCGACTCGGTGCCGAGGAAGCCGGCCTGCCCGGCGTCGCGCAGGACGTCGCGGCAGATGCGCTCGACCTGGATCATGCGGCCTTCCATCGCATAGCTGAAGGCCACGAGGCAGCGTCCGTTGAGGATGCCGGCGGCGCTGCCGAGCATGGGCACGCCCTCGGCCAGCAGAGGCTGGCCCTCGGCGTGGATGCGGCGCGCGCGGTCGAAGTCGCCGAGGTGCATGTAGAGCCACGACAGCAGGTTCTTGCGCGAGCCTACCGCCAGCGCGCCGCCGCGCTCGCCCGCCTGTTCCATGCGCGGCTGCAGGGCCTGCGCGCGGGAGGTGTCGTCGCACTGCACGGCGTGCATGAACTGCAGTTGCGTCAGGCGGTCTCGCTCCAGGGAGTCGTCATGGGGGATGTCGGCGTCGAGGCGTGCCAGCAGGTCGCCCGCCGTGTCGAGTTCGTGCGCGTAGAGCCGCAGTTGCGCGGTGATGAGCCGCAAGGGTACGCGGGCCGCAATCTCCTCGGCCGGAAGCTGATGCATCAGGCTGTTCACCTTGCGGATTTCGCCGCGGGCGACCAGCGTGTGGGCATAGCGCTGCACGAAGTCGGCGGCGATGCCCGGGGCGCCGGCCAGCACGGCGTGGCGCACGGCCTCGGGCAACATGCGGTGGTCGCGGAACCATTGCCAGGCGGCGTCGTGGACGGCACGCTGCGCGGCGTCGCCGCTGGCGCGGAAGCGCTCGGCGAGGGTTTCGCGCAGCAGGGGATGCAGCCGGAACCACGACTCCCGGTCAGGGCCGTCGACCGGCTCGATAAAGAGGTTGTCGCTTTCCAGGCGGTTCAGCAGCGTGACGACGCGGGCGAGGGCGGCATCGTCCGCCATTCCGGCCGGTCGGGCCGGCCCGCCGAGCGCCACGCACAGCGACGCGCAGAAGCGCTCGCACGCGGCCACCCGCACGAGCAGCTGGGCCTCGTCCGGCGCGAGCCGCGACAGCACTTCGCGCTCGAAATAGTCGGCGAAGGCCCCGGCGTCCAGCACGTTGGCGCGGACGAAGTCTTCGGCCAGGGAGAGACCGCTGGGGCGCTGCTTGCGGCGCTTCCAGTGGGTGGCGAAGAGTTGCAGGCCGGCTACCCAGCCGTCGGTCAGCTCATGCAGCAGGCGCGCGTCGCGCGGGTCGAGGCTGCCAAGCTGGGCGGCCAGGAAGCGGGCGGATTCCTCGGCGGTGAAGCGCAGGTCGCGCAGGTCGAGTTCGAGCACCAGGCCCTGGTCGCGCAGGCGGCCGAGCGAGAACGGCACGGCACTGCGCGAGGCAAGCACCACGTGCAGGTTGGGGGGCGCGTAGTCGAGCAGCCATTGCATGGCCTCGCGCACGCGCAGGTCGGTGATGTGGTGCAGGTCGTCGAAGGCCAGCACCAGTTCGCGCGGGTAGGCGGCAATGCCGCGCACGAGGGCGACGATGCTGCGCTCGATGGCCTCGCTGTCGACGCCGCGCCCGTCGAGGAGGGCGGCTTCGCGCGTCATGGCCGGGCTGGTCTGCGACAGGGTGCCGAGCACGTGGTCGAACCAGCGCGAGATGTCGTTGTCGTCGGCATCGAGCGTGATCCACGCCATGTCGAAGCCGAGGGCGCGCAGGTCGAGGCGCCAGGCCATCAGCAGCGCGGTCTTGCCGCAGCCGGCCGGCCCCTGCAACACGATGCAACTGCGGCGCCGCGCCTCGGTCAGTTGCGCCAGCACGCGCTCGCGCGCCACCACCCGCGCGGTGCCGCGGGGACGGGGACGGGTAGCTGGCTGGGCGGGCTCCGGCGTGGCGGGCTCGTCGGGTGCGGGGGGGAAATGCAGCGACATGGCGGGGGCGGGAGGGCGGGCAGGCGTCCGGATGGGAACGATTCTACCCACGCCCCGCCGCGCACGGGGGGCCGGAAAGACCGTATTGTGCGCAAGGGGACGCTCCCCACCCGGAACAGGTGGGGTTGCGGCATGCCGGGGGAGGGGTCGCGGTTCGCGCTTATTCCATCCGGGCTCCGCTCGCCTGGATCAGCCGGCCCATCACGGGTTCCGTGGCCTCGAACTCGCGCCGGAATTCGGCCGAGGTGCTGCCGACCGGGATCAGCGCCATGGTCTCCAGCCGCGCGCGCATGGCGGGCGACTGGATCGACGCGCGGGCCTCGGTCTCCAGCTTCTCCAGGATGGCCGGCGGCGTGCCGGCGCGGGCCACCAGGCCGACCCATGCCGTCGGACGCATCTCCTGGTCCTTCATGCCGGCCTCCAGCATGGTCGGCACGTTGGGCAGGTCGCGGGAGCGCTTGTCGCCCATCACGGCCAGGGCGCGCAGGTGCCCGCTCTTGACCTGGGGGCCCAGGGTGGTGATCGAGCCGATGGCCCAGTCGATCTGGCCGGCGAGCATGTCCTGCACCATGGGGGCCTCGCCCTTGTACGCCACGTGGGTCATGTCGAGCCCGCGGCTCTGGTTCAGGTGGGCACCGACGAGGTGCGGGTAGCTGCCCACGCCATACGAGCCGAAGCTGACCTTGCCCTTGTTCTTCGCGGCCCAGGCCAGGAACTCGTCGACGTTCTTCGCCGGCACCTTGTCGCTGACGGCGAGCACGAGGGTTCCCACGCACAGCTCGCTGATGAAGACGAGGTCCCTGCGTACCTTGTAGGGCGTGCTGGCGTACAGGAAAGGCGTGTTGACGAGCGGGGCGGAGTGGGTCAGGAGCAGCGTGTAGCCGTCCGGCGCGGGGCGGGTGACGGCCTGCACGGCGATCACCCCGGCGCCGCCGGGCTTGTTGTCGACGATGATGGGCTGGCCGAGGCGCCTGCCCATGTCCTCCGCCAGCGCGCGGGCGACGGTGTCGGTGGCGCCGCCGGGAGGCCCGGGAACAACTAGTGTGATGGGGCGCGTCGGGTAGCTCTGCGCGCCGCACGCGGCGCTGACCGCCAGCAGGACGGCGGCGAGCAGGGTCTTGCTTCGCATGGTCATGTCTCCTGATTCTTCTGCCTCGGTGGGCGTGGGCGGGCGCCTCGCGGACACGGGCGCTTTTCTCGTCATCGATGCACCGGCTGCATCCGGCATATCGGCGGCATCGATGGCGCAGTAGAGCAAATTGGCGACGCGCGCGAAGCCACCCATATCAGGTTGGCCGGCGGGGTGGACGGGAGCCGGGCGGGATGCCGTTCCTATAATCGGCGCACGCATTACAGGAGTCCTTGCCATGCCCCAGGTCTATTTCGCCGATCCCGCCCCCAGGTTGCTGCCGGTCCTGAGCGAGCTCCGCATGGAGGTGCGCGCGCTGAGCCGGCACGCGCACCGGCTGGCGCAGAAGTCTGTCAGGGAGGGCGGGAATGGTGCCGACGGCTACCACCGCCGGCTGTCGGCGCTGTTCGACGACTGGCTGGCCAGCGGCGACGCGCGCACGCGCGTGGTGGCCTTTGCCTCGGCGGCGGAGTTCGGCATGGACTTGCGCAAGCACGCCGAAGCCTGCCGCCAGTCGGCCATGCGCGACGGTTGCCACGCGGTGCGCGCGCTGTTCTGGACGGCGCTGCGGCGCAGTCCGAGCCGATGGGACCTGAACTGAAGGGGGCGACGGGAAAGGACGGCGTTCAGCGCGCCGGCGCGTGCCGGGGCTTCCCCTGCGTCTGGCACAGCCACACCCCGGCGCCCGCCACCGCCATGCCCAGCCACTGCACCGCGGTGAGCCGGTCGCCGAACAGCAGCGCGGCCTGCACGGCGGCCAGCGGCGGCGCGAGGAACATCAGGGCGGCGGCCCGCGCGGCCTGGCCGTGGCGCACCAGTCCCACCAGCAGCCAGGTGCCGAGTCCGGACAGGACGATCGCCGCCCACGCCAGACCGGTCCATAGCGCCGTACCGGGAATCCAGCGCAATGCCGCCGGACCGCCGGCGATGGTCACCAGTACCCCGGCCACCAGCATCGCGCCAACGTTCTGCCATGCCGAACTGGCCCGGATGTCGGAGCGGGCAATCGACGTCTTCTGCAGCAGCGTGCCCAGCGTGATGGAAAGGATGGCCAGCACGCCGATCAGGACGATCCACGGCGACACCGACTGCGGCGACCCTGCCCGCATGGCCGGCGCCACCACCAGTCCTACCCCCAGCGCGCCGAGCGCGAGCCCGCGCCAGGTGCGCGCGGTCGGGATTTCCTTGAGCAGCGGAACGGCCAGGAGTGCGGTCAGCAGCGGCTGCAGCGCGCCCAGCAGCGCCATCACCGAGGGCGACAGTCCCTTCGCCACCGCGCCGTAGCCGGCGCACAGGTAGATGCCCTGCATCAGTGCGCCGGCCAGCAGGTGGCGAGGCACCTCCCGCAACGGCGGCCACGCCGCGCGCGCCACCAGCCCGGCGAGGGCGAACATGAGTGCAGCCAGCGCGAAACGGGCGAGCAGGAAGAGGCTGGTGTCGGCGACCGGCACCACGGCCTTGCCGACGATGAAGCCGGTGGACCAGATCAGGACAAAGGCGAGGCCGGGCAGCCACGCGGGGACGCGAGAGGACATGCGGGTGAGGTTATTGCTGTGCCGGCTTCGCCTTGAGCAGCTCCACCATGGACGGCTTCGTTCGCCCGAATGATACAAGCAGGCCACAAGGCCTGCCGGAGGAGACCGATGGTGCACTGGCGTCAATACGACACGCGGGCGCCGGAGGTCACATGCCGAAACGGAAATGCCCGCTGTGCAGCGTGATGTTGCGCGAGCCGGTCATCTCGAACACGTCGCGCGCCACGCCCTCGATGGCGGGCCGGTGGTGGTCGTAGGCGGCCAGCAGGTCCTCGAACAGATAGGAACGCGCGCCGAAGTGGGATTCGAGTGCCTCGGCGGTGACCTTGTAGGTCGCCGGATGGTCGCCCACCCGTGCGCTGCATTGCAGGCTCGGCCCCGCGGCGCAGTAGGCCGGCCGGGCATCGGGGAACGTGATCTGGCTCATGGCGGCTCCTTCGTGGACAGCGCACGCACCGCTGGCGAACACCCGCCTGCAGCCGCTTTGCCTGTACTGAGGCTAGGCAGTGCGACGGCGTGCGGATTGACCCACCGCAAGGCGTTGGCAGCCTCGGGTTCCGCTATGTTCCGCTTGATCCAGGCCAAGGGGTGCTGCCCGTGTACGCCTAGCCTGAAAGCAGCATAGTTGAGGAGATTGCCATGCGCGTCCCATGCCCCCCGTGCCTTTCCGCCGGCAGACATCGTCTGCTTCGGCCACTCATCGGGTGCCTGCTGGCAGCCGCCGCGGCAATGCCCCCCGCAATGCCCTCCGTCTACGCGGCAACCGGCGATGCGCCCGCCGGCTTGCCGCCGCAGGTGAGGACGCTCAACGGGATCTCCTACGTCTCGGGCGGCATCGGCACCGACGAAGCGGCGGCCATGCGCCGCATGGCGGGGCGCTTCAAGGTGCGGATGCACTTCGTGGACAGCACCGACGGCAGTGCCCTGTCCGACGTGTCGGTGACCCTCTTCAACGAGCGCCGCGAGATCGTCCTGCTGGTGCTGAGCGAGGGGCCGTACCTGTTTCTCGACCTGCCGCCCGGGACCTATCGCGCGGTGGTTCGCTACGGCCCGGGGCTCAGCTCGCATCGTATTCGCGTGGGGGCCGGGAAGGACGGCCAGGACCTGCTGCTGCGCTTCCCGGGATCGGCTGACAAGTCGGTGCTGATTGCGCGGCCGCAGCGCGGGGCGGGGAGCAAGGCTGCGGACTGAATCAAGGCCGGTTCCCTTCCCGGGGGCCGGCCTGCTTTTCCGGGCTGGGCGAGGTGTTCGGGAAAAAGGCTATTTCTCCGCCACGCACCGAATCAGCAGCACCGGCAGTTCAGTCTTGCTGACCACACCCTCCGACACGCTGCCCATCACCATCCGCCGCATGCCACGCCTGCCGTGCGTGCCGAGCACGATCAGGTCGGCCTTCCACCTTTCCGCTTCCGCCACGATGGTGTCGGAAATCTGCCCCGGCGACGTGGGACGCTCCACGAGATGCAGGGTGGCGTTCAGCACGCCGGCGGCGCGGAATCGTTCGGCGGCCGCGGCGAGCGATTTTTCGCCGTAGGTGCGGATTTCGTTCATCAGCACCGAAGGATCCATGTAGCTGATGTCGAAGAACAGGTCGCTGTCGTCGGCCACGAACAGGGCCTTGACGTCGGCGCCGGTGGCTTTCGACAGCGTGATGGCCTGTTCGATGGCGAGGTCCGAGGATTTGCTGCCGTCGACGGCAACGAGGATGCGCTGGTACATGAGGAAGACTCCACGAAGGAACGGTGGCTCGCGTGGGGCGCAGGCGTGACATGCCATGCCAGACGCCTCGCGGCTGTCTCCAGCCTAGGCACGGTGCAGGGGCGCAGGTTGATGCGCATCAAGCCCGCCGGCGACGTTGATGCAGGACAAGCCGGGCCCGGCGGCGGCGCCTAGATTGGACTGGCAGGCCGCCGTCCGGCGGTGGCCGTCCTCATTCCCTTGCGGAGCTTCTCATGAGCAAACAGTGCATCCTCGTACTCCTCGACAACAGCGTCCGCGCCGCCGAGCGGCTGGCGCTGGCGACCCGGCTGGCCTCCCAATGGCAGTGCAGGCTGATCGGTCTCTATGCGACGTACAACGCCGACCCCACATGGTTCTATCTCGGCGAGGGCGCGGGCCGCTACGTGGTCGAGGACCGGGCGCGGCGCGACGGCATGCGCGAGCATGTCCGCAAGGGCTTTCTCGGCGCCGTGAAAGACCTGCCGGTGGAAGCCGAATGGCGGGCCGTCGAAGGCGAGCCCACGGCGGCGACGCTGCGGGAGGTGCGTGAAGCCGACCTCATCATCGCAGGGCAGACCGACGCGGCGGACTACGACGCCTTCGTCGCGCCGCAGTACCTCGAATCGATCCTGCTCGAATCCGGGCGCCCCGTGCTGGTGGTGCCGCATGTGGGGAGCTACGAAACGGTGGGCCGCCGCGTGCTGATGGCCTGGAACGGCAGCCGGCAGGCCGCGCGGGCGCTGCACGACGCGGCCCCGCTGCTGGCCGGCGGACAGGCGCGCCTGCTGTGCGCCGCGTCCCCGGCCCGGGAACTCCATGCAGACGCGACTCCCGTGGCGCACGCCTCCCGCGTGCTGGAGCGGCATGGCGTGACGGTCGGGGTCGAGCATGGCCCGGGCGGGTCGGACCTGGCCGTCGGCGAGATGCTGTTGTCCCGCGCGGCGGACTTCGATGCGGACATGATCGTCGCCGGCGCCTACGGGCGCGGGCGGCTGCGCGAACTGATCCTGGGCGGGGTGACGCGGACGCTGCTGGATGCGATGACCATGCCGGTGCTGTTTTCGCACTAGCTTGAAAACGGGTCATCCTGCCGCTAGCCGTCCGACGCGGCGGGAGAGCGGCGACCATGGGCCCAACCCACATAACAACACTAATTTTCGGCTATTTTTCGTTGACACTATGTGGATTAGCCCGAGGTCGTTCTCTTTGCCGAACGGCAACTGGGCGGGCGCTGATACCGGCGATACCAGGCTGGGCGTGGCTGCCGGATAGCGACATGCCGTTGCATGCTGCCGATATCACCGTAGAGCGCACCGGCCGGTTCAACGATTGGACCCCCTCGAATGCCGGAACGCGCGATCCCGGGTGGGGTACCGCTCAGCGCTCCAGCACATACTCCCCCGGCGCATCGCAAAGCGCGCCGGTGTCCGGATCGCGTGGCGCGCAGCGTCCGCTCGAATGCTCCGCCAGCCATTGGCTCCACGCCGGCCACCATGATCCCTCGCGATACTCCGCCCCGCTCGCGAACTGCTCCGGGCTGCGGTAGGGGGTGCCCGGCACGCGGGTGGCGATGCGATAGTGGCGGTGGGGATGGTCGGGCTCGGAGACGATGCCGGCGTTGTGGCCACCCGAGGTCAGCAGGAATGTGAGCACCGTGCCGGTCAGCAGGTGCAGCTTGTAGACCGACTGCCACGGCGACACGTGGTCGTGCTCGGTTCCCACCACGAACACCGGGCGGTTCAGGTCCGACAGCGCCACCGGCCGGCCGCCGACGCATAGCTTGCCTTCGGCCAGTTCGTTGCCGAGGAAGAGCTTGTGCAGGCAGTCGGAGTGGAGCTGGTAGGGCAGGCGGGTGGTGTCGCGGTTCCAGGAGATCAGGTCGTTGGCGCGCAGGCGCTGGCCGAGCAGGTATTCGCTCATCATGCGCGACCAGACCAGGTCGCGGGCGTTGAGCATCTGGAAGGCCGCGGCCATCTGCGGGCCGTCGAGGTAGCTCTGGTTCCACATGAGGGCGTCGAGCGTGGCAAGTGCGCTGTGGTCGATGAACAGGCCAAGCTCGCCCGGCTCGGAGAAATCCGTTTCCGTGGCGAAGAGCGTGACGCTGGCGAGCGGGGCGGACTCGCCGTCGCGGGCAAGCCTGGCCGCGCCGATGGCCAGCAGCGTGCCGCCGAGGCAGTAGCCCGCGGCGTGCACGCGCTCGCCGCCGCTGCGCTGGCGGACCACGTCCAGCGCGGTCAGCAGGCCGTCGTGGAGATAGTCCTGCAGGCCGGTGTCGCGGGCGGAGGCGCCCGGGTTCTTCCACGAGATCATGAAGACCGTGTAGCCCTGGCCGACGAGGTAACGTACCAGCGAGTCGCCGGGCTGGAGGTCGAGGATGTAGTACTTCATGATCCACGACGGCACGATCAGTACCGGCTCGCGGCACACGTCGGCGGTGGCGGGCGCGTACTGGATCAGCTCGAACAGGGCATTGCGGAAGACCACCTTGCCGGGCGTGATGGCCACGTCGCGCCCCGGCTGGTAGGCCAGCGGCGACGGGCGCTCGGCCAGCCCGGGCAGGTAGCTCGCCACGTCGCGCAGGTCCTCGGCCCAGTGCCGCAGGCCTTGCACGAAGTTCAGGCCGCGGGTGTCTGCGGTGGCGCGCACCACGGCGGGATTCATCCACCAGACGTTGCCGGGCGCGAGCATGTCGAGCCATTGGCGGATCCAGAAGGCGGTCACGCGCCGGTGATGGGTGGAGACGCCGTCGACGTCATGGGTCAGGGCGGTCCAGAAGGCCTCGTTGCGCACGAAGGCGTCGCGCCAGCAGCGGTAGGGCCAGGCCTCCCAGCCCGTGTCGCGAAAACGCTGCTCCGCCGCCGGCAGCGACGGCGGGGCGTTGCTGAACGGCAGGCAGCGGGCGGCGTCCTCGAGGCCGTGGCGCATCCAGTCCTGTGAAGCCTGTGCCACCTTGGCGGGCGACAGGGCGATCTGCATGGCCCAGTCGAGGCCGGCCAGTCCGAGCGAGACGAGCGACAGGCCGCCCGTCGCGCGGGCCAGCGAGGCACGCAGCTGGCGGTCGAACTGCCTGTACCCCGGCGCCTCCGCCGATGTGGGGCAGGCCGCCGTCACGGGCGGGGCCGAGGCCGATGGCACGCCGTTGGTCGTTCTCATTGCAGATGCTGGCCCCCGTTGATGGCGAAGTTCGCGCCGGTGACGAAGGCGCTGTCCGCCGAGCAGAGATACGAGATCAGCGCCGCCACTTCCGAGGGCTGCCCGAGGCGGCCGACCGGGATCTGCGGCAGGATGTGCTTGGCCAGCACTTCGGCCGGCACACTCGTGACCATCTTCGTGGCAAGGTAGCCTGGCGACACGGTGTTGACCGTCACGCCCTTGGTCGCCAGTTCCAGCGCGAGCGCCTTGGTGAAGCCGTGCACCCCGGCCTTCGCCGCCGAATAGTTGCTCTGTCCGAAGGCGCCCTTCGAGCCGTTGACCGACGAGATGTTGACGATGCGGCCCCAGCCGCGCGTCACCATGCCTTCGCACAGCGGGCGCGTCATGTTGAACACGGAGTCGAGGTCGGTGCGCAGCACGTCGTTCCACTCGGCCTTGCCCATGCGGCGCAGGGTCACGTCGCGCGTGATGCCGGCGTTGTTGATGAGGATGTCCACGTGTCCCAGCGTTGCGAGCGCCTGTTCGGCGCACTGCTGGCAGGAATCGAAGTCGGCCACATCGACCGGGAAGGCCGTGAACTCGCGGCCCGCTTCGCGCTGCGCGGCGAGCCAGGTCGCCACATGGTCGTTGTGCGGGGAATGGGTCACCGCGACGCGGAAGCCGTCCGCGTGCAGGCGGATGGCGATCGCCTCGCCCAATCCGCCCATGCCGCCCGTGACGAGGGCGATGCGTTGCGTCGTCGTCATGGCATCAGCTCCGGGCAGCCCTTGCCTTCGGCGCCGAGACGGACGTGGGGGCCGGGGCGGCGACCCCGTTCAGGCCGGGGAAGCCCCCCGTCGTCGGCATGAACTGGCTGAACTGGCCGAACATGGCCTTCACCGATTCCTGCCATGGGCCCAGTCCGCCACCCTGCGCCAGTGCGTTGCGCTGGCTCTCGCCCCATTGCTCGGCGCCGGCGCGCAGTTGTTCGAGGAAGGTGGATTCGAGGTCGGCCACGAGCCGGCCCAGTTCACGCGCAAGATCGGCATTGCGCTCGGTCTGCTCGGCGAGGATGCGGGCCGGCATGCCGTGGAAGGCGTTCCAGTCCTGCGCGCCGGCCACGTCGCCGAGCGCGCGCTGGGCGCAGCGGATATTGTCTTCGGTCGCCTTGACCTGCAGGTCGAGGATCTTCTTGCCGGCTTCCCCCATCTGGATCAGGGTGCGCAGGGCCGCCTGCTCGGCCTGGCGGGCGAATTCGAAGGTGGGGTCGGTCAGTTCGGGCATGTCGGGTCTCCGGTTGCCTGTCGGCGTCATGGCGGGATCGGGAAGATGTGCTCGTTCAGGCTAGGCGCGGCAGGCGGCCTGCGGTTGATCTGGCGCAACGGGAACAACAGGTTGAGAATCTTGATATGCATCAATGGACACCCGGTGTGGCCTCGTACATTAGACAGGCATGCCGCATCGGCATCCCCCAATTTCCCCTGTTTTCCCCTGTTGGCCCGAGGAGGCGACATATGTACAAGAAGATCCTGGTAGCGGTGGACGGCAGCCCCTGTTCGAACGTGGCACTGGACGAGGCGCTGCGCATGGCCTCGGCCCTCGGCGCCGAACTCGTGATCGCCAGCGTGATCGACAACGGCTACCTGAAGTACGACCTTGGCTACGTCGACATGTCCGACGTACGGTCCGGTCTCATCAAGTCCGGCCAGGAACTGCTCGCCGAGGCGCAGGCCAAGGCCGATGCGAAGCAGGTCCGCGCCCATACGGTGCTGGTCGACGAGATCCTGGCGATGGGCGATATCGCCCGCGAACTGGAGCAGGTGGCGGAGTCGACCCAGGCCGAACTGGTGGTGATCGGCACCCATGGCCGGCGCGGCCTGCGCCGGATGCTGCTGGGCAGCGTAGCGGAGGGGCTGGTGCGCCAGTGCAAGGTGCCGGTGCTGCTGGTCCGCACGCCGCCCGAGGCCGAGGCGGGCAAGTAAGGGCGGCCCAGGCGGCAGGCGCGAGCGATGTCGGCCCGTCCGGACCCCCGCGACCTGTCGCCCGCCGGCGGTATTGACGCTGGCCACCATGGCGGCGCTCCGCCGCTGCTGGCACGGGTGGCGATGGCCGGGCATGACGAGGCGCTGGCCGCGCTCCAGGCTGATGCCGACGGGCTGGCCACCGCCGAGGTGGCCGCCCGCCGTGCCCGCTACGGCCCCAACCAGGTCGGCGGCGAGCCGCCCCACCGCTTCCTGCGCGACCTGCTGCGCCGGTTGCGCGATCCCCTCAACCTGATGCTAATGACGCTCGCCGGCGTGTCGGGCGTCATCCACGACTGGCAGTCCGCCAGCGTCATCGGCTGCATGGTAGTGCTCAGCGTGCTGCTGGCGACCTGGCAGGAACACCGCTCGGGCCGCGCCGCGGCGGCGTTGCGGGCGATGGTCCACACCACCATCGCCGTGCGGCGGCGCGAGTCGGCCGCCACGCCGCCGACCCTGGGCGAAATCCCCATCATCGACCTTGTGCCTGGCGATGTCGTCCGCCTCGCTGCCGGCGACCTCGTGCCGGCCGACGTCCGGCTGCTCACGTCGAAGGACCTCTTCGTCAACCAGGCCGCGCTGACGGGCGAATCCCTGCCGGTCGAGAAATTCGCGCTCGACGGCGCCACGGCCGCCGAGCCGGGCGACCTGCCGAACGTCGCCCTCATGGGCACGACCGTGGTCAGCGGCGCCGCCACGGCGCTGGTGGTGCTGACCGGCGCGCAGGCCGTATTCGGTCACATCGCCCACGCGGTGGCGGCCGACGAGCCGCCCACCTCCTTCGAGCAGGGGCTGGCGCGGGTGAGCCGGCTCATGCTCGGCATCATCCTCGTGGTGGCGCCGCTGGTCTTCCTCATCAACGGGCTGACGAAGGGGGACTGGCTGGAGGCGCTGCTGTTCGCGGTGGCCGTGGGCGTGGGCCTGACGCCCGAAATGCTGCCGATGCTGGTGACAGTGAATCTCACCCGGGGCGCGATGGCGATGTCGCGCCGCAAGGTCATCATCAAGCGGCTGAAGGCCATCCAGAACCTCGGTGCCATGGACGTGCTCTGCACCGACAAGACCGGCACGCTGACGCAGGACCGCGTGATCCTGAAGCAATACGTCGACCTGAACGGCGGCGAAAGCCCCCATGTGCTGGAACTGGCCTATCTCAACAGTTCCTTCCAGTCCGGCCTGCGCAACCTGCTCGACGTGGCCGTGCTGGAGCACGAGGACCTGGGCGAGCGCCTGCGCATCGGGCAGGCCTGGCGGCTGGTGGACGAGATTCCCTTCGACTTCGTGCGGCGGCGCATGTCGGTGGTGGTGGAGAACAGCGAGAGCGGCGAGCATCTGCTGATCTGCAAGGGCGCGGTCGAGGAGACTTTCGCCGCTTGTGCCACCGCGCAGGTGGACGGTGCCGAGATCGCGCTGGACGACAGCCACCGCACCAGCCTCATGCACCAGAGCGACGCGCTCAACGACGACGGCTTCCGCGTCATCGCCATCGCGTGCAAGCGGCTGCCGCCGGGCGAGGCGGCGCACGCCTACGGTGTGGCCGACGAGGCCGGGCTCGTGCTGGTCGGATACATCGCCTTCATCGACCCGCCCAAGGAAAGCGCCGCCGCCGCGCTGGCTGCGCTGCGCGACAGCGGCATCGAGGTCAAGATCCTGACCGGCGACAGTCCGCTGATCGCCGCCAAGGTGTGCCGGATGGTGGGCCTGCAGGCCGATCGGGCCATCCTCGGCAGCGAACTCGACAGCCTTTCCCCGCAGGCGCTGGGCGAGATGGCGCGCAAGCATTGCCTCTTCGCCAAGCTCAATCCCGCGCACAAGGCAATGGTGGTCAACGCCCTGCGCGCGCAGGGCAGCGTGGTGGGCGTGCTGGGCGACGGCATCAACGACGGCCCGGCGCTGAAGGCGGCCGACGTCGGCATTTCAGTCGACAGCGGCGCCGACATCGCCAAGGAGTCGGCCAGCGTGATCCTGCTGGAAAAGAGCCTGATGGTGCTGCACGACGGCGTGATCGAGGGCCGGCGCGTGTTCGCCAACCTGCTCAAGTACCTGCGCATGGGCGCGAGTTCCAACTTCGGCAATATCTTCAGCGTGGTGGGCGCGAGCGCCTGGCTGCCGTTCCTGCCGATGGCGCCGATCCAGATCCTGGCCAACAACCTGCTGTATGACTTTTCGCAGACGGCGCTGCCCACCGACAACGTGGACGACGACATGCTGCGCACCCCGCGCCGCTGGGAAGTGGGCAAGCTCGGCCGCTACATCCTGTGCATCGGGCCGATCAGTTCCCTCTTCGACTACATCACTTTCGCCGGCCTGTACTGGTGGCTCGGCGCCAGCACGCCGGCGCAGGCGGGAATCTTCCAGACCGGCTGGTTCGTGGAATCGCTGCTGACGCAGTCGCTGGTCGTGCATATCATCCGCACGCGGCGGGTGCCGTTCCTGGAGAGCCGGGCCAGCGGCGCGCTGATGACCGCGACGGCGGCGATCTGTCTGCTCGGGCTGTGGCTGCCGTACTCGCCGATGGCGCCGGCGCTGCGCCTGCAGCCGCCGCCGGGGGTGTTCTGGGTGATGTTGTGGCCGATCGTGATCGGCTACCTGCTGCTGACGTTTGCGATACGGCGGGTGCTGGCGCGGCATTTCGTGCTGGACTGAGCGCCCTTCATCTCGCCCTTCGTCTCGCCCTTCGTCTCGCCCTTCATCTGGCGTCCAGCGCCTCGATGTCCAGCAGCGTGATCTGCTTGCCCTGCACGCGGATCCACCCTTCCTGCTGGAAGCGCGACAGCGTGCGGCTGACCGTTTCGAGCGTCAGGCCCAGGTAGCTGCCGATCTCCTCGCGGGTCATGCGCAGCGCGAGCTCGGTGGCCGAGTAGCCGCGCCGGCGCAGGCGGGCGGAGATGTCGAGCAGAAAGGCCGCCACGCGCTGCTCGGCCGTCATGCGCCCCATCAGCATCATGTGCCCGGTCTCGCGCACGATTTCCGCGCCCAGCATCTTGTGCACCGACTGCTGCATCGACTTGACCTCGCGGCACAGCGTTTCGAGCAGATGGAACGGGATCACGCAGACCGCGCTGTCCTCCAGGGCGATGGCGTCGCATGCGTGCAGTTCGGTGCAGATGCCGTCCAGCCCGAGCGTCTCGCCCGGCAGGAAGAAGCCCGACACGTACTCGCGGCCGTTCTGGTGCGCGATGACCGTCTTGAACGAGCCCGAGCGCAGCACATAGATGCTGTGGAACGGATCGCCCGTGCGGTAAAGCGCGTGACCCTGGCGAACCACGCGCCAGTTGCCGGCCATGCTGTCGTGGCGCGTTGCCTGTTCCAGGGTGGAAGACATGCAGACTTGCCGGACGAAGCAGTTGCCGCACTGGGAGGTGGCGCTGAAGGGGCGGTCGGCCTCCTTCGGGGACGATTGCGGACCTGTCATTGCGGACTCCGTGCCGATGGGGTGTTCGCGTGCCCGGTCGACGGGCGCCGCTGCGTAGCTGGTCTCTGACATGTGTGCCTCCGTGTTTTTCCTTGCACCGGGTGGGCCGGATGGGCCGGATGGTCCAGACGGCATCCCCGGCTTGTCATGGCTTTGTCATGGCTGGCAGACCGCCGCGCTGCGCGACATGCTCCGCAGCGCCGCGCGCAGTTCCTCGACTTCCAGCGTGCGGTCGAAGCAGTAGGCCGCCCCCGCCCGGACATAGGCCCGGCGAAGCGCCGACGATCCGGCGTCCGCCATCACGATCACATGGCTGCCGGGCAGCGACTGCGCGAGCCGTTGCACTGCCTTCACCGATTCGCTGGCGGGATGAACGCCGACCAGCACCACCTTGGGACGCAGCGCCAGCAATTGCGGCAGCGCGACGGCGACTTCCGCCCCTGACCCCACCACGTTGACCTGCGGCACGCTGCCGAGCATGCGCAACTGGCGCAGTCGCAGGGCCATGGCGGGCTCGATCAGGAAGAGGGTGAATCCATCGGTTGGGCGGCTGGCTGTCATAAGCAGAGTATTGACGGTGGCCGCACCAATCGAAATCAGGGAGCGCTGAGAGTCACGTCAGGGTTGGGCGGTGGTCTGTCAGGTTTCCCTGACAAGGCCCGGCGTGGAACGGAAACGCCGGCAGGCAGGTGAGGTGCGCCACACTGCCCGGGGCAGGCTGGTGCGGCCGGGTTGACGCAGAACAAGGGACAGCCGTCCGTAGCGACCACTCTGGATCCAAGGCATGACGATCCCGAGGAGCACAGCCATGAGAGTCGATGAAGTCTGCTCGCAGGACCCGGTACATATCCCGATGTCCTCCACGCTGCAGGAAGCCGCCATACGGATGCGGGACCGGCATGTCGGTTCCCTCATCGTGACCGAGTCCACGGCGGGCGGTACCCGCGCCGTGGGCATGGTGACCGACCGCGACATCGTGCTGGCTTCCACCGCGAACGGCGGCAACCCGTGCCAGACCCCGGTCGGTGACGTGATGACGCGCGGCATGGTCGCCATCCAGCGGCAGGCCAGCATCCAGGACGCCATGCAGATGATGCTGTCGCATGGCGTGCGGCGGCTGGGCGTGCTGGACGGCGAGTCGCTGACCGGCGTTCTGTCGGTGGACGACATTCTCGGCGCGCTTGCGCTGGACTGGGGGATGCTGTCGACCCTTGTTTACAACGAGCAGGAACACGAGCGTTCCGGAAAGCAATCGCCAGCCAGCCTTCCAGATAGCCTCTGACCCGACGCGGAGCCCCCATGAAATCCGATACCCAACTCAAGCAGGAAGTCATCGACGAACTCAACTGGGATCCGTCGGTCGACGGGGTTGCCGTGGGCGTGGAAGTCAACGACGGCGTGGTGACGCTGAGCGGGCACCTGCCGAGCCTGCCCTCCAAGCTGGCCACCGAACGCGCCGCCGAGCGGATTGCCGGCGTCAAGGCGGTGGTGGTCAACCTCGAAGTCCGCCCCGCGGGCACGCAGAGCGACGAGGCCATCGGCGCGGCGGCGCACGATGCGCTGCGGTGGCACGTTCACCTGCCCGATGACGCGGTCAGGGTGCGCGTGGAGAAGGGGTGGGTCACCCTGACGGGGCGGGTGGACTGGTCGTACCAGCGCGACCTGGCCGAGCGCGCCGTCAACCATCTGCGGGGTGTGACGGGCGTGACCAATCTCGTCCTGCTGAAGGATCGGGCGGCCCCGCCGGACATCGCCCGCCGCATCGAGGCCGCGATGTGCCGCCATGCGGAGCGCGAGGCGCGGCATATCGACGTGGTAGTGGAGCGCGGCGCCGTGACGCTGACCGGCGTGGTCGGCTCGCTGGCCGAACGCAAGGCGGCCATCGGCGCCGCATGGTCGGCGCCGGGCGTGACATCGGTGGTGGACCATCTGCGGGTGAACTGAACCCATTCCGGAGCGATTCCTCTTCCATACCTCCGTCGGGAGCCAGCCGTGCCCTGGGATTTCACACGCATCCCCACGTCCATGAAGTACCTCGACCCGGTCGTCCGCGACAAGGCCATCGAGATCGCCAACGCGCTGCTGGCCGACGGCCACAGCGAGGGTGCGGCCATCCGCATCGCCATCGCGCAGGCCCACCGCTGGGCCGCCCGGCATACGGGCCTGCCGGGTGGTCCCGAGTGGCCGCGCCGGCGGCATTGGGTGGAGGGGGACGATTGAATCGACCTACCTGACAGGGGACGGAACCGCTAGTGGCCCGCTCCGGGGAGTTCGTCGGCCGATATCACGCAGGCCCGCTCCGCCGGCGTCAGCGGGTCATGCGTGCGCAACTGCTGTTCAAGCACGGCAATGTCCGCGTCCGACGGGTCCTGCCGCGCCTGCGCGCGGGCCACGATGCGGGCGCGCAGGGTTTCGACGGGGGCCTCGCAGGCCACGATATGGAAGGGCACGCCAAGCCGCCGCGCCTGCCTCGCGAACGGCTCGCGCCGGGCCTGCGCGAGGAAGGTGGCGTCGGCGATCATGGGGAAGCCGGCCCGGCAGCCGAGGCGGCAGATCGCCAGCACGCGACGATAGGTGCGTTCGGTCTCCCGGTCGCCGTACCAGCCGTGCGCGGACGTCATGCCGTGGCGCAGGCGCTTGCGCTCGACATCCGAACGGACCCGGACCATCGCCCCGCTCTCGCACAGGCGGGCAGCGACGGTGGACTTGCCGCTGCCGGACAGGCCGTGCATCACGAGCATCGCGGCGGGTGGCCGGGTCAGGTAGTGGCTTGCCAGTTGCAGCAGGCCGAGGCATTCCGCCTGCGCCGCCGGCATCGATGCGGACTGCTGGTGCGCCCGCTCCAGCCCCACCCGTGCCCGCACCAGCGCGCGCATGGCGACATAGAACGGCAGCAGCACGAGCCCCGCATAGTCGCCACCGTGTTCCAGGTAGCCATTCAGCAGGCGATAGGCGAGGTCCTGCCGGCCCCGGTGCAGCAGGTCCATGAAGGGAAAGGCGAGGTCGTGGATGGTGTCGGTCCAGCGCAGGGCCGGATTGAATTCGAGGCAGTCGAACGGGGTCGGCTGGCCATCGAGCAGGACGATGTTGCCGAGGTGGAGGTCGCCGTGGCACTCGCGCACGTGGCCGCCGAGCAGGCGGGCACACAGCGCGGGGGCAACGGCGTCCGCCCGGGCGCGTGCCTGCGCGGCTACGATGGCGGCAAAGGCCGGGTCGCCGGTCAGCCGGGCGATACCGCCAAGGCATTCGTCGAGCGTGGCGTGGATGCGGGCCGGGGCGCCGTAGCCGTCGGCTGGACTGGCGTGGGGGAGTTGGGCGTGGCAGTCGGCAATGCGGCGGGCGAGGGCGTCGACATGCGCGGGCGTGAGGCGTTGCGCGCCGATCATCTCGCTGAGCAGGGCGTCCTGCGGGAAGCGGCGCATCTTCACGGCGTATTCGACGGGCGCGCCGTCGCCTTCCATCCGCAGGGCGCCGATGCGGTCGGGCGCGATGGGCACCACGCCGAGATAGAGCGCCGGGGCAAACCGCCGGTTCAGCCGCACCTCGGTCTCGCAATCCTCTTGCCGGGCCTGCGCCGTCGAGAAATCCACGAAGTCGAACTTCACCGGCTTGCGCACCTTGTAGGCGAGATCGCCGGCCAGGAAGAGGCGCGAGATATGCGTCTCGATGAGGCCGATGTCGCTCACCGGCTGCGGGTAGGCGGCGGGCTGCATCAGGGCCGAGGTCAGTGCGGTGTCGTCCATGCGCGCGAGGTGGCGGGTGAGGAATGCCGACAGCTTAGCCCCTGCCACCGGAGTATCGATGCCCATGAAGGCCGCGTCAGCGCTGCCCCCTGTCCTCGGACAACTCCTGCCAGTGCGTCCGCGTGAACCCGTACAGCGCCCCCAGCGCCGGCGACAGCGAGCGCGCGCCCATGCGGGCCACCGCGTAGCGGCCGCAGCGGCGCGGGTCGGGCGGCATCGGCACCTCGGCCATCAGCCCGGCGGCGCGCTCGTGGCGGGTGATCGACAGGACGCCGAAGAGCAGCGTGTCCGTCGCCAGCGTCACGCTGCGCAGCATGTCGAGGTTGTCGCAATGGAGCGTGAACAGGTCGTCGGCGACCGCCGGGCCCCATAGCTCGGCCAACTGGCGGCTGACGACCGAACTGAGCGTGGTGGTGGCGACAGGCCACTTGCGGATCACCTCCATGCCGGGCGCGGGATCGTCCAGGATCGGATGCCCGGCGCGGCAGACCAGTCCGGCGGGCAGTTCGCCGAGGGGTTCCATGTCGATATCGTCGGCGGCGCGCAGCACGTAGGCATCGCCGACGATGGCGTCGATGCTCTCGTTGCGCAGTTTCGCCATCAGCGCGCTCGTTGCCCCGGTCTCGATCCGGACCCTGATGCGCGGATGCGCCTGCGCCATGTGGATCAGGAACGGCGTGAGCAGCAGCGCGGCGGGCGCCGGTGCCATGCCCACCGCCAGCGCGCCTTCCTCGCCGCCGCGCAGCAGGTCGATATCGCGCCGCAGTTGCCGTTCTTCCAGGCGGATGCGGCGGGCGCGGTCCGCCACCAGTTCCCCGAACACCGTCAGCCGGGCGCGGCGCGCGCCGCGGTCGAAAAGCGGCGCCTTCATCTCGTCTTCCAGCGCGCGGATGCTGCGGCTCAGGGCCGGCTGGGTCAGGTGTACCGCCCGCGCGGCTTCCGAGAACGTGCCGTGCTCGACCACGGCGAGCAGGTGCAGCAGCTTCTGGGTGTCCATGATTCAAACCATGCGTATATGTTATGGAAATGGTTCTACATTTGCATTTGAATCATACATCGGGGCTCCCTATGATGGCCACACAACAACAGAGGCAAGGGCGGCGCCGGCACCGGCGACCGCCACCAACCATCGGATACCGGAGACAACACATGCTCAAGCTGTTCATCGGCGTCGGCATCCCGTACATCGGGGTGATCGGACTGCTGCCGTGGGTCGCATCGGTCGAGCGCTTCGTGCTCGGCGTGCCCTTCATCTACGCCTGGATCTTCGCGTGGTTCGTGCTGACCTCCGGCTGCATGCTGGCGTGCTGGCTGCTGTTCGACCGTCACGCCCAGGACGCGGAGGCCGATGCGGCCTGCGCCCCGGCGTCGGCAAGGTAAGGAGACCGCGATGACCACGGCGGTATTCCTCGGCTTCATCGTCTTCTCGCTCTACCTCGCCGTCCGCTCGAAGCGGGGCCACGGCGCGCAGAGCATGCACGACTTCTTCGTCGCGTCGCGGCAGTTCGGCGCCTTCCTCGTCTTCTTCCTCGCGGCCGGCGAGATCTACAGCATCGGCACGATGGTGGGCTTTCCGGGCGGCATCTACGCCAAGGGGCCGACCTACGGCGTCTGGTTCCTCGGCTACATCCTGCTGGCCTATCCGCTGGGCTATTTCCTCGGCCCGCGCATCTGGCGGGCGGGCGCACGCTACAACGCCATCACGCTGCCGGATCTCTTCCGGGGGCACTACGGCAGCCGGGCGCTGGAGCTGATCGTGGCGGGGTCGTCGATCCTCTTCCTGCTGCCCTGGGGCCAGTTGCAGTTCACCGGGCTCGTGGCCGCGCTCAAGGGTCTGGGGTGGGAGTTCTCGCCGGTGTACCTGGTGATGATCTCCGCCGCGCTGGCCTTCACGTATATCGCCATCTCCGGCGTGCGGGCCTCCGCCTATATCGCCATCCTCAAGGACATCCTGATGGTGGTGGCCATCGTGGCGACCGGCGTGGCCGTGGGCATGAAGGCCGGGGTGGGCGACGTCTTCCACGCCGCCAGCATGCAGGTGAGCAACCAGATGAGCGGTACGCAGTTGCGCTTCTCGATGAGCACCATGCTGTTCCAGGCACTGGGCTTCTACGTGATGCCGTTCGCGGTGCAGAACTTCTTCACCGCGAAGAGCGCCAATACGATCCGGCGCACGCAGGTGTACATGCCGCTGTACATGCTGATGTATCCGTTCCTCGTGCTGGCGTCGTACTACGCCATCAGCCAGAACCTGCAGCTTGCATCGCCCAACGAGGCGTTCTTCGCGGCGGCGGTGCGGCTGCTGCCGGGCTGGCTGCTGGGACTGGTGGCGGCGGGCGCGGCGCTGTCGGGACTGCTGGTGCTGGCGGGGATCTGCCTGTCGATCGGCCCCATCGTCACCCGCAACTTGCTGCCAGGGATGTCCGAGGCGAAGCAGAAGCGCGGCGCCAAGGTGGTGATCGTGATCTATCTCGTGCTGTCCATCGCCATGACGCTGGCCACGCCCAACCTGATGCTGACGCTTATCAACACCACGTACTACGGCGTGACCCAGTTCTTCCCCGGCGTGCTGGTGATCCTGCTCGGCCTGAAGGTGCGGCCTCTCGCGATTGCCCTCGGCATTCTCGCCGGGCAGGGGCTGGCGATGGCGCTCTATCTCCAGCAGGCGGACTTCGGCGGCATCAACCTCGGTCTCGTCAGCCTTGCCGTGAACGTGCTGGTGACCGCCTTCATCAACTACGCCCCGCGCCTGTCGCGCGTGCAGGCAGCCTGACTCCCGGAATCCAGCGATGACACAGAACCAGACAGCGCGCACACCGGTACAAGTGCTGGCGGCGCGCAAGATCCTCACCATGAACCGCGCGCAGCCCGAGGCCACGCACGTGGCGCTGCAAGACGGCAAGATCCTCGCCGTCGGCGGCCCGGCCGAGATGGCGGCGTGGCCGGGGGCGGAGCAGGTCGACACCTTCCGCGACAAGGTCCTCATGCCCGGGTTGGTGGAAGCCCACTGCCACCTGATGGAAGGCGCGATGTGGGACGCGGTGTACGTCGGCTACTTCGACCGCCGCGATCCCGACGGGCACCTGTGGCGGGGCCTGAAGACCCTCGAACAAGTAATCGACCGGCTCGCCAGCGCCCAGAGCCAGTTGAAGGACGCGGACCGGCCCCTGCTGGCCTGGGGCTTCGATCCGATCTACTTCGGCACGGAGCGCCTGTCGGTGCGGGAACTGGACCGCGTGTCGCCGGCCCGGCCCATCGTGGTGATGCATGCCAGCGTCCACCTGATGAACGTGAACTCGGCCATGCTGGCGCTGGCCGGCATCGACGAGGACACCGATATCGACGGCGTCCACAAGGATGCCGACGGCATGCCGACGGGCGAACTTCAGGAATTCGCCGCCATGTTCCCGGTCCATCGCGTGATCGGCGCCGGGCTGTCGCTGGCGGCCGCCGAGAATCCCGAGGCCATCCGCCGCTTCGGCCGGGTGGCGCAGCTGGCCGGGGTGACGACCGCCACCGACCTCGTCAGCGACCTGTCGCCCCTCGGGCTGCGGACGCTGCAGGCGGTGACGGCCGAGGACGGCTTCCCGCTGCGCGTGGTCCCGGCCTTCGCGCCGCAGCGCAACCCGGACGGCGGCCCGGCCCGCGTGCAGGCGGCGATGGCCTCCGGTACGGGCAAGCTCCATTTCGGCCCGGTGAAGTTCATCGTCGACGGCTCGATCCAGGGCTTCACGGCGCGGCTGCGGGCGCCCGGCTATGCGGGCGGCCAGCCGAACGGCCTGTGGCTCATCCCGCCTGGCCAGTTGGAGGAAACCTTCACGCCGTTCCACCTGGCAGGCCTGCAACTCCATATCCATACCAATGGCGACGAGGCGACCGAAGTCGTGCTGGACGCCCTCGAAGCCATGCTGGCCCGCCATCCGCGCGCCGACCATCGCCATACGCTGCAGCACTGCCAGCTTGCCGACGAGACGCAGCTCCGGCGCGCCGCCCGGCTCGGCCTGTGCATCAACTTCTTCGCCAACCACCTCTATTACTGGGGCGACGCCCACGCGACCCAGACCGTCGGCCCCGCGCGCGCGGCGCGCATGAACCCGGCTGGCTCGGCGCTGCGGCTGGGGATTCCGTTCTCCCTCCACTCCGACGCGCCGATCACGCCGCTGAACCCGCTGTTCACCGCGTGGTGCGCGGCCGCGCGGCAGTCCGCCACGGGCCGGGTGCTGGGCGAGGACGAGCGCCTGCCGCTGGAGGACGCGCTGCACGCCGTCACCCTCGGCGCGGCCTACACCCTGCGGCTGGACCACCTCGTCGGCAGCATCGAAGCGGGCAAGCTGGCGGACTTCGCCGTGCTGGAGGACGACCCGGCCGCGTTAGGCGCGGCGCGGCTGAAGGATGTCCGCGTGTGGGGGACGGTACTGGGCGGGCGCGCCTTCCCCGCGCCGGGGCAATGACGGCCCGCGCGCCGGTGCCGCTGGCGGTCGTCGGCGGCTACCTCGGGGCCGGCAAGACGACCCTGCTCAACCGCCTGCTCGCGAACGCCGAGGGCCGGCGGATCACGGTGCTGGTCAACGACTTCGGCGAGATCAATATCGACGCCGCCCTGATCCGCGCCCGCAGCGACGACGTGATCCAGCTGGAGAACGGCTGCATCTGCTGCTCCATCGGCGGCCGGCTGGCCGATGCGCTGCTGGAGATCGCCGGGCGACCGCAGCGGCCCGATCTGCTGGTGATCGAGGCCAGCGGCGTGTCGGACCCCCAACGGATCGCGCAGATCGGGCTGCTCGATCCGGCCTTCCGGCTCAACGGCGTGGTGGTCGCGGTCGATGTGGCCGGCGTGCGGGATAGCCTGCAGGACCCGCTCGTGGGCGACATGGTGCGCCGGCAGATCGCCGGGGCGTCGGCGGTCGTGCTGACCAAAGCGGATCTCGCCGCGCCGGAAGACCAGGCGGCGGTGGCCCGGCTCGTCGGCGACCTCGCGCCCCGCGCCACGGTGCTGACAGCCGATCATGGCGAGGTGCCGTGGACCGTCTTCGCCGACGTGGCGCCCCACATGGCACCCGGGGCGCCGCTGCTGCGTGGCGGCGGCTGGCAATCCGCCAGCGCCCTGCACGCGGGCATCCGCACGCTGTCGTACCAGACCGACCTGGCCTTCGACAAGCCGCGCCTGCGGCAGGCCCTGAAAGGACTCCCGGTGAGGCTGCTGCGCGCCAAGGGCGTGGTGCGGCTGGCGGGGGAGGACGGGGCGCACGAGGTGCACCTCGTCGGCGGACGGCTGCGCATCAGCCGGTGGGAAGAGGCCCCGCAGCGGTCGTCGCTGGTCTTTATCGGGGCGTTCGGGGACGAGGGCGAGACCGCCGTGCGGGCGATGGTGGACGAGGCGGTGGCCTGGGCGGTGAACTAGGCGGCTGCTTCCGCGTCCTTCAGGACCGACCGCTTCGGCGCCGCCATCAGCCGCCGCACCATCGGCTCGAAGACGTCGATCGGCAGGATCTCGCCGTCGGGATCGAAGGCCGGATTGTCGTAGAGGCGGACGAACTCCTCGGTGCGGGCGTAGTGGGGATGATCCCTGAATCGGTCCCGCATATTGCGGTCGAGCCCGATGTGGTGGAAGAAGTTGTGGCCCTGGAAGACCCCGTGGTTTTCCACCATCCACAGGTTCGCTTCCGAGACGAAGGGCCGCAGGATGGCCGCCGCGATCTCCGGGTGATTGAAGGAGCCGAGCGTGTCGCCGATGTCGTGGAGCAGGGCGCAGACCACGTATTCCTCGTCGCGGCCGTCCTTCAGGGCGAGCGTGGCGGTCTGCAGCGAGTGCCCGTAGCGGTCGATCGGGAAGCCGCCGTAGTCGCCCTGTAGCAGCGCGAGGTGCGCGAGGACGCGGTCGGGCAGCGCGCTGGCGTGCGTGTGGAACTCGGGGATGATGATCGCCCAGTCCTCCCGGGTGCTGTTGTCCATCCGTCTGAAGCTGGCTTTCTGGTGCAAGGCGGTCTCCTCAGTGGTTGTCGGTTGTCGGTGGTGCTCCGGCCCGGGTGTCGGGAGGCAACCGACAGGCTGCCATGGACCGGACCCCTTCGCCTATCCGGGATTGCGAGTCCGGCTCGCGCTTCCCGGGCCGATGTGACTTTGCCTCAACCCCTGTCAACACGCGGACACAAACTGGCCGGAAACTTGCTTACCCATAGGGCACGGTGCGACTTGCACCGGATTGAAGAATTGAAGTCCTGGGGGTATTGGAGGTTCCGGAGGTCTGTATGCACGCACGCGTTACCGCCCACAGGGGCATTCTGGTCGTCGAACTGGTGCCAAAGCGGTCGATCGAGGGCGAAGTCTCCTCGAACGTCGACTCGCCGCGAAACCTCGGCACGATCATCCACGACACGGGAAGACACCTCGGCGTCTCCGCGGAAGCGCTGGCGCTGCTGAAGATCATCAAACGCGGACTCGACCGTATCGGCGACTTCGCCTGGTTCCGCAGCGACGATGGCAAGGACCACTTCGCCTGGCTCGGCGGCCCCAAGCGGATCGTCAATATCCAGGAAGCGGCGACGGCCCGTGGCTATGCAATTCTTGCGCACCAGGTGATTCCGAACGACGTCCCCGAGGGTGCCAGGCTGGCCATCGACGCCAGTTTCTGAGGCGGCAGGCCAGCACTCGGGCGTTCTGGCCGGATTGCAATAATTGCCGGTACGGCAGGGAATCCACGGAATCCGACGAATCGGAGGGGTTTGTTACACTTTCCCGTTCGCCGCCCCCAGGTTCCCTGCAGATGACTTCGCGCCCAATCTCGGCACGGCACGTGCCGAGCATGAAACTGAGTCCCCCCGCCGCCCCGGCTTCGCAGGTGATCCGGCAGGGCGTCTGCGACATGCTGCGCGCCGCCTCGTCGGCCCGGCTCGTGATCGTCCGCGCCCCGGCGGGATTCGGCAAGACCACGGCCCTGCTCCAATACCGGGCACAGCGCGAAGCGGCCGACGTGGCGACCGCATGGCTCACGCTCGACAACGCGGACAACGACCCCGGGCGCTTCCTGGCGGGCTTCGAGGCGGCGCTCGCGAGCATCACGGGCGACGACGTGCCGGGCTCCGGCCACGTGCCGCCGCACACCATCGGCGAATCGGCACTGCAGGTCACGGACCGCCTGGCCGCCATTACCGAGCCGTTTGCCTTCTTCCTCGACGACTTCGAAGTGCTGCAGGAACCGGGCGTCCTCACGTGGGTGCGCGAGATGCTCGACCACCTGCCGCACAACGGCCAATTGGTGATCGGCTCGCGCAGCAGCCCCGACCTGAAGCTCGGCCGCCTGCGCGCACGCGGGCAGTTGCTGGAAATCGATGCGACGGCGCTGCGCTTCTCGATGGAGGAGACCGACGAGTTCTTCCGCACGGTGCGGGCGGTGCCCCTCGCGCCGGCCGATCTCGTCCGCCTGCATCGCAAGACCGAAGGGTGGCCCGCCGCGCTGTGGCTCGCGTCGGCCTCGCTCGCGCGGCATGAGGCGCGCGCGGACTTCATCGACCGCTTTTCCGGCACCAACCGTTCGGTGGCCGACTACCTGGCCGAGGACGTCGTCGCGCTGCAGCCGGAGCCGGTGCGCCGCTTCCTGCTGCGCACCAGCATCCTGCGCTACCTGAGCGCGCCGCTGTGCGAGGCCTTGCTGCCCGGCGTGGATTGCGAGGCGATCCTGCAGCAGTTGGAAGCCTCCAGCCTGATCGCGCCCATCGACAGCGAGGACCGGGCGTGGCGCTATCACAGCCTGATCGCGGATTTCCTGAAGGCGCAGTTGCAGCGGGAGGCGCCCGATGAAGTGGCCGGGCTCCACCGCGCGGCATCGAACTGGTACGAGGCCGGGCAGCGCCCGGTGCCCGCCATCGACCATGCCATCGAGGGCGGCGATTTCGCCCACGTGGTCGACCTGCTGACCGCACACGCGCCGGCGCTGCTGGCCCAGGGCCGCATGCGGCTGCTCACGCGCTGGTTCGATGCGCTGCCCGAGGATGTGCTGCGCGACCACCTGCCGCTGCAGGCCATCCGGGTCTGGGCGCTGATCTTCACGCGCGGGCCATGGGAAGCCATGGACCTGCTGGAGCGCAGCGGCCTGCAGGACGCCGATGACGCCGAGGTGCGCCCGCAGGTGCTGGCGCTGCGGCCGTTGCTGCTGGCGATGATGGACCGCTTCGAGGAAGGCTTCGAGGTCGGCCGCGCGTGCCTGGAAAGATGGCCCACCGGCTCGCCCTTTGTCGACATGGTGCTCGCCAATGCCATGGCGAACATGTTCGATGTGATGGGGCAGCATGCCGAATCACGGCGCCTGCTGGAGACCGTTCGCCGCACCCAGAGCGAGGCCGGCAGCGCGTTCAACGTGATGTATTCCGAGACGGTCGAGGCCATCTACGACCTGCAGCAGGGCCGCCTGCGCGAGGCGACCGCCCGCCTGCGGATCGCCGTGGGCAGCGGCAGCACCCACCACTACGGCCACACGGGCGGCAATGCCTGGGCCGGCGTGATGTACGCCTCCACGGTCTACGAGGCCAACGACCTCAGGCAGGCGGCGCACCTGCTGCACATCTATGTGCCGCTGGCGCGCGATGTCCTGCTGGCCGACCACGTCACGCTGGGGCATGTGATGCTGTCGCGCATCGCTTTTGCCCGGGGCGACGTGGACGAGGCCTTCGAGACCATGACGCAGCTCGAGTACCTCGGCCATGTCCGGCGCCTGCAGCGCATGGTGGCCGGCGCCAAGCTCGAACGCGCCCGCATCCTGCTGATGCAGGGACACCACCGCGCCGCGAAGGAAGAAATCGCGCGCGCCGAAGACCCCGCGCTGTGGGAGCGCCTGCGCCTCCTGAACCTGAGCGCCAACGACCTCGACTACCTCGAACTTGCCCAACTGCGCTGGGAAGCGCTGGCCGGCGATGCGCACGCCGCCGCCCCTCGCCTGCGCACGGCGGCCGACGCGGCCGAACGCGACTCGCGCCACCGGCGCGCCATGAAGCTGCGCCTGCTATGCGCGCTCGCCCACCAGCGCGCGGGCGAGCATGCGTCGGCCCAGGCGGTGATGGGGCCGCTGCTGAAGGCGGCCTGTGCGGAGGGCTACGTCAGGCTCCTGCTCGACGAGGGCGCGAGCCGGGTCGGCCCGCTGCTGTGGCAGTTCTCGCGGTCGCTGGCGGGCAGCGGGGCGGCGTCGCGCGATCCCGTGCTGGCCGACTACGTGCTGCGGCTGCTGCAGGCCTGCGGGCCGATCGACGAGTCTCCGGCCCAGGGCGCGGACGAGCGGCCACAGCTCGTCGATCCCCTGACGCCGAAGGAGATCCGCGTGCTGCAACTGCTCGCCGAGGGCTACTCCAACGGCGCCATCGCCGAGAAGCTGTTCATCTCCGACAGCACGGTGCGCACCCACCTGCGCAACATCAACACGAAGACCTGCGCGCACAGCCGTACGCAGGCCGTGGCGATTGCGCGGCGGCTCGGGGTGATCGGTTAGCGTTTAAAAGCGTCCGCCGCACGCGGACGCTACCCCGGTCGGTTCCGCTCAGCCAGCGGCGCTCTTGTCGCCCCCGACGTTGCCTTCCAGCGCATTGGCCGCACGCTTCATCGTGTCCGACACGCCCTTTGCCTGCGCCGCGAAGCCCGGGTCGACCAGCATCCCGTATTGCTGCAGGTTGTGGGTATGGCAGAGCTGGTGCAGCGCGAACGCCGTGTTCATGCCCGAGACCCGGCCGGATGCATCCTGTACGGCGTTGACGGCCTCCTTGACCAGCTTCAGCGCGAACGCCGGCTTCTGGGCGATGGTCTTCGCCAGCTTCAGCGTCGCCTCGGCCAGCTGGTCGCGCGGCACGACCTTGTTGACCATGCCCAGGCGCCAGGCCTCGTGCGCGTCGATGAACTCCGCGGTGAAGAGGAACTCCTTGGCCTGCCGCACGCCCAGCTCCAGCGGGTGGACGAAGAACTCCGCGCCGCTGATGCCCATGTTGATGGTGTTGTCCATGAACTGCGCGTCGTCCGACGCGATGATCAGGTCGCACGGCCACGCCAGCATCAGCCCGCCCGAGATGCACTTGCCCTGTACCGCCGCGATGGTGGGCTTGGAGAGGTTGCGCCAGCGCTCCGAGAAGCCGATATAGAGCTCCTTCTCGCGCGCCATCTGCGCCTCGGCGCCCGCGCAGCCGAAGCCGCACCAGGTGCCGACGGTCTGCCACTGGTCCATCGCATCGAGCCGGTTCTCTTCGCCCATGTCGTGGCCGGAGGAGAAGTGCGGGCCATTGGCGGCGAGGATGATGACTTTGACGTCGTTGTCGGCAGAGGCGCGGTTGAAGGCGTCGTTCAGTTCGTAGAGGAGGTGGGTGTCCTGGGCGTTGCGGCGCTCCGGCCGGTTCAGCGTGATGCGCGCCACGTGCGGCGCCGGGATGTCATAGGTGATCCACCTGGGTTCTGCCTGATGCTCGGGGTGCTCGCACTTTCTCATCGCTGTCTCTCTCCTTGTTCTGGGGGGGCGTTTCTGGCGCCTTCGTGTCGGGTTTTCCCGGGGGGGCCTGGTGGCGGCGACTCCAGCGATTGTCGGGGCGGCGGCGGGATATCAGGTCGTCCGAATTGATGATTTTGGATGCCCGCATGTCCTCGACGACCGCAAGCTCGCCTGAGCGTCAGCCCGGTGCATAGGGGGTATCCCGGGGACCCCCGCCAGATCGTCAATTACGACGATCCCCGGGCGGCAGCCCCTTCCTAGAATCCGGCAACAGAACAATAAATACCGGAGACGACGCAATGAGGGAGCAGCAGCCAGTCCTTCAGGTGCGGGACGTGACGGTCCGCTTCGGCGGCATCGTCGCGTTGAACGGGGTGAGCTTCGACGTGCCGGCCGGCAGCATCTGCGGCCTGATTGGACCCAACGGCGCCGGAAAGACCACCCTGTTCAATTGCCTGAGCCGCCTGTACCAGTACGAGCAGGGCGATATCGTGTTCGATGGCAGGTCGATCACGCCGCTTCGCCCCTACGCCGTGGCCAAACTCGGCATCGGACGGACGTTCCAGAACCTGGCGATGTTCCAGACGCTGACCGTGCGCCAGAACATCATGATCGGCGCGCACTGCCGCTCGCACGCCGGCTTCGCCGCCAGCGCGCTGTGGACGCGCAAGGTGCGCCGCGAGGAAACGGCGCTCGCCGCGCGTGCCGATGAACTGCTGACCCTTCTCGAACTGCGCGAATACGGCGACCGGGCGGTCGGGGACCTGCCGTTCGGCATCCAGAAGCGCGTGGAGTTCGCCCGGGCGCTGGCGGCCCAGCCGACGCTGCTGCTGCTCGACGAGCCGGCCGCCGGCCTCAACCACGACGAGCTGGGCCACCTGTCCGACACCATCCGCAATGTGCGGGACCGGCTGGGCATCACGGTGCTGCTGGTCGAGCACCACATGGGACTGGTGATGGGCATCTCCGACCATGTGGTGGTGCTCAACTTCGGCGCGAAGATCGCCGAGGGTTCGCCGGCAGCGGTGCAGGCGGACCCGCGCGTCATCGAGGCCTACCTCGGCGCATCGAAGAAGAAGGACACGCGGCAAGCGACGGAGGCCACGCCATGACGCCGCTGCTGGAGATCCGCAGGCTCGACGCCTTCTATGGCCGCACGCAGGCGCTGTTCGGGCTGGACATCGACCTCGATGCCGGCAGCGTCACGACAATCCTCGGCGCCAACGGCGCCGGCAAGACCACGACCCTGCGCGCGCTGTGCCGGGCCGTGCGCACCCGCGGCGAGATCCGCATCGACGGCAAGGCCGTGCACAACCTCGCCACCGAATCCATCGTCCGCATGGGCGTGGCGCAGGTGCCGGACGGGCGAGGCACGTTCACGCAGCTCAGCGTCGAGGACAACCTGCGGCTCGGCGCCTACACGCGGCGCGACAAGGCCGACATCCGGCTCGACATGGAGCGCATGTACGACCGCTTCCCGCGCCTGAAGGAACGCCGGCTGCAGCAGGCCGGCACCCTGTCGGGCGGCGAGCAGCAGATGCTGGCGATTGCCCGTGCGCTGATGCTGCGCCCGCGCCTGCTGCTGCTCGACGAGCCCTCGTTCGGCGTCGCGCCGCTGATGGTCGCGGAGATCTTCGACGTGCTGGGCCGCATCCACCAGGAGGACCGCGTGAGCATCCTGCTGGTCGAGCAGGACGCGGCGCTCGCGCTTGAATTCGCCGACCGGGCCTACCTGCTGGAGACGGGGAGGGTGGTGATGTCGGGCGACGCGAAGACGGTGGCCGCGAGCGAGGCGGTGCGGCGCTCGTATCTTGGCTACTGAGTTCGGCGACTGAGTTCGGCTACCGAGCCGCGCCGGGCCAATCCAACTATCCGGAGCGCGGCTCCGGACCACAGGCAACTGCAGAGGAACAGGGATGGAGAGCTTCCTGCAACAAGTCGTCGCGGGCCTCGTGTCCGGCGGCGTCTACGCGCTGCTGGCGCTGGCTCTGGTGATGATCTACCAGGCCACGCACCACATGAACTTCGCCCAGGGCGAGATGGCGACCTTCAGCACCTTCGTCGCCTGGTCCCTGATCCAGGCCGGCTGGCCGTACTGGGGGGCGTTCTTCGCGACGCTCGCCTTGTCGTTCCTCGGCGGGGTGGCGATCCAGCGGGTCGTGGTGCGGCCCTTCGAGAAGGCGTCGCCGCTGACCAACGTGGTGGTGTTCGTCGCGCTCCTGCTGATCTTCAACGCGCTGAGCGGGCTGCTGTTCCATCACGACGTGCGCACCTTCCCGTCGCCCTTCCCGAAGGACGCGTGGTTCGCATCGAGCCTGATCCCCGCCCACGGCCTCGGATCGATCGGGGTGATGCTGATCGTGGTGGGGGCGTTGTATGCCTTCCTGCGCTTCACGCCGCTCGGCCTGGCCATGCGCGCCGCAGCCCTGAACCCGGGCTCGGCGCGGCTGGTGGGCGTGCGGGTGTCGTGGATGCTGGCGCTGGGCTGGGGCCTGGCCGCCGCCATCGGCGCCGTGGCCGGGATGATGATCGCGCCGCTGGTCTTCCTCGACCCGAACATGATGGGCGGCGTGCTGCTGTATGCGTTCGCCAGCGCGCTGCTGGGCGGCATCGACAACCCCTGGGGCGCGGCGCTGGGCGGCTTCATCGTCGGCGTGGCCGAGAACCTGCTGGGGGCTTATGTGATCGGCACCGACCTCAAGCTGACCGTGGCGCTGGTACTGATCGTCGGCATCCTGACGGTGAGGCCCAGCGGCCTGTTCGGGAAAATCGTGGTGACCCGCGTATGAACGGGATGAACAGCATGAACGAACCGACTTCTCTCGCGCCGGCGCTCGCCGTGGAAAACGCGCCGCCCGCCACCGCGACGGGCGGCAGCCTCTCGGTGAAGGCCGTGGCGCTCGTCGTTGCCTTGGCCGCGCTGCCCCTGGCCCTGCCGGACTACTTCGTGTTCCAGGCGACGATGCTGCTGATGTATGCCATCGCGGTGCTCGGCCTGAACATCCTGATGGGCTACAACGGCCAGATTTCCATCGGCCACAGCGCGTTCTTCGCCATCGGCGCCTACTGCTCGGCGATCTGCATGGACCGCTTCGGCATGCCCTTCTGGGCCACCCTGCCGCTCGCGGCCGGGGCGAGCTTCGCCTTCGGCTTCCTGATGGGCTTCCCGGCGCTGCGCCTTGGCGGCATCTACCTCGCGCTGGCCACCTTCGCGCTGGCCATGGCCACGCCGCAACTGCTCAAGTACAAGCTGATCGAGGCGTGGACCGGCGGGGTCCAGGGCATTGTCGTGCTCAAGCCCGAATCGCCGTTCACCTCGCCGGTGGCCGGCGTGCAGGTCAGCGACGACTACTGGTTCTACCTGCTGACCCTCGCGGTGGCGGTGGTGCTGTTCTGGCTGGCGAGCAACCTGCTGCGGGGCCGCATCGGCCGCGCGCTGATCGCCATCCGCGACCATCCGGTGGCCGCCTCGGCCATGGGCATCAACCTGCCCGTCGTGAAGTCGGTCACGTTCGGCATTTCCGCCGCCTATACCGGCGTGGCCGGGGCGCTGAGTGCGGTGGCGGTGGGCTTCGTCTCGCCCGACAGCTTTCCCGGCTTCCTGTCGATCACGCTGCTGGTGGCCGCAGTGGTCGGTGGCCTGGGCTCGGTGCAGGGGGCGTTCTTCGGGGCGCTGTTCATCCTGCTGATCCCCAACTTCGCCGAGCAGATCTCCAAGTCCGCGCCGTCGGCAATCTATGGCGTGCTGCTGCTCGTGGTGATGGTGCTGATGCCACGCGGCGTCGCGGGCGCGCTGATGAGCCTGTGGGCGCGCGTCGCTTCCCCCGCTGCCGTTCCCTCCGATCCAACCCTCCAGACCAAGGAATAACGCATGGATTCGAAGCAATCTCCCGTTCCGCGCCGCGATCGCCGCATCTTCGTGGCCGGGCTGGCCCTCGCATTGGCCGCGTTCCCGGCGCTGGCCCAGAAGAAGTACGACCCGGGCGCCAGCGACAGCGAGATCGTGATCGGCAACATCGTGCCGTACTCGGGGCCGGCGTCCGGCTACGCCATCGTCGGCAAGACCATGGCCGCGTACTTCGACAAGGTCAACGCCGAGGGCGGGATCAACGGCCGCAAGGTGCGTTTCATCAGCCTGGACGACGGCTACAACCCCGCCAAGACCGTGGAGCAGGCGCGCAAGCTGGTCGAGCAGGAGAAGGTGCTCTTCATCGTGGGTTCGCTCGGCACGGCGCAGAACACGGCGATCCAGAAGTACATGAACGGCCGCAAGGTGCCGCAGCTCTTCGTGGCCAGCGGCGCCGCCAAGTGGAACGACCCGAAGCACTTCCCGTGGACCATCGGCTTCAATCCGAGCTACGAGACCGAAGGCAAGACCTACGGCAAGCACCTGGCGGAAACGAAGCCTGACGCGAAGATCGCGGTGCTGTTCCAGAACGATGACCTCGGCAAGGACTATGTGCGCGGCTTCAAGGCCGGCCTCGGGCCGAAGGCGAAGGACATGATCGCCGCCGAGGCGAGCTTCGAGGTGTCCGATCCGACCATCGACAGCCAGATCCTGACCCTGAAGGGCTCGGGCGCGAACGTCATCGTCTACTTCGCCACGCCCAAGGCCACGGCGCAGGCGCTGAAGAAGGTGGGCGAGCTGGGCTGGCGGCCGGTGCAATACCTGTCCAGCGTCTCCGTCTCGATCGACGCGGTGCTCAAGCCGGCCGGCTTCGACAACGCAAAGGGCGCCATCTCGACCAACTTCATGAAGGAGCCGGGCGACAGGCAGTGGCAGAACGGGCCGGAGTTCAAGGACTGGCAGGCCTTCATGACGAAGTACAACGCGGGGAGCAGCCAGACCGACAGCCTCGGCGTGTACGCGGCGTCGCTCGCCCAGCTCACTACCGTCGTGCTGAAGAACATGGGCGACGACCTGACGCGCGAGAACGTGATGAAGCAGGCGTCGCGGCTCGATACGGCCCTGCCGATGATGCTGCCCGGCATCCGGATCAGGACCACGCCGGACGACTATCGCGCCATCCGGCAGCTGGAGCTGATTACCTTCGACGGCGCCAGGTGGACGCCGAGCGGCAAGATCTACGGAGATTGAACACCCATGATGAATCGTCGACGTCAATTCCTTTTCGCCACGGCGGCCATGTCTGCCGCATGCATGGCGGCACCGGCACTCGCGGAAAAGCTGTATGACGCGGGCGCGAGCGACACCGAGATCCGGCTCGGCATGTCGATGCCGTTCAGCGGCCCGGCAGCGTCCTACGGCACCGTGGGCCGGGTTGCCGAAGCGTACTTCAGGATGGTCAACGAGAAGGGCGGTATCAATGGCCGCAAGGTGACGCTGTTCACCTATGACGACCAGTATTCGCCGCCCAAGACCGTGGAGGTGACGCGGCGCATGGTCGAGCAGGATGGGGTGCTCGCCGTGGTCGGCACGCTCGGCACGGCGGCCAATACCGCGCTGCTGCGCTACATGAACGGCAAGCAGGTGCCCCAGCTCTTCCTGGGCGTGGGCGCGACCAAGTTCAACGACCCCAGGGCCAATCCGTGGACGGTGCCGCTCCTGCCCAGCTACGAAGGCGAGGGCCGCATCTATGGGCGCGAGATCCTGAAGGCCAATCCGAACGCGAAGGTGGCGGTGCTCTACCAGAACGACGACTTCGGCAAGGACCTGCTGAAGGGGCTGAAGGAGGCCCTGAAGGCGCAGCCGAAGGCCATCGTCGCCGAAGCCACCTACGAGGTCACGGACCCGACCGTCGATTCGCAGATCGTGCAGCTCAAGGCGAGCGGCGCCGATACGGTGGTCATCCTCGCCACGCAGCGGGCCGCCTCCCAGGCGATCCGCAAGGCCTACGAGATCGGCTGGCGGCCGCAGCAGAAATTCGTCTCGTCGGTGTCCGCCAACGTCACGACGACGATGCGGCCGGCCGGCTTCGATGCCGCCACGGGCATGACCTCGGTGAACTACTACAAGGACCCTTCCGACGCGCGCTGGGCCGACGATCCGGCCACGAAGCAGTTCAAGGCCTTCATGCAGAAGTACGCGCCGAACGAGGACGCCAACAATCCGAACTCGGCCTACGGGTACAACCTGTCGCAGCTGATGACGCAGGTCCTCAGGAGTTCCGGTGACAACCTGACGCGAAAGAACGTCCTTGCGCAGGCCACCCACCTGAAGGACGTGAAGCTCGACATGCTGTTGCCCGGCGTCGCGCTGAACAACTCGCCGGCGGACTACTACCCGGTGCGCACGCTGCAACTGGTGCGCTTCGACGGCAAGCAGTTCGAGCCGGTCGGCGCTCCGGTGCCGGATCGCTGACGCGCGCGGGTGAACGGGGATGGCCGGTACGCTGAAAGGATTGAAAGTCGTCGAGCTCGCCGGCCTGGGGCCCGCGCCGTTCTGCTGCATGCTGCTGGCGGACCACGGGGCCGACGTGCTGCGCATCACGCGGCCCGGCGCGGGCGAGGAGGTCGATCCCGCGGACGTGACGTCGCGTGGCCGGCGCACGGTTGCGCTCGACCTGGGCCAGCCGGAGGGCGTGGAAGCGGCACTGGCCCTGATCGGGCGCGCCGACCTGCTGGTCGAGGGCTTTCGTCCCGGCGTGATGGAACGGCTCGGCCTCGGGCCGGACGAATGCTTCGCCCGCCAGCCGCGGCTGGTGTATGGCCGCATGACCGGATGGGGGCAGTACGGTCCGCTGGCCGAGGCGGCGGGCTATGACATCAACCACATCGCCCTCAGCGGCGCGCTGCACGCGATGGGCCGCGCGGGCGACGCACCGGCGCCGCCGATGAACCTCGTCGGGGACGTCGGCGGCGGCATGCTGCTCGCGTTCGGCCTCATGGCGGCCCTGCACGAGGCGCGGGAATCGGGGCAGGGTCAGGTGATCGACGCCGCCACCACCGATACCGCCGCGTTGCTCTCGTCGACGATGTACGGGCTGGTCGCCGCCGGCCGCTGGACCAGCGAGCGCGGCGAGAACCTCCTCGACGGCGGCGCCCCGTTCTATGACACCTATGCCTGTGCCGACGGCAAGTTCGTCGCGGTCGGCGCGCTGAGGCCGCAGAACTACCGGGAATTGCTGGCGCGGTGCGGCATCGAGGAGCCGCTGTTCGACAAGCAGATGGACGCCGCGCGGTGGCCGCTCGTCAAGCTGCGGCTGGCCGATCTCTTCCGCACCCGCACGCGCGCCGCCTGGTGTGCGCTGCTGGAAGGCACCGATGCCGGCTTCGCGCCGGTGCTCGACTGGGACGAGGCCCCGGCGCATCCGCACAACGTCGCCCGTCAGGCATTCGTTTCGTTGCAAGGGGTGGTGCAACCGGCCCCGGCACCGCGCTTCTCTCGCACGCCGGCGGATGTCCCGCTGCCGCAAGGCGTCGTGAGTCTCGGGGAGGCGCTGGCGGGGTGGGGCGTGGAAGCTGCCGAGGTCGCGCAGACGGCCGACGTGCCCGCCTGAAAGAAAACAAAAGACCAACTGGAGCAGAGACAGATGACACCCTACGCATTCCCGCTGCTGATCAAGCAACTGCTGGCCACCCCGATTGCGCAGCGCTCGCGCAAGGAAATCGTCTACGGCGACCGCGTGCGGCATGGCTATCCGACGATGGTCGAGCGCATCGGCCGCCTCGGCAGCGCGCTGTCGCGACTGGGCGTGGGGCAGGGGAGCACGGTGGCGGTGCTCGACTGGGATACCCATCGCTACCTGGAGTCCTACTTCGCCGTGCCGATGCTTGGCGCGACGCTGATGAAAACCAACATCCGCCTGTCGCCCGAGCAGATCGCCTATACGCTCGATCACGCCGAGGCGGAGACGCTGCTCGTCAATGTCGACTTCCTCCCGCTCATCCGCCAGATCCGGGCGCAACTGCCGCGCGTCAAGCGCTTCATCTGCCTCAGCGAGGACGGGCAGGTGCCGGCGGGCTTCGACTGGGCCGGGGAGTATGAGGCCCTGCTCGCGGAGGGCGACCCGGCCCACGCGTTCCCCGATTTCGACGAGAACACGCGCGCCACGCTGTTCTACACGACCGGCACCACCGGTCTGCCGAAGGGCGTCTCGTTCAGCCACCGCGATCTGGTGCTCCACTGCCTGACGGTGCTTGCCACCTTGTCGCAGGCAGGGGAGAACGGCCGCTTCTCGCGCAACGATGTGTACATGCCGATGACGCCGATGTTCCATGCGCACGCGTGGGGCTATCCGTACATTGCGACGCTTTGCGGCTGGAAGCAGGTCTATCCGGGCCGCTACGACCCGTCGAAGCTGCTGGACCTGATCCGCAAGGAGGGCGTCACGTTCTCGCACTGCGTGCCGACGGTGCTGCATATGGTGCTGTCGGCGCCCGAGGCGCAGGGCGTCGACTTCGGCGGCTGGAAGGTGGTGATCGGCGGCAGCGCGCTGTCGCGTGCGCTGTGCAGGCAGGCGCTGGACCGCAATATCGACATCTGCTCCGGTTATGGCATGTCGGAAAGCTGCCCGCTGCTGAGCCTCGGGCAGATCAAGACCGACATGATCGCGGACATTGCCGATCCGCAGGCCCGGCGCGAACGCGAGGTCGACGTGCGGGTCAGCGCAGGCATGCCGGCACTGCTGGCGCAGATGCGCGTGGTCGGTGCCGACATGCAGCCGGTGCCGGTGGACGGTGTGTCCGTGGGCGAGGTGGTGGCGCGCGCGCCGTACCTGACGCAGGGCTACCTGAAGAATCCCGAGGCCAGCGACCGGCTGTGGGAGGACGGATGGATGCATACGGGCGACATCGGCCGCTTCGACGCCGATGGCTACCTGCATCTGGTGGACCGGGCCAAGGACGTGATCAAGAGCGGCGGCGAATGGATCTCGTCCATCGCGCTGGAGGATGCCATCGGGCAGGTGGCGGGTGTGTCCGAGGTGGCAGTGATCGGGGTTGCGGACGCCAGGTGGGGCGAGCGGCCGATGGCGCTGGTGGTGCCGAGGCCGGGGGCGGGACTCGACGCCGATGCGGTGCGCCGGTACCTGGCGGGGCTGGCCAGTGCGGGGACGATCTCGAAATACGCGATTCCGGAGCGCATCCTGCTGGTCGACCAGATCGACAAGACCAGCGTGGGCAAGCTGGACAAGAAGCGGCTGCGGGAGCGGTACGGCGAGACACGGTGATCCGTCGGGCGCGGCCGGATGCTGCGCTGCGGTCGTCGATTTCGACGATGTGGATCGGCGCGGGCATGCCTACACTTCGGGGCAGACACCGGCCCTGCGCCGGCCAAAGGGAGTCAGACTCTCCCGGTCATCCATCCAGACATTGAAGGACATCCGATGAAACTCGATTCCAGCATTTCCGCCGTCATCACCGGGGGTGCCTCCGGCCTGGGGGCCGCCACGGCGCGGCGTCTTGCCAGCCAGGGCGTCAAGGTGGCGCTGTTCGACCTGAACGCCGACCTCGGCGAAGCGCTGGCCAGCGAACTGGGCGGTGTGTTCTGCAAGGTCGACGTGACCTCCGAGGAGCAGGTCGACGCGGCCTTCGCGAAGGCGCGTGCCGCCATCGGGCAGGAACGCGTGCTGGTCAACTGCGCCGGCACCGGCTATTCGGTCAAGACGGCCAGCCGCGACAAGGCGACCGGCGAGATCCGGCACTTTCCGGTGGCCAACTTCGACCGCATCATCCAGATCAACCTGATCGGCACCTTCCGCTGCATCGCCAAGTCGGCGGCTGGCATGCTGACGCTGGACCCGCTGCAGGACGGTGAACGCGGCGTGATCGTCAACACCGCCTCGGTGGCGGCGGAGGATGGCCAGATGGGCCAGGCGGCCTACAGCGCCTCGAAGGCGGCGATCACCGGCATGACCCTGCCGATCGCGCGCGACCTGATGGGCGAGGGCATCCGCGTGAACACCATCATGCCCGGCATCTTCGACACGCCGCTGATGAAGGGACTGGCCGACAACGTGCGCAACGCGCTGGCGGCGTCGGTGCCGTTCCCGAAGCGCCTGGGCGACCCGGCCGAGTATGCGCAACTGGCCGAGACCATGATCGTCAACGGCTATTTCAACGGCGAATGCGTCCGGCTGGACGGCGCGATCCGCATGGCGGCGCGCTGAGCGGCTCGCTCGTTCCCCCCTCGTTCCCCCCTCGTTCCCTTCCTCGTTCCCATACCTGCTCACAGGAGACATTCATGGCAGAAGCCTATATCGTCGCCGCGGTCCGCACTGCCGGTGGCCGCCGCAATGGCCGTCTTTCCGGCTGGCATCCCGTCGACCTCGCCGCGCAGGTGCTCGATGCGCTGATCGAGCGCACCGGCGCCGATCCGGCCCTCGTGGAAGACGTCATCATGGGGTGCGTCAGCCAGGTGGGCGAGCAGTCGTCGAACATCGCCCGCGGCGCGGTCATGGCGTCGAAGCTGCCCGAGTCGGTGCCGGCGACCTCGGTCGACCGCCAGTGCGGCTCGTCGCAACAGGCCCTGCACTTCGCGGCGCAGGCCGTGATGTCGGGCACCATGGATGTCGTGATCGCCGCCGGCGTGGAGAGCATGACGCGCGTGCCGATGGGCACGTCGAGCGTCCTGCCGAAGAATAACGGCCTCGGCTTCTACGTCAGCCCGCAGATGCAGCAGCGCTACCCCGGCGTGCAGTTCAGCCAGTTCACCGGCGCCGAGATGATCGCGAAGAAGTACGACCTCGACAAGGCCGCCCTCGACGCCTACGCGCTGCACAGCCACCAGCTCGCTGCCGCCGCGACGAAGGCCGGCCGCTTCAAGGAAGAGATCCTGCCGCTGGTGGCACGCATGAACGACGGCACCGAGCCGGGCGACCTGCACACCGTCGACGAAGGCATCCGCTTCGACGCGACGCTGGAAGGCATCGCCAGCGTCAAGCTGATCGCGGAGGGCGGCCGCGTGACCGCCGCCACCGCGAGCCAGATCTGCGACGGCGCCAGCGGCGTGATGGTCGTCAACGAGCGCGGCCTGAAGGCGCTGGGCGTGAAGCCGCTGGCGCGCATCCATCACATGAGCGTGATGGGCCATGATCCCGTGGTCATGCTGGAGGCGCCGCTGCCGGCCACGCAGCGCGCCCTGCAGAAGGCGGGCATGAGGATCGGCGACATCGACCTGTACGAAGTCAACGAGGCCTTCGCCCCCGTCCCCCTGGCCTGGCTGCGCGCGCTGGACGCGGACCCGGAACGCCTGAACGTCAACGGCGGCGCCATCGCACTGGGCCACCCGCTGGGCGGCTCCGGGACGAAGCTGATGACGACGCTGGTGCATGCGCTGCAGCAGCGCGGCAAGCGCTATGGCTTGCAGACGATGTGCGAGGGCGGCGGGATGGCCAACGTCACCATCGTCGAGCGGCTTTGATGTAGCGCCTGAAGCCGGGGCGGGTTGATGGAGAGCCGGGGCGTCGGGAGGCGCCCCGGCCTTCTTTGCCCTGGGGCCCGCACTCTGGCATTCATGGATTGTTCTTCCTAAGCTAAGGCAAGCCGCCCGGGAGCCACCGGGAAACGCATCAGGGGGGAAATCCATGCGCGATCCATACCTTGCATGCGTTTTATGCGGGATGTTGACGTGCCTGCTTTGCGCCTGCGCGCCGAACTACGCGTACCGCACCCACCTTGTCTCGCCCTGCGACGCGAACTGCCCGCCTGCCAATGCCGCTACCGATGCGCCGGGCGACGTCACGCCGGAAGTCGTGCCGGGCGCCTACGAACTGCATTTCGTGGAATTCGACGACCAGGGCTGGCTCTACCCGGACCGGTCCGCCTCCGGCGAAGCGCTCGCGACCGCGCCGTCGCAGCAGATCGATCACCTGATGGCGCGGCTACGGCAGCTTCTCGACGCACACAACGACCTCAGCATCGTGGTGTTCGTGCACGGCTGGAAGCACAACGCGCACGCCGACGACCGCAACGTGCAGGAGTTCCGGACCTTGCTCCGGGCGGTGGGCGCCGACGAGCAGGATCGGGCCGGACGAGCCGGCGCACCGAGAAAGGTGGTGGGTGTCTATGTGGCGTGGCGAGGCGAATCGTGGGCGGTGCCCTCCTCGATCCAGAGCGTGACGTTCTGGGCGCGCAAGGAAGCCGCGCGGCGGGTCTCGGTCGGGTCGGCGCGCGAGTTGTTCGCGCGGCTGCAGGCTGTCCGCCGCTACTACAACGATCAGTCGGCATCGGGCAAGGACGCCACGGGTGCGGCTTCCGAGCGTGCGGCGCGACCACGCATTCGCACCTTGATGATCGGCCATAGCTTCGGCGGGCTGATTCTCTACGCCGCCATGTCCGGTCCGCTGATCGAGTCGCTCACCGCGCAACAGGACCTGGATGGACTCAAGAGCGGAACGGACGTGGCGGAGCGACCCGCGGACATGATCCTCCTGATCAATCCGGCATTCGAGGCCTCGCGCTATGAGGCGCTCTATCGCGTGTCGAATCGCTACAAGGCAAGGCGGTTCGAGCCGCCGCTGCTGGTGTCGGTCACCTCGACCAAGGACTGGGCAACGGGCATCGCGTTTCCGATCGGGCGGTCCGTGAATACGCTGTTCGAGCACGAAACCACCGGCGAAGAGGGCACGGCCATGAAGAAGACGCCGGGACACATTGCCGGCTACCTGACGCACCGACTTACCGCGCATGCGCCGGCAACGGATACCGCTGCGCAGGACAGCGTAGCGCGTTGCCAGGACTGGAAGTCAGCGGAGCAATTGCAAGGGCTGCGGGGCGCGGAGTTGGGAGAGGCCGTGAGAAGGAACAGGCAGATCGAGGCGGCGAACTCGGCGGAGTTCTTCAGCCAGTCCCTCACATCGGGCCATCTGCTCAAACCACAGTGGACGCGCAGCTTCTGCGGCGGCAGTTACCTGACACCAGTCGCCGACAACGGCAAGGACAACTGGAACGCCGTGGTGTGGAACGTGGAAACCGACGGCGAAGTCATCAGGAATCACGACGACGTGATGAACCCGATCTTCCAGGCGTTCATGCGCCAGCTTTATGCGGACGTCTCCGCGCATCCGTGACGCTTGCAGCGCTTTGCGAGGTGATGTGGCGTATCCGCGCCAGACATTGCGGGATAAGTGACGAAAAAATGTCTTGAAGATTTTCCCTTTGAAAGTACTTGCCAGCCCGATTCCGGCGTATTAATATTCGCCCCCTTCGCAGCAACACATCGCTGCGAAGACAGGCGGAACGAGATTAACTTTGGTGCGCAGGGCCTGCCAAAGCAAAGCAAGACGAAGCAACTTTTCAAAAGAAAATGTTGATTAATTGCTAGAAAGTAGTTAAGATCTCGTTTCTCTGCTGCTGACGAAGCAGCAGCGCAAGACGGCAAAGCCGGTTGCGCCAGTTCTTTAACAAACAAACAACCGATAAGTGTGGGCGCTTGGTGACGAACGCCGAATCCTTCGGG
>Ga0160472_100336_pt1 | contig 43732 bp, 47 predicted proteins | sample HID1973M_E11MG_FD_108267 | JGI IMG/M metagenome (GOLD analysis project Ga0160472, IMG submission 108267) | Enriched mosquito-associated microbial communities from UW Madison campus, WI, USA - HID1973M_E11 MG | ecosystem: Host-associated > Arthropoda: Insects > Digestive system > Unclassified ... | reverse complement strand
TAATCTCGTCGAGCGCTTCTTCAACAAACTCAAACAGTTCCGAGCCGTCGCCACACGATACGACAAGCGAGACGACAACTTCCTCGCATCCGTCCAACTCGCCGCAATCCGCATCTGGCTGCGGCATAATGAGTCGTCGGTGGCCTAAGATAGCAGTCGTTCCAGGCGCCCCCACGAAGTCGTTGACGTTGAAATCCAGCATCCCCACCCCCGATCAGGTGCATGATGGCCGAAAACGAAGTGTCGTCAATGCCAATCTAACGACTGCAACGTCGCCACGTCCGCGCGGCCTTCTGCCCATCTTGTCGGCAAGATGCCGGGGTCTTAAGATCCGTACGGGGGACATCGCGCGAGCAAGTTGCATGACATGGGCAAGGGCATTCCTGGCGACGCTGACCTTGGCGACGCTGCCGGTTTCCGTGCAGGCCGTCGACAAGGCCGTACCCGCCGCGATCCCGGTCGATCGCCAGGAAAACGGCTATTCATGGCGCTATTATTTCCACGAGGTTCCCAGCACCGCCTTTCGGTTTCGCTCGCTCAGTCAGGCGGAATGGCATTTCGTCTGGAGCGCGATCGATCGTGCGCGACCCGGCCCTCTCGCCATTCGCTACGAGTGCAAACTGGACGAGGAAGGGCGCTATGTCGCTCAGCCGGCCTGTCGCGCCGACTGCCCTGGCGACGAAGCTCGACGAGCATGCCGGGAGGTCGGACAGCGCTATTTCGACCGGGCGGCCGACAGATATGCCGACATGCCGGAGGATCATGATCCGGAGCGCGCCAGGCGTCGCTATGTCGCTTTCGACATCACGCTCGCCCCCGCGAGCCGGCCGCTCATAGACTTTGATGAGGGGACGCAGGCTCCGCTGTCGCAACTCGTCAGCAATTACAAAGGCGTGATGCGCCACGCCGCCAACATGACCCCGAGGCGGTTCCGTGAGGATGGCGATGAAGCGTCGCTGACCGCCCAGTGCAAGGTGCTGGCCGATCGCTCCATTGCGTGCCGCAAGGTCGCGGCACTGCCGGCCGCCTTTGCAGGCATGTTCGATGGCGTGGCGGAGCAGTTCGCTCTCACGGCCAGGCCGGTCAGGCGATTGCCCGACGGCCGGGATCCTGTCGGAATGACCTTCACGCAAACCGTGCGGTTTGAAATAGAGGAGTGAGCCCGGCTTGCCGCCGGGGCTTGCGGGACGGCATCGCCGAGATGGGGTGCCACTCCCCTAGCGCAAGATGCCCTTCGCCAGCGCGCGCCACGAATACCAGATGAGGAACAGCAGCACGATCCAGATGACCGCCTGCATCGCCAGCATCGGCGGCGTGGTCATCATGGCGGGCATGCCGACGCTCACCTGATAGATCTGGCTGGCGGCCAGACCGAGCAGCGAGACGGTGAAGGCGGCGATCGCCCAGCGGGAGCGCAGCAGCATCAACATCGAGCCGAGCAGCGACCCCCAGACCCCGATGGCCCAGGCGGTATGCACCCAGCGCGGCATGGTCTCGATGAAGCCGATCACCTCGGCCGGGAAGTTGGCCAGATAGGCCGCGTTCCGCGTCTCGGTCATGAAATAGTCAAGGCAGCCGAAGCAGTTCCAAAGCAGGCCGAGGACGGAAATCACCCAATAGCCCCAGCCGGCACGCACCTGTCCGTTCATGCGAACCTCCCCAAGCACCCGGAGGAAACCGCATCATAGCGCAATCGGGGTGATTGCGCCATCGGTGCGGGGGGTCAGGCCCAGTCGAAGGTCAGCGGCGCCTCGCGGAAGGCGAAGCGGTCGAGATGGCGCGCGACGGTGCTCTTGAGCGCCTCGAGATGCTCTGGGCTGCTGGCGGCGATCGTCACCTCCAGCACGTCCGGCTGCGCGGCCATCGTCACCAGCGCGTCGGCGGACCAGGTGGCGCCGCGGGAGTCCTTCGGAAACACGATGCTGCTGCGATCCGCGGTGAACTCGACGGCGAGGCTATGGCTCCAATGCTTGGAAAGCTGCTGGAGATAGCGGCTGCCCGACCTGGTCGGGACTTTGGCAATGCCTGTGCTCATCTGTCTTTTCTCGTCCTTTCGGGTCGGCTTGTCCACCTCCGGCCCGATGCCGAGCCGGAGGCGGAGCAGCGCGAGCCGGTTCATGCTCAGAGCCGCTCGATCTTCCGGACGGCCTCGTCGAGGATCGCGGCGATCTCGTGCGGCAATTCCTCGTTGCCGTCCTCGCCGCGAAGCTTGGCCTGCAGCGCGGTCTTGAGATTGCCCATGGCGCGGCGGACGGGGCCACGGCTGGAACGCTCGCGCATCTCGCCAAGACCCTCGAGGCGGGCCATCAGCGCGGCGACTTCCTCGGCGCGCTCGGCCAGATGGGTCTGCCCCGCCGGGGTGATCGCAAAGAGCTTGCGGGCGCCTTCGCTCTGCTGCTCGGCAACCAGCTCCATGTCCGCGAGCAGGGTCAGCGTCGGGTAGACGACGCCGGGGCTCGGGGCATAGGCGCCGCCGGTCAGCTCCTCGATCGCGCGGATGAGGTCATAGCCGTGGCGCGGGCCGTCGCCGATCAGCTTGAGCAGCACGAGCCGCAACTCGCCGCCGTCGAACATGCGCCGGCCGCGCATCGCGCCGCTGATCGCCTCGTTGACGAAACCGCCGATCGCCTCGCCGAAATCATTGCCGAACGGGCTCCAGCCGCCACGGCCGCGCCCGCGACCGGCGCCATGCCGGCCCTCATGCCGCCCATCATGGCAGCCTCTGTGAAAATGAGTCATCTTGATACTCCTTGATCTTCTAAGATGGATCAAAGATATATCTTAGATAGTTTTTCGTCAAGGGGATGCGCGCGATTTTTGGGGAGGCTGCGGGTGGCGCGCTGCGAGTTCCGCGCTCCCTCACCTTGCGCGGGCGTGCTCCTGCGCGAAACAGCGTCGACAGATGCGATGTCAGGAGCCCCTTCCCGTCTGCTCAGAAGCGGAAGCCGATGCCAACGGTCGCGTGGTTGCGGTTGACGCCGGTGCGCAGATCGCTGCCGTCGGGCATCGTGCCGACATGGTCGCTGTAATTTGTGTAGTGATATTCGGCCCGGGCATAGACCTGATTGGCGACCTGCATCTGCATGCCCGCACCGAGCCGCATGCCGCCCTTGATGTCGCCGGCGGTGAAGGCCGGAAGGATGCGCTCGTAATCGCGGAAGCTGGTGCCGGCGCGGGCATTGGCATAGCCGACCTTGCCATAAAGCAGCAGGTCCTCGGCGACGTGAAGCCCGGCGCGGGCGACGACCTCCACATCGATGTCCATGTCCATGCAGCGCGGATCGAGCGCGCCTTGCTCGCATGCCGCCGCCTGCGTGAAGACGCCCGCCGCACCGACGCCGAGGGTCATGTTCTGGAGGACTTCCATGTCGTAGCCGTCGGCGCTCGTGAGGACGTCACTGTCGTCGACGAGTTCGAACCGGTAGGCGGCGCCGTCCATCGGATAATCGTAGCGGGCGGCGACGCCATCCGCGGCCGGGCGGGAGACATGCGCAGCGTGAGCTTTCGCGCCGCCCATATCCTTCAAGTCCGGGAGTTGCGCCGATCCGGTTCCGGAGGCGAGTGAGGTCGACGCGAACGTGAGGAGAAGAAGTCCCTTCATGTGACAACTCTCTGCCGTAGCAGGAGAAGTTTACGCGGACCGGGCGTTCCCCGACACCCGGATTAGCCCCGAGCGGGCCTGAGAGTTCCTTATGCCAGCCTCGGGGTCGACGACCCCATGCATCTGCGCCAATCCTCGCTATATAGAGCGCATGTCCGATCTGTTCGGCGGCCTTGCGACCGCATCCCAACCCGACGAGCCCGCGCACGACGCGCCCCTTGCCGACAAGCTGCGGCCGCGAAGCCTCGCCGATGTGGTGGGGCAGGATCATCTGACCGGGCCGGACGGCGCGATCGGCCGGATGGTCGCGGCGGGGCGGCTCTCCTCGATGATCCTCTGGGGACCGCCCGGCACCGGCAAGACCACCCTCGCCCGGCTACTTGCCGACGCCGTGGGTATGCGGTTCGCGCCGATCTCCGCCGTGTTCTCGGGCGTGGCCGACCTCAAGGCCGCCTTCGCCGCCGCACGGGACGCCGCGCGCGCCGGGCAGCGGACGTTGCTGTTCGTGGACGAGATTCACCGCTTCAACCGGGCGCAGCAGGACGGCTTCCTGCCCTATGTCGAGAACGGCACCGTGACGCTGGTCGGCGCGACGACGGAAAATCCGAGCTTCGCGCTCAACGCAGCGCTGCTCAGCCGGGCACAGGTGCTGATCCTGCGGCGGCTGGACGAGGCGGCGCTGGGCGAGCTGATCGCGCGGGCCGAGGCGCTTGTGGGCGAGCCCCTGCCGCTTACCGACGACGCGCGCGCCGCGCTGATCGCCTCGGCGGACGGCGACGGGCGATTCCTGCTCAACCAGGTGGAGACGCTGCAGAGCATCGCCATCGACGCGCTGCTCGACCCCGCCGCGCTCGCCGAGCTGCTGCACCGGCGCATGCCGGTCTATGACAAGGACCGCGAGGGGCACTACAATCTCATCTCCGCGCTGCACAAGTCGCTGCGCGGATCGGACCCGCAGGCGGCGCTCTACTACATGGCGCGCATGCTGGTGGCGGGCGAGGAGCCGCTCTACGTGCTGCGCCGTCTGGTGCGCTTCGCCAGCGAAGATATCGGCCTCGCCGACCCGCAGGCGCTGGTGCAATGCCTCGCCGCCAAGGACGCCTATGAGTTTCTCGGCTCGCCCGAGGGCGAACTGGCGATCGTGCAGGCCTGCCTCTATCTCGCCACCGCGCCCAAATCGAACGCCGCCTACAAGGCGCAGGGCGCGGCGTGGCGATCCGCGAGGGAGACGGGATCGCTGATGCCGCCCGCCAACATCCTCAATGCGCCGACCAAGCTCATGAAGGAAATCGGCTACGGCAAGGGCTATACCTACGACCACGACACGGACGCGGGCTTCTCCGGCGACAATTACTGGCCCGAGGAGATGCGGCCGCAAACCTTCTACGACCCGGCGGACCGGGGGTTCGAGCGCAAGATCCGGGAGCGGATCGCTTATTGGGAGGGGCTGAGGAATGGGCGTGAGTGAGGCAGGACGTCGGCGTGAACTTGCTCGACTTCACCCCTCCCCTTCAGGGAAGGGGCAAGGGATGGGGGCGATGCGCCAACATCGCTCGCCGGGCAATCGATCGGCATCGTTAAGCCCCACCCCAACCCCTCCCCTGAAGGGGAGGGGCTATAGCGCGGCCTTTGCCCTCGCATTGCTGCTCCCCCTCCCCGTCGCCGCGCAGTCGCCCGCGCCGACCGCCTATGACCGCGCAGTCGCGGCGGGATACAAGGCGGCGACCCTGTGCAGCGCGATCTTCATCGGCGGGCGCGCGCAGGCCGATGTGGAGGCGGTGGAGCTCAAGGGCATCTATCCGCAATATGTCGGGCTGCTGCCGGGGCTGACGGCCGAGGTGGACGGGCGCACGGCCAGCGTGCGCGTCGCGTTCGATTCCGCGCTGCCGCCGCGCATCGCCATCTGGAAACCGGGCACCGGCTGCACCAACATGCCGATCGGCTATGCGCCCGCGCAGCCGCTCGCGACCTATGCGACGCCGCCCGGCCCGGCGCCGGCCGATCCACGCCTCTGGCCGCTGGGCGACGCCCTGCCCCGCATCGCCATGAACCCGCCCCCGCCTGTCGTCGCCGCCTTCGACGGCGCGAGCTACGGCAAGGGGACGGTGACGACCGGCGTGATCGTGCTGCGCGGCGACCGGATGATCGCCGAGCGCTATGCCGAGGGCTTCGGCCCGTTCACGGCGCAGCGAACCTGGTCGGTCGCCAAGAGCATCACCGGCACGCTCGCCGGCATTGCCGCGAAGGACGGCGCCGTCGATCCCGCCGCGCCCGCCAACATCCCCGAATGGCAGGACGGCCCCGCCGGCGACCTGCGCCGCACGATCACGCTCGACCAACTGCTGCGCATGGCATCGGGCCTCTACAGCCCCTATGCGGGCAACCGCACGGACGCCGTCTATTTTGGCGGCACCGCCGTCACCGAGGAGACTGTGGGCCTGCCGCTCGACGTGCGGCCGGGCAGCCGCTTCCGCTATGCCAACAACGACATCATTCTCGCCATGCGCGCGCTGCGGGCGAGCCTGGGGGAGGAGCGCTACAAGGACTTTCCGACGCGGGCACTGTTCGATCCGCTCGGCATGACGCACACGGTCGCCGAGACGGACTGGCGCGGCAACTACGTCTCATCCAGCCAGATGTGGACGAGCGCACGCGACCTCGCCCGCTTCGGGCTGCTCTATCTCAACGGCGGTGTCTGGAACGGGCAACGGCTGCTGCCGGAAAGCTGGATCAGCTACGTAACGACCCCGCGCGCGCCGCAGCCGGCCGACACCTTCGGCTATGGCGCGACCTTCTGGCTGTTACACAAATCCCCCGGCGTGCCGGCGGACAGCTACGCCGCCTTCGGCAATCGCGGTCAATATGTGGTGATCGTGCCGAGCCGGAAGATCGTTATCGTGCGGCGGGCGGAGGACCCGACCGGAGCCGCATTCGACATTGCGCGTTTCACCGCCGATGTTCTGGCCGCGATCAAATGACTGACTGGGAGGAGACCGTGGCCTTCGCGCTCTCCCTGCCCGACACCGAGCATGGCACCCATTATGGCGGCCCTGCGGTGAAAGTCGCGAGCAACGGCCGCGCCTTCATCGCGCCGGGGCGGGAGTCGGACGTCTCCTTCTGCCTGATGATCGACCTCGACACGGTGGAGATGCTGAAGGAGACCGATCCGCAGACCTATTACCAGCCGCCTCATTATGTCGGCTGGCCTGCCCTGCTCGTGCGCTACGACAATGACGACCCCGAGCGGGTGTGCGCGATGATCGAACAGGCGCGGGACCAGGCGGCGGCGCGCAAGCCAGCCGCCCCGCGCAAGAAGAAGCCGGGTTGAAGGGCGCGATGCGATGGACTGGGACGAGATCGTCGCCTTCGCGCTCAGCCTGCCCGGCGTCACGCTCAGCCCGGCGGCGAAGGGCACGCTCGTCCCCATGGTGCGCGGCAAACAGATCGTCGCCCCCGGCCGCGCGCCCGGCAGCATCGCCCTGCGCGCGGCGCGCGAGGAGATCGAGCATCTGCTCGAGATGGCGCCGCACATCTTCTTCCAGACCCCGCAATATCGCGACTGGCCCGTGGTGCTGGCCCATGCCGACCGCGCCGAGCCCGAGCACCTCAAGCTGCTGATCGAGCGGGCCTGGTGGGATCGCGCCTCGCACAGCCAGCGCGCGCGGCGGGGCGATGCGCGCCCTTGAGCCGGTTCAGCCATTTCGCCGCGATCGACTGGTCCGGCGCGGTCGGGCCGCGCCAGCCGGGAATCGCCGTCGCCCTGTGTGCGCTCGGCTGCGCGGCGCCGGTGCTCGTGCGCGAGGGGCATGTCTGGTCGCGGCAGGACGTGCTCGACTGGATGCTGGAGGAGATGCCCGAGCGCACGCTGGTCGGCCTCGACCTGGGACCATCCCTGCCCTTCGCCGACCGCGGCGCCTTCTTCCCGCAGTGGGACGAGAGCCCGTCCGACGCGCGCGGACTCTGGGCGCTGGTCGAGCGGCTGTGCGCGGAGGATCCGCATCTTGCCGCCGGGAGCTTCGTCGACCACCCCGAGGCCTCACGCCATTTTCGCCGCCATGGCGGGCGCGAGGGCGACCTGTTCGGCGGCGGCCGGGGGCGGCTGCGCATCACCGAAGTGGCCCAGCAGGCGCAGGGCCTCAATCCCTACAGCAACCTCAACCTGGTCGGCGCGGCGCAGGTGGGGAAATCGAGCCTCACCGGCATGCGTCTGCTCCACCGGGCGCGGCGCCGCCTGCCGATCTGGCCGTTCGATCCCGATCCGGGGACGGGCAGCTTGATCGTCGAGATCTACACCAGCCTCGCAGCGCTCGCGGCGGGCAAGCGCAAGGGCCAGACCAAGGTGGGCGCGCACGAGCTGGACGCGCGGCTCGCCGCCTTCGCCTGCGACCCCCATGTGCCGCTCATGGGCCGTTACAGCGACCATGCGACCGACGCGCTGCTGACCGCTGCCTGGCTGCGCCATGCCCATGACCGGCCCGAACTCTGGGCGCCGGCGGGGCTGACGGAGGAACTCGCGCGGACCGAAGGCTGGACCTTCGGCGTCGTCTGACCGGCATTTTCGGCACTTTCCGGTGCGGCCTCTGGGGTAAAACCCAATGCTCACCGCCCCGCCCCTGCGGCACTATATCTGCGGGAGTGACCGCATCATGGACCTTGGCATTTCGGGACGCGTGGCCGTCGTTACCGGGGCCAGCGCCGGCATCGGCTATGCCGTCGCGGACGAACTGCTGGCGAACGGGGCCTGCGTGCTCATCGTCGCGCGCAACGCGACCAAGCTCTCGAACGCGGCGACGGCGCTGCGCAAGCTGCCGGGCGCAAGGGTCGCGACGCTGCCCGTCGATGTCGCCGCGCCCGAGGCCGCCTCGCGGATCGTCGACGCCGCGCTCTCCTCCTTCGGCGCGCTGCACATCCTCGTCAACAATGCCGGCCGCGCCCATGCCGGCGGCCTGATGGCCGCGCAGGACGAGGACTGGGACGAGATGACCGCCGTGAAGCTGACCGCGATGCGCAGGCTCTGCAAGGTGGCGATCCCGATCATGCGCCAGCAGCGCTGGGGGCGGATCGTCAACATGTCGTCGATCGGCGGTATCTACCCCAATCCCAAGCTGCTCATCTCCCATGTGCTGAGCGCGGCGATCAACAACCTCACCAAATCGCTGGCGCTGGAGGTGGCGCGGGACGGCGTCCTGGTAAACGCCATCGCGATCGGCGCGGTCGCGACCGACAACTGGGCCAGCAACATGGTGCCGTCCTTGCGGCGAACCCGCCGGGATTTCGCCTCGCTCTCCGACGAGGAAGTGATCGCGCGCATATCGGCCGAACTGACGCCGGTCGGGCGGCCCGGCAAGCCGAGCGAGATCGCGGCGATCGCGGCCTTCCTCGCCTCCGCACGCAACGGTTTCGTGACCGGCGCGACGATCGAGGCGGCGGGCGGGGCCGAGCGCTTCTTGTAAGCGGGCGGCCGAAAAGGCGCCCCTCAACCACCCCCAACAAAAATTTTGCGCGGGCCAAAGATCGCTTGGTTGCTCATTCTCAACCAATTTGGCAGAGTTAAATCGTTCAGACGGGTTGTCCGCCTGAAACGCGGCTTTTGATGTCAGTCAGCTTGCTCCGCGTCACCAACCGCTAAAGCGCACGTCTCCCAAGCGACAACGCCGGATTCGTGCTCCAGCCCTGGAGAAACGATATGGCTCTGCGAAAGAACAGGTTCAGCCGACCCGCCACGCATCACCAGCGCGGCCATGTCCCCCCGCTGCCGCATCCCTCATGGCGCTATGCCACCGCCGGCGCCGGCGAAAGCGCGCTGCCGCCGGTCGCCACCGCGCGCGACTTCTGGGATCGGCTCGGCATTTAAGATGCGGGCAAAGGGGACGTCCTCACGCTCATGGTGAAACGCGCGCTCATCATCCGCCACGTGCCGCACGAGGGCGTGGCCGGCTACCGGCAGCCGATCGAGGCGGCCGGCTACGAGATCGACCGCGTTGACGTGACCGATCCGCAATTCGGCTCGCTCGACCTGTGCGAGCCGGACCTGCTCGTCATGATGGGCGCGCCGATGGGCGTCTATGAGCAGGACACCCATCCCTGGATCCGCTGCCAGCTGCGCCGCCTCTCCGCGCGGCTGGCGGCGGACCGCCCGACGCTCGGCGTCTGCTTCGGCGCGCAGATGATCGCGGCGGCGCTCGGCGGCGAGGTTTATCGCGGACCGGCGCGGGAAGTCGGCTTCCATCCCATCAAGGTCCACGAAAACGGCCGCGCCGGGCCGCTCAGCCATCTTGTCGACGTGCCGATCCTGCATTGGCATGGCGACACGTTCACCCTGCCGGAAGGCGTCGAGCTGCTCGCATCGAGCGATCTTTACGCGCACCAGGCCTTCCGGCGGGGACCAAATCTGCTGGCGCTGCAATTCCACGCCGAGATGGGCGAGGACGAGCGCTTCCACACCTGGGTCGAGCAATGGCCCGAGGCGGTCTGCGAGACCTGCGGCGACGCCGAGCGCCTGCGTGCCGCCCATGACGCGCACGGATCACGCGCGGTCGCGGCGGGCCGGGCGATGATCGGGGAATGGCTGGGCTCGGTGCACTAGAGGGACGGTCGCCTGCCGGTCTCCCACGTGCTAGAAGGACTCGGCGACCAGCTTCGGCGCGCTTTGCTTCACGAGCGGGGAAGACATGCGAAAGCAGTTCGGCACGATCGCAACACTGGCCATGGTGCTGGTGGCGGGCCCCGCCTTCTCGGCAGAGCCCCTGCCGCCGGGGACGATCTCGGTCGAGCCGGCGGCGTTCGAAGCGGACGTCGGTTCCTCCATGCCCGCCTTCGTCGAGGCCGTCGGCACAGCGCTCGCGGCGCGGGAGTTCACGCTGCTCGGCGGCACGGGGCATGGCCGTTTCGTCGCCGATCTGCGGCTGAGCCGGGTCGAGGTCGGCACGACCACGGCGAAAGTGAAGACAAAGCCGGTGGCATTCGTGCCCGGCGGCACGCCCTTCCAGGCCAACGGAAGCGTGGTGGGCGGCGGCCTGAATTTCCTGCTGCCGACCTCCAAATCGAAGACGGTGTCGCTGCAACAGACGCGGCTGGAAATCCGCATCATGAAGCGGGGCGAGAACACAGTGCTATGGCAGGGGACCGCCGTGACCGTGCGCGCCGCGAATACGCTGGAGGGGCAGGACAGCGCGGTCGCTTCGGCGCTCAGCGAGGCGATTTTCCGCAGCTATCCTGCGCAATCCGACGATCCTGTCAGCGTGCCTTAGATGCTGACCGCGTAGTCCGAGCGTAGCGTTGTCAGTTCGACACAGCGGGACCCCGGATCAGGTCCGGGGTGACGGCGGGTGCTGGTTGGGCGGGTAGCCGTCCCCTGCCGCCTCAGATCAGGCTCTGGCGGAACTTCGCCAGTCGCTCCAGCGCCTCGTCCAGCGTCGCTTCGGGCTTGGTGAAGCAGAAGCGCACGAAGCCGGTTTCGGGCGCCTGGGCATAAAAGGCCGAGAACGGAATCGTCACCACGCCGGCCTCCCGCACCGAGCGATCGCAGAACGCCGTGTCTGGGAGATCGATACCGGACGCTTTAAGATCGGTGTGGAGGAACCAGGTCGCCGAGCTAGGCAGCAGCGCGAAGCCCGCGTCGCGGAGGCCGGCCTCCAGCCGCGCGCGGCCGTCGGCATGGCTCTGAACATGGGCCTTGTGCCACTCGACCGGCAGCATCAGCCCCTCCGTCACCGCCCATTGCAGCGCGGGGGGCGTAGTGAAGGTGAGGAACTGGTGCGCCTTGGCAAGCACGCTGGCCAGCGGCGGCGCGGCGCAGAGCCAGCCGACCTTCCAGCCGGTGAGCGAGAAGATCTTGCCCGCCGAGCCGATTTTGACGCTGCGCTGGCGCAGGCTCTCCAGCGCCAGCGGCGAGACGTGGCGGGTGCCGTCGAACACCATCGCTTCCCAGACCTCGTCGCAGACCAGCACGATGTCGTGCGTGTTGCAGATGACCGCCAGTTCCTCGAATTCGGCCTGGCCGATCATGCTGCCGGTCGGGTTGTGCGGCGTGTTGAGCAGGATCATTCGCGTCTTCGCCGTGACGGCGGCGCGGATATCGTCCATCGGCAGGCGCCAATGCGGCGGCGTCAGGCTGACGAAGCGCGGCACCGCGCCGACCAGCTCCGCCAGCGGGGCATAGGCATCGTAGAGGGGCTGGACGAGGATCACCTCGTCGCCCGGATTGAGCAGGCCGGTGATGCAGGCGGCGAGGCCCTCGGTCGCGCCGGAGGTGACGACGATCTCGTCATCCGCCAGATCGAGGCCCTGATGCGCCTTGTAGTACTGCGCAATCGCGGCGCGCAGCTCGGGCAGGCCGCGCATGGGCGGATATTGGTTCGACTTTTCCTTGAGCGCGCGCGCGGCGGCGTCGAGCAGCTCGGCCGGCCCCTGCGCATCCGGGAAGCCCTGCCCCAGATTGATCGCGCCGGTCTCACGGGCGAGACCCGACATCACCTCGAAAATGGTCGTCCCGAGTTTCGCGATGGATCGGTTCATAGTCCCCCTGCCCTTCCACTCTCCGCCCCAGCCATGGAAAAGCCTGTGTTGTTTTGCAAGGGGATGTGCAGGGAAGCGCGCCCTGCGATCATCAGGATGTGCCGCCTGGAGAAAGTGCTGCGGTGAAGCAATCCCGGCATCGCTCCGACAGGTCGGCTCATCGCGGTCGGTTGCGCGCGTTCATCTGGCGTCCAGCCGCGCAGCCTAGGCCGGAGCCGCCGGGGTCGAGCATCGCATGTCCAAGCCTCAGCTAAAGGATGCTCGGACGCGGGTCGACCCGCTGCGCGACACCCCGGCAAATTGCATCGCCACCGGCACATTGTCATCTTGGCGTCGACCGTGTCCGCCGCTATGGGCGTGGCAATCGCCGGATTAGCACAGTGGTAGTGCAGCGGTTTTGTAAACCGAAGGTCGCGGGTTCGAATCCTGCATCCGGCACCAGCTTTCCCAACCCAGCCAAACGCACCCGGCCCGCAAAGTTGCGGCTCCGGCGCGCACGATATGCTACACTCCAGGACAGGGATGGTCCGCGTTCATCTGGGAGAGTCAGGCATGACGTTCCGGTTTCCCGTTCTTGTGGCCGCCTTGTTCCTCGTGCCCCAGCTCGCCGGCGCGCAACAGGTGGAGGAAGTCCGCCCGGCTTCGGATACGCCCGCGCTGCCGGAGGACCTGTTTCGGCTGCCACCGGGATCCTGGGTGTTCGCGCGGCAACTCTGGGAAGGCGACGACGCCTGCACGGCCGACGAGTGCGAGGCGGGCTACACCTCGGGCGACCTCGTGGTGAGCGTCGAGCGAAACAAGAAATATCTGCGGATCATCACCGGCTTCCGCAATTGCGGCAGCGTCGCGTGGAACGAATATGAGATCGGCAAGAAGGCTTCCAGCGGAGAGAGCAAGACGGTCGGCAAGCGGATCAAGAAGGCGGTCGAGACCTCCGCCAAATATTGCAATGCGACGGCGCCGACGGTTGCGGCGCTCGATGCCAAGCAGCTGTTTCCACCGGAGCCGGAGAAGGCGAAGTAGCGGGACGGGATTTGGCCGTTGTCGTGCTCCTGCGGAAGCGGGAGCTCAGGGTCCAATTGCAGGTCTTTGCCGTCCTGGGCTCCTGCGTTGGGCTACGCCCGCCTTCGGCTCGCAGGAGCACTCAGGTTGCTCCCCTTCAGAAGCCCATGGACCAGCCGAGCCATGTCGCGGGAACAACCGCGAGGCAGAGGAAGGCGCCGAAGGGCAGCGGCGTCTTGCCGTCGACGGCCTTTCCAGTGAGGCGCAGGGCGAGCGCCCAGAGCAGGCCGGCAAGGCTGGCGACCAGCAGCACCAGCGGCAATATCTGCCATCCCGTCCAGGCGCCGATCGCGCCGAGCAGCTTGGCGTCGCCGAGGCCCAGCCCTTCGCGCCCGCGCAGGCGACGGTAGCCGATGGCGAGCAAGAACAGGCCGCCATAGCCAATCGCGGCACCGATCATCCGGTCCCCGAACGGCGCGGGCAGCACCCAGTCGCCGAGCGTCAGGCCCAGCGCCGCGAGCGGGAGCGTGAGCGCATCGGGCAGCCACATATGGCGCGCATCGAGCACCGCCAGCGCGAGCAGCAGCCAGCCGGCGACCATGAACAGCGCCGCTGCCGGCACGGGCAGCAGCAGGAGCGAAAAGCCCGCGATGAGCGCGCCGCCGATCTCCATGAGACCATGGACGGGATCGATGAGCTCGCCGCAGGAGCGACATCTGCCGCGCGCGAGGAGTGCGCCGAAAATGGGAATGAGTTCGAGCGGCCCCAGCGTCCTGCCGCAGCCATCGCATTTGGAGCGTCCGCGCACGACCGACTCCCCGCGCGGCCAGCGCATCACCAGCGCGCCGAGGAAGCTCCCGACAATGGCGCCCAGCCCGCAACCGAGGAGAAAGCGGGCGAGATCGCTGGCGAAGACCGTCACTTCGGCAGGATCACAGGCGGCCGACGGTCCGCAGCACCTGCTCCGCGCCGACCTGGCGGAAGCCGTTGGCGCCGAGCGCGGCGGCGAGCAACGGATCGGTCGTCCGTACGCGCATCGTCGCCTGATAGCTGCCGTCCTGCGCGATGCGGATGGTCAGCTGTTCCAGTCCGGACTGGCTCACCAGCGGCAACTCGACGACATCGCCGGAACAGCGCGCATCGCCGGCGAGGCCGTTGGAAAGGCTGAGGCCGGAGATGAGAGCCGGCACGCGGGCGCGCACGCGGCCCTCGGCGACGGTGCAGAGTTTGTTCGAGAAGTGCACCGTCAGATCGTCGAACTCCACGCGACTCACCGGCAGCGGCGCGAGCGGCGCGGCCAGCGCGAGCGCCCCGGTCACATCGTCGATACCCCGGCGATTGAGGCCGACCGTGAAGGCGCCGGCAATATCCTCCGGCGTGCCCAGCCGCCGGGCGATGTCGACGCGGACACGGCCGATGAGGAGCTGGACCGGATTGAGGTACACATCGACGGTGCCGAGCTGGACGCCGCGCACCTGCAGTTCCTCCGCCCCGCCCCACCAGATCGGCCCGCGCAGCGAGCGTGCGGCGACACCCATGTCCTTGAGGCCGAAGATGCCGAAGGCGGCGCGCAGCGGCCATGTGACAAGCATGGCGACGCCCAGGATGATCGCCAGCATGATTTTTGCGCGCGTGGTGCGCATCCAGCCGATCATGGCTTCACCTCCAGGAAAACGGCCTGCACGGCAACCGTGCCTTCTGCCGCGCCGGGCACGATGCTGATCGTCTGCACGCCGATGCCGGCGCTTTCCAGCGTGGAGACCCAGCGCAGCAGCGGACCGACGCGGGCAGAGGCGATGTTGACCGACATGCGGCCCTCGCCCTGCAATGACGCCCGTTCCAGCGTGAAGCCCGCTTCCGCCGCGCTCTGGCCGATCTGCTGATCGAGCGGCACACGATTACCGCGATTGCGCTGCGCGGGGTGCCGCCCGAGCTCCGCCACCTTGGCGCGAACCGAGGCATAGCGATCCAGCGCCGCACCCTGCCGCTCCCAGCCGGAAGCGAGTGCGCCGCCGATCGGCCGCCATACGCCGAGCCAGAGAAAGACGACGAAGACGATGACCCCGAGCGCGACCATGAAGCGCTGCTCGCCCTCGCTGTGGTGCTCCCACCAGTTACGCATCGATTGCAGCATCAGCGCACCACCATGATATCGGCGATCAATCGCCCGCCGCGTTGCTGGACGGCATTGGCGCTGATCCGCCAGCCGGCCTCCTGAATGGCGATCAGCACGTCGTTGATGTCCTCCGCGCGTGCGCCGGCGAGCTGGACGCGCAAGGCGCCGTCGCCGCCGAGATTGACGTTCGTCATCACCACATTGGGATTGGCCTGCATGGCGGTCATGAGGCCCGCCATCATGCCGGTGAAACCGCCCCGGCCGCCGCGCGCGGCGAGCAAGGCGGTCATGCGCGTCTCGGCCGTCTGCGGATCAGTGACGTTCGGATCGACCGTCTGCGCGAGGGCGACGGTCTGCGAATCCAGCCGCGAGGATTCGGCATGGAGGCGAATGATCGTGATGAGCGAGATGAGCAGGCCACAGAGCGCGATGAGGCCGACCATGATGCCGATGCGCCGGAGACGGCCGGAATCGAAGATGGCCGGCGAGCGACGGGCGAAAGCGCCCTGGCGCAGATCGAGCGGCGGCTCCTCCAGCGCGTGCAGCAGCGCGTCGTCGATGCCGTCGGCGGGCAGGCGCGTGACCGGCGCATCGCCGATGATGAGCGCGGCCGCCTCGCCCTCCCCGTCGAAGGCCGTGTCTGGCCCGCGCACGACATCGGCGCCGCCGATGGGCGCACGGACGAAGCCGGTCTCGGGCGTCGGCAGCAGCAGCGCGGACGGCACGATGCTCGCCTGATCGATGCCATGCTCCCGCGCCCATTCGATCCAGTGCGTCATCGCGCTCTGACTGGTCACGGCGACGACATGCGGCGCCTCGGGATCGTCACTGTCCGCGACGGCGGCATGGAGCTCGCCCGCCTCGCCAATGCTTGCTTCGAGCGCCATGAGGCGCGCGGCGGCAGCGCCCTGGCGCTGCGTCATGCCCGGGCAGGCAATCCAGTGCAGGGTCGTGGCGTGAGGCGGCAGCACCAGCATTGCCGTGCCGACCGCGTCCTCGGGCTCGTCGACCTGCTCGGGCGGCAGCCATTGGGTGCCGCGCCCGCGCCGGACGATCCGCTCGTCGGCGACGCGATACCAGGTCGGCGGCGCTTCCCGATCGGTCGGCAGGAGAACGATATAATCGTGCTTCACGAGCCCTCGCCCCATTGGCGACGCACCAGCCGCACGGACTGCTGCCCGGCATCCATCAGCACATTCTCTTCCACCGTGTCTCCCCCGAGATCGGCCCGCAGGGCCACTTCGAACCAGCGTGTTTTCTGAACCGTTTGTTCCTTGACGGCCTCCGGCAGGCTCAGCCTTGCCATTGCCGGCAGCGCCCAGAAGGCCGCCTCGCTGCCATAGCCCTCAACCGGACGCTGCGCCAGCACCAGCCGCGCCTGTTCGAGCCCCAAAGCCTCGGGCGCGAGCATGGCCAGAAGCACCGCCTGCCCCGGCAGCAAGGTATTGATATTGATCGGAGACATCTCCGTTGTCGGCAGCGCGCAGATCCATGGGCGGATGCGCTGATAGACGTCCGGCGAGACCGAGCTGACCATGAGCAATTCGCTCGGATCGGCCATCAGGCCATTGGCCGCGCGATAGGCCGGCGTGAGGCCGGAATAATATTGATCCTCCGCGCCGCCATTGCCCGGCGTGTCGTCGCTGTCGATCCAGTCGGCGGCCGAGGTCGCGACCTGCAGCGCGATCATGTGATCGATCCCGAGAAGGCGTATCAGGCCGGCAAATTGCTCGATCGCCTCGGGCCGCGCGATCAGCGTGGCGTCAGCGGGCTGCGGCTGGCCCGGCGCGATGTCCGGGCCTTTGACGAGGCTGTTGAGATTGAAGCAGTTTCCTCGATCGATCATGCGCGCGGTGACGGTGCCGCCGGGCACGGCGATCGCCTGATCCCGCCCCAGCCAGCCGCCTTCCAGCGTCGTGCGGTCGGGCCGCAGCTTGACCAGATCGCCGACGCGGGTGGCCGCCATCTGCTCGGCGGTGAGCAAGTAGGCACGCCCCTGATCGGCGGAGACAATGTTGCGGGTCATGCGGCTGGCGATGGTCAGCCGCTCCAGCGCCACGGCGGTGACGACCGAGAGGATCGCGACCAGCAGCAGCACCGTGAGCAGCGCCGCGCCACGCTCGGAGGGACGATCAGACCGCATTGGCGAGCCCTCCCGCGACATCCTCTTCCTCGGGCTGGTTGATGGCGGTTCCGACCAGAAAGCGGAGCGTCAGGGGCTTCTCACCCTTGCGCGTCAGCACGATTTCGACCGCGGTGGGCAGGTCGGTCGGCTTCTCCGGCGACCAGCGCTCCAGCCAGCTGCCGTTGCGGGCGCGATAACGCAGGGCAAGATCGGTCACGCCCTCGAACAGCACGGCCGGCTCGGGCGGCTCGGCGCCGTCCAGCGCCTCATAGCCGATGCGCTCGAAGCGATCGTCGCGCCACCAATATTCGATCTTCTGGAGGCTGGGATGGCGCAGCATGCCGGGATTGCTCCAGCCATCGCGCACGAACTGGAGCAGCGGCTCGTTCTTCTGCGCCGCGCGGCCGAAGAAAGCGGGCGCCAGCGTGCCCGTCTGGGTGCGGCTGATGCGGGTGCTAGCCTGAGACAGGTCGCCATCGAGCGTGGCGAGGCCGCGCTGGACGTCCGCCAGCGCATCGAGATGAACGCGCACCGCATTCTGCCCGTCCACCGTGGAGCGCAGCAGCAGCACGCCGGCCGTCGCCAGCATGGCGAAGATCATGATGGCGACGAGCATCTCGATCAGCGTGAAGCCGTGTTCGGCGGAACGGTTCAAGGACGTGAAGCCCTGTTGGGCGGAGGCGCGGGCAAGCTTACTCACTGCTCGTCACCTTGCCGTCGAGGTCCATGCGCAGGGCGACCTGGCGGCCATCGCGCAGCAGAGTGAAGCGAAGCGGCTGGTCGGCGCGGCCGACGCTGTCGAACACGGTGCGCAGCTGCGTCGCGGCGCCAAGCTGCGCGCGCGTGCCGCCCGACCAATCGCGTGAGGTGAGCGGTCCCTCGCTGACGGACTCCCATTGGCCCGCGGCGCGGCGCTCGAAGCCGAAGGCGGTCGGCGAGACCCAGAGGGCGACGGGCTTTCCGGCGATGATCGCGCCATCGCGCGCCGCGCGTACCCGCCCCGCGAAGCGATCGATGTCGCCCGCCATCCGGCCGCGCGGATCGGCCATGGTGAGCATCACCGCGCCCGAGATGAGGCCGATGATGACCAGGACGACCATCAGTTCGATAAGCGTGAAGCCGCGCGAGCCCTTGGGGAAGCGCGGCGGCGTGGAGGCCTGCGTCGCGGGCGCAACGGCATTGTTGGAACGCGCTGGGCTCCTGCCTTCGCAGGAGCACAACGGTTCTCGATACCGCGCCCCCTCGCGTCTCATTTCGCGCGCCCGAAGGTGAGGACGGCAGGCGACTGGCCCGGCCCGCCCTCGACACGCAGGGTCATGACGACGAGACGACCGTCATCGGCTTCTTCGACGCGCTGATCCCAATGCCATTGGCGGCCGGCATTCTCGACCGTGCCCTCGCCGATGCCCCGCGCGGGCGCCTGCGGATCGGTCAGCCGCTCGACCATCAGGTTGCGCGCGACGATCTGCGTCAGGGTGCGTGTCCGCAGGTCTGCGGAGGTGCGCGCGGAGACGGCCTGGAGCCGCACCAGCGCAAGCCCCGCAATGCTGAAGATGGTCAGCGCCACCAGCATTTCGAGCAGGGTGAAGCCGTGTTCGGCGGAACGCGGGGAGGACGCGAATCCGTGCGAGCCGGTCCGCGAGCGCGCTCGCCGTACCTTAGAGATCGCTCGAATAGATATCGGCATTCTCGCCCTCGCCGCCGGTCTGCTTGTCGGCGCCCAGCGAATAGATGTCGAAGGCACCTTTGCGACCCGGTGCGGCATATTGATAGGGCTGGCCCCAGGGATCGTTGGGCAGCTTCTTGATGTAGCCGCCGATGCGATAGCGCTCGGGCTGGGCGAGGCCGGCGGGCGGCGCGCTGAGCGCGTTCAGACCGTCGCTGGTGCTGGGATAAGTGAGATTATCAAGCCGGTACTGCTCCAGCGCCGATTCCAGCGTGGAGATGTCGGCCTTGGCCTTGGCGACGTTGCTGGTGCCGAGGGCGCCGAAGACGTTGATCGCAACGATCGTGCCGAGCAGGCCGATGATGACGATGACCACGAGAAGTTCGATCAGCGTGAAGCCGTCTTCGCTCTGGCGCCGCGCGGACAGGAGGGGGGATTTGGCGAGGCTCATGGGGTCAGACTCCGGCACCTGTGAGATTTTGAAGCTGCATGATGGGCAGCAGGATCGAAAGAATGATGATCGCGACGATACCGCCCATGACGACGATGATGAGCGGCTCCAGCATCGCAAGGGCCGCGGCGGTGAAGCCGTCGAACTCACGCTCCAGATAGTCGGCGGCGCGCTCCAGCATCAGGTCGAGCTGGCCGGCGCTTTCGCCCGAGGCAGCGAGATAGACGAGCAAGGGCGGGAACACGTCCGAGCGGCGCATCGCTGCCGACAGGCTGCCGCCGCCGCGCACCGCCTCGACAATGTCCGTGGTCGCGGCGCGCAGCACGCGATTGTGGATGGTCGGCACGGTGAGCGCGAGGCCCTCCATCACCGGCAGGCGGCTCTCGACCATGGTGGAGAGGGTGCGCGCCATGCGCGCGGCATGGAGATCGCGCAACAGGCGACCGACAAAAGGCGTGCGCAGCAACCAGCCGTCAACGCTCATCCTGACAGACTCGTTGCGGAGCGCACGCCATCCAAGAAAGGCGAGCGCCCCAAGCAGGAGGAGGAGCGCCCACCACCAGCTAGCCAGGAAATTGGAAAGTCCCATGACGATGCGCGTCAGCAGCGGCAATTGTTGCCCGAGCGTATCGAACTGCTCGACCACCAGCGGCACGACGAAGATCATCAGCGACATGACGACAACCACCGCGAAAACCGCAAGGACAGTTGGATAAGCCAGTGCTGTCAGCATCTTGGAGCGCATTGCTGACTGCCGTTCGAGGAGAATGGCAAGACGATCTGTCAGCGCCGGCAAGCTGCCGGAACGCTCGCCCGCCGCGATCATCGCGCGATAGAGGCCGGGGAAGCTGCGCGACTCGGCGTTCATCGCCTCGGCGAGGCTGCGGCCCTCGACCACGCCACCATGAACGCGGGCGACGATGTCGCGGACATGCTGGCGCTCGCTCTGGCGGGTGATGGTGCGCAGCGCTTCCTCGAGCGGCGAGACCTGCGCCAGCGTGGAAAGCTGCCGGGTGAAGAGGGTCAGCTCCTTGGAAGACAGCCGATTGCGCTCGAAGCTGAGCAGGCTGCGGCCGGAGCGCGGGCGGCGCCCCTTGCCCTCGCCCGCCGCGGCGCTGGCCGCGCCCCGCCCCTCGGCGATGCGCACGACGAACATCTTCTTGGCGGCCAGCGCCGCCCTGGCATCGGTGAGCGACTCCGCCCGGACCAGCCCGCGCTTCTCGCGGCCCGATCCGTCGATCACCAGATAATCGAATTCAGGCATCGATCGTTTCGCGCCGCGATATGCGGATCGCTTCCTCGGCGCTGGTCTCCCCGCCCAGAACGAGCGCGCGCGCCGCCGAGACGAGATTGGGCGCATTCAGAAAGGCATGGCGCGCGATCAGCGATTCATCGCCGCCCTCGTTGATCATCTTGCGGATCGTGTCGTCGACACGGATGGCCTCGAACACGCCGACACGGCCCTTGTAGCCGCTGCCGGTGCAGGTCTCGCAGCCATGCGGACGATAGATGATCGTGCCCTCATCGATGCCGAGCAGCGCGCTCACCGACTTGTCGGCGGGGACCTGCTGGCGGCAATCCGGGCAGAGCCGGCGCACGAGGCGCTGGGCGACGACCGCGCGCAGGGTCGAGGCGAGCAGGAACGGCTCCACCTTCATGTCGCGCATCCGGGTGATGGCGCCCACGGCGTCGTTGGTGTGGACGGTCGAGAGCACGAGGTGGCCGGTGAGCGAGGCCTGGACGGCGATCTCCGCCGTCTCGCGGTCGCGGATTTCGCCGATCATCACCACGTCCGGATCCTGGCGCAGAATGGCGCGCAAGCCCGCGGCGAAGGTAAGGCCGACCTTGGCATTGACCTGGGTCTGGCCGACGCCCTCGATCGCATATTCGACCGGGTCCTCGACGGTGAGGATGTTGCGGCTGCCGTCGTTGAGCTGGCGCAGGCCCGCATAGAGCGTGGTCGTCTTGCCGCTGCCGGTCGGGCCGGTGACGAGGATGATGCCGTTGGGCTCGCCCAGCGCGCTGCGCAGCACCTGATCGGCGATGCCGCTGAGGCCCAGCACGTCCATGGAGATGCCGGCATTCTCCTTGTCGAGAATACGCATGACGACCCGTTCGCCCGCGCGGCTCGGCAAGGTGGAGACGCGCACGTCCAGCATCTTGCCGCCCAGCGTCAGGCCGATGCGGCCATCCTGCGGCACGCGGCGTTCGGCGATGTCGAGGCGCGCCATGACCTTGACGCGGCTGACCACCACGGGCGCGACATGCGGGGGCATGCGCAGCGTCTCGGTCAGCACGCCGTCCATGCGCATGCGCACGACCAGGCCGGTCTCGTAGGGCTCGATATGGATATCCGACACGCCCTGGCGAGCTGCCTCGGCAATGATGCCGTTGATGAGGCGGATGGCGGGCGCATCGTCGCCGCTGTCGAGCAGATCCTCGGCGGTCGGCAGGTCGCCGGCGATGAAATCGAGATCGTCGCCGCCCATGGCGAGCGAGCCGGCCATGGCAGCGGCGGAGCCTTCCATCGCGTAATGATCGGAGAGGTGCTTGTCGAAGGTCGGCGCGTCGACGATCGACACATCGAAACTGCGCGCCAGATGACGCCGCACCTCGACCAGCACGCGCGGATCGGCGCCTTCGCGCAGGGCGACGGCAATGCGCCCCCCGCCCCGCCCGCTGATGATCACGACGCCGTGGCGGCGCGCGAAGCCATAGGGAATGTCGATCGGCAGCAGGCCTTCGTCCCGCGTCTCCTCATCCGCCGGGACGGGCGCGGGTGCGCCGGTGCCTTCGGGCGGGAGCTCATCGGGCGATCCGCTCATTTGCGTCGGTCCTTTGCCGGGGGTGCCGTGGGCTCAGTCACGGGGCGCACGACTTCCTGCGAGCGGGTTTCCGAGACCGGCATGACGCGGCCGTCGACGACTTCGTCACCCGCCTGCGCGCCGAGCGCCACCGGCGAGGCCGCGCCCATATAATCGCGCACCAGCTGGTCGATCGACGGCTCGGCGTCCGGGTTTGCGGCGACCTGGCGATCGCGGATATAGCCATAGCGACGCGCCGTCATGTCGCGCGCATCGGCGCGGTTGGTGAGGATGGTCGGGCGGATGAAGACCATGAGATTGGTCTTGGCCCGCGAGCGGCTGCGCGACTTGAAGAGATTTCCGAGCACCGGAATGTCGCCGAGCAGCGGGATCTTCTCGATCGTGTGCCGCTCATTGTCGTCGAGCAGGCCGCCGAGCGCGAGAATGTCGCCATCGTCGACGGTCACGGTCGTCTCGATCTGACGCTTGTTGATGATGAGATCGCTGCTGTCGTTGGACACGGGGCCGGCGACGCTGCTGACTTCCTGCTTGAGGAACAGCTTGATCGAGCCGCCCGAATTGATCTGCGGCTTCACCTCCAGCATCACGCCGACATTCTGGCGCTGCACGGTGCGGAACTGGTTGTCGAAATTGGGGCTGAGCGCCTCGCCGGTCGCGACCGGCACTTCCTGGCCGACCAGGATGCGCGCTTCCTGATTGTCGAGCGTCAGCACCGAGGGCGTGGAGAGGATGTTGCTCTCCGTATCGGCCTGCACCGCATTGATGATGAGGCCGAACACGCCGCTGCTGCCAAGCTCCGTGGCGATGCCGCCGAAGCCGCCGCGCGCCGCGCTGAGCGAGGCGACCGCCGCATTCTGAAGCTGGCTCTGAAGCTCGCTGTTCTCGGTCGTCGTCGTCGTCGTGCGGGTGCCGTCCGGCGCGACCACCACGGTCTCCTGCGTGGCGAGCCGGTTCGCGCCGATGGCCCCGGCGAGCGTCAGGATGTTGGGCTGGGCGTTGGAATAGTTGGTGGCGGCGAACCCGCCCTTGGTCGTGCCGATGAGATACTGCACACCGAGCTGGCGGGCGGCATTGTCGCCGATCTCGACGATGATCGCCTCGACCAGCACCTGCTCGCGGCGCGTATCGAGCTGGCGGATGACCTCGCCCAGCATGCGCTGCGTATCGCCATTGGCCGCGACGATGACGGCATTGGCGCCCTCGTAGCGCGTCACGATGGCCGGGCCGCGGCCGCCGACGCCGGAGCTGTCGCCCGTCGCCAAGGTGGCCGCTGCGGGTGCCGCAGCCGGGGCGGCGGCGCCGCCATTGCGCGAAACAACGGCCGCAGCCGCCGTCGCCGCGAGCGGCGTGCTGCTCTGCTGGCCGAGCAATTGCTGGAGCACCGGCATCAGCTTGTCGGCATCGGCGTGCTGGAGCCAGTAAACGCGGATCTCTGTGCCTGCGGCCGCGCGCGTATCGAGCTCGCGGGCCATGGCGGTGAGGCGCTGGACGGTCGCCGCGTCGCCGCGAATGGCGAGGCTGTTAGAGCTGTCGATGGCGACCACGGTCGCGCTGGCCGGCGCGGCGTCCCCGCCCCCGGCGAGCAGCGCCTGCAGCGAGGTCGCGATCTCGCGCGCGCCGGCATTCTTGAGCGGCACGAGACTGGTCGAGGAGCCATCCGTATCGACCTGCGCCAGGACGCGGCGGATGCGCCCGATATTGTCGGCATAATCTGCCACGACAATCGAGCGGCCCGAGCGGTTGGCGGTGATCGAGCCATCCTTGCTGACCAGCGGCCGCAGCGTATCGAGCGCCGACTGGGCGTCGATCGAGCGCAGGCGGATGACCTCGGTCACAAACTGATTGCGGTTGGCGACGCCGCCGACCTGGCTCGGCTGGCCTGCCGCGCCCTCGGCCGGCTGGATGCGGAACGCGCCGCCCGCCGCCGGCACGGCAACAAGGCCGTTGGCGCGCAGGGTGGAGAGGAATATCTCGAAATATTCCGAGCGCGTCAGCGGCCGATCGGTGACGACCGAAACCTTGCCCTGCACCCGGTTGTCGATGATGAACGTCCGCCCGGTGACGCGGGCCGCATCCTGAATGAAGGCGCGAATGTCGGCGTCCCGCACGTTCAGGGTGAGCTGGCCGATGGCCGGCACCGCAAGCAGCAGCGCCAGCGCAGCGCCGCCGGCATATTTACGAAGTCGGGGCAGAAAGGTCATCGATTGTCCGGCAGTATGAGAGCGATGGGGACGGTTGCGGAACCGCGTTCGACCATGAGCGAGATACGCGCGCCGGGCCTTATTGACCCTTGCAGCGCGGCCATGTCCCCGGCCGAGCGGATCGGCTGGCCGTTGACCTGAACGATGATGTCGCCGGGGCGGAAGCCGGCCTGGGCGAACACCTCGCCCCCACCCTTGGCAGAGACGACCAGGCCGGTCACGCCGCCACGCTCAGTGCGCGGCGCGAGGCTGATGGCGTTCATGAGCCGATCGGGCGTGAGCGTGCCCGCTGGTGGCGGCTGGGCGCCGAGCGCGGGGGCGGCGATTCCGCCGCCCTCCGGCGCGCCGGGCGCGGGCGCCGCCGTGGCGACGTCGCCGCCGGACTGATCGATATAAAGCGTCTCGGTCGCCCCGCCCCGCTCGATCACGACATGATCGAACTGCACGGACTTGAGCTTGACGCCCGGCGCGATCTCGTCGCCCACGGCATAGCTCTGCTGCTCGCCGCCTTCATTGGCGATGATCGCCGAGCCGGTGCCCGACGCCTCGTTGACGCGGATGCCGAACAGCTTGAGCGGCAGCGAGGTGACCTGCTGCACTGGGGTCTCGCCCGGACCGACGGCGACGCCGGTGCGGAAGAACGGATCGAACCCCGCGAACAGAGCGCTGCGCGCATCCGCGCCGACCACGACCGGCTCGCGTGCGCGCCACTCGCCGAACAGGCCGACCGGCGTCACCAGCGCCCAGAGCAGGCGCGCGATCTGCATGACCAGCAGCACGAGCAGCACCGCCTCGACCCATTGGCCGAAATCCGACGAACGGACCGAGCGGCCAGGGGGCGAGCGCCGAATGACATCGGTCCACCGCATCTTAGATTTTGCGACCTCCAGCAAAGCTCGCGTTGCCTATGCGCGCTCTATGACCGATCCGAGACAAGTTCGTTACCGAAAAATGACATCGGGAACTTCCTGTATGACGAGCGGTGTTAAGCATATGTTGCACGGCGTCGCTGAACATTCCGACCGGTCCGGTTGATTGCTGCACCCCGGACTTGCTAGACGCTCATGCACGCCATGTCGACGCTAGACGCACCCCTTCTCCCGAGCCGGCCGGGCATTCAGCGCTTTCCGCGCCCCGAGCTGGTCCTCTTCATGAAACGCGGCTTCCTGGACGCAGCGGAATGCGCCGGGCTGGTCGAGCGGATCGACGCGCGGCGACGGCCCTCCACCCTCGCCGACGACCAGGGCTATGAGGCGTTCCGCACCAGCGAGACCTGCGACCTCGAGGATACCGACCCGTTCGTGGCGGCGATCGACGCCAAGCTTGCCGCCTATAGCGGCATCGACATCGCACAGGGCGAGCCGCTGCAGGGCCAGCGCTACGATGTCGGCCAGGAATTCAAGGCGCATACTGACTATTTCGAGCCCAATGGGCAGGATTATGACCGCTATTGCGGCCGCTCTGGCAACCGCACCTGGACACTGATGGTCTATCTCAACGAGCCCAAGGCCGGCGGCGCCACGCGCTTCACCAAGCTCGACAAGATGATCCAGCCGGAGACGGGCAAGCTGCTCGCCTGGAACAACCGCCTGCCCGATGGCAGCCTCAACCCCGCCTCGATCCACCACGGCATGAAGGTGCGCGCGGGGACCAAGTACATCATCACCAAATGGTATCGCGAGCAGGTCTGGGCCGGCTGAGCTGAGCTCCTCGCCCCAAAGCGAAAGAGCGGCCCCGCGGGACCGCTCTTCCTTTGCGCCATGGGAGTGGCGAACTGCCGGACCGGCCGACGCCCTCAGAAGGTCGTCGACATGGTGAAGTTGAACGTCGTGCCACGATTATACTGGTTGTAGATGATCGTGTTGACGCCGTTCGACTGCCGTTCCTTATACTTGTTGTAAGTGATGTTGCGCGCCTCGAACTTGAGATCGAGATCGAGCCCACCGAGCGTCACGCCCTGCCGCCAGACGAAGTCCAGGTTGAAGCCCGGATATTCGTATATGTCCGGCTGGCCCGAATTGTTGAGGCCGCGGCTGGTCACGCGCTTGCTGGCATAAGAGAGGATGAAGGTCTGCTGCGAGAGCCGATCCGTATCCTCCATGCCGAGCTGCAGGTTGATGAGATGATCCGACTGGCCGGTGAGCGGAGAGCCGTCCGTGAAATAGTCGGTCGCCAGCGCCACGCCGCTCGCGCCGTACACGCCGGTCGTATCGCCGTCCTGCACCTTCAGCTCGGACTTGGTATAGGTGTAGTTCGCGATGGCGACGAGGCGACGGGTCGAGAAGAAGCTCGCCATCGACCAGTCGGCCATATCGAAATATTTCTGCACCTCGACCTCACCACCGTAGAGATCGGCCTTCGGCGCGTTGGCGAAGCTGGTCACGATGTCGCTGCCGAACACCGTGATGTAGGATTCGATCGGCCGGTCGATCTGCTTGAAGAAGCCGGCGACCGAGAAGCGCTGTTCACGGGCGAAATACCACTCGTAGCGGATCTCGCCGTTGATCAGTTCGCTATCCTGCAGCAGCGAGTTACCGCGATAGAGGCGGTTCGTGTCGGGATCGAAGAACTGCTGGAAGATGAGCTCGCGGAACTGCGGCCGCGCGATCGTCTTAGAGGCGTTCACGCGTAGCTGCATGTCCGGCTGCACCTGCCAGGTGATCGTGGCGGCGGGCAGCCAATAGCTGTTGTCCAGCGCCGTGACGGCGTTCGAGACGTCACCGGTGGTGAAGACCTGGACCGGCTTCACCGTCTGTTTCGCCGTCTCGTAGCGCACGCCCGCGTCGACCAGCAGTTCCGGCGTGATCTGCCAGTTCAGCTTGCCGTAGCCGGCATGGGTGCGCAGCTTGGCGCGGAAGGTCGGATTGGGATCCAGATCCTCCAGCACATAGTTGAGCTGCGGCGAGGTGACGAGGTTCTGGCCGAGCAGCAGATCGGGGCGCAGCAGGCCGATGCCCTCGGTCTGCTCCGTGAACCGGCCGCGGAAGCGGAACTCGCGACGTTCGCTCAGGCGATCGGTGTTGGTGAACGCGTAGCCTGCCGACACACCCAGTTCGGGCATGAAATGGTAAGTGAGGTCAGCGCCCGCGGACCAGAGATTTTCCTCTAGGTCCGAATAGCGGATGCGCGCGTCGCTGGTCGCGCCGCCATCGAGCCGGTCGATATAATAGGGACCGAAGCCGGTGGTGCCGTTGGTGCGGATATATTCGACGGAAAGCTCGGCCGGGGCTTCGCGCTGCGTGTTGGCATAGCCGCCGCGCAGATCGAGGTTGAGCTCCGGCGTCAGCTTATATTCGCCGACGATCTGGGTATCGATGAGCTGGCGCTCATACCAAGCCGTGTCCTGCTGGTTGTAGTCGGGCGCTTCCTCGCGCTTCTGGCCGACGCCGAGGCGCGTGTTCTTGAGCGTGTCGCGAATGTAGAGATTGGTCCAGCGGACCTTGTTATCGCCCCATTCGAGGCCGAGACCCAGCAGGCCGTTCACGACGATGCGGTTGTCGGTCGTCACGCGCTCGAAATCGGATTCGAGCTGCGAGAGGTCTGACGTGATCGAGCGCTGCTCGATCGCATCGCGGTTCTGCCAGCGATTGGTGTAGCCGCCGGTGGCGATGAGGCCGAGCGTGACGCCGCCCAGATCCCACGACTTGCCGCCCGAGATCGAGACCGAGAGGTTCGGCTGGATCATGCTGATGCGCTGCACCAGGCCGTTGCTCGACGTGACGAGGCTGCCCGCCACCGCCTTGTTCTGCTCGGGCGTCAGCTCTAGCAGGCGCTTGCCGCTGGAAATGAAGGCGGCGAGCGGCGCCGGCGTGTTGCGCGCGCCGTTGTCGAAGCCGGTCCAGTCCGAGGCGCTGCCATAATAGCTGTAGCCCTGAATGCCGGTCGTCTCGCTGTGATAGCCCGCGCCCGCGGTGATCGTGACGAAGTCGTCCTTGGGGACAGCGCTGGTCGTCAGGTTGATGACGCCGCCGCCGAACTCGCCGGGGAAGTTCGGCGAATAGCTCTTCTGGACGAGCGAGGAGGAGACGATGTTGGTGGGGAACAGATCGAGCGGCACGACGCGCTTGAGCGGCTCGGGGCTCGGCAGCGGCGAGCCGTTGAGCAACGCCAGCGAGTAGCGATCGCCGAGGCCGCGCACATAGACATAGCCATTGCCGACCACGCTGAGGCCGGTCACGCGGCTGAGAGCACCGGCGATATTGCCTTCGCCCGTGCGCGCGATGTCCGCGGTCGAGAGGACTGAGACGACCGCCGCAGAGGCGCGCTGCACATTGGCACCGCGACGGCCGACGACCACGATGTCGCCGCCGGGCACCGATACTTCCGGCGCCTCGTCAGCTTCCGCGCCGGCCGCAGCGACCGACTGGTCGACCGGAGCAGGTGCCGCGTCGGGCGCGTCGCCCTGGTCACCGGAATTTTGCGCGACTGCGGCTGTGGCCGTCAGCGCGGTTGAAAGGAGCAGCAGGCTCGCGAACCTGAGCGGCGTGGCCATCGAAAATCCCCTTGGGCTTACATGCATTGACAGGGCGGGAGCAGCGCGACCGGCCGCCTCCCGCCCCATATTCGGTCAGGCGCGGCCGTCAGGTCGTCGGCAGCGACGTGCAGCTACGATTGGCGTTCGTCGTGTCGTCGAAGCCGATGTAGCCCGAGTTGCAGGTCCAGACCTTCTGCCAGGTCTCCGAGGCATCCTTGACCGCACCGATGTAGTTGGTGGTGTCGAAGAAGGGATCGAAGGTCTTGGGATCGACCGCGGCCACCGCCGTCTCGGTCGCGCCGTTGACGAACACGGCCGTCAGGCTGGGCGTGTAGGCATCGTTGTTGCCGTTAGCGCCGGAACCGAACGCCGTGGCGACCTGCGCCGCGGTGATCGAACCCGACCCCAGATACTTGGTGGCGTTGCACTGCATCACCACCGAGCGGGCCTGCAGCGTCACCGGCGTGGTGCCGGAGCCGTTCAGACGGACGCACTCGTTGTTCGGCGCAACGAAGACACCGTTCAGCAGCTTCGTGTCCGAGTTGCCGCGGAACAGGGTCGATGCCTGGTCGTTGGCGGTGTTGTTGGAGCTGTCCTGGCGCTGGATCGCCGTGAAGTTGGCGACGATCAGATCGGTGCGCGGCGTGTCGCCCTCGTTGCCGTTGCTGTCGATTTCCATGAGCGCGTCGCCCTGGCCATCGCGCTGAACGAGGAGGACATGCTGGAAGCGGGCCTTCACGCCGGTGTCGGCGTCGAGGCTGTCATCGTCCGCGCCGGTCGCGATATAGTGCTTGAAGTTGACGGCGCCGCCGAAGAATTCCGCGCCATCGTCCGAGCTGTTGTGGCTCTGCACATAATCGAGCGTGGTGCCGGTGCCGATCGCCTCGGTGGTCAGCGCCTGCAGCTCGAAGGTGGAGCTGAGGATGTAGCCCGAGTAGCGGATCTGCACATACTTCATCGTGCCGGCATTGTAGGCATTGTCCGAACCGCCGAAGACGGCCGGATCGACAGCGCCTTCCGTCTGGCGCTCGCAGGTGCCCGCGCCGACCGACCCGAAGGTGCAGTCCGTGGTAACGCCGCGGCCGAGCAGCACGACGCCGCCCCACTGGCCGATCGAGCTGTCATTGTTGATGCCGAGAATATTGTCACGGCTGGTGAAGATGATCGGCTTGGCGGCCGTGCCGGTAGCGTTGATGCGGTTGCCGCGGTTGACGGCGACCCACGACGGGCCGGAGGCGCCGAACAGGATGACGCCCGGCTCAATGGTCAGCACAACGTTGGTGTCGGCGGTCAGGCGGCCCGAGCCGTCCAGCGTGAAGCCCTTGGCGGCGGTGCAGCCCACGGTCGAGCTGGTGAACGGCGCGCCCGAGGTCGGGGCGGTGCGACCGCCGTCACAGCCGATGTCGACGCGGCCGTTGATCTGATAGACCAGGCCGGCAATCTTCGGCAGCGTGATGCTCTTGGCGACGATCGCGGGCAGCGTGCAGACGCGCCACGTTCCGGTCGGGCCGCTGACGGTGCCATCATCCTTGAGGCCCTGCGGGTCGGCGATCGTCGGGCAGCCGGTGGCCGCGGTGACGGCCGGAGTCGGCGTCGGGGTCGGCGTGGGGCTCGGCGTCGGCGACGGCGGGAAGTTGATGGTCACATTGCCGCTGGTGCCGGGCGAGGCGATCTCGCTCGCGCCGCAACCGGCAAGAAGCGGCAGGACCACGCCCGCCAGCAAGATGTTCATGGTCCGAGAAGTAGCTTTCATCGTCGTCTCCGCTGCCGGGTTAATCCGGATTTCGAGTGCAGGACGGCTTTTGGGATCGGCGACTCTAATGGTGCCCCCTTGCGCCCTCGGCGGGGCAGCTAGGGGATGAGTGTGACAGGCAGATGCGATTCTCGCGTCACATGGGTGACAGTTTGATGTCAGTTTTGTTGCATCGGCCGAGCGCGCCCAGCGCGCGGCGCAGCAATGGCTGTTTCAGGGCACGAAGCGCGCGGAAAGGCTTCGTGCGAAAGCGTAACAAATCTAGGAAATCTGCGCTCGTCGGCCGAAAATCACCGGCCTGACGACGCCTCCGTGAAAGGCTTCATCGTGAGGGAGCGCTCATGAGGTTTTTCGGCAACGCACCACTACGGATGCGCGCGAGATAAAAAAACCGGCCTACAGGGAAGCCCCGATAGACCGGCCAGCGGCATGAACATTGTGACATGATCGGGCGCCTCCCGAGAGGCGCCCCGATCGGACGGTCTCAGTGACCGGTGTTCAGGCGGCCCAGCATCGCGTTGGCAAGCACGTGGCTGGAGTAGCTGGAACCATCGGCCAGTTCGAGATGCTCGGCCGGCAGGGTCTGCACGCGCTGGAGCGCGGCGCGCGCCTCGGCATAACGCTGCGTGCGCGAATAGACGGTCGCGATGTTGATCAGGCGGGCCGGATCATTGGCATCGGTCAGGCTCTCCGGCTTGAGGATGCGCTCGGCCTGGGTGAGTTGCCCGGAGGTGATGGCCGCCGCGGCATAGCTGCCCGTGGCGCCACCGGTCTGGGCCAGCGAAGCCGTCGATCCAAGTGCCGCAAGTGCGACACCTCCGGCGATCAAGACTTTGATAACCATTGAAAACCCTCTCCAAACTGCGAATTTCGTGAGAGGAGTATTTCAGTTTTATGACTCCATGACAATCAGCGCGAAAAAATTTTCCATCAGGCTCAATGTTTTGTTTTTACGTCGATAATTTACCAGAATCATGAGCCTGCATAGCATTTGTCATATTGCTGTAACAAAAGTGATTCGTCGAAATTGACGAGTCGAACCGGCGCACGCGCGCCCGCCCCTTCCCGAGAGGGGCACATGAATGATCGCGATGGAGGAAAGTGGGGAGCTTCTGTTGCCCGGTGCTCCCCGTACCGCTGGAATCCATTCTGTTGCCCGGCTGGCCCAGCCGCGTTCTGTTAGGGTAATGTCAGGCCGTGAGGCCCTCAATTACGCTGCAAGAGCAAGTGCTTCGTTATCGTTGGCACTTATAGGTTTTGAGCCTTGAACGGGTTACTCAGCCCGGGCAAAAACAGCGCTTTTGAGCACACGTCGATCCTAGTTCGGCCCCATCAGGAGCGGCACTCGCTATGGGTGGAGCGCCGATCTTGGTGGAGCCGCCGGGTACCGCCCCCGGGTCCGCTGTGCCTATTGCACGCCGCAGTTTATCACCATAGCCGGTCAAACCGGCCCGCCCGATATAGGGATTGTGGCGGCGATGAAAAGCCCTCGGCCAAATCTCTGCGCCAAACGAACAAGGGCGCCCCACTCCGGGACGCCCCTGTCTCATCGGCTGGGAGCCAGATGAATCGAAAAGCTGTCTGTCTGCCCTACTTGCGGGCGTCGATGGCGTCGGCCTTCTCGTCGCCTTCGTTGCGCAGCGCATCGGCGCGGTTCTCGAGGCGGTCGACCTGGTTCTCCGCATTGGCTGCGGCGGCGCCGGTCATGTTGTCGGCCGCCTGCTCCAGACGATCGGCCTGATTGTCGATCACGTCCGCCCGATTGTCATAGGCATTCTCGACATTCTGGGCTTGCTTGGAATCGCAGGCGGCGAGCGCCATGGCCGAGGCCAGCGCCAAGGCGATCATCGTTGGTTTCACGCTTCTGTCTCCTGTTATGTCCCGAACCGTGTCACGAGACTGAAAACAAAAACAGTTCCCGCCCAAAAGTTCCCGGTTGCGCGGCGAGCCGAAGCAGAACGTTCCGGCGCCGGCCGCTTTATTTCTTCAGCGCGTCGCGAATTTCGGTGAGCAGCTCAACTTCGGTGGGCGCCGCAGGAGCGGTCTCTTCCTTGTGCCGCTGGAACAGCCGATTGGCCTGGCGCACGATGAGGAAGATGACGAAAGCGAGGATCAGGAAGTTGACCACGGCAGTCACGAAGGCACCATAGGCGAAGACCGGAACCTTCGCCTCGCGCAGCGCCGCCAGCGTGTCCGAGGTGCCGGCTGGCACGGACCCGAGCACCAGATAATATCTGGAGAAATCCAGGCCGCCGAAGATCGCGCCGATGACGGGCATGATGACGTCGTCGGTCAGCGACTTCACGATTGTGCCGAACGCCGCGCCGATGATGACGCCCACCGCAAGATCCAGCACATTGCCACGATTGATAAACGCCTTGAATTCCTCGAACATCAATATCTCCAAAAGCGACCCGTCTTGCGGGCAACGCGCTAAGCCCCTTGCGAGTGCCCAAGCAACAGCCTATTTAGCGTGTTACTCCGGCGATACACTGCCGCTTCTAGTAGAGGATGAACCGCAATGGCCCGCCTCCCCTCCCCCACGCATCTGTTTCGCGCTTTTCTCGTCCTGATCCTGCCCCTGGCCCTTGCCGCCTGCGGCATCAACAGCGTGCCGACCGCCGAAGAGAACGCAAAGGCGAAGTGGGCGGACGTGCAGGCCGCCTATCAGCGCCGCGCCGACCTGATCCCCAATCTCGTCCAGGTGGCGCGCAATGCCGCCAATATCGAGCGCTCGACCCTCGAGGGCGTCATGAATGCGCGCGCCTCCGCCACGCAAGTGAAGGTGAGCGCCGAGGATCTGAGCGACCCCGCCAAGGTGCAGGCCTTCCAGGCGGCGCAGGCCAACGTCTCCGGCTCGCTCTCGCGCCTGCTCGTGACGATGGAGCAATATCCCGATCTCAAGAGCCAGGCGCGCTTCGGCGACCTGATGACGCAGCTCGAAGGGACCGAGAACCGCATCAACATCAGCATCCGCGACTATAATGGGGCGGTGCAGGACTATAATACGCGGATCCGCACCTTCCCCGAGATGATCGGCGCGAAGCTCGTCCACGGCGCCAAGCCGCTGACGCCTTTCGAAGCCAAGGCCGGCGCCGACACCGCGCCCGATGTCGGCGCGATGTTCAACGGAAACTGAGGCGAGCCGGCAACGGCAGCCCAGCACCGATGACCATCCTCTCCCGCTTCTGCCTGGCTTTTCTGGCCGTGCTTCTGCTGACGCTGCGTCCCGACGCAGCGTTGGCGCAGACCTTCCCGCCGCTCACCGGCCGGGTTGTCGACAATGCGAACCTGCTCGATCCGGCGACGGAGCAGAGCATCGCCCAGAAATCCGAGGCGCTGGAGCGCACGACGGGACAGCAGCTCGTCGTGGCGACGGTGCCGAGCCTCGATGGCTACGAGATTTCGGACTATGGCTATCAACTCGGCCGCAGCTGGGGCATCGGCGAGAAGGACAAGAATAACGGCGTGATCCTGCTCATCGCGCCAAACGAGCGGCGGATGACGATCCAGGTCGGCTACGGACTGGAGCCGGTGCTCACGGACGCGCTCTCCGGCCGGATCATCCGCGATGTCATCACCCCGCGTTTCAAGGCAGGCGACATGGCCGGCGGCATCAGCGCCGGCGTGGACGAGATCGCCCGCATCATCGAACTGCCGCCGGACCAGCAGCGCAAGCTCGCCAGCGACGCCGAGCGCAGCCAGCATCGCGGCAGCGGCGTGCAGATCGGCCCCGGCATCTTCCTGCTCATCTTCATCGTCTTCTTCGTGGTGCTACCCATGCTGGGCCGGCTGCGGGGCGGCCGGCGCTATCGCGGCGGCATCAGCCCGATCGTGATCTGGGGCGTCGACGCAGCGCTGCGCGAAGCCTTCCGCGACCGGGACGGCGGCGGCGGTGGCGGTGGATGGGGCGGCTGGGGCGGCGGCGGAGGTGGCGGCGGCTTCTCCGGCGGCGGCGGCAGCTTCGGTGGCGGCGGCGCGAGCGGAGGCTGGTGATGGCGCAACGCATTTCCATGACGGAGGCCGATCACGACATCGTGACCTCGGCCGTCGCGCGGGCCGAGGAGCAGACCGACGCCGAGATCGTGACGATCGTCGCGCGCCGGTCCGACGCCTATCATGATGTCGGCCTGCACTGGGCCATTCTCTGCGCGTTCCTGGTACCGGTCTTCGCGGCCGCCTTCCCGACATTCTACCAGAACATGCTGATCTGGCTGCTCGGCGAATGGACGCACGAATTGCCGCTGCGGATGCTGATGATCCTGCTGCTCGGCAACATGATCCTCAAATTCCTCGCCGTGCGCTATCTGCTCGCCATTCCGGCGCTTCGCATGTGGTTCACGCCGGGCGCGACCAAGTCGCGCCGGGTGCGCAGGCGCGCGCTGCTGCTGTTCCGCACCTCGGCCGAGGCGCGGACGGCGCGACTGACGGGCGTGCTGCTCTATCTTTCGCTGGACGAACATCGCGCCGAGATCGTGGCGGACGAGGCGATCGCCTCCAGGGTCGCGCCCGAGGTGTGGGGCGAGGCGATGGCGGCGCTGGTGGATGAAGTCCGCGCCGGGCGCATCGCGCAGGGCATGGCGCTGGCCATCGAGAAGGCAGGCGTGATCCTCTCCGAACATTGCCCGCGCAGCAGCAGCAATCCCAACGAGCTTCCTGATCGGCTGATCGAATTGTGAGCGAGGGAAGTCCCGAAGACGAGTTGCGCTTTCCCGAAGAGACGATGTGGGAGGGCCGCTTCATCACCGCCAAGCGGCGCGGACGCTGGGAATATGTCGGGCGCGCGCGGGGCATCCATGCCGCCGTGATCCTCGCCATCGATGAGGGACCGGACGGCCGCCACGTCATCCTCGTCGACCAGTATCGCGTGCCCCTTCAACGGCGCTGCATCGAGTTGCCGGCGGGCCTTGTCGGCGACGACACGGAAGGCGAGGACCCGGCCATCGCGGCGGCGCGCGAACTGGAGGAGGAGACCGGCTATCATGCCGGGCGGATGATCCATCTCGGCCGCTTCTGGAGTTCGCCGGGGATGGTCTCGGAAAGCTTCACAATGTTCCGCGCGCTCGAGTTGAGCAAAGTTTCCGAGGGCGGCGGCGTGCCGGGCGAGGACATCCGCGTGCATCGCGTGGCGCTTGACGGCCTGGCGGCGTGGATCGCGGCGCGGCGGGACGAGGGCTATGCCGTGGACGTCAAGCTGCTGACCTTGCTCGGGCCGGGGCTCATTCTCTAGCGCCACTGTGTCCCCGCCCAGGCGGGGACACAGTCTGGGCTCCCGTGTCTGCGGGAGCACATTTTGATGTCAGCTTTTCCACTTCAGACCCAGCTGGGTCAGCCCATGCGCGATGCCCGTCATCATGACCGGCGGCACGTCGGGATCCAGCTCGAACTCGGGAATGCGCGCCAGCCATTGTTCGAGGAAGATGCGCATTTCCTGATTGGCGAGCGGCGCGCCGATGCAGCGGTGGACACCGTGGCTGAGCGTGGAGTGCTTCCAGGCGTCACGGCGGTCGAGATCGACGGTCAGCGCGTCGGGGAAGCTGCGATCGTCGAGGCCGTGGACGCAGCTTGCCATCAGGATCTGCTCGCCGGCCTTCAGCGCGGTGCCCTCATAGTCCATGTCGTCGCGCACGACGCGGGCAATGTTGGCGATGGAATAGCGCCGCATCAGTTCCTCGATCGCCTTGGGTATGCGCTTGGGATCGGCGACGAGCTGGCGGCGCAGCGCCGGATTTTCGGCGAGGTGCATCGCCATCCAGCCCATCGTCGCCGCCACCGTGTCGAGGCCCCCGCCGAGCAGGCCGCTGGCGAGCCCAAGCGCCTGCTCGAAGGTCATCGGCTTGCCTTCGCCTAGATCGGCGTGGATGGCGTGGCTCAATATATCGTCGCCCGGATGGGCCGTCCGCTCGGTGACGAGCTTGCCGATATAGTCGTTCATCTTCGCCCGCACCTGCATCCGCTCGTCGTCATCGACCGAGCGCAGGCCCGTGCTGACCCAGCCGATCAGCATTTCGCGATGCTCCAGCGGCAGGTTCATCATCTTGAGGAAGATGATCATGGGGAGCTGATAGGCGAAATCCGCCATGAACTCGCAGCGCCCGGCGTCGCGGAAGCCCTCGATCAGGTCGATTGCCAGCGCCTCGGCCTCGATCGTCCACTGCTTGATCGCGGCGGGGAAGAAGGCCGGCATGATGAGCTTGCGCAGCGGCGCATGCTCGGGCGGATCATATTCCAGCGGCACGCCGCGCGGCCGGCCATCGAGCCCGATGAACACCTTGCGCGAGGAAAACCGCTCATGATCGGCGAGGATGAGCGGGATGTCCGAACCACGCGTGGCGATCCAGTGGCCGCCACGGCGCGGGGTCCAGACGAGCGGCGGGGAGCCGTGCAGCTTGCGCCAGGCGAGGAAGGGATCGCCGCCATCCGGCCCGGGCCGCATGAAATCGAAATCGACGACCAGTTCTTCCGGCACATGCGCCGGTCGTTCGGCCAGATCGGTTGCGCTCATTCCTTCGCTCTCCTAACGCGGTGGGGCACGGCCTCAGGATGAGCCGAACCGGACAATGTCAACGATCATAGGCAAAGCATGACCCGAGTCGCCATCAAGATTTGCGGCCTCAGCACGATCGAGGGCATCGACGCGGCCGTGCGCGGGGGCGCGAGCCATGTCGGCTTCGTCCATTTCGCCAAGAGTCCGCGCCATCTGGAACCGCAGAAACTCGGCCTCATCGCGCAGCGCGTGCCGGGCCATGTGACGCGCGTCGCGGTGCTGGTCGACCCGGACGACACGATGATCGACACGCTGGTTTCGGCCGGCGGCATCAGCGCGATCCAGCTCCACGGCAAGGAAGAGCCGGGCCGCGTCGCCGCGATCCGCGCTCGCACCGGGCTGGAGGTGTGGAAGGCGATCTCGGTCAAGACCGCCGCCGATCTCGCCCAAGGCGCGGCCTATGCCGGCGCGGCGGACAGGCTGCTCTACGATGCCAAGACGCCCGACGGCGCGGCGCTGCCGGGCGGCATGGGCATGCGCTTCGACTGGACGCTGCTCGCCGGGCATCACCCCGCCTTGCCCTGGGCGCTTTCGGGCGGGCTCGATCCCGACAATGTCGCCGAGGCCGTCCGCATGACCGGTGCGCCGCTGGTCGACGTCTCCTCGGGCGTGGAAAACGCGCCGGGAATCAAGGACGTGGCGAAGATCGCCGCCTTCTGCCGGACGGTGTCCGCGCTCTGACCGGCAGCCAATGGCTGCTACGCGCGATTAAAGAATGTCTCGGTATCGCCGCGCGCCCGCGCGCGATATGGCGCGACAAACCTTGTTTTCAGGAGCCTTTGATGACGTTCCGGACCCTTTTGTCCGCCCTGCTCGCCACGAGCCTGCTGCCGATCGCCGCGCCGGCGATGGCCGCGCCCGCGCCCAAGGTGCGCGCCGCAACTCTCGACCAGCTCAAGCAGCCGCTGCCTTTCCCCTATGACGAGAAGGCCAATGCCGATCAGCAGGTCGCCGCCGCCAAGGCCCGCGCCAAGAAGGAAGGCAAGACGCTGCTCATCGACCTCGGTGGCAACTGGTGCCTCGATTGCCGCGTGCTCGCCGGCATCATGGAGCTGCCCGAGGTGCAGTCCTTCATCCAGAAGCATTATGTCGTTGTGACGGTGGACATCGGCCGCTTCGACAAGAACGCCCAGATTGCCCGTCCCTATGGCGTCACCAGCCTCAAGGGCGTGCCGGCGCTGCTGATCGTCAACCCCAAGAGCAACAAGTTGCTCAACGGCGGCGACCGCCTCTTCGCGCTGGCCGATGCCCGCCACATGACGCCCCAGGCACTGGCCGACTGGCTTGCCCAGTGGGTTTGAGGCTGAACGCGCTCTGACTTAGAGCAAAGTTCGGTGCAGACGGCGAACGGCGCCGGGGATTGATGGTGGACAATCCCCCGCCCTTCTGCAAAGCGGTTTGACCATGTCGACGCTGGCCCTTCATGCCGTGCGCATCGGGATACGATGGCGCTGAACGCTCACCGGAGCATCGCTCCGCACGCGAACAGCCCCTCCGTACCCAACAGACGAGAAGCACCATGACTGCTGCAACCACCATACCCAACAGCCTGCGCACCCTGCCGGACGAGCGCGGCCATTTCGGCCAGTTCGGCGGGCGCTACGTCGCCGAGACGCTGATGCCGCTCATCCTCGACCTGGAGCGGGAGTATCGCGCGGCGAAGGAAGACCCGGCGTTCCAGGCCGAGTTCGACGGGCTGATGACCCATTATGTCGGCCGCCCCTCCCCGCTCTACTTCGCCGAGCGGCTGACGGCTTATTATCGCGAGCGCGCGAAGCCCGGCCATGGCGCGAAGATCTATTTCAAGCGCGAGGAGCTCAACCACACCGGCGCGCACAAGATCAACAACTGCATCGGCCAGATCCTGCTCGCGATCCGCATGGGCAAGACGCGGATCATTGCCGAGACCGGCGCCGGCCAGCATGGCGTAGCGACGGCGACCGTTTGCGCCCGCTTTGGCCTGCCGTGCACCATCTTCATGGGCGCCAAGGACATCGAGCGGCAGCAGCCCAACGTATTCCGCATGAAGCTGCTCGGCGCCGAGGTCCGCCCTGTGACCAGCGGCTCGCAAAGCCTCAAGGACGCGATGAACGAGGCGCTGCGCGACTGGGTCGCGACGGTGGACAACACATTCTACATCATCGGCACCGCCGCCGGCCCGCATCCCTATCCGGAGCTGGTGCGCGATTTCCAGTCGATCATCGGCAAGGAAGCACGCGAGCAGATCCTCAAGGCCGAGGGGCGCCTGCCGGACCTCTTGATCGCGGCCGTCGGCGGCGGCTCCAACGCCATCGGCCTGTTCCATCCGTTCCTGGACGATACCGACGTGGCGATGATCGGCACCGAGGCGGCCGGCCACGGCATCCACACCGACAAGCATGCCGCGAGCCTGACCGGCGGCAAGCCCGGCATCCTCCACGGCAACAAGACCTATCTGCTGCAGGACGAGGACGGCCAGATCACCGAGGCGCACTCGATCAGCGCGGGTCTCGACTATCCCGGCATCGGCCCCGAGCATAGCTGGCTGCACGAGAGCGGCCGCGTCGAGTATCTGCCGGTGACGGACCAGGAAGCGCTCGACGCCTTCCAGCTCTGCTCGCTGAAGGAAGGGATCATCCCCGCACTGGAAAGCTCGCACGCACTGGCAGCGCTGGAGAGCAAGGCGCAGGACATGCGGGACGATCAGATCATCGTCGTCAACGTCTCCGGCCGCGGCGACAAGGACATCTACACGGTGGCCGCAGCGATGGGGGCGGAGATATGAGCGCTATCCTCAAGCCCTCTCCCCTTCAGGGGAGAGGGTTGGGAGAGGGGCATGCGTGACGCTCGATTGACAGCGCATGCGCGCTCGATGCGTACCAGCGCGACGGAAGCCGAAACGCGCCTGTGGTTGGAATTGCGGGCGAAGCGTTTTGGTGGAGCCAAGTTTCGTCGCCAGAAGGTGATCGGTCCCTATATTGTCGACTTTGCAGCACGCGAGCCGATGTTGGTGATCGAGGTCGATGGCGACACTCATGCGGAACAGCTCGGATATGACGCCGAACGGACGAGATATCTGCAAGAGCAGGGATATGACGTGATCCGATTTGCAAACAACGACGTGGTCGGGAACCTGGAAGGCGTGCTTGAAACGATAGCGAAGCGCCTTGCCCCTCTCCCAACCCTCTCCCCTGAAGGGGAGAGGGCTAGATGAACCGCCTCACCACTGCCTTCGCCCGCGCCGCCGATGAAGGTCGCGCCGCACTCGTCACCTTCGTCACCGGCGGCGATCCTTCGCCCGCTGGCACCGCCGCAATCCTCGACGCGCTGGTCGCGGGTGGCGCCGATGTCATCGAGCTCGGTATGCCGTTCACCGATCCAATGGCGGACGGCCCGGCCATCCAGGCCGCGAACCTGCGCGCCTTCGATGCCGGGATCAGCACCGCCGCCATCTTCGAGATCGCGACCGCCTTTCGTGCCCGCCATCCGGAGACGCCGCTGGTCCTCATGGGCTATGCCAATCCGATGACGATCCGCGGCGCGGACTGGTTCGCCGATGCTTGCAAGCAGGCCGGCGTCGACGGCGTGATCTGCGTCGACATTCCGCCCGAGGAGGATGACGAGCTCGGCCCGGCCCTGCGCGCGGCCGGCGTCAGCCTGATCCGCCTTGCCACGCCGACCACGGATGCGGCGCGCCTGCCCGCCGTGCTGGAAGGCGCCTCCGGCTTCCTCTATTATGTGTCGGTCGCCGGGATCACCGGGCTGCAGCAGGCCGCGCAGGCATCGATCGAGGATGCGGTCGCCAGGCTCAAGGCCGCGACCGATCTGCCGATCGCCGTCGGCTTCGGCGTGCGCACGCCCGAGCAGGCGGCGGCCATCGGCAGCGTCGCCAATGGCGTCGTCGTCGGATCGGCCATCGTCGAACTCGTCGGCAAACACGGAACAGAGGCCGCCGGGCCGGTGCGCGATTTCATCGCCTCCCTGCGCGCCGCCATGAACGCAAAGGAAAAGGCCGCATGAGCTGGCTCAACCGCGTCCGCAACGCGATCCCCTTCATCACCAAGAAGGCCGATACGCCCGACAATCTCTGGCACAAATGCTCCAGCTGCGGGCAGATGATCTTCCAGAAGGAATGGGACGAGAACCAGAGCGTCTGCCCGCGCTGCGACCATCATGGCCGCATCGGCCCCAAGGCGCGCTTCGACCAGATCTTCGACGAAGGCACGCTCAAGCTGATCGCCTCGCCTTCGGTCAAGGAAGACCCGCTCAAGTTTCGCGATTCCAAGCGCTACACCGACCGGATCAAGGCGGCCCGCGCCGCGACCGGCGAGCAGGACGCGCTCATCAACGGCTTCGGCCGCATCGAGGGCAAGCAGGCGGTGGTCGGCGTGCAGGACTTCGCCTTCATGGGCGGATCGATGGGCACGGCGGTCGGCGCGGCGTTCGTGGCGGGCGTCAAGGAAGCCATCAAGCGGCGCTGCCCCTACATCATCTTCACCGCGGCCGGTGGCGCGCGCATGCAGGAAGGCATTCTCAGCCTCATGCAGATGCCCCGCGCAACCGTGGCCATCCAGCAGCTGCGTGCGGCCGGCCAGCCCTATATCGTGGTGCTGACCGATCCGACCACCGGCGGCGTCACGGCGAGCTATGCGATGCTGGGCGACATCCAGATCGCCGAGCCCAATGCGCTGATCGCCTTCGCCGGCGCGCGCGTCATCGAGAACACCATTCGCGAGAAGCTGCCCGAGGGCTTCCAGCGCGCAGAGTATCTGCTCGAGCACGGGATGCTCGACATGGTCGTGCACCGCAAGGAGCTGAAGGCGATGCTGGCCAAGACCATCGGCTATCTGACGAGCGCCAAGGCGGCCTGAGACACTAACCTTCCCTCCCCGCCCGCAAGCGGCGGAGGACCACGAGAAAGCTCCATGGCCGACCACGCCGTTTCCGATCATCCCGCCGTTCAGGAGCAGCTCGACCGGCTGATGGCGCTCTCGCCGGGGCGCGACGTGCTGGGCCTCGAGCGCATTTCCGAGCTGATGGTGCGGCTGGGCAATCCGCATCTCAACCTGCCGCCGGTCTTTCATGTCGCCGGGACGAACGGCAAGGGATCGACCTGCGCCTATCTGCGCGCAGCGCTGGAAGCCGACGGGCGCACGGTCCATGTCTTCACCTCGCCGCATCTGGTGCGATTCAACGAGCGCATCCGCATTGCCGGCACGCTCATCAGCGACGACATGCTGGCCAAGGCGCTGGAGGAGGTGCTGGACATCGCCGGCGACCTCAACGCCAGTTTCTTCGAGATCACGACGGCGGCCGCCTTCATGCTGTTCGCCACCGTGCCGGCCGATGCCTGCGTGATCGAAGTGGGCCTGGGCGGGCGGCTCGACGCGACCAACGTGATCGCGACGCCTGCGGCCTGCGGCATCGCCTCGCTCGCCATCGACCATGAAGGCTTCCTGCTGGCTCCGGACGAGAATGTCCCGGCCGATCCGCTCAATCGCATTGCCTTCGAAAAGGCGGGCATCGCCAAACCCGGCGCGGCGCTGGTGACGCAGCGCTATTCCGGCCCGATGCTGGCGACCATCGCCCGCGTCGCCGGCAAGGCCCGGGCACCGTTCCAGCCGCGCGGCGAGAACTGGGACATCGCCGAATATGAGGGCCAGCTGCATTTCCGCGATGCGAACGGCAAGCTCGAGCTGCCGCTGCCGCGCCTCCCCGGCGCGCACCAGATCGGCAATCTCGGCCTGGCAGTCGCGATGCTGCGATCGCAGGACGTGCTGCCGATCAGCGATGCGGCCCTGCGCGCCGCGCCGCTCTGGGCGCAATGGCCCGCGCGCATGCAGCGCCTCGAAGGCGGCCCGCTCAACGATCTGCTGCCCGAGCGCGCGCTGATCCTCGACGGGGGCCACAATCCCGATGCCGGGCAGGCGCTCGCCAAGGCGCTGACCGACGGCGGCCTTGCCGACGACGGGATCGATCTCGTCACCGGCATGCTCGCCAACAAGGATGTGCGCGGCTTCCTGGAACCGCTGCGGCCGCTGATCCGCTCGATCCGCTCGCTGCCCGTGCCGGGCCACGAGCATCACGGGCCCGAGGTGTTCGCCGCCGTCGCCGCCGAATGGGGCCTGCAGCACAAGCCCTTCGACACGATCCGCGAGGCGCTTGGCGACCTCGCCCGCGCGACGGAGGCGCCGGACCGAACCGTGCTGATCGCGGGGACGCTGTATCTTGCAGGGCAGGTTCTGACGGCGAACGACCAGCCGCCGGTCTGAGCGACAGAGCTTCGCGCGCGGACAGGCATGCCTGCGCAGGGACTTCGCGCGTCCGACCGCGAAGTTAACAGGGATATTGCCCCCCAAAAGTCACACTAGGCCGCATACCCATAAATGGGATTCCCATTTGGCCTGGTTTCTGATTCATTTGCCGTGTGATTTTGCGGAGGCTGAGATGGCCCGGTTTGATTTGACGGATTTCG
>Ga0160472_100333_pt1 | contig 44829 bp, 36 predicted proteins | sample HID1973M_E11MG_FD_108267 | JGI IMG/M metagenome (GOLD analysis project Ga0160472, IMG submission 108267) | Enriched mosquito-associated microbial communities from UW Madison campus, WI, USA - HID1973M_E11 MG | ecosystem: Host-associated > Arthropoda: Insects > Digestive system > Unclassified ... | reverse complement strand
TCGTCTTCGATATTGACCGGGAGGATTTCTTTGGCCAGTTCGCCCATGAGAAGCCTGATTCCTTTTTCTGGTGAAACTTCGTCAGGACCAACGAAGCTCGCCGCTGCATGTTCAATGTCATGCACCGACTTACGACAAATCAACGAGTTATGCCATGGATCTGCGCAGTACAGGTTGCCCCACCGGACAACCCTGGAAACCGCCGGATGTTATCACAAGAGCCGCCACGCACCTATCCCCCAGATGCGCATGGAGAGTAGTTAGTTGACCAGTGACAGGCTTGAAGGGGACGAGAGAGGCTTAGAGCTGCGATGAACCGGTAATCACCTGCATTTTTCACTTGCAAACACCGACCCGTAGGAGCTGCCGCAGGCTGCGATCTTTTGATCTGGCCTGTGATCTTCATTGAAGATCAAAAGATCGCAGCCTGCGGCAGCTCCTACAGGGAGCGAGCAAGACTTAATGCAAACGCTTGCGACACATCAACTGCGCCAGCTTCGCCGTATCCGGCCGCTCAACGATGCCTTTTTCGGTGACGATCGCGTCGATCAGGTCCGCCGGGGTCACGTCGAACACCGGGTTGAACGCATCGACGTCGGCGCCGACCCGCTTGCCGCCGACCTCCAGCAACTCGCGCCCATCACGCTCCTCGATCGGAATATCGTCGCCACTGGCCAGGTGCATGTCGATGGTCGAACTCGGCGCCACCACCATGAAGCGCACGCCATGGTGCATGGCGTTGACCGCCAGCTGATAGGTGCCGATCTTGTTGGCCACATCGCCGTTGGCGGTGATGCGGTCGGCGCCGACGATGACCCAGGTAGGGCCCTTGGTCTTCATGATATGAGCGGCGGCGGAGTCGGCATTGACTGTGACCGGTATACCCTCGTTGGCCAATTCCCAGGCGGTCAGGCGCGAGCCCTGCAGCCATGGACGGGTTTCATCGGCGTATACGCGCTCGACCATCCCTTCGAGGAACGCAGCGCGAATCACGCCAAGGGCCGTGCCGAAGCCGCCAGTGGCCAGGGCGCCGGTATTGCAGTGGGTCAGGATGGCCTGAGCGTTGCCCTGGTGCTTGCGGATCAGGTCTACCCCCAGCTGCGCCATGGTCAGGTTGGCTTCGCGATCACTTTCATGAATGGCGATTGCCTCCGCTTCCAGCGCCACCAGTGGGTCGACGTTGTCTTTCAGGCGATCCAGCCGGTCGTGCATCCGGTTCAGCGCCCAGAACAGATTGACCGCCGTAGGACGCGAGTCGGCCAGCAGCGCGAAATCCTCTTCCAGTGCCGCGTACCAGTCACCCCCTTCGGCGATTCGGGTGCGGGCCGCCAGCACAATGCCATAGGCCGCGCTGATGCCAATCGCCGGCGCGCCGCGCACCACCATCGAGCGAATGGCTTCGGCCACCCCGGCTGCGCTGGTATAGGCGATCCAGGTTTCCTCGAATGGCAAAATACGCTGATCCAGCAGATAAAGTGCGCCGTCACGCCAATCGATGGCCTTCACTTTCTCCGCAGCCAACAGTCGATCGCGCATGCCTCACCCCGTACTCAGTAACAAAGCCGCCGATTATAGCGATCCCCCCGCGAAGACGCTCGGGTATACTTCGCCATCCTTTACAAAAGCCCTGGAACCGATCCTCGATGCCGAACACTGCCGCTGCGCTCGACCTGTTATTGCTGCCAACCTGGCTGGTACCCGTCGAGCCCGCCGGTGTTGTCCTCAAGGAACATGGCGTGGGCATCCGTGATGGACGCATTGTGTTCATCGGACCACGTTCCGCCGCACTGAAGTTAAACGCAACCGAAATCCGCGAACTTCCCGACATGCTGCTCAGCCCGGGGCTGATCAATGCCCATGGGCACGCCGCGATGACGCTGTTCCGAGGCTTGGCCGACGACCTGCCGCTGATGACCTGGCTGGAGAACCACATCTGGCCGGCGGAAGGCAAATGGGTCAACGAAGACTTCGTGCGCGACGGCACGGACCTGGCCATCGCCGAGCAGATCAAGGGCGGCATCACCTGTTTCTCGGACATGTACTTTTTTCCGAAAGTCGCCAGCGAGCGCGTGCACAACAGCGGTATCCGCGCGCAAATCGCCATTCCCATCCTCGATTTCCCGATTCCCGGCGCCAGTTCGGCGGACGAAGCCATTCGTCAGGGCATCGAACTGTTTGGCGACCTCAAGCACCACGAGCGCATCAAGGTCACCTTCGGCCCTCATGCGCCTTATACCGTGGGCGATGAGAACCTTGAGAAGATCCGCGTGATCGCCGAGGAACTGGACGCCTCAATCCATATGCACGTGCATGAAACCGCCTTCGAAGTGCAGCAAGCCCTGGAGCAGCACGGTGAGCGGCCGCTGGCTCGCCTGGCGCGCCTGGGCCTGCTCGGGCCGCGTTTCCAGGCCGTGCACATGACCCAGATCAGCGAAGAAGACCTGGCATTGCTGGTAGAAAGCAACACTCATGTGATTCATTGTCCGGAGTCCAACCTGAAGCTGGCCAGTGGCTTCTGCCCGGTCGAACGCCTGTGGCAGGCCGGGGTCAATGTGGCGGTGGGCACCGATGGCGCCGCCAGCAACAATGACCTCGACCTGCTCGGTGAAACCCGTACCGCGGCCCTGCTGGCCAAGGCTGTCGCCGGTTCGGCAACGGCCCTGGATGCCCATCGCGCCCTGCGCATGGCCACCCTCAATGGCGCCCGGGCGCTGGGCATCGAGGCACAAACCGGTTCGCTGGAGATCGGCAAGGCCGCCGACATGGTGGCGTTCGATCTCTCCGGTCTGGCCCAGCAACCGGTCTATGACCCTGTTTCACAACTTATTTATGCCACTGGCCGCGACTGCGTCAGACACCTTTGGGTCGCCGGCAAGCAATTGCTCGATGACCGCCGCCTGACCCGCCTTGATGAAGAACAACTCAAGGCCAGCGCCAAGGCCTGGGGCCAGCGCATCAGCGGCCGTACCGAATCGTAGGCCCCCGGTTTCACCGCCGGGGCAACAGGATTTTCAAAGCTTTATCGAGGATTTAAACCATGAGCAACGTCGACTACGCCGAAATCGCCAAATTCGAGGCCCTCGCCCATCGCTGGTGGGACCGCGAAAGCGAGTTCAAACCGCTGCACGACATCAATCCCCTGCGGGTGAACTGGATTGACGAGCGGGTCAATCTGGCCGGAAAAAAGGTCCTCGACGTCGGTTGCGGTGGCGGCATCCTCAGCGAAGCCATGGCCCAGCGCGGCGCGACCGTCATGGGTATCGACATGGGCGAAGCGCCGCTGGCGGTCGCGCAACTGCATCAGCTGGAATCCGGCGTCAGCGTCGAGTACCGCCAGATCACCGCTGAAGCCCTGGCCGAAGAAATGCCGGAACAGTTCGATGTGGTCACCTGCCTGGAAATGCTCGAGCACGTACCGGACCCGTCGTCGGTCATCCGCGCCTGCTTCCGCATGGTCAAGCCCGGCGGCCAGGTGTTTTTCTCCACCATCAACCGCAATCCGAAAGCGTACCTGTTCGCCATCGTCGGTGCCGAATACATCATGAAACTGTTGCCACGGGGCACCCACGACTTCAAGAAATTCATCCGCCCTTCCGAGCTCGGTGCCTGGAGCCGCATGGCCGGCCTGACCGTCAAGGACATCATCGGCCTGACCTACAACCCGCTGACCAAACACTACAAGCTGGCCTCCGACGTGGACGTCAACTACATGATCCAGACCCTGCGCGAGGAGTAAGCCGATGCCTATCAGAGCAGTACTTTTCGACATGGACGGCACCTTGCTCGACACCGCGCCGGACTTTATCGCGATCTGTCAGGCGATGCGGGCCGACCGTGGCTTGCCACCGATGAATGACAAGCACATTCGCGACGAGATTTCCGGCGGGGCCAGGGCCATGGTCGCCGTGACCTTCGCCATGGACCCGGAATCGCCAGGGTTCGAAGAGTTGCGCCTGGAGTTCCTCGAGCGCTACCTGGTGGGCTGCGCCGTGCACAGCAAGCTGTTCGACGGCATGGCCGAACTGCTCGCCGACATCGAGCGGGCCAACCTGATCTGGGGCGTGGTCACCAACAAACCGCTACGCTTCGCCGAGCCGATCATGCAGCAGCTTGGACTGGCCGATCGCTCGGCGCTGCTCATCTGCCCGGATCACGTGAAAAACAGCAAACCGGATCCGGAGCCGCTGATCCTGGCCTGCAAGATGCTCGACCTGGATCCGGCCGACGTCCTGTTTGTCGGTGATGACCTGCGCGACATCGAGTCGGGCCGCGATGCCGGGACCAAAACGGCGGCGGTGACCTTTGGCTATATCCACCCGGACGATAACCCGCGACATTGGGGGGCGGATGTGGTGGTTGATCATCCGCTGGAGTTGCGCAAGGTGCTCGATAGCGCGCTTTGCAGCTGCTGAGCCAGATGACTCCCGGGCACCCGCCTTTGTGGCGAGGGAGCTTGCTCCCGCTGGGCCGAGCTGGTGCTCCAGCGTGAAGCTACCCCTCTGCCTATGCATGTGCTTTCTCGGGGACCATTGTTAAAGGATTACGACTGCTTCGCAGCCGAGCGGGAGCAAGCTCCCTCGCCACAAGCTGATGCAGATCTTTGAAGAGGTTTTTTATGTTTGATTACTCCGCCCGCCCCGAGCTGCTCAAGGGCCGGGTCATCCTGGTCACCGGCGCCGGACGCGGCATTGGTGCGGCCGCCGCGAAAACCTACGCCGCACACGGCGCGACCGTACTGTTGCTGGGCAAGACCGAAGCGAACCTGACTGAGGTCTACGACGAAATCGAAGCCGCCGGCCATCCACAACCGGCAGTCATCCCCTTCAACCTCGAAACCGCCCTGCCCCATCAATACGATGAACTGGCGGCGATGATCGAGACTGAATTCGGCCATCTCGACGGCTTGCTGCACAACGCCTCCATCATTGGCCCGCGCACACCGATCGAGCAGTTGTCCGGCGAAAACTTCATGCGGGTCATGCAAGTCAACGTCAATGCCATGTTCATGCTCACCAGCACGCTGTTGCCGCTGTTGAAACTCTCCCAGGACGCTTCGGTGGTGTTCACCTCCAGCAGCGTCGGCCGCAAAGGGCGGGCCTATTGGGGCGCCTATGGCGTTTCCAAATTCGCCACTGAAGGCCTGATGCAAACCCTGGCCGATGAAGTCGATACCGTTGCTCCGGTGCGCTCCAACAGCATCAACCCCGGCGCCACCCGCACCAGCATGCGTGCTCAGGCCTATCCCGGGGAGAATCCGCTGAATAACCCGACGCCTGAGGAAATCATGCCGGTCTACCTGTACCTGATGGGCCCGGACAGCACTGGCATCAATGGCCAGGCGTTCAACGCTCAGTAACGCTCCTGAATCGCCTTGAATGTTGCGTCGGCTTCCCGTCGTGGCACTCAAGGCGCTTCGCAAATGACTTCAACTTCGTCAACCAACCGTCACCGCACCCCGTCCTCCTGATTGCCATCATTGTTAAAAGATTGATTTATAACGTCTTTTTACATAATGAACTGAATGGCACGACTTTCGCTCTAATTTGCTCATACTCGCAATGTGAAAGCAGTTGGGCGTCTATCGTGTCGATAGTTAGTGATCTTCGCTAAAGCAGATTAAACTTGTACGAAATGTCCTACGGGACTGATGGATCAGTACGACGCGCAGCCCACAGCCGCTCTCACCCAGCTTGTAAGACAGTCTTACTGCTTAGGGGGCGCATGCCTATGAAACCACCTTCCCAGACCAACGCAATTGACTTCGATAGCGCCAAATTGCAACGCCTGGGCTTTGGTCAGCAGCCCCCTCTCCTGGAACGGCCCATCAGCCTGACGCAACTGCGCCAGCAATTGAGCCTGCAACTGCAAACCAGTCTCGAGCCACAACGCATTCTCGGCGTGTTTTATCGCGAGATTCAGCGCATGGTGCCGCTTGACGCCCTGTGCTATCTGCACAAAGGCTGTGACCTGCGCCTGGAGTTCGGCCAGCGTGGTCATCACTCGGTCAGTTATAGCCTCAGCCATGAAGGCGAGCACTTGGGTGAGCTGGTTTTCCGTCGCAATCAGCGTTTCAGCGAATCGGAACAGGGCAACCTCGAATCACTGCTGGCGGCGCTGCTGTTCCCGATGCGCAACGCCCTGCTGTACCGCTCGGCGACTCAAAGCGCACTGCGTGACCCGTTGACGGACACGGGCAACCGCATCGCCATGGACCAGACGCTGCAAAGGGAGATCGAACTGTCCCGGCGCCATCTGCATCCGTTGTCGGTGCTGATGCTGGACATCGATCATTTCAAGCAGGTCAATGACACCCATGGTCACAGTGCGGGTGATGATGTGCTCAAGGCGGTCGCCGCTTCGATCAAAAATCAGCTGCGCAATGTGGACATGGTGTTCCGCTATGGCGGTGAAGAGTTCCTGATCCTGCTGTCGAACACCAGCCGCGAGGCCGCGGCCATGGTCGGCGAGCGACTGCGCTTTGCCGTGCAGAAGCAGGAGTATCTGACTGATGGCCACAGGATTGTGCTTACCGTCAGCCTGGGCTGTTCGACGCTGTTGCCGGGCGAGTCATCTGACAGCCTGTTGCGACGTGCTGACAGCGCGCTGTATGTGGCCAAGCGCGAGGGGCGCAACCGGTTGACGATGGCGGGTTGAGGTTAAGCCGCCACACAAATCAATGTGGGAGCGAGCTTGCTCGCGATGACCCACTTCCATTCAATGTGTTTATTGAATGTTAAGCAGCCATCGCGAGCAAGCTCGCTCCCACAGTTGCCTATCAAATAACGCCTGGATCAGCCCTCAGCCAACGCCATCCGCTCACGCGCGACCGGCGCCCTTTCCGAGTGCTCAAGCTGCATGCAACGCTCCAGAAACAGGAACATGAAGTCGTAGCTCTTGCACACCGCCTGACGCAATTCCGTTTGCAGTGACTGGCTCGGGTTCATGCCGGCCAGGGTGCAGATGATTTCCAGCGCTTCCCAGGGATGGGCATCATCGTACTGAGCGTGCATCTTCAGCCACTTCATGGCGCGCTTTCGGTCTTCCTCGGGGAATGAGGCTTCATAGATACCGTTGGAACACACCACCGCCGACCACTCACCAGTGGCGCCTTCAATGGCGTAGTTGGTGGCGGCAATACCCACGATCAGCGAATCCGCCGAACTGGTATGCCAGCACCAGTGACTCAAGGCGTGAAGTTCCGGGGCGACTTGCTGGGCCTGCAGATCTTCCAGGCTGACGCCATGCGCACGACTCCAGTGCACCCAGTAATCAGCGTGATTCAATTCCACGCGAATATTGCGCATCAGCCAGCGCCGCGCCATGTCTTCGCCCGGATGACGGGCAAAGCGGGTCTTGGTCAGGTTCTGCGCCATGTATAAAGCGAACTGTTCGACCACCGGCCAGCCACCAATCAGGTACTGGCGCATGGTCCTGGTACTCAGCTTGTTGTCGCGCATGCGCTGGTACAGTTCATGTTCGACTACCCGGCGCTTGCTCTCGCTGCAGTCCTGAATCAGGCGCTGGGCCCAGGTAGGATAACTGGCAGCTTCCATGAGGGGTCCGGTTCGGTTGAATGTGTCGATCACTGTCGAGCTCCTTTTGATTGTGATTGTTTTGACCGGCAAGAGACTTCAACGGAACGTGCCAGGGGCCTTGAACAACAAAGGCCGGGGCCTGGCGGGACGACTTGACAGGCTGTCGCAGGTAAACGGCTGCGGGCGCTCGATGAGATATCCCTGAGCATAATCCACGCCAATTTCCAGCAATGCCTGTTCGATTTGAGGCGACTCGACAAACTCGGCAATCGTTCGCTTACCCATGACATGACCGATGTGATTGATCACCTCGACCATGGCACGGTTAATCGGGTCGTCCAGCATATCCTTTACGAAACTCCCGTCGATCTTCAGGAAGTCTACAGGCAAATGTTTCAGATACGCGAATGAGGACATTCCGGCACAAAAGTCGTCGAGGGAAAAATGGCAGCCTAAGCTTTTGAGTTCATTAATGAATCTGATCGCGCTGCCCAGATTTGAAATTGCACTGGTCTCGGTAATTTCAAAACAAATCATTTCAGGGGGGATCGAGTAAGTAACGAACTGTTCCCGCAGGAAGACCAGGAAGGCTTCATCGCCTATGGTGGTGCCTGACAGATTTATCGCACACATGGCCAGCGGGCCCTGATGCTGCTCGGTGCGGCACTGGGCGATGACCTTAAACACGTTCTCAACGACCCAGCGATCGAGGGAGCTCATCAGGCCGTAGCGCTCAGCGGCCGGTATGAAGCTGTCAGGCAAGATCATCCGCCCGGCTTCATCGTGCAGGCGCAGCAGGATTTCGATATGCCCGCCACCCTTCTCGGTGTGACCGAGGGGCGCAATTTCCTGGGCATACAGACAGAAGCGATTGTCTTCCAGGGCCATGTGCAGGCGCTGCACCCAGGCCATCTCGCCGAAGCGCAGGGACAGCTCCGAATCGTCCGGATGGTAGACCTGAACCCGGTTGCGTCCCTTTTCCTTGGCCATGTAGCAGGCCATGTCGGCAGCGCGCAGCGAGGCTTCGAGGGTCGTCGGGTTCTGCGCGACGTGCACCAGGCCGATACTGACCGTGGTGACGAAGGGACGGCCTTTCCAGACGAAATGCAGGTTCTGCACCGTCTGGCGCAGGTTCTCGGCGATTTTCTCCGCGATCTCCGGTGCGCAATGTTCAAGGAGAATACCGAACTCGTCGCCACCGAGACGGGCCAGGGTATCGTTTTCGCGCAGGCCCGATTGCAACAGCGCGCAGATGTGCCGCAGCAATTCGTCACCCGCGGCGTGGCCACAGGTGTCATTGACCAGCTTGAACTGATCCAGATCGAGGAACATCAGCGAATGGCGCCCGGTGTACCGGGTCAGGTTGTGCAGCGCCTGTTCCAGGCGGTACTCGAACTCGCGGCGGTTGGCGAGCCCGGTCAACGCGTCATGGGTCGCTTGCCAGGACAGATTGGCGATGTACTGCCGCTCCTGAGTCATGTCGTGCAGGACCAGCACCGTACCGCTGACCTTGCCGGCATTGCGGATCGGCGCTCCCACCAGCGTGACCGACACGGTGCTGCCGTCCAGGCGCTGGATCAACCTGGAATTGCCACTACCGCTGCTGAGCTGGCCACTGAGGATGTGTTCGATCAGGGTAGATCCATCCGCCTGGGCATTTTCGTCCAGCAGATTGAACAGCGCGGACAGCGGCAGCCCCGTGGCTTTTTCGGCTTGCCAGTGGGTCAGCGCCTCGGCGGCCGGGTTCATGTAGGCGATCGCACCCGAGACGTCGGTGGTGATCACGCCATCGCCAATGGATTGCAAGGTGATCTGCGCGCGGTCTTTCTCCAGCTGCAGCGCATCGGCGAAGGCGTGGCGCTGCTTGAGCAGTTTATGGGTACGCATCAAGGCCAGCGCGATCAAGCCCAGCGCAGTGGCCAGGTTGGTCACCAGTAACAGTCGAAGAATCATGCGCGAGCCTTCACCCAGGGCATCGCTGAAAGCTTTTGCCGCTGGCGTCACGCCATCGTTGATCACCAGAATCTGCTCTTTCCAGCCCCGAATATCCGCTTCCGAGGCCTGGCCGGCATCGATCCTGCGATGCATCTGCTGCGCGACATCATCAAGTCGGACCAGGTACGAATCGCCAACGGTCCAGAGGTCGATGGCCTTCTCGAGGTAGCTGAAGTGGCGGAAATTGAGGTAGAGCCAGATCAGGCTGGAAACGTCGTCGGGATGATTGCCACCCTTGAGGATCGCCACACGCGCCGCTTCGATCTCCGGCGGTTGTTGATCCAGCGCCACCCGCAGCTCATGACCGCCCTGGGGCACGGCGATGGCGTTCTGGAACTTGCGAAAAACCGACTCATCGCGACTGTCGGCGTAGAGGTTGAGGTAGTAGATGGCGTCTTTCTGGCCCTTGGACCACAGGCTTTCGCCGGCAACATAGCCCCGAACCGCCGACAGCACGTACAGGCTGACACCCCCGAGCAGCGCCTGAAATAACACAACGGCGATGAAAGGCCAGACGATGCCCAACAACCGTGGCGTTCCGAGTGTCCGCGTTTGATTCATGAGGTCCCTTGCATTAGCACTGCTTGATCGTCTTCCGGACGAAATCGCTATCGCTAGACTAGGCGGCGATTCAACTCCCGGCAAGCACCAAGGCATGCCGGGAACGTGCAGCGCAGAGCATCAGCGTTCACACGTCTGGTTTTTTCTGCCGGTAAATACGGATGACCAGGCAGGTCCCCTCACCTTACATTTGCTGCAGATGCCCATACAGCTTGGCGTACAACCCACCATCGGCAATCAGTTGCTGATGGTCGCCATCCTCGGCAATTTGCCCGCCGTCGAACACCAGCACCCGATCCGCCTGTTTCACCGCGGACAAGCGATGGGCAATGATCAGCGTCGTGCGATTGCTCAGGAACCGCGCCAGGGCCTGGTGCAGGTTGTATTCGGTGGCGGCATCCAGCGCGGAGGTGGCTTCGTCGAGGATCACCACCTTGGGCTCGGCCAGCACCATTCGCGCTATCGCCAGGCGTTGACGCTGGCCACCGGACAAACGCACACCGGAGCGGCCGACGACGCTATCCAGGCCATTGGGCAGCGCCAGCACGGTGTGGTGCAGTTGCGCGATTTCCAGCGCCTGCCAGCAGGCTTCATCACTGCGTTCGCGGCCCATGGTCAGGTTGGCGCGGATCGTGTCGTTGAACAGCGCCGGATGCTGCAGGACCACGGCGACGTTTTCCCGCACAGTCTCCAGACCGATCTCCTGCTGGGTCGAGCCGCCGAAGCGGATGGTCCCGGCCAACGGCGTGTAGAGGCCGAGCAGCAGTTGCACCAGGGTGCTCTTGCCGCCGCCGCTGGCGCCGACGATCGCGACCTTTTCCCCGGGGGCGATGGACAGGTTCATCTGGCTCAGGACCAGCTCTTCGCCATAACCGAAACTCAAACCCTGGACCTCGATCCCGACGGTTTCGCGACCCTGGAACGGATCGACGCCGCCCGGGTATTCAGGTTCGTCGGCGCGGGACAGCAGCTCGTTGATGCGTGACAGCGCCCCGCTGGCGGCATAGTAGGCGTATTGCAGGTTCAGCAATTGCTCCACCGGACCGATCATGAACCACAGGTAGCTGAACACTGCGAGCATCTGGCCGATGGACAGGTCGGAGAACAGCACGGTGAGCATGGCGGCGGCACGGAAAATATCGATGCCGAACTGGAACAGCAGGCCGCTGGCACGGTTCGACGCATCGGTCTTCCACTGTGAATTGACCGAGTAATCGCGCACATCCCGGGCACGTTGGCCGAGGCGGCCAAGGAAGAAGCCCTGGCGATTGCCGGCGCGCACTTCCTGGATCGCATCCAGGGTTTCGGTCAACGCCTGGGTGAAGCGCGAGGTGCTGTCATTCTCAAGTTTCTTCAGGTGCTTGACGCGCTTGCCCAACTGCACCGTGGCGTAGATCACCAACGGATTGAACAGCAGGATCAGCAGCGCCAGTTGCCAGTGCATCCACATCAGGATGCCGGCGGTACCGACCAGGGTCAGCATCGCCACGAGGAAACGGCTGAGGGTTTCGCCGACGAATTTGTCCAGGGTGTCGAGGTCGGTGACCAGATGGGTGGTGACCGTGCCGCTGCCCAGGCTTTCATATTCGCCCAGGGAGATGCGCTTGAGCCGCTCGATCAGGCGAATCCGGATACGGTAGACGATGTCCTTGGCCAGTCCGGCGAACAGCTTTGCCTGCACCACGTTGAACAGCAACGCACTGCAACGCAGGGTCAAGGTCACCAACAACATCAGGCCGATGTAACCGGCGGCTTTTTGCCAGGCATCGGGCAAGGCGTGGTTCATGATTTTCAGCGCCGCATCGCCGTGCCCCAGCAACACCTCGTCCACCAACAATGGCAGGAGCAAGGGAATCGGTACGCTGCACAGGGTTGCCAGCACGGCCACGCCGTTGGCGATCCATAGGGACTTCTTGTGATGCAGGGCCAGTCGGCGGATTTCCGCCCAGCTCAGGCGGTCGACACGTTTTGCAGGGGTGACATCATCGGGCAAGTCATGCACAGGCAGCGCGCTCCAGCCAGCGGCCGAGCAGCGGCGACAGCTCGCTCAGAGGCTGATAACCATTGGTCAACAGCGCCAGCTGACCGTTACGTTCGGCCAGCAGGGTTGGGAATCCGGCGATGCCCAGGTCCTGAACCCAGGTGAAATCGGCATTGGTTGCGGTGTGCATATCGGCACGATCGAAGGCTTCGGCGAACTCGATCCGTGGCAGCCCGGCCTCCTCGGCCAGCTCCACCAGCACGCTGGCGCGGGTGACATCACGGCCCTGCGCGTAAAAGGCCTGCTGAATCAGCCCGAGTAATTTCCACGCGCAATCCGGCGCCAGCCCGCGTGCCGTCACCAGCGCCCGGCAGGCGGGTTCGGTGTCATAGACAAAACCGTCAGGCAGCGCGCCTTCCAGCTTGAACGGCTGGCCGGTGGCTTCGGTGACCGCCTGCCAGTGCTCGAGGATGTAGCGTCGGGTGCTCGGCTCCAGCGCGGCGCCGTTACCGGTACGCAAGCCGCCCACAACCAGGTGGACGTCTACGCCCGCGGCTTGCGCCTGCTCGACCAGTGCATTGGCTACCGGGGCAAACCCCCAGCACCAGGAACACATGGGGTCCATCACATAGAGCAGGCGCGCTGACATGGTTCAGGCCTCGGAGGATGCTTGTTTATAGTTGTAGCCGATCGGATGAGGCTGGTTGCGAGCCTTGGCCAATTCGATCTGCTTTTGCCGGTCGATGGCGCTGCGACGGGTCTTTTCACTGAGCTTATCCCAGCAGTGCGGGCAGCTGATGCCGGCCACATAGTGCTCGGACGCACGGTCTTCGACACTGATCGGGGTCCGGCAGGCATGACATTGATCGTAGTCGCCTTCGCTCAGGTCATGGCGTACGGTCACGCGGTTATCGAAGACGAAGCAGTCGCCCTGCCATTTGGTTTCTTCCTGTGGCACCTCTTCGAGGTACTTCAGGATGCCGCCCTTGAGGTGATAAACCTCGCCGTAGCCTTCACTGAGCATGTAGCTCGAAGCCTTTTCGCAGCGAATACCGCCGGTGCAGAACATCGCGACCTTCTTGTGCACGGCCGGGTCGAAGTTGGCTTTGATATAGTCGGGAAATTCGCGAAAACTGGTGGTTTTCGGGTCGATGGCGCCTTCGAAGGTACCGATCGAGACTTCGTAGTCGTTGCGGGTATCGATCAACAGTACTTCCGGGTCGCTGATCAGCGCGTTCCAGTCCTGCGGATCGACGTAGGTGCCGACCTTTTTGTTCGGGTCCACGCCTTCGACGCCGAGGGTGACGATCTCTTTCTTGAGCTTGACCTTGGTGCGGTAGAAGGGCTGATCGTCGCAGTACGACTCTTTGTGGTCGATATCGTCCATGCGCGGATCGTTCTTGAGCCAGGCCATCAGCCCGTCGATGCCTTCGCGGCTGCCCGAAACCGTACCGTTGATGCCTTCTTCAGCGATCAGCAGGGTGCCTTTGATGCCGTTGTCGACCATCGCTTGCAGCAGGGGCTCGCGCAGGTCGATGTAGTTTTCCAGGGTGACGAACTTATACAGTGCCGCCACGACAATCTGTTGTGTCATGGGTATTTCTCCAGGTGGCTACCCTCGTAAGGGGTGAACCGGATGCGAAAAAAAACGCGCCGGGTGAGCGGCGCGTTTTGCATTCTATCAAATATTTGTAGGAGCTGGCTTGCCAGCGAAGGCGTCCTCAAGATCGCCTTCGCTGGCAAGCCGGCTCCTACAGAGGTGAAGGCGTTCTCGAAATTGTCTTCGCCAGCAAGCCGGCTCCTACAGAGGTCAAGGCGTTCTCGAAATTGTCTTCGCTGGCAAGCCAGCTCCTACAGAGGTGAAGGCGGTCTCGAAATTGTCTTCGCCAGCAAGCCGGCTCCTACAGAGGTGAAGGCGTTCTCGAAATTGTCTTCGCCGGCAAGCCGGCTCCTACAGTGGGTGGCGTCAGTGTTTGCTGCCGCCGGCACAGGTCGGCGAGGCCGGAGCCGCGTCGATCTGCGCCCATTCCTCTGGCGTGTAGGTATGCAGCGCCAACGCATGGAACTCGCCCATCAACTCGCCCAGCGTGCCGTAGACCTTCTGGTGGCGCCTGACCCGGCTCAGGCCTTCAAACTGCGCACTGACGATCACCGCCTTGTAGTGGGTCTGTAACCCGCGACTGTGCATGTGGCTCTCGTCCAGCACTTGCAGGTGCTCGGGCGCGAGCAGGCCCAGCGTCGATTCGATGCGTTGTTGCATGGTCATGCCGAACTCCGCTTAAGGCTTCTTCTTGGCTGCCGCCGCGGCGCCTTTCGGATCCAGTTCGGCGGTCATGTCAGCCAGCAATTTGTTGACCACAGGCACCGCGCTTTCCAGCTTGGCTTGGGTCATCTGGGCCGATTGCTGGGTCAGTTGCGGCATTTTTTCCAGGACTTTCTTGCCCAGTGGCGACTGGTAGAAGGCAACCAGGTCCTTGAGCTCGGATTCGCTGAAGTTGCTGGTGTAGAGCTTGACCATGTCCGGTTTCAGCTTGTTCCAGCCAATGGCTTGGTCCAGAGCGGCATTGGCCTTGGCCTGGTAGGTTTCCAGCACGGCTTTTTTCGACTCAGGGGCTTTGGTCTGCTGAAAACGCTGGGCAAACATCTGCTGTACTTGCATGTACACCGGAGTGCCGAGTTTGTCAGCGTGCGCCATGGTCAGAAAAGCCTCGGCACTGGCGTTGTGGCTGGCGGTATCAGCGAGAACCTGGCCGCTGGCGCAAACCAGTGCAACCGCGGTACAGATGGCACGGAGACGAGTCATCGAGTTTCCTTTTCTAGCAGGCGAGGTAAAACCCCAAGGGGCTCCATTCTGCGCCTAAAAAAGTGTGTCACTCAACCCCAAGCCTTGTCGGGCCTTATTTAGAGGGCTTCAATGGCTGAATCGAGACTGATGGAACCACGGCCGTCGAGCACGGCCTAAACTGCGCAATCGGACCTACAGGAGTGTGCAAGATGAGCCGTATCGAAACCGACAGCCTCGGCCAGGTTGAAGTCCCGGATGAAGCCTATTGGGGCGCTCAGACGCAACGCTCGCTGATCAACTTCGCCATCGGCGAAGAACGCATGCCCCTGGCGGTGGTGCATGCCCTGGCGCTGATCAAGAAAGCGGCGGCGCGGGTCAACGACCGCAACGGCGACGTGCCTGCCGACATCGCCCGGCTGATCGAACAGGCGGCCGACGAAGTGCTCGACGGTGAACACGACGACCAGTTCCCCCTGGTGGTCTGGCAAACCGGCAGCGGCACCCAAAGCAACATGAACGTCAATGAAGTGATCGCCGGCCGCGCCAACGAACTCGCCGGTAATCCGCGGGGCGGCAAATCCCCGGTGCACCCCAACGATCACGTCAACCGCTCCCAGAGTTCCAACGACTGCTTCCCCACGGCCATGCACATCGCCGCGGCCCAGGCCGTGCAGCAGCATTTGCTGCCGGCGATCAGCGAACTGTCCGGCGGTCTGGCCGAGCTGTCCGCGCGCCACATGAAACTGGTCAAGACCGGGCGTACCCACATGATGGACGCCACGCCTATCAGCTTCGGTCAGGAAGTCTCGGCCTTTATCGCCCAACTCGATTACGCCGAACGGGCGATCCGCAGCGCGTTGCCGGCGGTCTGTGAACTGGCCCAGGGTGGTACGGCGGTCGGCACCGGGCTGAACTCGCCCCACGGATTCGGTGAGGCCATTGCGGCCGAGTTGGCCGCCCTGTCCGGCCTGCCATTCGTCACCGCGCATAACAAATTTGCCGCTCTGGCGGGGCATGAACCGCTGACCACGCTGTCGGGTGCGCTGAAAACCCTCGCCGTGACGCTGATGAAAATCGCCAACGACCTGCGTCTGCTGGGCTCAGGGCCGCGGGCCGGTTTTGCCGAAGTCCGCTTGCCGGCCAATGAGCCCGGCAGTTCGATCATGCCGGGCAAGGTCAATCCGACCCAGTGCGAGGCGCTCTCGATGCTGGCCTGCCAGGTAATGGGCAACGATGTCACCATCGGTTTTGCCGCCAGTCAGGGCCACCTGCAACTGAACGTGTTCAAACCGGTGATCATCCAAAATCTGCTGCAATCGATTCGATTGCTCGGTGATGGCTGCAGCAACTTCCAGCAGCACTGCATCGCCGGCCTGGAACCGGATGCGCAGAAAATGGCGGAACACCTGGAGCGCGGCCTGATGCTGGTGACCGCGTTGAACCCGCACATCGGGTATGACAAATCAGCGGAAATTGCCAAGAAGGCCTACAGCGAGGGGCTGACCCTGCGGGAGGCGGCGTTGCAGTTGGGGTATCTGACCGATGAAGAGTTCGATGCCTGGGTGAGGCCGGAGAATATGCTGGAGGCTGGGGCCAAGGGCTGAGGGCTAAGATCTTTAGCGCCTGTCATGCCGCCATCGCTGGCAAGCCAGCTCCCACAGGTTTTTGCATCGTTCACAAAGTTAATGAACGACTCAGAACCTGTGGGAGCGTGGCTTGCCCGCGATGAACGATAACGCGATCTAACTGGCCGCCATCCTTACTTTGCGCGCCTTCAACCCGGCAATCAGAGAAGGCCCCAACGCCACCAGCGCCGACCCCAGCACCACCAGCACCGCCCCGCCATACCCCAGGCCATTGATCGCCTCGGCATGCACAAAGTCCGGCCACAACCACGCTGCCATGGCCACGGCGACAAAGGTCACCAGCGGCGTGATCGCGAGGGTCGCACTGACCCGGGACGCTTCCCAGTGGGCCAGGGCTTCGGCAAATGCGCCATAGGCGATCAGGGTATTCAGGCAGCACGCCAGCAGCAGCCAGCCTTGCAGCGGGCTCAGTTGCAACGCTTCGAGCGGATGCACCCAAGGCGTAAGCAGCAACGCGCAGAACAGGTAGATCACCATCATCACCTGCAACGAGTTCCACACCGTCAGCAACTGCTTCTGCCCCAAGGCATAAAAAGTCCAGACCGTGGAAGCCAGCAGCACCAGCAGCACCCCGGCGGTGTAATCGGTCAGAGAGGTGAGCAATTCACTCAGGCGCTGATTGAAAAACAGCGCGAAACCCACCAGCAGTACCAGCAAGCCGATGCCCTGCCCCAGGCTGAAGCGCTCCTTGAAGACAAATACACTGGCGATCAGCAGCATGATCGGCCCCATCTGCACCACCAGTTGTGCGGTGCCGGGGCTGAGCAGGTTCAGGCCCATCAGGTACAGCACGTAGTTACCGACCAGTCCCAGTACCGCCATCAGCACCAGCCAGCCACCGCGGGGGCCAAGCACTTTGCGGCTGGGCAAGCGTCGCGTCGCCGCCAGGTAAATGAACAGGCAGCCACCGGACACCATCAGGCGAAACCAGGTCACCGTGAACGGGTCCATCACCAGCAGCACCTGCTTGAGCTTGATCGGCAGGATTCCCCACAACAGCGCGGTCAACAAGGCCAGCAACAGGCCGTAAACCCAGCGACCGGATGAAATGTGCATGTGGACCCCAAGAGCCAGGTAACAGGAAGTCACATTCTAGGGGTTGGAGCGATGGGGACACAGAGACAGTTGGGCGCTAGCCGCGATTGAAACTGTGCGGGTCGCAATCTGAAAGACCGTGGCGCCTGCAATCGCGGGCAAGCCCGCTCCCACAGGTTCTGTGCCGTTCACGACTTAGGTGAACGACACAAACCCCTGTAGGAGCGAGCCTGCTCGCGATGGCTATCTAACTGACAACGATTAATTCCGAGGCTTAACGCACCGCCTCAAACAACCCCGTCGCCCCCATCCCGCCACCCACACACATGGTGACGATGCCGTAACGCAGATTGCGCCGCTGCAGCTCACGCACCAGGTGCCCGACCTGACGCGAGCCGGTCATGCCAAATGGGTGGCCGATGGAAATCGAGCCGCCGTTGACGTTGTACTTTGCGTTATCGATTTCCAGGCGATTGCGGCTGTACAGGCACTGCGAAGCGAAGGCTTCGTTGAGTTCCCACAGATCGATGTCGGCCACCTGCAAGCCCTTGGCCTTGAGCAGTTTTGGCACCGAGAACACCGGGCCGATGCCCATTTCGTCCGGTTCGCAACCGGCGACGGTAAAACCACGGAAAAACGCTTTCGGCTTGAGCCCCAGCTCCAGGGCTTTTTCCAGGCTCATCACCAGGGTCATCGACGCGCCGTCCGACAGTTGCGAAGAGTTGCCGGCGGTCACCGAACCGTCTTCGGCGAACACCGGTTTCAACCCGGCCAGACTCTCCAGGGTCGTGTCAGGACGGTTGCAATCATCGCGATCGACCACACCGTCGAGGATCTGCACCTGGCCGGTGGCCTTGTCTTCAACGCGGTACTTCACGGCCATCGGCGCGATTTCGTCGTCGAACAACCCGGCGGCCTGAGCCTGGGCGGTGCGCTGCTGACTTTGCAGGGCGTACAGGTCCTGCTCTTGGCGGCTGACGTTGTAGCGCCGGGCGACGATTTCCGCGGTCTGGCCCATCGGGAAGTAGATGCCCGGCACCTGCTCCTTGAGCAGCGGGTTGATCAGGTTGTCGGTGTTGACGCTTTTCATGGTCAGGCTGATGGACTCGACGCCACCGGCGACGATGATGTCGCTGCACCCCGAGGCGATCTGGTTGGCAGCAATGGCGATCGCCTGCAAGCCCGACGAGCAGAAGCGGTTGAGGGTCATGCCGGCCGTGCCGATGCCCAGACGCGAGAGCACCGCGACGTTGCGGCCGATATTGTAGCCCTGGGCGCCTTCGTTGGAGCCGGCGCCGACGATGCAGTCCTCGACAGTGGCCGGGTCGATGCCGCTGCGCGCGAGCAAGGCGTCGACACAATGGGCCGCCATGTCGTCCGGACGGGTCAAGTTGAATTTGCCGCGGAACGATTTGGCCAGGCCTGTCCGCACACTGTCGACGATCACCACTTCACGCATGGCATACCTCATTGTTGTTATCGGTTGAAAGTAGACCGAGCATAAGTCCAGCCCTTCACCGACCGCGACAATCATTCACCCCGCGTATGCGCAACCATCGCCTCACTTGCGATGCTTGTCGGACTTTTCGAACGCCTCTTCCAGTGCCTGGTTGATGGTGCGCAGGACTTTGACCCGGGCCCAGCGCTTGTCATTGGCTTCAACCAGGGTCCAGGGCGAGATTTCGGTGCTGGTACGATCGACCATGTCGCCGACCGCAGCACGGTACTCATCCCATTTTTCGCGATTGCGCCAGTCGTCTTCGGTGATCTTGAAGCGTTTGAAGGGGATCTCTTCGCGCTCCTGGAAGCGTTCCAGTTGCGTCTGCTTGTCGATGGCCAGCCAGAACTTGACGACGATCACCCCGGCCTCGACCAGTTGCTCCTCGAAGTCGTTGATTTCGCTGTAGGCGCGCAACCAGTCCGCCGGGCTGCAAAATCCCTCGACCCGCTCCACCAGCACCCGGCCATACCAGGAGCGGTCGAACACGGTGAACTTGCCCTTGGGCGGAATGTGCCGCCAAAAGCGCCAGAGGTACGGTTGCGCGCGTTCCTCTTCGGTGGGCGCGGCAATCGGCACGATGCTGTACTGACGCGGGTCCAGCGCGGCCGCCACCCGGCGAATCGCCCCACCCTTGCCCGCCGCGTCGTTGCCCTCGAACACCGCCATCAGCGCATGACGACGCATGCGCTTGTCACGCATCAGCCCGGAAAACCGTGCCTGCTCGGTGATCAGTTGCTCTTCGTAATCGTCCTTGTCCAGACGCTGGGTCAGGTCCAGGCTGTCGAGCAGGTTCACCAGATCGACACTGGGGAATACCGGGGCGGCGCTGACTTTTTCCGGGTGCACCTTGGCTCGCTGCAATGCTTGATGCAAACCTTCGAGGAGAATCTTGCCCACCGCCAGGCTGCGATAGTGCGCATCCATGCCGGCGATAACATGCCACGGCGCATAGTCACGACTGGTGCGGCGCAGTACCCGTTCGCCGAATTTCACGAAACGGTCGTAGGTTTCTGACTGCTGCCAGTCCAGCGGGCTGATGCGCCAGCTGTGCAGCGGGTCGTCGGCGAGGGCCTTGAGGCGCGCCTTCATTTGCTTCTTGGAGAGGTGAAACCAGAATTTGAAGATCAGCGCGCCTTCGTCGCAGAGCATTTTCTCCAGGCGTTCGGCGGCATTGATGGCCTGGTCCAGGCGCGGGTCCTTGAACACGCGGTGCACGCGGGCCTGAAGCATCTGGCTGTACCAGTTGCCGAAGAAAATCCCCATGCGCCCCTTTGCCGGCAGCATCCGCCAGTAGCGCCAGGCCGCTGGCCGCGCCAGTTCTTCGTCGGTCTGCTGATCGAAGGTGCGCACCTCGATCAGGCGTGGGTCCATCCACTCGTTGAGCAACTTGATCGTCTCACCCTTGCCGGCGCCTTCGATGCCATTGATCAAAATGATCACCGGAAACCGACGCTGCTGCTGCAGTTCGAACTGTGCTTCGAGCAGCGCTTCACGCAGGGCAGGCACCTCAGCGTCGTAGGTATCCTTGTCGATGGTGTGATCGATTTCAGCTGATTCAAACATGGGTGGCTCCCTTCCGGATCTGAGCAAGACTAGCGGAGATAGAGTCGATTTGAAGCAAAAAGGTCAAAAGATCGCCCCTGTAGGAGCTGCCGCAGGCTGCGATCTTTAGATCTGCGATCAGCTAGAATGGCCGCCTTGCCGTCACCGAGCCTGCCATGAAACCAGTAATGCCCCACGCCCAGCTCGACTGGGACGACCAAGGTCGCCCCTACTCGCGAGTGTTCGACGATGTGTATTTCTCCGACAAGTCGGGGCTGGACGAAACACGCTACGTGTTCATCGAACAGAATCGCCTGGCAGAACGCTTTGCCGCCTTGGCGCCGGGCGAGCGCCTGGTCATCGGCGAGACCGGCTTCGGCACCGGCCTGAATTTTCTCTGCGCCTGGCAGGTGTTCGAGCAACACGCGGCGCCCGGCGCGCGCCTGCATTTTGTCAGCGTCGAGAAATACCCGCTGAGCCATGCCGACCTGCAACGGGCGCTGGCGCTGTGGCCGGAACTCAAGGCGTTTGCCGAGCCCTTGCTGGCGCAGTATGTGGCGATTCACCAGGGCTTCCAGCGCCTGACGTTGGCCAATGGCCGCGTGACCCTGACCCTGCTGATCGGCGATGCGCTGGAGCAATTGCCACAACTGGACGCACGGATCGACGCCTGGTTTCTCGACGGTTTCGCCCCGGCGAAAAACCCGGATATGTGGACCGCCGAACTGTTTGCCGAACTGGCGCGCCTGGCCTCGCCGGGTTCGACCATCAGCACCTTTACCAGCACCGGCTGGGTGCGTCGTTTGCTCAACGCGGCCGGCTTCAAAATGAAACGCACGCCGGGTATCGGCCATAAATGGGAAATCCTGCGCGGCGAGTACCTGGGTTGGCCGCAGGAAGTGGCTGCGCCCGCAGCGGACAAACCCTGGTTCGCCCGGCCAGCCCCCGTGACGGGCGAACGCCGTGCCCTGGTGATCGGCGCAGGCCTGGCCGGTTGCGCCAGCGCCGCCAGCCTTGCAGCGCGAGGCTGGCAGGTGAGCCTGCTGGAGCGTCACGATGCCCTGGCGCGCGAAGCCTCGGGCAATCCGCAGGGGGTGCTGTACCTCAAGCTGTCCGCCCATGGCACCGCCCTGTCGCAATTGATCGTCAGCGGTTTCGGCTACACCCGTCGCTTGCTGGAGTCTTTGCAACGCGGGGTCGACTGGGATGCCTGCGGCGTCCTGCAATTGGCTTTCAATGCCAAGGAAGGCGAGCGCCAGGCGCAACTGGCAGCGGCCTTTCCCGAGGACCTGCTGCAGACCCTCGATCAGGCACAGGCGCAGATCCGCGCGGGCATCGCTTTGCAATCGGGCGGCCTGTTCTATCCCGAAGGTGGCTGGGTGCATCCGCCTGCCCTGTGCCAGTGGCAAGCCGGCGCCCCGAACATCCAGGTGCTGACCCACCACAACGTCCTCGATCTGCGCCATGTTCAGGGACAATGGCAAGCCTGGGCAGGCGACACGCTGCTGGCCGAAGCGCCGGTGGTGGTGCTGGCCGGTGCTGCCGAGATCAGGCAGTTTGCGCAAAGCAGCGAGCTACCACTCAAGCGCATTCGCGGGCAGATCACCCGGCTGCCCCAGACACCTGACAGCCAGTGTTTGAGCACGGTCGTTTGTGCCGAAGGTTATGTGGCACCGGCGCGCCTGGGTGAACACACCCTGGGGGCCAGCTTTGACTTCAACAACGACGACCTCACGCCCACGGCCGTCGAACACGCCGGCAACCTGGCAATGCTCGAGGAAATCTCCCCTGACCTGGTCCTGCGCCTCGGTGCCGAATCGCTGCAACCCGAAGCACTCGAAGGCCGTGCCGCGTTTCGCTGCACCAGCCCGGATTACCTGCCAATTGTCGGTCCCCTGGCCGACAGCGCGGCTTTTGCCGAGGCTTACAAGGCCCTGAGCAAAGATGCCCGGCAAACCCCGGACATCCCATGCCCGTGGCTGCCAGGCCTGTACATCAACAGCGGTCATGGCTCGCGGGGACTGATCACTGCGCCGCTGTCAGGGGAACTGCTCGCCGCCTGGCTCGATGACGAACCGCTGCCACTGCCAAAGGCTGTGGCCGAGGCCTGTCATCCGAACCGTTTCGCCTTGCGCCGGCTGATTCGCGGCAAGGGCTGAACGACTCAATCCAGGGCGTAGCAGGTGGCCAGTTCTTCGGCCTTGAGGGCGTCCTGGGTCAAACGCTCCAGCAGTCGGGTTTCAGACTGCTGCATCTCGGCCATGATGCCGTCGACCTGCGCACGATACTTCGTGCCCAGCGTGGCTTCATTCTCGAAGGCCGTCTGCATGCGCGCATGAAAGGGGGCGGCGGCGGCATCGAATTGCTTGCCCTGATGTTCGCGCAGAAAATCGACCCAGAAGGTGCGCCCGTTCAGGTACTTCAGCAGCTCGGAGGAAAGCTCCGCGGCCACGACCCGGCTATTCGCCGTCTCGAGCCTGGCCGAAGTCACACCGCCCAGGTCTTCGTACTTCATATGCTTGGGTTGCCCGATAAGATCCAGTCGTTCGGCCAAGCCGATGCGATAGGCCAACTCCACTTCCACCGGATCGAGCTTGGGATCTGCCACGGCGTCCTCCCGGGCAACTTTGCCCAGGTAATCCTGGCGAAACAGGCGTCTGCCCAACTGCAACAGCCGAGCGGCGCGGTCATGGGCATTGGCCGATTGCCGAACCTGCTTGTCAATGGCGACCGCCACCTCCAGATTGCTGAAAATCATCGCTGCCGAGTCGGTGCAATTGGCTCGCACTGCCATCGACAATAGTTGATCGCGTAACGCCGAGTCGGACTCGGCTGCCTGGATCACGTTCCAGACCCGCTGGGTCATGTCTTCGCGAACATAATGGTTGTCCGCCGTACTGCCCACTTCCGCCAGCAAACGAAAGAAGCCATCGGCAGCCGGCTCGTTCTTCAGCGCCAGCCATGTTCGGTTGCTCGCGGCAAAATGCTCTTCAACCCGCTTTGGCATCCACAGCTCCCGAGCCAATTGCTCATTAATCACGGTCGTGTCGTTCTCGAGAAATCCCATGCCCTGCCCCGTCGTGTCCCGATAGGTTTTCAGCTTCGCTAGACAGGTCTCCGACAAAGGGTTATGCCGCAGGTTGATGACCTGGGCGAAGCGCTGCGGTACCTCGAACAGCCAGTCAGGCAACACCTTGAACTCGTTGCTGCGCAGGTCCACCAAATCAAGATAAGGCAACCGGTTCAGTCCCACGGGCAGTTCGGTCGCATGGGTATTGTCGAGAAACAAGGCACGCAGATTGAACATTTTGCTCACATCCGGCGTAGCGCCCAGTCGATTGCCACTCAGGCCCAGTGTTCGCAGTTTGCGCATATCAGCCAGCTTGCGCAGGGTGTGTTCGGTCAGCTGCAGCTGATTGTCGTTGAGGCTCAGGTGCTGAAGGTCGGGCATGTGCGACAGCACTTCCGGCAATCGCGTGAGCTTGTTGCCATCCAGTTCCAGTCGGGTCAGGCCTTTGAACGGCTTGAGGAAGTACGCCAGTTCGTCCCCGGCTTCCATGTGCTTGATCGAAAGGCTGCGCACGTGGGCGACGTCCTGTTCGGTCAGCGTCGGCAGTGGCCCCACCGGGTTGCGTTCCAGCTTGAGCACTGTGAGCGGCTGGTTCTGCGGCCAACGCGGCGGGGTAACCCGGCGCCAGCAATTCTCGATGGCATTGGCCACCACGCGACGACTGACCCGGACATCGTTGAGTTGTCCCGGCACCTTGGCCATCTGCACCTCGTCCTCGCGCCAGGTATTCAATACCTTGAGAAACGTTTGCAGCTGTTCGCCCAATTCTTTAAGTCGATTCGCCCTTGCCAGTTGGCTGGTGCCCGCCTGATCGAGAAAGTCCGAGGCCAGCGCATCGGTGAAAGTCGGAAACAGTTTTTTGACTTTGCGCAGCATGCCCTTGGCGTAGGCACTCGCGCCCGGTGGATCAGCCTGGACACACGCGGCCAGGTGCTTTGCGACTTCCGTGCGATCGTTGCGCAACAACCGCCCGGTGCGTGCCGGGTCGCGCGAGGCTACCCCGAGCAATTTCGAACGCAGACTGTCGATGCCATTCAACCCCAGCGCGGTACGTTGCTCTTGCGGCAATGCATGATAGATCGAGTCGACAAGCTGCTGGTCTACGTGGCGGGTGATCTGCGTGCCGTTACGCTCGGTGAACTGATAACCCCCGGACGTCTTGACGATCACTGCGCTCAGCGCTGCGTCTTGTTCGCCCACGCTGTCGAGCAAGGTCCCCGCCTGCGAGCCGTCACGTACTTCCAGGCGAAAAGCGTTATCCCAGCCGGGCAAACGATCCATCCACCGCAGCGCCAGATCATGAGTATTGGCATTCGCCAGCCGCGGCAGATGCAACCCCGTGAGTGCCCGGTCTTGCCTGATGGCTGACTGCGCTTCGCGGGCCTGCTGGACCAGGTCCAGGCCGATCTTGCCATCTTTGAGGAAACGGCGATCCCTGCCCGAGGCGTTATCCAGCAACGCCTGACCCACTCGGACCGGAAGGTCGGGAAACTGTTCGCGCAGCTTCAACACATCGCCAGTGGTCGGGCCGTCATATTTCTCATAAAGCCAGTCAAGCAGCGGCCGAGGATTTTTCTTGAGTTCTTTCGCGATGGTCGTTGCCAGAGACAACGACTTCGATCCAGTGGCACCCATGCCGATCAGCGTGTCGACCTCAGAGGCGTAAAGTCCCTTGACGACGGTATCGAGCAACTCACCGTCAGCCAGTTGCTCCTGCGAGACAAGCACACTGTAGGTGTCGTCATCCGTTGGTGCCGACTCCGGGTGACGGGAAACCACCGCGTCGTGCTCATCACGCACCTCGATATAACGCTTCTCGGGCCAACCGGGCAGCCTTGGCAAAATGTGCAGCTGCTCTTGCACATAGTCGGTGTTCGCCGTTTCGCCCCGCTCCATGGTGGCGATCAGGCCGCTGACTTTATGCGCTTGCCTGAAACGCTCGGCGCAATCGTTGAGCCGCTGCGGCCGCTCGATTCCGGTTTCATGCCATAGATGTGAGCGCCCGGGAGACACTTGCGTGATATCGGCAAGCGCCGCCCAATCGCTCTCCACCTCAGTCAATTGAGGATCGGTACGTTTCAGGGCATAGCGGCCATCAGGCCATTCGTGGGCATGCTCATAGACATGTCGCCAGCCGCCCCGGGCGTTGCGCTCGATCGCCGGGCGGAACGTCTCCGCGCGCAAGGGGTGATTGATTTTCCAGGGTTGCCCTGCGGCCGTGCGGGACACCTCATAACGTGCGCCGTCCATCGCGATCGATTGGCTACCGTCCTGGTGGTAGATCCCTTCTGCATCGGGTTGCAACTCGGCAGCCAGCGGCAGGACCTGGCGATAAGGGGCGAGATCGGACTTCCAGAGCCTTGGCTTGCCGTCGGTACGGGTCACCGCCTCGAAGCCATCGAAAAACGCCGCCTGCGTCTGTTTGCCTTTGCTGACGGCAGCTGCAACAACCTTGCCCCCTGCCGCAAACGCAGCCAGCTGCGCGACACTTTCGACAACGTTTAGCAGATGGGACAGCGCAGCGTTACGCTCACCGTGGTTCCAGGCTTCCACGCCTTCATACACATCGCTGACAATGTCGACGACCGCAGCGGTCAACATCAACTGACCGACAACGGGCACGAAAAATGAGGCCACGTTGAGCAATACCGACCCCGCATTAATGAGCGCCTGGAGGTTTTTTCCCCGTTGTTGCTCGTCGACGTCGGCGGTCGGGACAGCAAGGATTCGCGCATTCTTTTGAGTCGTGCTGACAAAAGCACTGAAGCAAAAATCGCCGAGACAGGTATCGGCCGGCATGCCGGCGAGTGTGCCCAAGACATGGTCCGTATCGAACTGACTGAAGAAGTCAGTCTTGTCGTGACCGTGCAGGTATTGCTCGGTGAATGTCTGCCGGTAGCTTTTGCTTTGCAGGTGCAGCGTCAGGTAGTCCTTGAACTCATTGAGCGAGGCGTATTCGTACAGCGGCCGCCGGGGCTCGTTGGGCATGTAGACCAGGCACCTGGCCGAAGGCGCGGTATCGATGGAGTCTTTGCTGAACACCAGTACCCCGCAGATGCAGGCATCATGGATTTCCAGGCCTTGCCAGATCACCGGTCCGCCATCGAACACGGCGCTGCGGGTTTGTTCAGCCGGGACATCCTGCTTGATGACACTCAACAACATCGTATAGGCGGCCTGGCTGATGTCTTTCTTCAACACGGCCATGTGCGCGGCGATTTCCATATCCAGTAGCTTCAGCTGCCGGATATCAGCAGCCGTGGCGCGAGCCTCCACAGGCAGGTTGCCCACGGGCTTGGGCGGCAGCGCCAATACTTCGCCAATGTGCTTCTGATAGCGGGCGCCGAGGTCGAGCTCGCGGCAGAGCGCGGCGAAATTCACCGGGGTTCGTACATCACCCGATTGGGCCTTGCCGTTGATTTTTACAAATGAGCCATCGGGTAAACCATTGGCAACGGCTTCCCCGGCCGTGAAGTTTTCCATGGCTGCATGCAGCAAACTGCGCGATGAAGTCGTCGTCTTTACCAGAGTGCCGAGGGCGGTCAGCCCGGAGGCGACAACCACGGTTTTGTTGATCTCCAGCGTGTCGCGTTCGACATCGACCTCCTCCTTCCACTTTTGCGCGAGCCGTCGCGTCAACTCCTCCCTGCAGAACGTATCCATGGGTTTGAGCGTGCCCAGCACCTCAGTAGCCCTGGCGTATGAAAGATGACGTTGGGTGAATGCTGTATCGAGCGCTTGCACCCTGTTCAAGTCGGCCCCGACAAGCCATGCAGGAATGGTTTTGTGCAGCACGTTGGCCTTGTCCAGATCACCCGCGTGGTCCAGATAGACCTCCAGATAATGCTCGGTGGTCAATGTCACGGGGGAAGGTGTCGTCTTAGGCGGTAGCATGAGCAATGTCCTTATTGCGTTCAGAGGCCCACAGGCTACGGTCTGTACCCGGTAAATAAAAATTCGAAAACAGGGTCCGATCCGCGCACTTCCCAGCAAAAATCCCCATGCATCCCAGCAATATGTACCCCACCTTCGACATCCGCCTGTGTCATGCCACCATTCGTCTGTGACCTGCGCTTATAACCGATCGATATAAAACTCCAGTGAATCAGCCGGGTCAGTTTCTGAGTACCCGCCGTTTTTGGCGCGTATCGATTGACTCTCCCCAACGGAAAAACCGGTAAGGAATTTATGTGCGGATTAGCTGGCGAGTTACGTTTTGATCAACAACCTGCCGACCTCGCGGCGGTTGAACGAATCACCCATCACCTGGCCCCTCGCGGCCCCGACGCCTGGGGCTTTCACAGCCAAGGGCCAGTTGCCTTGGGCCATCGGCGCCTGAAAATCATGGACCTGTCCGATGGCTCGGCGCAGCCGATGATCGACAATCAGTTGGGCTTATCCCTGGCCTTCAACGGTGCGATCTACAACTTTCCGGAGTTGCGTGCCGAGCTGGAAGCGCTGGGTTATGCCTTCTACTCAGGCGGCGACACCGAAGTGCTGCTCAAGGGCTTTCATGCCTGGGGCGAAGCCTTGCTGCCCAAACTCAACGGCATGTTTGCCTTCGCCATTTGGGAGCGCGATGCCCAACGCCTGTTCATCGCCCGCGACCGTCTCGGCGTGAAACCCTTGTACCTGTCGCGCACCGGCCAGCGCTTGCGCTTTGCCTCGGCCCTGCCGGCGCTGCTCAAGGGCGGCGACATCAACCCGATCCTCGATCCTGTCGCACTCAATCACTACCTCAACTTCCACGCGGTAGTTCCGGCCCCACGCACCCTGCTTGCCGGTATCGAAAAACTGCCGCCCGCCACCTGGATGCGCATCGACGCCGACGGTACGACGACGCAAAAAACCTGGTGGACCCTGCCCTACGGCCCGAATGCCGACGAGCTCAACCTGAGCCTCGAAGACTGGCGCGATCGCGTACTCGACAGCACCCGCGAAGCCGTGGCAATTCGCCAACGGGCGGCGGTCGATGTCGGTGTGTTGCTTTCGGGCGGCGTTGATTCCAGTCTGCTGGTGGGTCTGTTGCGTGAGGTTGGCGTGGACAATCTGTCGACCTTTTCCATCGGCTTCCAGGACGCCGGCGGCGAGCGCGGTGACGAGTTCCAGTATTCGGACCTGATCGCCAGGCACTACGGCACGCAGCATCACCAGTTGCGCATCGACGAGAAAGAAATCATCGAGCAGTTGCCAGCGGCGTTCCGCGCCATGAGCGAACCCATGGTCAGCCATGACTGCATCGCGTTCTACCTGCTGTCACGGGAAGTGGCCAAGCACTGCAAGGTGGTGCAGAGCGGCCAGGGCGCCGATGAACTGTTCGCCGGCTACCACTGGTACCCACAAGTGGACGGCGCCAGTGATCCCTTTGCTGCCTATCGCGAAGCGTTTTTCGACCGCAGCTACGACGACTACGCCGCCACCGTGCAGCCGAAATGGCTGACGGCCAATGACGCCGCTGGCGACTTTGTGAAGGAACATTTCGCACAGCCAGGTGCCGACGCAGCGGTGGACAAGACACTGCGCCTGGACAGCACGGTGATGCTGGTGGACGACCCGGTCAAGCGCGTCGACAACATGACCATGGCCTGGGGCCTGGAAGCGCGCACGCCGTTTCTCGATTACCGGCTGGTGGAGTTGTCCGCGCGGATCCCGGGCAAATTCAAGCTGCCTGACGGCGGCAAGCAGGTGCTCAAAGAAGCCGCTCGCCTGGTGATTCCGAGTGAAGTGATCGACCGTAAAAAAGGTTACTTCCCGGTACCGGGCCTCAAGCATTTGCAGGGCGATACCCTGAATTGGGTGCGCGACCTGCTGCTCGATCCGAGCCAGGATCGTGGCCTGTTCAACCCGGCCATGCTCGACCGCCTGCTGACCGATCCCCAGGGTCAATTGACGCCCTTGCGCGGCTCGAAGCTGTGGCAACTGGCGGCACTCAACCTGTGGCTCAGTGAACAAGGAATCTGATTGATGAAACCTCATGCCACGGCGATCAACCAGCGCCTGTTACGCGGCCAGCCACCCTCCTACGAACGCCTGCGCGCACGCCTGGCCGAAGACGGCGGTGAGCTCGACGAAACCCCCGTCGCCGTTCATTGCGGATGGGGCCGGCTACTGATCGGCCATACGTTTGCCGAGGCCAGCAGTCTCGCCCGGGAGTTGCTCAACGAGCAGCCGGGAGAGCGCGACATCGCCCTGTATGTCGCCGCGCCCCAGCAGGTGCTGGGACTTGAGCCGGCGCAACTGTTCCTCGACCCCTCCGACACCCTGCGCCTTTGGTTCAGCGATTACCGCCAGGCCACCCGGGTGTTTCGCGGGTTCCGCATTCGTCGTGCGCAAAGCGACAGCGACTGGCAGGCAATCAATCAGCTGTATCAGGCGCGCGGCATGTTGCCGATCGATGCCACCCGGCTCACCCCGCGACATCTGGGCGGTCCGGTGTACTGGCTGGCCGAAGACGAGGACAGCGGCGCGGTGATCGGCAGCGTTATGGGCCTTGATCATCAAAAGGCCTTCAACGACCCGGAACACGGCAGCAGCCTGTGGTGCCTGGCAGTCGACCCGCAATGTGCCCGTCCGGGGGTCGGCGAAGTGCTGGTGCGGCATCTGGTCGAGCACTTCATGAGTCGGGGCCTGGCCTACCTCGACCTGTCGGTGCTACACGACAACCGCCAGGCGAAAAGCCTTTACGCCAAGCTCGGTTTTCGCAACCTGTCGACCTTCGCCATCAAGCGCAAGAACGGCATCAATCAACCGCTGTTTCTCGGCCCCGGGCCTGAAGCCGGGTTCAACCCTTACGCGCGGATCATCGTCGAAGAAGCCCACCGGCGCGGCATCGATGTCCAGGTCGACGACGCCGATGCCGGCCTGTTCACCTTAAGTCATGGCGGGCGCCGGGTGCGCTGCCGTGAATCCCTCAGCGACCTGACCAGTGCCATCAGCATGAGCCTGTGCCAGGACAAAAGCCTGACCCATAAGGTTCTGAAAGGCGCGGGCCTGAACCTGCCGAGCCAACAGCTGGCGGGGAATGCCGACGACAACCTGGCATTCCTTGACGAACATCAGCGCGTGGTGGTCAAGCCCCTCGATGGTGAACAGGGCCAAGGCGTGGCGGTGGATCTGCGCACGATCGAAGAAGTCCAGCAGGCCATCGATGCGGCGCGCCAGTTTGACAGTCGCGTGCTGCTGGAAAGCTTCCATGAAGGTCTCGACCTGCGAATTCTGGTGATCGGTTTTGAAGTGGTCGCGGCAGCGATTCGCCGCCCCGCCGAGGTGATCGGGGATGGCCAGCATTCCATCGGTGCACTGATCGAAGCCCAGAGTCGACGGCGGCAGGCCGCCACCGACGGCGAAAGCAAAATCCCCCTCGATAATGAAACCCAGCGCACCTTGCATGACGCCGGTTACGACTACAGCAGCATCCTGCCGGCCGGCGAGCACCTGTTCGTGCGGCGTACGGCGAATCTGCATACCGGCGGGGTACTCGAGGATGTGACAGCGATCTTGCATCCGACCCTGGCGGACGCCGCAGTGCGGGCCGCACGGGCCCTGGATATTCCCGTGGTGGGTCTTGATCTGCTGGTGCCGGCGGCGGATCAGCCGGAGTACGTGTTTATCGAAGCCAATGAGCGCGCGGGACTCGCCAACCATGAACCGCAGCCGACCGCGGAGCGGTTTGTGGATTTGTTGTTTCCCCATAGTCAGCCGGCGGTCTCTTAGTTGTGTAGTACCTGTCAGGCCGCCATCGCGAGCAGGCTCGCTCCTACAGTTACCTCGTCGACCATTAAATTTTCGATGCGCCACAGATCCATGTAGGAGCTGGCTTGCCAGCGAAGGGGCCAGCCCAGACGACAAAAATCTCTCTCATCGAAACCATCGATGGCCTCAACTCATCAGGAGTTTCCATGACCCATAAAATCCCCGAACCCGATCTCGCTTACCTGCAGAAAGTCCTGCTGGAAATGCTCGCGATTCCAAGCCCGACCGGGTTCACCGACACCATCGTGCGCTACGTCGCCGAGCGCCTGGAAGAGCTGGGCATTCCCTTCGAAACGACCCGCCGCGGCACCCTGCGCGCCACCCTCAAAGGCCGCAAGAACAGCCCGGACCGCGCCGTCTGCGCCCACCTCGACACCATTGGCGCCGCGGTGCGCGCCGTGAAAGACAACGGGCGCCTGTCGCTGGCTCCGGTGGGCTGCTGGTCGAGCCGCTTTGCCGAAGGCAGCCGCGTCAGTCTGTTCACCGATAATGGCGTGATCCGTGGCAGCGTGTTGCCGTTGATGGCCTCCGGGCACGCGTTCAACACCGCTGTCGATGAAATGCCGATCAGTTGGGATCACGTCGAACTGCGCCTGGACGCCTATTGCGCCACCCGCGCCGATTGCGAGTCCCTGGGCATCAGCGTGGGCGATTTCGTGGCCTTCGATCCGCTGCCGGAATTCACCGACAGCGGCCATATCAGCGCCCGTCACCTGGACGACAAAGCGGGCGTGGCGGCACTGCTGGCGGCACTCAAGGCCATCGTCGACAGCGGCGAAGAACTGCTGATCGACTGCCATCCGCTGTTCACCATCACCGAGGAAACCGGCAGTGGCGCCGCGGCGGCGCTGCCTTGGGACGTCAGCGAGTTCGTCGGCATCGACATTGCGCCGGTCGCCCCCGGCCAGCATTCCAGCGAACACGCGGTCAGCGTCGCCATGCAGGATTCCGGCGGGCCCTATGACTATCACCTGTCGCGACACCTGCTGCGCCTGGCCAGTGACAATGAGCTGCCGGCGCGGCGCGACCTGTTCCGCTACTACTTCAGTGATGCGCACTCGGCAGTCACCGCTGGCCATGACATTCGCACCGCCCTGCTCGCCTTCGGCTGCGACGCCACCCACGGCTATGAGCGCACCCACATCGACAGCCTCGCCGCCCTGAGCCGCCTGCTCGGCGCCTACATTCTCAGCCCGCCGGTATTCGCCAGCGACGCGCAACCGGCCAAGGGTTCCCTGGACCGCTTCAGCCATCAGCTCGAACATGATGCACAGATGGAAAGCGACACGCGGGTGCCGTCGGTGGATAGCCTGGTGGGGCAGCGGTCGGAGGGTTGATCAGGCATTTGCATTGACAGCACAGGCCCCTTCGTCGGAGCGCCGCCCGGAGCAAGCCCGCTCCTACAGTTGATTGCGCAGGCCTGCAGGAGCGAGCATGCTCCGGGCGGCGCTCCGACGAAGAGGGATAAAGCAACGCAGGAATCAGGGTAGCCGCGATCGACCATTCACCGTAGCATCGCGCCCATTGATTGAACCGAGGCCCCTATGCTGATCCCCCACGACCAACTTGAAGTCGACACCCTGACCCGCCTGATCGAGGATTTCGTCACCCGCGACGGCACGGACAACGGTGATGACACACCGCTGGAAACCCGCGTGCTGCGTGTGCGCCAGGCATTGACCAAGGGCCAGGCCCTGATCGTCTTCGACCCGGAAAGCGAGCAATGCCAACTGATGCTCAAGCACGATGTGCCCAAGCATCTGTTTGACTGAGCGCGTCAGCCCTTATTGGCTTTTTTGACTTTCTTCTGGATGCGTTCGTAAATCTCGGCGCGATGAACACTGACCTCCTGGGGCGCTTCGACGCCAAAGCGGATGGTGTTGCCTTTGATGGCAATGACGCGCACCGAAATGTCTTCGCCAATGGAAATGACTTCGCCTACAACGCGGCTGAGTACGAGCATGGGGTGTGTCCTTCAGGGGTTACCGGCCCTTGAAGATGCCCCGCGTACTGCGGGGCTACAATGCAACGCAAGCAAATCAGTTCCGCCCTACAGCGATCCGCCCGAACTCTGACGGAAAGCTCTGACAGGGCGTTGCGTCAGGATACCGATAACCGCGGGCCGAACAGAATGATGCTGGCCCCGATCACGCACAACGCCACGCCGAGCCAGTCCGAGCCCAACGGACGGATGCGCTCGACCACCGCCAGCCAGCCGATCGACGCGATGATGTAGATGCCGCCGTAAGCCGCATAGGCGCGCCCGGCGTAACTGGCTTCGACGCGGGTCAGCAGCAGGGCGAACAAGGTCAGGCTGAACAGTGCAGGCACCACCCACCACACGCTCTTGCCTTGGCGCAGCCACATCCAGAAGGCAAAGCACCCGGCGATCTCGAACAACGCAGCCAGAAAGAACCACAGGTAGTTGAGCATGCATGCGCCTCGCGAGGATGACCGATGGCGGCCACCCTAACGACAGCGCTGCCAGCGGGCAAGATCAGCTAGCGGTTTGTTTGGCCTTGGCGCGCATTTTATCGGCCGTGGCAGTCATTTCGTCGTACAGCAGTTGCGGGTTCTTCTGCTTGAGCGCCCAGGCCATGCGCCCTTGTTCGTGGGGCAGAATCATGAATTCGCCGGCGGCCACCTGTTGATAGATGTAGTCGGCGATATCGGCAGCGCTGATCGGCGAGCTTTCGAGCAATTTGCCGACCTGGGCTTTCATGGCCGGCGTCGGGCCTCGGAAGGAGTCCAGCAGGTTGGTCTGAAAGAACGAAGGACACACCACATGCACGCCGATTTCCTGATGCGCCAGCTCGATCAACAGGCTTTCAGAAAGAGCGACCACACCGGCCTTGGCCACGTTGTAGTTGCTCATGGCCGGGCCTTGCATCAGCGCGGCCATGGAGGCGATGTTGATGATTTTGCCCTGGCTTTTCTCCAGCAGCGGCAGGAACGCCTTGCAGCCCTTGACCACGCCCATCAGGTTGATCGCGATCTGCCAGTCCCAGTCTTCCAGGGACAGTTCGTTGAAAAACCCGCCCGAGGCGACCCCGGCGTTGTTGACGATGACATCGATACCGCCGAGTTTGACTTCACAGGCCTGGGCAAAAGCGGTCAGCTGGCTGTAATCGCGCACGTCGCAGCGCTGGATGAAACCGTCACCGCCGGCTTCGCGAACCAGTTTCAGGGTCTCCTGCAAGCCGGGCTCGCTGACGTCCGACAAGGCCAGTTGCCAGCCTTCACGCGCCCAGCGCAGCGCGATTTCGCGACCCAGGCCAGAGCCCGCACCAGTGATCATCATGCGATTTTGCATAGCAAACAGCCTTGTTGTTCCGGGGAAGATGTGTCGAGTGTAGCGAAGGATATTGCCCGACCCACGCTCCATCAGATTGCTGAATGGTCCAGGCAAACCCCGGACCGGGCACAACCTGCACCAATCGGAAGATCACCCTCTAAATCAATCAAAAGAAATAAGCCACTGTTCAAAAAACAGTAAAAAAACTTGGAATTATTTCCCCATCGGGGCAGTCGGACTTTTTAAGCAGCACGAATTTTATTCATTCTTGCTGCATTAAAAGGCAAAGCCACTCCCGAACATCTTCAACAAGGAAATAGACATGGGCACAATTCTTCTGATCATTCTGATTCTGTTGCTGATCGGTGGCCTACCGGTCTTCCCGCACTCCAGAAGTTGGGGTTATGGCCCGTCCGGAATCATCGGCGTGGTATTGGTGGTGATACTGATTCTGCTATTACTTGGCAAAATATAAAGATCCAGAAGAGACACGGTTACAGAAGAACCAGGTCAGTCAACTTTGATTGGCCTGGTTTTTTTTTCGTTTCAGCGAGTCCGCAAATCAACGCTCTTCGAATAGCCAGCACTCCATTTCACGATCGACAACCTGAACCTGATCCTTGCGCTGGGACTTTTCAGAGAAAGAGGGTCTACAGGACGATTGTCCGGCGGGAGAGGATTCGGACAGGGAAGAAACCAACAGCGCGATTGTCGCGACCAGCGCGCCCATGAACCATAACGCTCGACTCATTCCGACCGTATCATCCATAACCCAAGCCTCTTTGTTCGTCATTCCGGAACGGGCATTCACCACCGCATAAAACCGCTGATCCAGAAAGCTGTCTACTGTCAGACTTGACAGGTATGACGCGGGGCGCAGGCTTTGCGTCCCGCTCCCATAAAAAAATCCGATGCCAAAACAGGCATCGGATTCTTTTTTACTTCAGCCATTCAAGTAATGAAACGGCTGCAAGACTCGCCGTCAGCGTCTCATCGCTAAAAGGCTTTAGTCCGGCTTGCCGTCAACCACCCCGGCGGTGTTATCCAGCAGGCTCTTGGTTGCCGTTTGCAGGAACGATTCGAGTTTGAGTTTCAACTCGGCGGTGCGCGCTGCATCGGCAATGATTTCGGCACGAGGCGTTGCGCCCAACTCGTACTGATACAGCTTCGGCGCCATGTCCTTGTCTTTCGGCAGCACCAGAATCTGGTCGGCTGTCAGGATAGCGGTGGTCTGCTCGCTGCCCGATGGCTTGATCACGCCGATGCCTGGATCACCTTCAGGCAGGTTGAGCAGATCGCGGCCCCAGCACTGATGACGCACTTCCCCACCGATGCGGCCCATGATGGTCGGCACGATGTCGATCTGGGTGCCGACGGTGTGATCACGCTGGCCGAATTTTTCCTGGATGCCCGGAGCGATCATGAGCATCGGCACGTTGAAGCGGCCCAGGTCCATTTCGGTGATCTGGCGCTCGTTGCCGAAACCATGGTCACCGACGATGACGAACAGGGTTTCCTTGAAGTACGGCTCCTTGCGCGCCTTCTCGAAGAACTGGCCCAATGCCCAGTCCGAGTAACGCATGGCGGTCAAGTGCTCGTTCAAGCTGCCACGGTCGGTCACGCGCTCGACCGGCAAGGGGGTCGGCAGCGCATATGGCGTGTGGTTGGACAAGGTTTGCAGCAAGGCATAGAACGGCTTGCCGTTTTCCCGCTTCTTGAGCTCTACCAGACCCCGGTCGAACATGTCCTGGTCGGACACGCCCCAGGTCGGATCGGAGAACACCGGGTTCACGTAATCGTTGCGACCGATGAAGGTCGTCATGCCCTGGCTGCTGAAGAAACCCGACTGGTTATCCCAGGCGAAATCGCCGTTGTAGACATACACATCGTCAAAGTCACGGGTGCTGAGCAACTGTGGCAGCCCGGACAGCTTGTGGCTGCCTTCCGGGGTCTGCATCAGGTATTCGAAGCCTGGCAGGTTCGGGAAGCAGGCCATGGTTGCGAACATGCCCTGGTGGGTATGGGTACCGTTGGAGAAGAAGCGGTCGAACAGCAGGCCTTCCTTCGAAAGGTTGTCGAGGTACGGCGTGATGTTGCCGGGGCCGCCCAGGGCGCCCACGGAGTGGCCGGCCATGCTTTCCATCAGGATCACGACGACGTTCTTGATCGGCAGGGTCTTGTCGGCTGGCGGCGTGTAGTCGCGGCGCACGGCAGCGGTGTCGGCATCCACCAGTTTGTCATCGGCCATTACCAGCATGTCGCGCACCGTTTGCTGGGCTTGCGGCTGTGGCAGGGTGGCTTTCCAGATATTGTCGCGATCTTCGGACATCCGGCTTTTCGCCGCGGCGATCAGCGACAGTGTGCCGTTGAGGCCCAACTGGTTGGCGAAGTTCGAATCGGTGGTGTAGACGTCACCCCAACGCAGCGGCGGGCCCTGACGCAGGGTGCCGCGAGCGGCAACCACGCAGATCAGCAGGCACACCACGAACACGCCAATGCGCGCATACCAGGGGGCAACCTGACGGGTGCTGACGCTGCCGCCACTGAACGGGCCACGGGGACGGGTCGCACGGTCGGCGCCTTTGAAGGCCAGGCTCAGCAGCCAGGTGCCTACGGCCCAGGCCAGCAGATAACGGACCACCGGGAAACCGTACCAGAGCATGCTCATCACGGTTTTCGGATCTTCCTTGACGTACTGGAAGACCAGGCCGTTGAGGCGCTGGTGGAACTCGCGGTAGAAGTCCATCTCCATCAGACCCAGGAACAGGGCGATGCTGGAGACCACCGTCAGCCAGAAGCGGAAAAAACCGCGCGCCGCCATGGCCCGGACGCTGAACAGTGCCAACAACAACGGAATGCTGAGGTAGACCACCAGGCGTATGTCGAAACGCAAGCCGTTGGCGAACGCTTCGAAAAAGGTCGATGCCGGTGTGTCGAGGATCATCTCGCGGTTGTAGACCAGCAGCGCGACGCGCAGCAGGCTGAACATGACCATCATGACCAGGGCACACAACAGCGTGTAGGCCAGATGTGATTTGACGGTCGGTTGCAGCAGGCGGCTAGAGCCTCGCTGCTGATTCAGGGCGTCCGGGATTGCCATGTCGTTTTAGGACCCATTGGAAGTTGAAGTTTCAAAAAGTACATCTGCGCCATGCCCTCTTTTGGCCAGTACCTGGACCCGGGGTTTGCGCGGTGCGCAAATGTTGCACGATCAACGGCAGCATTGCCATTGATAACTATCTACACCCACTCATCACGTAGGAGCTGCCGCAGGCTGCGATCTTTTGATTTCGTTTTTTCAAGATCAAAAGATCGCAGCCTTCGGCAGCGCCTACGGGAAATCATTCATCGTTGGCGCGCGGGAATTGTCTTGGACGCGTGGTGAAAATTTTGTCCAGCGAATATCCGGAAACAAAATAAAGCACTGATCTAAATGTACAAACGCCCCGGACCAGCCGGGGCGTTTGTTTTCAAGCGTAGTGCCATTACTTCTCGGCACGTTCCTTGAGGGCTTTCAAGGTATTGAACGGCGCATCCACCACGAACTTGTTCGCCACCATCGACGGCACGCTGCCGCCAGGCTCGGTGTGCACCTGATAGGTCACTTCTACCTGGTCGCCCTTGGGCACGAACTTCCAGAAACCGTCGACCTTGGCCACGCGGACATAGCCCTTCTCTTCCGGAATGTACTTGGGCACACCTTCGAGCTTGCGGGTCAGGCTACCGTCAGCGCCTTCGCTGGTGGTGATGTGCATCACCGAATCACGCGACGTAACGGGCCACGGCGTATTGAACTGGGTGTAGGTCCAGCTCTGGTCACCCTCGTGCTTGAGCAACTTCTGGGTTTTGCATTCGTGAATCCAGGCGCAGGCACCGGCCACGTCTTCCTGCAACGCGCGCAACTTGGCCACGGTGGTCTTCATCAGTGTCACGCCCTGGTAGGCCTTGTAATCGGACCCGGCCACTTCACTCAGGGAGATCTTGATGCCGTCTTCGTTTTTCGCGACTTTCCAGTCCTCGGCCTGGGCAACCGAAGTGACCAGCACAGCCGTCAAACCACACAGCACAGCAATACGATGCAGCGAACCCATAATGTTATTCCTTATTGTTGAAGTTCCGTTCGTTGACACATTACGCCGCCGTCATTTGCTCCCACCAGCCAATCAGCCTGATGGCCTCTTCACTGCTGTTGCCGCAGACCTCGGGGTCAGCGTCAAACGCCGAGCACACGGCCGGCCGGTCCGGCTGGCCGAAAATCCGGCACAGGTTTTCGGCGGACAGTTGCAGGCAGCGTTGCCCCGCCGCTTTGCCGTCCGGCATGCCGGGGATCGGTGAACTGATGGACGGGGCAATGCAACAGGCGCCACAGCCCTCACGGCATTTCATGACGACAAGCTCCTCGCGACGAGCAATGTGTTAAAGGACGTGGCACAGAGTACCCGCTTAAACGGTTGTTTTAAATTAGCTGGAGCCAGGTTTTTCAGGACAAACGGATGTGACCGGCCAGTCTCCGACAAAGCGTCTGTTCTGTGGGTCACGGATCGGGTCGGGGTGGGCTCAGCGCTTGAACTCAAAATCCAGTGCCGCGCCCTCGACCTCATGGCGTTCTTCATTGCGCAACTGCAGTTGCATTTCGTTGCTGATCAATCGCCCGTTGAGCTGGAAATTGCTGCTCTTGTCGCCAAACATCGGCGGCAACAAGGGTTCCCGCTTGGGCAAAGGCACGGTGCCGACGGGCTTCAAGTCCTCGACCATGTCCTTGGGCAGGCGCAAGTCCAACTGGGCCGACGGCAGTTCGGTTTTCACGATCTCACTGGCCGGTTTCGATTTTGAGGCAATGGGCGGACGCTTTTTCACCGGCGTCGGCGCTTTTTTCGCCTGGTCGGCTTTCTTCGCCTTCGCCGGTGGGTCTGATACTGGCGCCAGATGGAAACTGCCGGTGGTCGACTCATCCTGAGCAGAAGCGGCAATGACAATCGCCGGCTGAGCACTGACTAACAGGCAGGTCAAAAGCCAGACGGCAGGAAAAATCGGTTTCATGGTCCCAACGGTACAATCGGCAGAGATGCGTATGCTCACCTGTTGCTGTCAACAAGACAAGCAAAGTCACATCTCCACACGCTTTACAGCCCCGCCGCCACCTCCTGGCAGAGTTGCGTGGCCAGCATGCCCAGGGTCATCAAGGCTCGCTCGGCTTCGCGGTTCCACGGGATACCGCAATTGAGGCGAATGCAGTGATTGAACTGCTCAGTGTTACTGAAAATCAGCCCCGGCGCGATACTGATGCCTTGCTGCAGTGCTCGCACATGCAGTTCCTGGGTATTGACCCGTCCGGGCAAACTGACCCACAGGATGAAACCGCCGGTCGGTCGGGTCATTTGCGTGCCCTCCGGAAAATACTGCTGCACCGCCAACTGGAAGGCACTGAGATTTTTCCGGTATTCCTGACGGATGAAGCGCAAATGCCGGTCGTAGCCGCCGTTTTCCAGATAGGCGGCGATGCCCATCTGGGTCACGCTGCAGGCTGAATGAGTACTGAAGGTCTGCAAACGCTGGATTTCCTGCTGGTATTTGCCAGCGATCATCCAGCCGATCCGCACCCCCGGGGACAGGGTTTTTGAGAAGCTCGAGCAATAAATCACCCGATCGAGCCGGTCATAGGCCTTGAGCGACTTGGTGCGCCCCTGCTCGAACATCAACTCGCCGTAGATGTCGTCTTCAACGATCTGGATATCGAAATCCGAAGCCAGGCGCAGCAGTTGCTTCTGCCGCTCTTCCGGCATGGTACCGCCCAAAGGATTGCTCAGCCGGGTGGTCAGTACCAGGGCCTTGATCGACCACTGGTTCGCCGCCAGCTGCAAGGCTTCCAGGCTCATGCCGGTGGACGGATCGCTGGGAATCTCGATGACCTTCAGGCCAAGCAAGTCAGCCAGTTGCAGCAAGCCATAATAGGTCGGCGATTCGGCGGCAATCAGGTCGCCCGGTCGCGTCAATACCCGCAAGGACATCTGCAGGGCATCGACGCAGCCGTGGGTAATCACCACTTCCGACGGATCGACCACCACTCCGGCGTCGCGCATGCGAATCGCCACTTGTCGGCGCAACGGTTCGAAACCTGGGCTGAACATGTAGCTGAACGCGCGCGGACTGTGGAATCGGGTGACTTTGGCCAATTGCTGGTGCAACGCCCGAACCGGCAGGTAATCGACGCTCGGCACTGCCGCGCCCAACGGGAACACCCCTTCGCGACGGGATTCGACCAGTACCTGCTGGATGATGCTGCTGCGGGTCACCAGGCCCGGCCGCTCAACCCGGGCGATGTCGGGCGTCGGCGCCGTCAGGGCCGGCGTCTGGTGCACGTAATAGCCCGACTGCGGCCGAGCGCGGATCAGCCCCTGATCCTCGAGGTTGGCATAGGCCTGCAATACCGTGGCATGGCTGACATTGAGCTGCGAGCTCATCTTGCGCACCGAAGGCACGCGCTCGCCCGGCTGGTACACGCCACGGCGGATGTCTTCAGCCAGCTGCTGAGCAATACGTTGGTAAAGCAAAAGGTTGGTCATGACGCTGCACTCGATTTCACGGGCATTTTATTCTTGTGTGAAACAATACCGGAACAGTTTAGAAGTGTACGGGGACAGTTGCCACAATAGTCGACCGTACAGTGCAGTGTCAGCAAAATCTGTACTGTTTTGTGCAGCGATTCGCAGGCGCAAAAAAACCCGGCGCTGCCTGGCAGGCCGGGTTGTAGACACTGGCGAGAGAAACGAGGCTGCGATCTTTCCGGCCCCCAGTTGAATCCCGGGCGAAGGATCAAAAGATCGCAGGCTGCGCCAGCTCCTGCAGGTGGCGTCGTCCGATTTTAGCGGGCGGCGCCGAGCTGGCCTTTTTCGTCGGAAAACACAATTTCCACCCGACGGTTCTGCGCGCGGCCCCGTTCGGTGGCATTGACGTCCACCGGGTAGTCATCGCCATAACCTTCGACCTGAATACGGCTGTCGGCAATACCAAGGTCCATCAGCACATCCGCCACCGATTGCGCGCGGCTGCGCGACAGCTTGAGGTTTTCCTGCCGCCCGCCCGTGCTGTCGGTGTAGCCTTCGATGCGCACCACGCGCCGCGGGTTGAGCTGCAGGAACTGCACGATCTTCAACACCACGCGATTGGCCGAAGTCTTCAATTCCGCCTCGCCAGTGTCGAACAGCATATCGCCCAGGGTCATCACCAGGCCGCGGTCGGTCTGGGCCGTGGTCAGGGCGAGAATCTGTTCTTCAAGCCATTTGCCTTGCTGCTGCACGCTCTGCAGCTTGGATTCGCGCAAGGCCAGCTGCAGGCGCTGGCGTTCCAGTTCGAGTTTTGCCGCGCGCTCGTCGTTGAGTGCCTGCTTGGTGTGCTCGCGGGCGATTTCGCTGTAGCGCTGGCTCAGGTAGGCGTAATGCACCACGTCCGAGCCGCTGCCCCAATAGCTGGACAGGCGATCGGCACGGGCCAGGGATTCACCGGCGCGAATCACATCCTTGGGGGCGATCCGCAGCACATTGGAATCTTCCTTGACCGTCTGAAACTCGGCGCCCGCCTGCTGCAATGCCGCTTCGCTGCGTTGCCCGGCGCAACCGTAGAGGCTGGCGCAACCGGCCAGAATCAAACCGCCGAGGGCTTTGGTCCGAAGGCTCATTGGGCATCTCCCAATTGCTTGCGCAGTCGGGCGATACGGGTATCGAGCAGGGTCAGTTGCTCCTCGCTCTTTTGCGTCAGCACCTTGGCTTCGGCCAGACGCGCGTCCAGCTCGGCCTGTTCGGCGCGCATGCGTGCGTTCTTGAACGACTCGTCGCTCATGTTGCCCTTGGCCCGGTTGAACTTGTCTTCGGCCAGCTTCATTTCCGGCATGTCTGCTGCGGTGGCACCTACGGCGCTGGCTTGCTCGAGTGCCTGTTCGGTCAGGCGCATTTGTTCGTTAGGCGCCGGATCGCTTGCGCAACCCGCCAGGGCCACAAGGGTCATGGCCGCGAAAAGAGGTCGAATACTCACTAAGAATCCCTACTGTTTTGGGGTACTGACGGGCAGCTGCGGCGGTGTCTGCTGTTGCGCTTTCCACAGCTCGATGTTGCGTTGCAGCACAGCTTCCGTCAGTCCGGACGCGGGCAATTCTGTCATCTTTTTGGCCAACTGTCCGCGCAACCATGGATCGTTGCAGGCCGAATCATGGGAAATGGCCAGGAACAGCCCAGGCCTGTCGACCGGTTGCAGGCGCGCCCCCAGGTCGTTGGCCATGCCCAATGCCTGGGCGGTTGCCATGCCGGAGTAGCGTCCGGCCAGGACAAACTCGACCTCGCCCAGCAGCAGTTTCTGGAAGGCCTGGGTCAGGCTGGTCGTTCGAACAAGGGTCAATTGCTGTTCGGCGAACGTGGCGAACTCAGGGGTCAATCGGGCCTTGTCGGTCAAAGCGCCGGGGTGACCCTGCAGGTCTTGCGCCTCGTTGTAGACCAGGGGCGAATCCTTGCGGGTCCAGACCAGGTAGTCGTTGATCACCAGCGGTGGATGGATGTAGTCCAGAGACTCCAGCTCTTTGACCGTCAGCGCGGCGTCGGCCAGCATGTCCATGCGACCGCTGCGCACTTCATCCAGGGCCTGGGCGCGTTTGCCGGCATACAGCAGCTCGACCTTGAGGCCCAGGTCCTTGGCCACTTGCTGCAACAGGTCAGCACTGGCGCCGATCACATGCTTGGGGTTTTGCGGGTCTTGCCACAGGTACGGTGGCGCGTCCGGGCTGCCGGTGACCACCAGGCGTTCACATTTGCCGGCGGCGAACGACAGCGCTGGCGTCAGGGCCAGTCCCAGCAAGCTCCACGCAAGGCGCAGATCCATGGCAATACTCCCGGTTTATGCCCTCCCCCGTACTGTAGGAGCGAGCCTGCTCGCGATGGTCGTTAACGATGACGCGTTCATTTCTGGATAAACGCGACGCGTATGAGCCCATCGCGAGCAGGCTCGCTCCTACAGAAACCGGGGAAGCAGATGTTTTGTATAAATCCTGGCAAAAAAAAACCCGGCCAGAAGGCCGGGTTCTTTATAAGTGAAGCAGCCGGATTAGACCAGCTTCTCCAGCTCGGGGATGGCTTCGAACAGGTCCGCCACCAGGCCGTAATCGGCCACCTGGAAGATCGGCGCTTCTTCGTCCTTGTTGATCGCAACGATCACTTTGGAGTCTTTCATGCCGGCCAGGTGCTGGATCGCGCCGGAAATACCGACGGCGATGTACAGCTGAGGAGCAACGATCTTGCCGGTCTGACCGACCTGCATGTCGTTGGGTACAAAACCTGCGTCGACCGCGGCGCGGGAAGCACCGACAGCAGCGCCCAGCTTGTCGGCCAGGGCGTACAGGTGTTTGAAGTTGTCGCCGTTCTGCATGCCGCGACCGCCGGAAACGACGATCTTGGCAGCGGTCAGTTCCGGACGATCGGACTTGGCCAGCTCTTCGCCAACGAAGCTGGAGATGCCAGCGTCGTGAGCAGCAGCAACCTGCTCAACGGCAGCCGAACCACCTTCAGCTGCAACCGGGTCGAAACCGGTGGCACGCACGGTGATCACTTTCACGGCCGCGTTCGACTGAACGGTAGCGATAGCGTTACCGGCATAGATCGGACGCTTGAAAGTATCAGCGCTTTCTACCGAGATGATCTCGGAGATCTGGTCAACGTCCAGTGCCGCGGCAACGCGTGGCAGGATGTTTTTGCCGTTGGAAGTCGCGGCAGCCAGGATGTGGCTGTAGCCCTTGCCCAGTTCGGCAACCAGAGGAGCAACGTTTTCCGGCAGCTGGTGAGCGTAGGCGGCGTTGTCGGCCACCAGCACTTTAGCTACGCCCGCGATTTTCGCAGCGGCTTCAGCCACGGCGCCAGCGCCCTGACCTGCAACCAGTACGTGCACGTCGCCGCCGATTTTGGCAGCAGCGGCCACGGTGTTCAGCGTGGCCGGGGCCACTGCTTTGTTGTCGTGTTCAGCAATAACCAAGATAGTCATTTAGATTACCTTCGCTTCGTTTTTCAGTTTCTCGACCAGTTCAGCCACCGACTTGACCTTGATACCCGCGCTGCGTGCAGCCGGCGCTTCGACTTTCAGGGTCTTGTTGGTGGA
>Ga0160472_100332_pt1 | contig 45049 bp, 34 predicted proteins | sample HID1973M_E11MG_FD_108267 | JGI IMG/M metagenome (GOLD analysis project Ga0160472, IMG submission 108267) | Enriched mosquito-associated microbial communities from UW Madison campus, WI, USA - HID1973M_E11 MG | ecosystem: Host-associated > Arthropoda: Insects > Digestive system > Unclassified ... | reverse complement strand
CGGCCGAAGCCGGTCTGCACTTCGTCGGCGATCAGCAGGATGCCGTGCTCGTCGCAGAGCTTGCGCAACGCGCGCACCCACTCGGTCGGCGCCACGTTGAAGCCGCCTTCGCCCTGCACCGGCTCGAAGATGATCGCGGCCACGCGCTTCGGGTCGACATCGGTCTTGAACAGCTGTTGCAGCGCGTTGAGCGAATCCTCGACGCTGACGCCGTGCAGCGCGTACGGGTACGGCGCGTGGAACACGTCGGCCGGGAAGGGACCGAAGCCCACCTTGTACGGCACGACCTTGCCGGTCAGCGCCATGCCCATCATCGTGCGGCCATGGAAGCCGCCCGAGAACGCGACGATGCCGGGCCGGCCGGTGGCGGCGCGCGCGATCTTGACGGCGTTCTCGACAGCCTCGGCGCCGGTGGTGAAGAACGCGGTCTTCTTGTCCCACGGACCCGGCGCGCGGGCGTTGATCTTCTCGGCCAGCGCGACGTAGCTCTCGTACGGCACGATCTGGTAGGCGGTATGCGTGAAGCGCGCCATCTGCGCCTGGATCGCCTGCATCAGGCGCGGGTGGCGATGGCCGGTGTTGAGCACGGCGATACCGGCGGCGAAGTCGATGTAGCGGCGGCCTTCCACGTCCCAGATCTCGGCGTTGTCGGCGCGGTCGGCGTAGAAGTTGCACATCACGCCGACGCCGCGCGGGGTGGCGGCGTCCTTGCGGCGGACGAGGTCGGCATTCTTCATGGGGGACTCCAGAGTTTTAGCGTTGTGCGGCGAAGCCGCCGAAAAAGGCGCGGGCGTTGGCTTCGAGACTGTCGATGTGATACCCGCCTTCCTGGACGATCAGCGTCGGCAGCCGCAGCGCGCCGATCGCATCGCCGAGGCGGCCGAAGCCTTCGGTGCTGACGGCGACCGTGGCCTGCGGGTCGTCCTTGTAGATGTCGAAGCCGAGGGCCAGCACGAGCGCGTCGGGCTCGAAGCGGCGCAGCGCGCGCAGCGCGGTGTCGACGTGCGTGAAGAAGTCTTCCTCGCTCGAACCGTGCGGCATCGGCAGGTTGACGTTGTAGCCGTCGCCATTGCCGTCACCGCGCTCGTCCTCGAAGCCGGCCACGACCGGATAGAAGTTGGTCGGGTCGCCGTGGACGGAGACGTAGAGCACGTCGTCGCGGCCGTAGAAGATTTCCTGCACGCCCTGGCCGTGGTGCATGTCGGTATCGAGGATGGCCACGCGGCCGAAGCGCGCGCGCAATGCCTGCGCGGCGATGGCGGCGTTGTTCAGGTAGCAGAACCCGCCGGCCGCCTCGGCGCGGGCATGGTGGCCGGGCGGGCGGCACAGCGCATAGGCGGCGTGTTCCCCGCCGATGATGGCCTGGGCGCCAGCCACCGCACTCTGGGCCGACCAGTAGGCCGAGCGCCACGTCTCGGCGCCGACCGGGCAACTGCCGTCGGCCAGGTAGCGCGCCGCCTTGCCGAGCACGCCGCGCAGCGGATTACCCTCGCGGATGAAGATGTTCGACATCACCTCGTCGCCCCAGTCCTGCGGCATCCGCTTCCATTCTGCGTGGGCGTCCTCGAGGAAGCGCAGGTAGTCCATGCCATGCACGGCGGCGAGCGGCGCGTAGCCGGCGTCGGCAGGCTCACGCACGTCGAAGCCGAGCGACTTCGCGGCGGCCACGAGGCGCAGCGCGCGCTCGGGCACTTCCTGCGGCACGCGCATCTGGCCGCGCGACAGGTAGCTGCGGGGGTGATGCTTCAGTTGTTCGGGATGGAAATAGGTCTGCATGCTACGGCTCCTGACATTACGCAGCCTGCGCCACGCGCACGCCGACGCGGGCCAGCACGGCGTGCAGCAATACGTTTGCGCCGGCGGTCACGTCCTGCGGCAGCGCGTCTTCCTTCTCGTTGTGCGACAGGCCGTCCACGCACGGGATGAAGACCATCGCGGTCGGCACGTGGCGGGCGAGATGGATGGCGTCGTGGCCGGCGCCGCTGACGATGCGCTCGTGGCGATACCCAAGCTGGCGGGCGGCGTCCTCGACCATGCCGACGCAGGCCGCATCGAACGGCGTGGCGGGACTGGTCCAGTAGGTGTCGACCTGCACGGTCACGCCGCGCGCGTCGGCAATGGCGGCGAAGGCGGCACGCACGGCATCGGCCATCGCCCCGATCTTCGCGTCGTCGTGATGGCGCAGGTCGATGGTGAAATGCATGCGCCCCGCAATGGTGTTGCGCGACGCATTGTCGATGCCGGCCTGCCCGATGGTGACGAGTCCTTGCGGCGCGAACTGCGCCGCGATCTGCTCCAGCTTCAGCGCCATCTCGGCGGCGGCGAAGTACGCGTCCTTGCGGTAGGGCATCGGCGTGGTGCCGGCATGCGCCGCCACGCCTTCGACCGTCACGTCGAGCCAGCGCACCGCCTGTCCGCCCGTCACGACGCCGATGGGCGTGTCGTGGCTTTCGAGGATGGGGCCCTGCTCGATATGCGCCTCGAAGTAGGCATCGACCGGCTTGCCCGCGGGCAACTCTCCCGCATAGCCGCATTGCGCCAGCGCATCGCCCAGCGTGACGCCCTCGCTGTCGGCAGTGGCGAGCGCCTGCGCCAGCGGCGTGGCGCCGACGAATACCGCCGAGCCGAGCATCGGCGGCGTGAAGCGCGCGCCTTCCTCGTTGGTCCACGACACGACCTCGATGGGCTTCTCCGTGGCGATGCCGCGGTCGTTCAGCGTGCGTACCAGTTCCAGCGCGGCCAGCACGCCGTAGACGCCGTCGAAGCGGCCGCCTTCGGGCTGGGTGTCGAGGTGGCTGCCGATCAGCACCGGCGCCTGGCCGGCCACGGCGCCGTCGCGGCGGCCGAACAGGTTGCCTACCGCATCCACGCTCACCGTCATGCCGGCCTCGCGGCACCAGCGGGCGAAGAGGTCGCGACCGGCGCGGTCCGCCCCGGTCAGCGCCAGCCGGCGCACACCGCCAAGCGGCGTGGCGCCGATCTGCGCCATTTCCATCAGGCTCGCCCAGAGGCGTTCGCCGTTCACTTGCAACATGGGGGCTCCTTCCGACTTGTCGCTTGTTTCTCTCGTTCCGCTCAGTTCGCCTGCAGCGCTTCCATTACGTCGGCGCGGCGATGGCGGCGCGCGTCGAGCGCCACGATCGACAGCAGCGACACGGCGGCCAGGCAGGTATAGAAGATCGCCAGCGGCAGCCACTGGCCGACGTACTGGTGCGCCAGCCACGTGCCCACCAGCGGCGTCAGGCCGCCGGCAATCGCGCCGCACACCTGGTACGACAGCGAGATGGCCGAGTAGCGCACGCGGGTCGGGAACACGCCCGAGACGAAGCCGGCGATCACCGAGTAGAAGCTCGACATGCACACCACCGCGATGGCGATGCCCAGCGTCATCGACATCTCGTTGCCGCCCTGCACCAGCAGGAACATCGGATACGGCGACAGCATCGCGCACGCCGCCATCAGCTTCAGGAAGCGCGCCGCGCCGAGCTTCTCGGACAGCCACGCCGCCAGCGGCTGTGCGCAGAACTGGATGATCGCCACCATGAACAGGCATTCGAGGATCAGCGACTTGGTCACGCCGACGTACTGCGTCGTGTAGGCGATCATGAACGTGTTGGTGAAATACACGCCGGCGATGCCGATGGTGTTCGCACCGATGCACAGCCCCACCAGCCCGCCCGACGTGCGGAACACCTCGAACAGCGGAATCTCGACGGTGCGCCTGGCCTCGCGCTCGCGCTGGAATTCGGGCGACTCGTTCACGCCGAGACGGATCGCCACGCCCACCAGCAGCAGCACCGAACTGGCGAGGAACGGCAGGCGCCAGCCCCAGTCGATGAAGTCGGCGTGGTCCATCGACGTCACCACGCGGAACGCCAGCAGCGACAGGATCAGGCCCGCCGGGCTGCCCAGCTGCGCGAACGACGCGAAGAACGTGCGCCGGCCTTCGGGCGCATGCTCGCCGGCCATCAGCACCGCGCCGCCCCATTCGCCGCCCACCGCGATGCCCTGCACCACGCGCAGCAGCACGAGCAGCACCGGCGCCATCACGCCGAGCTTCGCGTAGCCCGGGAGCAGGCCGACCAGGATGGTGGCGACGCCCATCATCATCAGCGTGGTCATCAACGCCTTCTTGCGGCCGATCTTGTCGCCGAGGTGGCCGAAGATCACGCCGCCGAGCGGACGCGCGAAGAAGCCGACAGCGAACGTGCCGAACGACGCCATGGTGCTGAGGAAGGTATTGCCCGAGGGAAAGTAGATCTCGCCGAACACGAGTGCCGCGGCGGTGGCGTAGATGTAGAAGTCGTACCACTCGATCATCGTGCCGATGAATGCGGCCGTTGCCGCGCGCACGGGCTGGCGTGCGGGCTGTTGCTTGTCGCTCACTGATGTCTCCTCTTGCGGGTCCGGACGCCGCCGGCCTCGTATTGCGCAGGTCGTGTTGCTTGATTCGCGTACCCGTTGCGGGCCGCGGCAAGAGGGATTTAAAGCCAGCGGGGTTGTATAAGTCCAATTTTCCCTCGTTATAATCGAGATAAGATTGACTTATGTCCAAGCATGTTGCGGGCAGTGCTCGCAGAATCCTTGAAATGAGGAAGACATCGATGACCGACCTTGGCAGCGACGCCGCGCGGTTTCTCAATCACCGGCTCGACTGGAACCTGCTGCGGACCTATCTCGTCATCGTCCAGGAGCGCAGCGTGAGCCGCGCGGCGGCGCGCATCCACCTGACGCAGCCGGCGGTGAGCCAGGCGCTCAAGCGGCTGGAAGACACGCTGGGGCGCACGCTGATCCAGCGGCGGGGGCCGCATTTCGAGGTGACGCCCGCGGGGATGGAGGTGTACCGGATCGCGAGCGACGTCTACGGCAACCTGTCGCGGCTGGAGACCGACCTCGACGACCGCGCCAACGACGTGACGGGCGTTATCCGGCTACTCACGGTGAGCCGGATCGAGTCGGCGGTGTACGACGAATTCCTCGCCGATTTCCACCAGACCTACCCGCGCATCGACCTGCATATCGAGGTCATGCGCTCGTCGGACATCCTCTCGTCGCTGCTGCAGAAGACGGCCACGGCCGGCCTGGCGCTGTGCCGCAATCCCGTGGACAAACTCGAACAGCGCTGTTTCCTGCGCCAGCGCTATGCCATCTTCTGCGGCCGGCACCACCGGTTGTTCGGGCGGCAGGCGCTGACGATGGACGACCTGCTGGCCGAGAACTTCGTGTCGTTCACCAGCGACCAGATCGGCGACAGCCTGTCACCGCTGACTGTGTTCCGCGACCAGCGCGGCTTCACCGGCCGCATCGTGGCGGCGTCGCCCAGCCTGGACGAAGTACGGCGGCTGATCTTCGCGGGCTTCGGCATCGGCTGCCTGCCCGAACACATCGTGCGCGACGACGTCGCGCTGCAGCGCCTGTGGCGCCTGCCGCCGGAAGAAGGGCTGGCCGATATCGATATCCACCTGCTGTGGCATCGCGACCGCAAGATGAACGCCGCCGAGCAGGTCTTTCTCGCCGGCATGGAGCGCGTGATGCAGCGCTACGCCCTGCCGGAGCGGCTGACGTCGCCCTGAGGGCGCCCTGACGCCGCTACGACGCCTGCGCCGGTGCCGCCTGCGCCCCCGGCCACTTGCCGCCGAGCGCCAGCGCGCGCTGCGACACCACCAGCGCCACCACCATCAGTGCCGCCGAGCCCCAGTGCAGCGACTCCGGCCCCGACACCGTGAGGATGGCCGCACCACACATCGCCCCGACCGCCTGCCCGAGATAGATCGACGAGGAATTCAGCGAGATCGACGCCGCCGCGCGCTCCGGCGACAGCAGCACCAGCCGCGCCTGCTGCGCGCTGTTGGTGGCAAACCCGCCCACGCCCCACAGCATGTAGAGCAGCACCAGCGCCGCCGTGTGCAGCCCCGCCAGCGGCCACAGCACCATGGCGGCGAGCGAGGTGGCGAGCGCGACCTGCACGATGCGGCCGGGCGTGATGCGGTCCATGCGCGAGGCCGCCATCACGTTGCCGAACACGCCGCAGGCGCCGTAGGCCAGGAACATCAGGCTGAGCGCACCGCCGCTGATGCCGTGGACGTCGCGCATCATCGGCGCGATGTAGGTGTAGGTGGTGAACATGCCGGCCGACTGGATCATGGTGGCGGCCACCACCAGCATGATCGGCCGGTGCCGCAACACCGCGCCCCACGCGGCCCGGCCCACGGGTTCGACGAACAGGCGCTTCGGCAGCACGCGCCATACCGCCACCGCCACGGCCGCCGCCACCACGGCAACGAGCGCCATGCTGACGCGCCAGCCCAGTGTGCTGGCGATGAACGTACCGAGCGGCACGCCCACCACGCTCGCCACGCTCCAGCCCAGGAAAACAAAGGCGACGGCCCGGCCGCGCTTGTCCGGACTCACCAGCAGCGGCAGGGTCGCCGCCGCCTGCGGCGTGAAGATGGCCGCGCCGATGGCGGTGAAGAAACGCACGCCCAGCAGGGCACCGAAGCTGGGCGCGAAGGCCGCCGCCGCGTGCAGCAAGGCGTACACCAGCAGCGAGCCGGCCAGCAGCAGCCGGCGGTCGATGCGGGAACCGAGGGTGGCGAAAAGGGGCGCGCCGACGCAGGTGGCCAGCGCGAAGACCGACACCAGTTGCCCCGCCGTGGCGGCGCGCAGGCCGAAGTCGGCGGCGATGTCGTTGAGCATCCCCGTGACGATCATGGCACCGGTACCAATGACGAAGTTGCCGATGCACAGCGTCAGTAGCCTGGGGTCCATGGGGCAGAGAAGGGGGGAGCGGGGGCGAAGCCGGCAGTGTAGCGGCTTCTTAATATTCGCGTCGGGGGCGGCCCTTCTCCGCCCCCTTGCTCACGAGGATGACCGGATGACCGGATTACCGCGCCAGCGCCGGCGTCAGGGCCTTCGGGTTGACGATGCTCTCATGGTTGCCGGCCAGCACGTCGAGGATGTTCTGGAACGCCACGCGGAAATACAACTCGTAGCTGTCGCGCTCCACGTAGCCCAGATGCGGCGTACAGATGCAGTTCTCCATGCGCAGCAGCGCGTGGCCCTGCAGGATCGGCTCCGACTCGAACACATCGACCGCCGCCATGCCCGGCCGGCCACGGTTCAGGCCCGCCACGAGCGCGTTCTCCTCGATCAGTTCGGCGCGGCTCGTGTTGACGAAAAGTGCCGTCGGCTTCATGCGCGTGAGATCGGACAGCGCGACGATGCCGCGCGTGTCGTCGTTCAGCCGCAGGTGCATCGACAGCACATCGCTCTCGGCAAACAACTGCTCCTTCGACGCCGCCACCGCGTAGCCGGCTTCCTGCGCCGCCTTGAGCGACGCCTCGCGGCCCCACACGATCACCTTCATGCCGAAGGCCTGGCCGAAGCCCGCCACCAGCCGGCCGATCTTGCCATAGCCCCAGATGCCGAGCGTCTGCCCCCGCAGCACCTGGCCGATGCCGAAGTTGGGCGGCATGGTCGTCGCCTTCAGGCCCGACTGCTGCCACGCGCCGTGCTTGAGGCTGGCCACGTACTGCGGAATGCGGCGCTGCGCCGCCATGATGAGCGCCCACGTCAGCTCGGCCGGCGCCACCGGCGAACCCACGCCTTCGAGCACGGCAATGCCGCGTTCGGTGCAGGCGTTGAGGTCGATGTGGCCGCCCTTGTCGACCGACTGCCCGACCCGGCCGGTCTGGCTGATGATCTTGAGCTTCGGCAGTTTTTCCAGCAGTTGCCGGGTGATGCGGGAACGTTCGCGGATCAGCACCACGGCTTCCACGTCCGACAGGCGCGCCGCCAGCTGGCCGACGCCCTTCACGGTGTTGTTGAACACCTTGACGTCATGGCCTTCCAGCAGGCTGAAAGACGACAGCTTGCGCACGGCGTCCTGGTAATCGTCGAGTACGGCAATTTTCATTGGCGGTTCTTTTGAGACTGGCTTGGCGTTTGCTTGAGTGTGCCTGAATACGGTTGGTTCGCGCGACCACAGAGGCCTGCCGGCGAAGCCGGTATTGTGGCCCGAAGACGTGTCCAGCCCATGCAGATGGCTGCGCTGCCCCTTGTTGTCCGCCTCCCCACCAGGGGTAGTGTGCAATGGTGCGGAGCAAAAAACAGACTGAGATCGCGGTGGTATCCTTGCCGGCTCCAATGACATGGCACACGTTGCTGGAGTCCGTGGAGTCCCCTACGGACCGCTGCGTGCCAATCGTTGTACAAAATACAAAGACAAAGCCCGCATGGCGCAATGCGCAGCACGGGTCGCCTCCACGGAGACAGGGCGCAACACTTTAGCGCAGCCACCGGGGCCCACGCGACCCGAAGTGTCGCATCAGACGCCGAGCAGTTGTAACGGGATGTGACGGCAATTTGCGGATGAGACCGACCATCCGCCGCCGTCGCCAGAACACCGGCCAGCCGCTGCCGGGCTTTGCCAAAGAATTCTTTTATCGCTTTGGAGCAGAGTATGAACCACCCCACGATGCAAGGCACACCGGTGCTGAACGTTCCCGCATGGGTACGCAACCAGAAGCTGGTGGCCTGGGTAGCGGACGTCGCCGCCCTGACCAAGCCCGACAGCATCTACTGGTGCGACGGATCGCAGGAAGAATACGACCGTCTCTGCGAGCAGATGGTCGCCGCCGGCACCATGAAGCGCCTGAACCCGGCCAAGCGCCCGAATTCCTTCCTCGCGCTGTCCGACCCGTCCGACGTGGCACGTGTCGAGGACCGCACCTTCATCTGCTCCGAGCGGCAGGCCGACGCCGGCCCGACCAACAACTGGGTCCCGCCGGCCGAGATGCGCCAGACGCTCAACGGCCTGTTCGACGGCGCCATGCGCGGCCGTACCCTGTATGTCGTGCCGTTCTCGATGGGGCCGCTCGGCTCGCCCATCGCGCACATCGGCGTGGAGCTGTCCGACTCGCCTTACGTCGTCGTCAACATGCGCATCATGACCCGCATGGGCCGCGCCGTGCATGAGGTGCTCGGCACCGACGGCGACTTCGTGCCGTGCGTGCACACGGTCGGCAAGCCGCTGGCCGCCGGCGAGCAGGATGTCGCCTGGCCGTGCAACAAGACCAAGTACATCGTCCACTTCCCGGAATCGCGCGAGATCTGGTCGTTCGGCTCGGGCTACGGCGGCAACGCGCTGCTCGGCAAGAAGTGCTTCGCCCTGCGTATCGCCTCGACCATGGGCCGCGACGAGGGCTGGCTGGCCGAGCACATGCTGATCCTCGGCGTGACGTCGCCGGAAGGGAAGAAGTACCACGTGGCCGCGGCCTTCCCGTCGGCCTGCGGCAAGACCAATTTCGCCATGCTGATCCCGCCGAAGGGCTTCGAGGGCTGGAAGGTCACCACCATCGGCGACGACATCGCCTGGATCAAGCCGGGCGCCGACGGCCGCCTCTACGCCATCAACCCGGAAGCGGGCTACTTCGGCGTGGCCCCGGGCACCAGCGAGAAGACCAACTACAACGCGATGGCGACGCTGCGCGAGAACGTCATCTTCACCAACGTGGCGCTGACCGACGACGGCGACGTGTGGTGGGAAGGCATGACAAAGGAGGCGCCCGCGCACCTGGTCGACTGGCAGGGCAAGGACTGGACGCCCGCCATCGCGAAGGAGACCGGCGCCAAGGCCGCGCACCCGAACGCCCGCTTCACCGCACCGGCCTCGCAGTGCCCGTCGATCGACGAGAACTGGGACAATCCCGCCGGCGTGGCCATCGACGCCTTCATCTTCGGCGGCCGCCGCTCGACCACCGTGCCGCTCGTCACCGAAGCGCGCAACTGGACCGAAGGCGTCTACATGGCCGCGACCATGGGCTCCGAAACCACTGCCGCCGCCGCCGGCCAGCAGGGCGTGGTGCGCCGCGACCCGTTCGCCATGCTACCGTTCTGCGGCTACAACATGAGCGACTACTTCGGCCACTGGCTCGGCCTCGGCGACAAGCTCGCCGCCGCCGGCGCAAAGCTGCCGAAGATCTACTGCGTCAACTGGTTCCGCAAGGACGCCGACGGCAACTTCGTGTGGCCGGGCTTCGGCGAGAACATGCGCGTGCTGTCGTGGATGATCGACCGGATCGAAGGCCGCGCCGAGGGCGCCGACCATCTGTTCGGCACGTCGCCGCGCTACGAGGACCTGCAGTGGGACGGCGTGGAATTTTCCTCCGCGCAGTTCGACCTCGTGACGTCGATCGACCAGGATGCGTGGCAGCGTGAAGTGGTGCTGCACGAGGAACTGTTCGTCCAGCTGAAGCACGGCATGCCGGCGGCGCTGGTGGAAGTGAAGGACGCGCTGAAGAAACGCGTGCAGGGCTGACGCCCTCGACCTCCGGCCGCCGCGGCTGTCCTCTGACGCGCGGCGGCTGGCTCCCTGCTCTCCGAGTGGCGTGGCGCGGCCCTCAGCCCACTTCAGCCCGCCTCGCCTTCCTCTCCCAGCTGTTCGACCGCATATTTCACCAGCACGGCCCGCCCCTCGATCCCGAGCTTGCGCTTGAGGTTGAGCCGGTGCGTCTCCACCGTGCGCACGGATACCCCCAGTTGCGCCGCGATTTCCTTGTTTGCCAGCCCTCTGCCGATGCCGTCGAGGATGTCGCGCTCGCGCCTTGTCAGCGCGTCGAGCGGACTGTCCGACGGTGCATGTTCGGCCATGGCGCGCGCGATGCGGGCGCTGTAGAACATGCGGCCCGCGAGCACGGCATCGATGGCGGCGAGCAGTTCGCCTGACGGCGCGTCCTTCAGCACGTAGCCGCGCGCCCCGGCGCGGATCGCCTGGCGCACGTATTCCAGGTTGTCGTGCATGCTGACCACCAGCACCGCCAGTTCCGGATAGTCGTGATGCAGCGCGCCCGTGAGCGCGATGCCGCCCATGCCGCGCATGCCGATGTCGGCAATGACGAGATCGGGCAGGCAGTCCGGCCCGGCCTGCGCCAGCCACGCGAGCGCGGACTCGCCGTCGTCGGCCTCGCCCACGACGATGAGATCGGGCTGCAGAGACAGGTGCATGCGCATGCCGTCGCGCACCAGTGCGTGGTCGTCGACCAGCAGCACACGCTTGCGGCTCGGGATATTGGGGAATGACGCGTTCATGAAGACGAGGATCCGGTTTGAGGGCGAGCGTCGCCTGCGTCGGCCAGGGCCGGTTTCTGCGGCACGACGGGCAGCACGGCTTCCAGCCAGGTGCCGCCGGCGCCGGACGCGAGTTCGAATTGTCCGCCAAGCGCCACCAGGCGCTCGCGCAGGTTGCGCAGGCCGATGCCGCGATGCGGGTCGTTCTGCGTGGCGGCCACGTCGAAGCCGGCGCCATCGTCGCGCACGCCGAGCCGCGTGGAGGCCGGGCCGAAGTCGAGCGTCATTTCCACGCGGCGCGCGCCGGCATGCCGATGCACGTTGGCCAATGCCTCCTGCGCGATGCGATACAGCGTGGTGGCCTGTTCCTGCGGCAATTCACGCGGCTCGCCGCTGACGGCGATGCCGATCTCCAGCCCGCTGCCGGCCTGCATCTCGCGCGCCAGATGCTGCAGCGCGGCGTGCAGGCCGAGGTCGTCGAGCAGGGCAGGGCGCAGGTTGTGCGACACGCGGCGCAATTCATTGAAGGCGGTGTCGAGCCGGTTCAGCGCCATGCCGAGCACGGGCGCCACCGCGTCGGCCTCGCCCGGGTGCAACTGCAGCCGGTTGGCCGCCGTCTCCACCACCAGCTTGGCCGACACCAGCAGCTGGCTCACGCCGTCGTGCAGGTCGCGCGACAGCCGCGCGCGTTCCTCTTCCTGCGACTGCACCACGCGTTGGGCGAGCAGCCGCAGCTTGGCATCCGCCTCGCGGTGCTCGCTGATATTGAGCGCGAGGCCGCCGGCCCCCACCAGCAGGATGCTGACCGCCGCGATCACGCTGATCCACGCCATGGTCTCGCGGATATCGGTCTCGGCGCGCGCGTCGAGTTCGCGCAGCGTGCGCTCCACGTCATCCAGATAAATGCCGGTGCCCAGCATCCAGTTCCATTCCGGCACGGCCACCACGTAGCCGAGCTTGGGCGCGAGCTGGCTCGACGAGGGCTTGCGCCACAGGTAGCGCACCGAGCCGCCTCCGGCCTTCGCCGCCGCAATCAGCTTCTGGATGGTCAGCTGACCCTGCGGGTCGCGCAGCATCCACAGGTCCTGGCCGACGAGCTCGGGCTGGCGCGGATGCATCAGGTTGCGGCCCTGCATGTCGTAGAGGAAGAAGTAGCCGTCGGCGCCATAGTCGAGGCGGGCGAGGGCGTCCATCGCGCGCTGGCGGGTGGCGTCGTCGGCCTGGCCTGAATGGACCATGGGCGCGATCGCGCTTTGCGCCAGTTCCACGTAGTGGCGCAGTTCGGTTTCCTTGCTCTGCAGGTAGGCGGCCTCGACCAGCGCGTGCTCGTGGCGGGCCAGTGCCGTGGCCTGGAAACGGACGGCCACGGCGATGCCGATCATGGCCACCGCGAGCGGCGCCACGGCCAGAAAAAGGATCTTCTGACGGAGTTTCATCTTAACCGGGGGTAAACACCGAGGCCCTGGAAACGGCTTGTTACCGTCTCGCTACGTAGTACTACGCAAGACCGCTGCGTAGTTACGCGCTTGTCTGCACCAGGGTGGGTGTCAATACTACACGCCAACGCGAGACCCGCCCCGCCGGGGTGCACGCGTTCATCGCAAGAGGTGCATCGACGCAGGGCCGTGCGGGCTCTGCGTGGACGCATTGCCCGCCTGCCAGGACGAGATCTCCGGACTGACCCTTACGTCCGGGACCGCCTAGGATGGTTAATAGAAATCAGGAATCGGTATTGGCCGGATTTCGGACCCCATCCTCCAGACCCGGGGACAGGTATCGACATTCCGGTCTGAGGAGACCTTCAACATGAATCGCATCGGACAACACCTGGTGTGGCTATGCGTCGCCGTACTCGGCGCATTTGCCTTTGGCACCGTCGCGCTGGGACGTGGCGAGACCGTCAGCGCACTGTGGATCGTGGTGGCCGCGCTCTGCATCTACCTGATCGCCTACCGCTACTACAGCCGCTTCATCGCCGACAAGGTGATGCAGCTCGACCCCAAGCGCATGACGCCGGCCTGGCGCCATAACGACGGCCTGGATTACGTGCCGACCAACAAGGCCGTGCTGTTCGGCCACCACTTCGCCGCCATCGCCGGCGCCGGCCCGCTGGTCGGCCCCGTGCTGGCCGCGCAGATGGGCTACATGCCGGGCATGCTGTGGATCCTGGCCGGCGTGGTGTTCGCCGGCGCGGTGCAGGACTTCATGATCCTGTTCATCTCCACGCGCCGCGACGGCCGCTCGCTGGGCGACCTGGTCAAGTCCGAGATGGGCACCGTGCCGGGCCTGATCGCGCTGTTCGGCTGCTTCATGATCATGATCATCATCCTCGCGGTGCTGGCCCTGATCGTGGTGAAGGCGCTGGCCGGCTCGCCGTGGGGCACCTTTACCGTGGCGGTGACGATTCCCATCGCGCTGTTCATGGGCATCTACACCCGCTACATCCGCCCGGGCCGCATCGGCGAAGTGTCGGTGATCGGCTTCGTGCTGCTGATGCTCGCCATCGTCGGCGGCCAGTACGTGCACGAGAGCGCGGTGCTGGCGCCGCTGTTCACGTATGACGGCAAGGCGCTGACCTGGATGCTGATCATCTACGGCTTCATCGCCGCCGTGCTGCCGGTGTGGCTGCTGCTGGCCCCGCGTGACTACCTGTCGACTTTCCTGAAGATCGGCACCATCATCGCGCTCGCCATCGGCATCCTGATCGTGGCGCCGGACCTGAAGATGCCGGCCTTCACGCAGTTCGCCCAGGGCGGCGGTCCGGTGTGGTCGGGCAACCTGTTCCCGTTCCTCTTCATCACCATCGCCTGCGGCTCGGTGTCGGGCTTCCACGCGCTGATCTCGTCGGGCACCACGCCCAAGCTGCTGGAAAATGAATCGCACGCGCGTTTCATCGGCTACGGCGCGATGCTGGCCGAGTCCTTCGTCGCCATCATGGCGCTGGTGGCCGCCTCGGTGATCGAGCCGGGCGTGTACTTCGCCATGAACAGCCCGGCCGCCGTGATCGGCACCTCGCCGGAAGCGGTGGCGCATGTGGTGTCAACGTGGGGCTTTGTCATCACCCCCGACGTGCTGATCCAGACTGCCAAGGACGTTGGCGAGAACACCATCATCTCGCGTGCCGGTGGCGCGCCGACGCTGGCCGTGGGCATCGCCCACATCCTGCACCAGGTGGTGGGCGGCCAGGCCATGATGGCCTTCTGGTATCACTTCGCCATCCTGTTCGAGGCCCTGTTTATCCTGACCGCCGTCGACGCCGGCACCCGCGCCGGCCGCTTCATGCTGCAGGACCTGCTGGGCAGCTTCGTGCCGTCGATGCGCCAGACCGACTCGCTGGTCGCCAACCTGACCGCCACCGCCCTGTGCGTGGCGGCCTGGGGCTACTTCCTTTACCAGGGCGTGGTCGATCCGCTGGGCGGCATCAACACCCTGTGGCCGCTGTTCGGCATCTCCAACCAGATGCTCGCTGCCGTGGCGCTGGTGCTGAGCACCTGCGTGCTGGTCAAGATGAAGCGCGGCCAGTACGCCTGGGTCACGCTGGCGCCGACCATCTGGCTGCTGATTTGCACGCTGACCGCCGGCTGGCAGAAGCTGTTCGACGCCGACCCGAAGGTCAGCTTCCTGACCCACGCCTCGAAGTTCGCCGCCGCCATCGCCGAGGGCAAGGTGCTCGCGCCGGCCAAGACGATGGAGGAGATGCAGCGCATCGTCTTCAACGACTACCTCGACGCCGGCCTGTGCGCGCTGTTCATGCTGGTGGTGCTGTCGATCGTCTTCTATGGCTTCAAGACCGCCATGCAGGCCCGCACCATCGACCGTCCGACCGACCGCGAGACGCCGTTCGAGCCGCTGCCGCCGGCCGCGGCGCAGTCCTGATACGGCACTTTTTAGCAGGAGTCCGCCATGCTGGAGCAATTGGGAACGATGGGCCGCTATCTCGGCCAGTCGCTGAAGCTGATGGTCGGCCTGCCCGACTACCAGACCTATGTGCAGCACATGGAGAGCACGCACCCGGACCGCAAGCCGATGACGTACGAGGAGTTCTTCCGCGAACGCCAGCAGGCCCGGTACGGCGGCGGGCAGGGCAAATGCTGCTGAGACGCTGATCCCCTGCGGCTGTACTGGCCGCAGTGACCGCAGTGACGAAAGGGCGACCTGCTGGTCGCCCTTTTTCCTGCCGGGAGGAAGAACTGTTGCGCCGGGTGTTGTGTTTCTGCAGGGGCTTACAGGGCTTTACACCCCGTTACAGCAAGGGCAGGACGACTTCCCTACACTCCCCTCTCAACTCGACTTCCTCAGGAATACCCTATGTCCCGCCAATCCCTCCGCAACCTGCTCCTGGCCAGCGCGCTGGCCGCCGCTGCCGTGCCGGCATTTGCTGGCGGCGACCTCAACAACGCCCTCGGTGGCGGCCTCGGCGGTGTCGCCGGTGCCGCAGTGGGCGGTGCGCTGGGCGGCAGCACGGGCGCCGTGATCGGTGGTGCGGTGGGTGGCGGTGCCGGCGGCGCGGTCACGTCGAACCGCCGCGAGCGTACCGGCGCGATCATCGGCGGCGCGCTTGGCGGCGGCGCAGGCACCGCGGCCGGCAATGCGATGGGCGGCCGCACGGGCGGTCTGGTCGGCGCCGGCCTGGGTGGCGCCGCGGGCGCAGCGCTGGGCGGCAACGTGTCGCGCAGCAACTCGTACGCCAACGACCACTACCATGACCATGACCGTGGCCACTACCGCCACGGCAAGCACCGCCACCATCGCCACGACGACTGAACCGGCGTTGCGCAGAACGACGAAACGGGCCCTTGCGGCCCGTTTTTCTTTTGCGCTTGAGGCATAATCCCAAACAAAAGAGCCCGTACCTGAGGTACGGGCTCTTCGCTCACCCTGACAGCCTGTGGGAAACCGTCGGGCAAGCAGGCGGCGCCGGGAAAGACGGCGCGCCCTGGGGGGAGGCGGCTTTACAGCGGGGCGCGGTCCGACGACGAGGTGTAGCTGGCCATGGCCGAGCCTTGGCGGGCGCCTTCGGAGTAGACGTCGTACTTGCCGGAACGGGCACCTTCCGAGAAGGTGTCGAACTTGCCGGCGCGCGCGCCTTCGGAATAGGTGTCGAACTTGCCGGAGCGGGCACCTTCAGCGAAGGTGTCGAACTTGCCGGAGGTGGCGAATGCGGGCGAGGCCGAGAAAGCGGCAACCAGGGCGGTTGCGGCGGCGATCAGGGCGAGGCGTTGGGTTTTCATATCGATTTCTCCACAGTGAGAGGCGTCAGGAGCACTATCTGTTTGCTGCAACGCCATATTCTATGACTCGATATTAGGCCTTTCCCTGATATAAATAAACCTTGTCTCAAACAATGATTCCTTCTACTTTTAACAATAAAGCGGTCTGAGTCCGGAAAGGATTACATCCGCCCCAGGGAGACTGTTGCCATGGATCGCCTCCAATCGATGCGCGTGTTCACCAAGGTTGTGGAACTGGGCAGCTTTGCTCGCGCAGCGCAGCAATTAGAGATGTCCAACGCGGTAGTCACGCGCTATGTGGCCGACCTCGAAAGCCATCTCGGCACGCGGCTGCTCAACCGCACCACGCGCAGCCTCTCGCTGACCGACGCCGGCGAGACCTACCTGCAGCGCTGCCAGCAGATCCTGGAAGACGTGGAGGAGGCCGAATCGGTGGTCACCGCGCGCAGCCAGTCGCTGTCGGGGACCTTGCGGATCGTGACGCCGGTGATGTTCGGCCTGTACCTGCTGCCCGAAACGCTGGCGCGCTTCCAGGCGCAGTATCCGGACGTGGTGTTCGACATCCTGCTGTCCGACCGCAACCTCGACATCGTGGAAGAAGGCCGCGACGTGGCGGTGATGCTGTCGGACCTCGGGCTTGGCTCGCATCTGGTGGCGCGGCCGCTGATCTCGGCGGAAGTGATCCTGTGCGCGTCGCCCGGCTACCTGCGCGGCCGCGCGCCGCTGCGCCATGCGCACGACCTGGCGACCCATCGCTGCATCGCCATGCGCGCGCCCACGTCGGAACATGAATGGACGCTGCTGGGTCCGGAAGGGGAGGTCACGGTGGCCATCCACCCGACCCTGCTGTGCAGCAACTCGGCGCTGGCGTACCAGGCGGCACTGTCCGACATGGGCATCGTGATGATGTCGTCCTACCTGGCGACCCACCACATCGAGAGCGGCCAGCTCGTGCATGTGCTGCCGCAGTACCAGTTGCCGAAGCGCGATGTCAGCGTGGTCTACCCGAGCCGCAAGTTCCTGCCGACCAAGGTACGCGCCTTCATCGACTTCCTGCTGGAAGAGAGCCACGCGCGGCAGGAGGCCGAAAACAGCCTGCCGACGACCGCCGGCTATCACCCCTGACCCGCGAGTCCTGAACGGCGGCGGGCAAGCCAGCCCGCCGCTACCTCGCCACTACCTCGGCGCTACCCCGCCACCTTACTCGTCGACCGACACGGCCGTCTTGCGCGCAGCCGTCTTGGTGGTGGCCGACTTCGCCGCCGTCTTGGCCGCGGCGCGCTTGGCGGGCGCCTTCTTGGCGGCGGTCTTGGTGGCCGCCGCCTTCGTGGCGGGCTTCGTGGCGGGCTTCGCTGCCGCCTTCCTGGCCGCCGGCACCGCCTCGTCGTTGGACGCGTCAGCGGCCTTGGCAGCCGTCTTCGCCGCCGGCTTGGCCCCGGCCTTCGGCTCGCGCACCTCGAACTCGAAGCCGATCTTGCCATCCGGCTGCTTGACGAGGAACGCCTTGAAGTTCCGGCCGGTACGCGACGACTTGAACCCAGTCAGGAGGTCCGTGCGCCCTTCGGACAGCAGCTTGCCGATCTGCTCGCGGGAAATTTCCTGCTGCAGGATGATCTTGCCGCTGCTGAAGTCGCACGACTTTTCCGAGCCGACCGCGTTCACGCAGACGTACTTCATGCCGTGCTCGTAGACCGCGCCGCCGCACTTCGGGCAAGCGCCCACCGGCTCCTGCGCAGAGAAGTCGACCGGTTCGCCGTCGCCCTCGTCGTCGCCCTGGCCGAAGTCGAATTCCATCTTGTAATGGCCGTCGTCGTCCTTGCCGAGCTTGAGGATGGCGGCAAAGGGCCGGCCCATCTTGCTGCGGAAGCCCTGCAGCGGGCCGATTTCCTTCTTCAGCAGCAACTCTTCCACTTCCTCGATCTCGAACTGGCGTCCGCCCGGGATCTTGCTGATCGAGAACTCGCACGCGGTACAGGCAAAGCGCCGGTAGTTCTCCTTGACCTGGCCGCCGCACTGCGGGCAGGGCGTGTCGAGGGTGGCGTAGTCGCCGGGAATGGTGTCGCTGTCGTATTCCTTGGCGCGCTTGACGATTTGCTGCGTCATCTGCGCGATCTCGCGCATGAACTCGTCGCGCTTGAGGCGGCCGCGCTCGATCTGCGAGAGCTTGTGCTCCCACTCGCCGGTCAGTTCGGCCTGCGTCAGTTCCAGCACGCCGAGGCCGCGCAACAGCGTCATCAGCTGGAATGCCTTGGCGGTGGGGATCAGCTCTCGGCCCTCGCGCACCAGGTACTTTTCGGTCAGCAGACCTTCGATGATGGCCGCGCGCGTGGCCGGCGTGCCCAGGCCCTTGCCGGCCATGGCCTCGCGCAGGGCGTCGTCGTCAACCAGCTTGCCGGCGCCTTCCATGGCCGACAGCAGCGTCGCTTCGTTGTAGCGCGCGGGCGGCTTGGTGGTCAGGCCGACGGACTCGACCTTGTCGGTCTTGACCTTCTCGTCCTTGGCCACCGGCACGAGGTTGGCATCCTTGTTGTCGCCCTGCGCCTCGCGGCCGTAGATCACCAGCCAGCCGGGGTTGATCAGTACCTTGCCCTCGGTCTTGAAGTGGTGGCCGGCGACTTCCGTGATGCGCGTGGTCACCTGGAACTCGGCCGCCGGGAAGAACACGGCGAGGAAGCGGCGCACGACGAGGTCGTACAGCTTCTGCTCCGGCTCCGACAGGTTCTTCGGCGCCTGCAGCGTCGGGATGATGGCGAAGTGGTCGCTGATCTTGCTGTTGTCGAAGATCCGCTTGTTCGGCTTGACCCAGCCCTCCTTCAGGACCTTCTTCGCGTGCGGGAAGTAGTTCGGCGAACTCTCGGCCAGCATGTCCATGGTCTGCCTGACCGTGTCGATGTAGTCCTCGGGCAGCGCGCGCGCGTCGGTACGCGGGTAGGTCAGCACCTTGTGCTTTTCGTACAGCGCCTGCGCCAGGCCCAGCGTGTTCTTGGCCGAGAAGCCGAAGCGCGAGTTGGCCTCGCGCTGCAGCGTGGTCAGGTCGAACAGGGCGGGCGACTGCTGCGTCGAGGGCTTCGATTCCTCGGTGACGGTGCCCGTCTTGTCGCGGCAGGCGGCGACGATGCTCTTGGCCTCGGCCTCGCTCCACAGGCGCGACTCGCGCGCCTCGGGGTCGAACTCGTTCTTCTTGAACTTGGGATCGAACCAGCGGCCTTCGTACAGGCCGGCGGCGGCGATGAACTCGGCGCGCACTTCCCAGTAGTCGCGCGGCACGAAGTGTTTGATCTTCTCCTCGCTCGACCACGATCGACAGGGTCGGCGTCTGCACGCGGCCCACGGTGGTCAGGAAGAAGCCGCCGCCCTTGCTGTTGAAGGCGGTCATGGCACGCGTGCCGTTGATACCGACCAGCCAGTCGGCTTCGGAGCGGCAGCGGGCAGCGTCGGCCAGCGGCAGCATCTCCTCGTCCTCGCGCAGGCGGGCGAAGCCGTCGCGGATGGCCTGCTGCGTCATCGACTGCAGCCACAGGCGCTGGATCGGCTGCTTCGCCTTGGCCTGCTGCGCGATCAGGCGGAAGATCAGTTCCCCTTCGCGCCCCGCGTCGCAGGCGTTGATCAGGCCGGTGACATCCTTGCGCTTGATCAGGCGGTTCAGCACCTTCAGGCGCGATTCGGTCTTGGCAATGGGGCGCAGGTCGAAATGCGGGGGGATCACCGGCAGGTTGGCGAAGCTCCATTTGCCGCGCTTGACCTCGTACTCGTCCGGGGCGGCGATCTCGACCAGGTGGCCCACGGCCGACGACAGCACGTACTCGTCGTTCTCGAAGTACTCGTCGTGCTTGGTAAACCCCCCGAGGGCACGCGCAATGTCGGCTGCCACCGAAGGCTTTTCCGCGATGATGAGGGCTTTTGACATTCAGCGGGTCCTTGCAGGCGGCCATTCCGGCCACCGGCGAAATCGATCAATTTAAGTAGTAAAGGGTAGTAAACCGCGCGCCGGGGGGCTATGAGGCGCCCATCATAAGGGGGTGCCTACAGCCGCGCAAGCAACGGTCACGCTTGCGTGAACCCCGTTTGCCGACTATGGGTACGCCCCGGAATGCAGCCAATCCAGCACCTCGGGAGCATCCGCGGGTGGCGCCGGCATCGCATTACCGGCCTTCAGCAGCCGGTCCAGCAACTCCATGTGCGGCAACAGCGTCCCGTAGAAGAGCGGCGCTCCCCCGCCGACCGGCTGAATCAGCACGGTCGGAAAATTCTCAATATCGAGATCCTCGCCCAGCCGGTCGGCGTGGGTCTCGATGTCGATCCAGACGAAACAATCCTGCGGATAGCGCGCCGACAGCGTTTCAAGTGCTGTCACGTACTCATCGCAGGTCCGGCACCACGCCGCGCAGAGGCACGCCACCAGCCGGCCATGCGGCCGTGCCGACAGGGCACTGGCAATGGCGGCGGCGTCCCGCCCGGGATAGAGAACGGTCATCTTCTGCACAAGATAGCGATCGGGGGTGCCGATTGTAAGTCCGTGAACGATACGCCACCCCCGGGTCCAGCCAACTGCCAACTGCTCAGGCCAGCCGCCGGTACCGGTTGCCCGGCAGGCGCTCGACCTCGCCGGCCAGTTCCAGCGTCATCAGCCGCGCCACCACCTGCTCGGCGGGCAGTCCGCTGCGTACGCACAGGACGTCCGGCGTGACGGGATCATAAGCCAGTGCGGCCAGCAGCGTGTCGGCGGTCTCCGGTTTCGCGGCCGGCCGGGCCGGAGAAACGGGCAGGGCGACGGGCGTGCCCAGTTCCTCGAGCACGTCCTGCGGTCCCTCCACCAGCTTCGCGCCCTGCCGGATCAGCAGGTGGCAGCCGCGCGACAGCGGCGCATGGATCGAGCCCGGGATCGCGAATACCTCCCGCCCCAGGTCCGCCGCCTGCCGCGCCGTGATCAGCGAACCCGAGCGCTCGGCCGCCTCCACCACCAGCACGCCCTGCGCCAGCGCCGCGATCAGGCGGTTGCGGCGCGGGAAATTGTGCTGCAGGACCGGGGTGCCCAGCGGGAATTCGCTGAGGATCGCGCCCTGCGCGGCGATGCGGTGGGCAAGGTCCTTGTGACGGGCCGGATAGATGCGGTCGGCGCCGGTGCCGGTCACCGCCACGGTGCTGCCCGGCCCGCGCAGCCCGCCGGCATGGGCAGCCGCATCCACGCCGAGCGCGAGCCCCGAAACGATCGTCAGGCCGACTTGCGAGAGCGACGCGGCAAAGGACTCGGCGTCGCGCAATCCCTGCTGCGTTGCCCCGCGCGCGCCGACGATGGCCACCGACGGGCGGGCCGGCGCGGCGAGGTCCCCTGTTATATAGAGCACGGGCGGCGGATCGGCGAGATCGAGCAGGCGCTTCGGGTAGGCATCGTCGGCCAGCGTGACCAGGTGATGGCCGGGCTCGGCAGCCCAGGCGACGGTGCGGGCGATGGCTTCCCTGAGCGCCTGCCCCGGCGGCGCCAGCAGGCCCAGCGCGAGTTGCTTCGGGATGACGGCGGCGAGCGTGGAGAGCGGCTGCGCGAGGACCTGCTGCGGCAGCCCGAAGGCCGCCAGCAGCCGGCGCGCGGCGGTGGCTCCGATGCCGGGCGCCGCGGTCAGCCGCAGCCAGGCCGCGATATCGTCCGCATCGCGCGTGCAACTGGAAGGCGGTGTCCCGGCAGTCGTCAATGCGGCGAGCTGATCCGGTCGCCCACGGCGATCACGTTGGACGCGTCGGTGACCAGCGCATACGAGATGCCCTTGAACACGCGGAACACGAAGGCGAGACCGTAGCGCTCGTCAGGCAGGGCGATGGTGCGGTTGCCGTCGGTGATGTCACGGGTGACACCCCCGGCGCGCGACAGCGCCAGCACATGGCCCGGTTCCAGCCCGGCATTGCTGCCGACATTGAGCACGATGACCTGCCGTGCCCCGCCGTACTGCAGGCCGCCATAGACCGCCGCCACGCGGCCGTCCACGGCAACATCAGGCGCATGCGGCATGTAGCGCACCGTGTCGCGCGGCGGCTGCAGAAGCAGCAGCGAACCCGGCCCCATCTCCTGCTGCGACTGCGTGGCGCGCACCACCGAGACGGCGTCCGGCCCCTGCGGCCCGCGCTCCAGGCGCACGCTGCCCTCGTACTCGGCCTGGTAGCCCAGCACGTGGCCGGTAACCGGGTCATTGACCGGCTGCGCCGGGCGGTAGACCAGCCAGTCGCTGCCCGGCGCCACGTCGGGGCCGATGCCGCGCGCATAGCCCTGGTCGCCCCGGCCCATGTACACGTGGGATTCGGGCAAGGCGACGAGGCGCGCCGAGGAAGCGAGCGTGTCTTCCTCGAGCACCAGCGGCCGGGCCAGGAAGGGCTCGATGTCTTTCGCGGGAATACTGGGGATGGCCCCGTCCTCGGCAGCGTCGCCGCGCACGCGGGGCGACAGGTGGAGGGTATCGCCCCCCGCGCCCTGCGGCGGCGTGGCCGACAGGTAGGCGCGGCCGTCGCGCTGGACCAGGTACAGGACCTGGCCCGGGTAGATCAGATGGGGATTGTGGACCTGCCCGCGGTTCATGCCCCACAGATCCGGCCAGCGCCATGGCTGGCGCAGGTAGCGGCCCGAGATGTCCCACAGCGTGTCGCCGCGCCGCACCGTGTATTGCGAAGGCGCGTCCGGGGCCAGGTCGGCCACCGGAATGCCTTGCGCCGCGGTGCGCTGCGCTGCGGCCTGCTGCTGCGGCGTGACGGCCTGGGCGGCCACGTGAACGGGAATCGCGAGAAGTGTTGTGATGCCGAGAATACTCGACGCCGCAAGGACGAACGCGGACAACCCGCGGCCCGACACCGCCTGGTGTTCTTTGGTAAGATCGCGCATTTTCCTGACCGGCCGGTAGAGCGACCGGATTGACCCTGGATTGCGTGCCTGTTGCGGCGCGCCTTGAATTCTTTTACTTGCGCCCCGATTCTGCATGTAAAGTCCCGCCGCCGCAACGCGAGCGCAGAGCAGATCACGCCGGCGTTGCGCCCTAGCATCATGGCCCTACTGCACATCCTCACTTATCCCGATCCCCGCCTGCACAAGGTAGCCAAGCCCGTCGAGGTGGTGGACGACCGCATCCGCCAGCTCGTCAAGGACATGGCCGAGACCATGTACGACGCGCCCGGCATCGGCCTGGCGGCGACGCAGGTCGACGTGCACGAGCAGGTGATCGTGATCGACCTGTCCGAGACCCGCGATGAGCTGCGCGTGTTCATCAACCCGGAAATCATCTGGGCCAGCGACAACCGCAAGGTATGGGAGGAGGGCTGCCTGTCGGTGCCCGAGGTCTACGACCGCGTGGAGCGGCCGGACCGCATCAAGGTGCGTGCCCTGAATGAAAAGGGCGAGACCTTCGAGCTCGACGCCGACGAACTGCTCGCGGTGTGCATCCAGCACGAGATCGACCACCTGAAGGGCAAGGTCTTTGTGGAATACCTTTCACCGCTCAAGCTCACGCGCATCAAGCAGAAACTGCAGAAGGTGCAGAAGCGCGAGCGCAGCCGGATGTGACAAACATGTGGCCGGCCGGAGTCGAGTGCGCCGGTTCTGTTATCGTTATGCCGCAAGCGTAACCCGATTGCCTGTGTACCGGCCGCCCAGCGGCCGGTTTTGCTTTGGGCCCGCTGTACGCCCGCCCTACGCCAGTTTCACGCACCTGCCTTGCCTGCCTCTCAGCCGGAAACCGCCATGCCTGCCAACCAACCGCCACTCCGTGTCGCCTTCGCCGGGACGCCGGAGTTTGCGCGCGTCGCGCTCGAAGCCATCCACGCTGCCGGGTTTCCGGTGGTCGCCGTGCTGACCCAACCCGACCGTCCGGCCGGACGGGGCATGCAGCTGCAGGCGAGCCCGGTCAAGCAGTTCGCGCAGGCCAGCGGCCTCGCGCCGATCCTGCAGCCGCGCTCGCTGCGCCGCAACGGCAAATATCCGGAAGAGGCGGGCGCCGCCGTCGACACGCTGGCCGCCATCGCGCCCGACGTCATGGTCGTGGCCGCCTACGGCCTGATCCTGCCGGCCGAGGTGCTGACGCTGCCGCGCCATGGCTGCCTCAATATCCACGGCTCGCTGCTGCCGCGCTGGCGCGGCGCCGCGCCCATCCATCGCGCCATCGAGGCGGGCGACGCCGAGACCGGCATCACGCTGATGCAGATGGACGAAGGCCTCGATACCGGCGGCATGCTGTCGATGGAAGCGGTGCCGATCGGCCCGGACGACACCACCGGCACGCTGCACGACACGCTGGCCGCGCTCGGCGCCCGCATGGTCGTCGACGCGCTGCGCAAGCTGGCCGCCGGCACGCCGCTGGCCGCCACGCCGCAGCCGGAGCAGGGCGTGACCTACGCCGAGAAGATCGGCAAGGACGAAGCGCCGCTCGATCTCACCCGTCCCGCCGCCGAACTGGCCTGCCAGGTGCGCGCCTTCAACCCCTTCCCCGGCGCCACGGTGCAGGTGGGCGAGACCGTCATCAAGTGCTGGCAGGCCGTGCCCCTGGCCGGCAGCACCCTGCCGCACCCGCCCGGCACGGTGCTGGCGGCCGACGCGCATGGCGTAATCGTCGCCTGCGGCAAGGGGAGCGCCCTGCAGGTCACCGAACTGCAGAAGCCGGGTGGCCGGCGCCAGCCGGCCCAGCAGTTCCTGCAGGGAATGCCCCTGCCGCCGGGCACGCGCTGCCTCGTGCCTGCATGACCCCGCCCCATCGCCGCCGCTTGAATTTTCGGGCGGCGGACCCTATCTAACCTGCCGTCGGCCCCCGCATGGCCGGGGCCGAAGAAGCGACCTCTCAGACACTTCGAAAGGGCACGGCAATGTTCAACTGGGTCAAGACCTTCATGCTGATGGCGGCCATCACGGCGCTGTTCATCGTCATCGGCGGCATGATCGGCGGGCGCAACGGCATGATGATGGCCCTGCTGCTGGCGCTGGGCATGAATTTCTTCTCGTACTGGTTCTCCGACAAGATGGTCCTGCGCATGTACAACGCGCAGGAAGTCGACGCCAGCACCGCCCCGCAGTTCTACGCCACGGTGCAGGACCTGGCGCAGCGCGCCGGGCTGCCGATGCCGCGCGTCTACCTGATCAACGAGGACGCCCCCAACGCCTTCGCCACCGGCCGCAACCCCGAGCATGCCGCCGTGGCCGCGACCACCGGCATCCTGCGCGTGCTGTCGGACCGCGAACTGCGCGGCGTGATGGCGCACGAGCTGGCGCACGTGAAGCACCGCGACATCCTGACCTCGACCATCGCCGCCACCATGGCCGGCGCGATCTCGGCGCTCGCCAACATGGCCATGTTCTTCGGCGGCCGCGACGAGAACGGCAACCGTACCAACCCCATCGCGGCGATTGCCGTGGCCATCCTCGCCCCGCTGGCGGCGTCGCTGATCCAGATGGCGATCTCCCGCGCGCGCGAGTTCGAGGCCGACCGGGGCGGCGCCGAGATCAGCGGCGATCCGCAGGCGCTGGCGAACGCGCTCGACAAGATCCATCGCTATGCGGCCGGCATCCCGTTCCAGGCGGCCGAGGCGCATCCGGCCACGGCGCAAATGATGATCATGAACCCGCTGCACGGCGGCGGCATCGCCAACCTGTTCTCGACGCACCCGTCCACGGTGGAGCGCATTGCCCGGCTGATGGAGATGGCGCAGACCGGCACGTATCCGGCCTGACCCGGCACGTTCTGGCGGCCCGCCCCGCCGCGCAGGGTAAACTGCCCGCTGGATCCACCCGGACCGGCGGGCTTTTTATTGCCCGCGCGGTCCCGATTTTCTTGCCCTGCCTTTCCTCATCATGCGCCTGCCCCCAGACTCCCTCGCCTTCCAGATGCTCGCCGCCGCCACGGCCGTGCGCGCCGTCAACGAGGGCACCGCACTGCCCCAGGCCATCGAGGATGCCGCCGCGCAGTTCCGCCTCGACCGCGTCCGCGACGCCGCCTCGCGCGGCGCGCTGCAGGACCTGGCCTACCGCACCATGCGCCAGTTCGGCACCGCGCGGGCGCTGGTGACGCACCTCGTCGCCCGCCCGCCCGGCGCGCAGGTCGACGCACTGCTGGCGGTGGCGCTGGCGCTGCTGCTGGAAGGGGAGGGGCCGGATGACGGCGCCGACAAGCCCGGCCGCGGCTACCCCGCGTTTACCGTGGTCGACCAGGCGGTCAGCGCCGCCGCGTCCGAACCCAAGACTGCGCACGCGCGCGGGCTCGTCAATGCCGTGCTGCGCCGGTTCCTGCGCGAGCAGAAGTCGCTGGTGCCCGAGGTCCAGAAGGACGAGACGGCCGCCTGGAACCTGCCCGGCTGGTGGATCGACCTGCTGCGCAAGGCCTATCCCGACCAGTGGACTTCGCTGGCCAGGAGCGCCAACCTGCGTCCGCCGATGACCCTGCGGGTCAATCCGAAACGGGTGTCGGTGGCCGGCTTCCTGACCCGGCTCGCCAACGCGGGCCTCGCAGGCAAGCAGGTCGGCGACCAGGCCGTGCGGCTGGTGCGCGCGGTGCCGGTCGGCCAGATCCCCGGTTTCGCCGAGGGCGACGTCTCGGTGCAGGACGCCGGCGCCCAGCTCGCCGCGCCGCTGCTCGAGCTGGCCGACGGCATGCGCGTCCTCGACGCCTGCGCCGCGCCCGGCGGCAAGACCGGCCATATCCTCGAACTGGCCGACGTGCAGGTAACCGCGCTGGAGAGCGACGAGGCCCGCGCCGGCCGCATCGGCGAGAACCTGTCGCGCCTCGGCCAGCAGGCCGCCGTGGTGGTCGGCGACGCCAGCCGCCCGGCCGACTGGTGGGACGGCCAGCCCTACGACCGCATCCTCGCCGACGTGCCGTGTTCGGCCTCGGGCATCATCCGCCGGCACCCCGACATCCGCTGGCTGCGCCGCGAGGCGGACATCGGACGCCTCATCAACGAGCAGCGGCGCATCGTCTCGCAGCTCTGGCCGCTCCTAAAGCCTGGCGGCATTCTTGTCTACGTCACCTGTTCTATTTTCCCAACGGAAGGCGAGGAGCAGGCGCTCTGGTTTGGTGCGCAACTCCCAGATGCGATACGATTGCAGGCGCCCGGGCAACTGCTGCCTGGCGTCAGGGCAGCGCAACCCGCCGGCCAGGCACCCGACCATGTGCCCGCCGGCCATCCAGGCCTGCCGTCGGACCACGACGGCTTCTACTACGCGCGCTTCCAGAAACGCCCTTGAGCCCATTCCACTGAACCGATGCTGAGCCCGCTGCGCTTGTCCGTCTTCCGTGTCCCTGACGACAATGCGCGCGGCTTTTGGATGTCGGCGGACTGGCTGAGGACCCTCCTGGTCCCGGCCTTCGCCCTTGTCGTCCTCGTCCTCGGGCTGCTGCTGACGCCGCCTGCCGCCGCGCAGGTGATCGAGGCCACCGAGGCGCGCATCGACTACCAGGACGGCGGCTTCGACCTCGCGGCCAGTTTCGACTTCGACCTGCCTTCCGCCGTGGAAGACGCGTTGAACAAGGGGATTTCGCTGTATTTCGCGGTGGATTTCCAGCTGACGCGCCCGCGCTGGTACTGGTTCGACGACAAGGCCGTCAACGTCACGCGCATGGTGCGGCTGTCGTACCAGCCCCTGACGCGGCAATACCGCGTGTCGACCGGCGGCCTGCAGCTCTCCTTCGGCCGGCTGAAGAACGCGCTGCAGTTCATCCAGCAGGTGCGTGGCTGGCGCGTGTTCGAGCGCAACGCGGTGCAGACCGGGCAGACCTACCAGGCCGAGGTGCGCATGCGGCTCGACCTGTCGCAACTGCCGAAGCCGTTCCAGATCAACGCGGTCAACACGAAAGACTGGCAACTGTCGTCGGAATGGCGGCGCTTCCACTACACGGTGCCGAACGAGTTGCCGGTGCCAGCGCCGCTGCCGGCGCCCGCATCGTCCGCCCCGCCGCCCGCGCCAACCCCTCCGGCCTTGCCGGCCGCACCAGCGATACCGGCCTCCCCGCCCGCCGCGCCGGCGTCGGCTCCCCAGGCACCGTCGGCCGCGGTGTGGGACCTGCGTCCGACCCCGTTCACCCAGACCATCGCGACGGCACTCTCGGCCAACGCGCTCTCGCAGCCTCCCGTAGCAAGGCCATGAACCTCAGCCCGTGGGACAGCAGGTTCCGGCGCGTGCTGTACCGCGCGGTGGTGGGCATCATCGTCTTTCTCGCACTGGTGCTGGTGGGCCTGCTGGCCGGCGCGTCGGCCAACACGGAATTCTTCGACCGCTACTTCACGCTGCTCTTCAAGATCAACCTGGTCGTCGGCGCGCTGCTGATACTCATCATCGGCGCCCTGGCGGTCACGTTGTGGGCACGCTACCGGCGCGGCAAGTTCGGCGCGCGGCTGATGGCCAAGCTGGCGGTGTTCTTCGGCGTGGTGGGCGTGCTGCCCGGCGTGCTGATCTACCTCGTGTCGCTCCAGTTCGTCTCGCGCAGCATCGAATCCTGGTTCGACGTGCGCGTGGAAACCGCGCTGGAGGCCGGCCTGAACCTCGGCCGCTCCACCGTCGAAAGCGCGCTCGCCGACCAGCAGGCCAAGGCGCGGCAGATGGCCGACCAGATCATCAATACGCCGGCCACGTCCTCCACGCCGACCTCGCTGCAACTCACGCGGCTGCGCGAGCAGTATGGCGTGCAGGAGGCCGACATCTTCACGGGCAGCGGGCGCGTGATCGCCACGGCATCGAACAGCTACGCCTCGCTGGTGCCGGACCTGCCCTCGAGCGTGCTGGCCGAGCAGGCCAAGGCGACCGGCGTGTATGCGGTCGTGGAAGGCGGCACCGACGCCGGCTCCGATGCCCGCGCCGAGCGCCTGCGTCCTCAGCCCGACAGCAGCCTGTACCGCCTGCGCGTGATCATTCCGCTCGGCCCGGTCCCCACGCAATCCGAGCGGCCGGCCGCCGGCATTCCGGAGCCGACCACCGCCCCGCGCTCCGCCGCCCCGCGTGCGCGCTGGGCCGGCTCGGGGCTGTCGGTCGAAGGCCGCACCGGCGACGCCGCCGCGCCGACCTCCGGCTTCGGGCTGGTAGGCGAGAGCGGGCGCGAAGAGCGCTTCCTGCAGATCATCAACCCGGTGCCTGCCGTGCTCGCGCGCAATGCCGATGAAGTCCAGCGCGCGTACCAGGAATACCAGGAGAAGGCGCTCGGCCGCACCGGCCTGCGCAAGATGTACATCGGCACGCTGACGCTGACGCTCTTCCTCGCGGTGTTCATCGCCGTGATGCTCGCGCTGCTGCTCGGGGGCCAGCTCGCGCGGCCGCTGCTGATGCTGGTACAGGGCACCAAGGAAGTGGCCGAGGGCGACCTCTCGCCCAAGCGCGTGCTGAAGAGCCGCGACGAACTCGGCATGCTGACCCAGCAGTTCAACCAGATGACGCGGCAACTGGCCGAGGCGCGCCTGGCCGTCGAGCAGAACCGGGTGGCGCTGGAGCAATCGAAGGCCTACCTCGAGAGCGTGCTGCAGAACCTGACCGCCGGCGTGATGGTGTTCGACCGCCGCTTCGTGCTGATCACGGCCAACCCTGGCGCCGAACGCATCTTCCGCCAGCCGCTGGCGACCGCGCTCGGCCTGCCGGTGGAGCAGATCCCCGGACTCGGCACCTTCGGCGAGATCGCGCGCCAGGCATTCTCCGAGCAGTACACCAGCGAGGTGCTGGGCGGCGCCGAGCACTGGCAGAAGCAGATCGAGCTGCCGCAGGGCGACGAGCAGCCGCTCACCCTGCTGGTGCGCGGCGCACGCCTTCCGGGCGGCGAGCGTGACGAACCGGGCTTCGTCGTGGTGTTCGACGACATCTCCGACGTCATCTCGGCGCAGCGTTCCGTCGCATGGGGTGAAGTGGCGCGGCGCCTCGCGCACGAGATCAAGAACCCGCTCACGCCGATCCAGCTCGCTGCGGAACGCCTGCAGATGAAGCTCTCGCCGAAGCTGGAGGGCTCCGACGTCGACGTGCTCAAGCGCAGCTCCACCACCATCGTGAACCAGGTAGCCGCGATGAAGCGCATGGTCGACGACTTCCGCGACTACGCGCGCACGCCGCCAGCGGTATTGCAATCGCTGCAGCTCAATGGGCTGGTGGCCGAAGTGCTGCATCTCTACGGCATCGACGACCACGCGGTGCACGAGCATCCGGTGATCCATCCGACGCTGGGCAAGTTACAGCCGGAGATCAAGGGAGACCCCACGCAGCTGCGGCAGGTCATTCACAACCTGCTGCAGAATGCGCAGGACGCCGTGGCGGAAAACGTGGCCGGAGGTAGGGCGGCGCCCCATATCACTCTGCACACCGAGACTGTAGAATACAAAGATTCTGCCGGCGAAAGCCGCCAGGCGGTCAAGCTGACCATCGCGGACAATGGTCCGGGTTTTGCTCCGCGCATTCTCAGTCGCGCGTTCGAACCTTACGTGACCACCAAAGCCAAGGGCACGGGTCTCGGGCTCGCGATGGTAAAAAAGATCATTGATGAACACGGCGCGCGGATCGAACTTCGTAACCGCATGGAAGGTGCCGATATCATCGGGGCGCAGATCTCGATCCTGTTCGTCAAGCTGGCGTAGCCAGCCTTTAGTCAACAAGGGGTGCCTGCCGGAAGGCGGGCCTGAGGTGGGGTTAAGAGGGGAAGTATGGCAACCATCCTCGTAGTCGATGACGAAATGGGTATCCGGGAATTGCTCTCGGAGATCCTGAGTGACGAAGGTCACGTGGTCGAACTGGCGGAAAACGCGCAACAGGCGCGCGAGTATCGCGCGGGTAACACTCCGGACCTGGTGCTGCTCGACATCTGGATGCCGGATACCGACGGCGTGACGCTGCTCAAGGAATGGTCCGCACAGGGCCATCTCACCATGCCCGTCATCATGATGTCGGGGCACGCCACCATCGACACGGCCGTCGAAGCGACCAAGATCGGCGCACTGAATTTCCTCGAGAAGCCCATCGCCTTGCAGAAACTGCTGTCGGCGGTGGAGCAGGGCCTGATCCGCGGCATCGAGCGCCCGCGTCCCGCCCCGGCACCGGCGGCAGCGCCCGCCTCGTCCATCATGGCGACGGAAGCAGCCCTGACGACCGCGCCCGCGGAAGCTGTCGAAGCCACCGCCAATGGCACGCCAGCGCGCGCGCCGGAAGCCGAAATGCAGTTCTCGTTCGACATGCCGCTGCGCGAGGCACGCGACCTGTTCGAGCGCGCCTACTTCGAATACCACCTGCTGCGCGAGCACGGCAGCATGACCCGCGTGGCCGAGAAGACCGGCCTCGAGCGTACCCACCTCTACCGCAAGCTGAAACAGCTCGGCGTGGATCTCGGCCGCAACAAGCAGGAGGCCGCCGAGCAATAGGCGCGCCGGCAGTCCAGGCGCTTGACGAGTTCCGAGCCGGCTGCTATAGTTTCGCTTCTTTGGCCCGGTAGCTCAGTCGGTAGAGCAGAGGATTGAAAATCCTTGTGTCGGCGGTTCGATTCCGTCCCAGGCCACCAGCATTCGATGACGCCCAACCCTTCGCGGTTGGGCGTTTTCATTTGTACGCCTGTCTTGCAAGCCGGCGTGATTTTCAGGCGCTCAATCCGCCTGCAACGTATGCGCCGTCATCCGGCTGATCACCTGCGCGCGGGACCGCGCACCGAAGCGCTGGAGGATGGCCGACACATGTTCCTTCACGGTGTTCTCGCTCAGGCCGAGGCTGCGTCCGATCGCCTTGTTCGACAGGCCATCGAGCAGAAGCGCCAGCACAAGGCCCTGGCGCCGGGTCAGGCCGAGTTCATCGATCGTGACGGGAACGCAGGGCGCCTCCAGCGCATGCGCCGGCATTTCCACTTCGCCGGCGGCATGCGGTTCGCCTCCCGCTTTGCCACCCGCCTCGCGCACGCTGACGCGCTTCATCCGTGCGATCAGTTCCGCACGGTTGCGCAAACCCAGCCGGCGCAGGATCGCCGACACATATTCCTTGACCGTGTTCTCGCCCAGCCCGAGGCGCGCGGCGATGAGCTTGTTGGACAGGCCTTCCAGCACCAGCATCAGCAGGCTGCCCTGGCGGGGCGTGAGTCCGAGTTCGTCGGGAGACATGGAGACGCCATGCGGCACCGGCTGTTCCGTCTCGCCGAGCAGCGCGCGGGCCTGCTCGCGCCGCATCTGTGCGATCGCCTGGGCGCGCGTGCGCAGGCCCATGCGCTGGAGGATGGCCGATACCCGTACCTTGGCCGCGTGCCGGCTGATTTGCAGGCGCTGCGCGATGTCGGAGTTCGACAGGCCATCGAGCATCAACGCGAGAATGGCGGCCTGACAGGGATCCTCGAGACGCGCCAGGTCGCCGATGCCGCCCGCCGGCAGTGAGGCGCCAGGGGACATCCTCACCCATGGCACGGGTACGGCAGGCGCCTGGAGCTTCTCGATCGTCTTGCGCACTTCGTGCAACTGCGCGTCGGTCAGCCGCGGCAATGCGGCCAGCACCTCGTTGAATTGCTCCAGAACCATCCTCGACGTCCCATCAGTCCGCACGCCGGCATTTTCCGACGATCGGATTACATTCTGTTACTTTTGGCGAATTGGACTTTACACCGGCAGGGGGCGGAGCAGGTGTGTGCCCCGGCCAGCCGCGAGCCTATTTCCGCAGGCAGCGAGGACGCAACTCCACGCATCGCCCGCAACAATTCGGAGCACCAAGCGCACATTACGTTACGTGGAAAGGTAGTGAAGCGCCGGTAGCGCCGCGCATCGTGACGCACCGTGCACTGCCCGGGTACGGCGTATCCCCACTTTGGAGGGGCAACGAGAGAGGCACCCAGGGATGCCCTGGGTGCCTAATAAAATGATAAATGTGTCAGAAATGCAACAAGGTCGCGCCCCTGTCGCGCGACACTTTCATGACATTCGAACACCCCGGGACCCGTCCTCAGAACGCCAGTACCCGCACTCCGAACGAAGCGTAGCCGTAGTACCGGTCCAGCTTGCCCGCGGTCGCCGCGTTGTAGAGGAAGGGGATCGTACCGACGAAGTTGTAGAGCGAGCCCTGCCCGCGCACGAACAGTTCGACATTCTTGACCACCGCGTACGACAGCTCCACGCCGAGGGTGTGATTGGTCTTGATCGGCGAAAAGCCGTATGTCCTGGCGCGATCGTCCACATTGCCGCGCAGCAGGTACTGGAACTGGTAGCCCACGTGCGAGCGGAAGCCGCCGTACCGCCATTGCCACGACACGCCGGTGCTCAGGTAGCCGGCGGTGTAATTGAAGTCGTCGTTGAAGTCGATGCCGAACTGCGACGCCGGTACCGCGAAGCTGGCCGATTGCACGGTGCCGCTGCCGGTCTGGCAGGGCGCAGCGAGCGTGCCGCGGGCGATGTTGTCGGAATTGATGCCAACGTTGAAGTTGCACCCACCCTGGCGCACCGAGGTATTCAATGCGCCGATGGTCACCCGGCTCGCGCCGAGTCCCATGAAGCCGGTGAGGGTGTGCTGGTCGTTGACCTGGCCCGAGAACATGAAGTCCGCCTGCGCCTGCACGTCGTTGGCATTGCTGACTTCGATGCCGTTCAGCGTGGTGTTGCGGACGTTGAACGCGGCCGAACGCGAGAGGCTGCCGGCGTGGTCGCCCCAGACGGCGAAGCGGAACAGCGCACGGTCGCGCGCGCCGGGCTGGGCCAGCGGATCGTAGTGGAGGGCCACCATCCAGCTGTCGATGCCGTTGGTGTCCTGGCCGTAGTCGATATTGCGGCGCCAGTACGTCACCGCACCCGACCAGTACGGCGAGAACTTGTAGCCGGCCATCAGCTTGCCGCCCTGGTAGTTGCCGGCATTGTCCGGCACCGGGCCCTGGCGTTCGCGCAGGTGGAAGATGTCGACGGTGTCGTTCACCACGTCGTAGCTGGCTTCCAGGCGGAACTTGTTGAATTCGCCGGTGGTCGGCTCGGCGAGCAGGAATACGTCATCGGGCGCGGCGTGCACGCTGCCGGCCGCGGCCGCCAGGAACAGGGTCGCGGCGAACTTGCGAGGAAAAACCTTCATGGTGCTTCGGGAACCACACGAGCCTTGCTTGAAAACGCCGAGCGGCGCCGGCGTCCCCAATCTGCGGGGGACACCGGCGCCGCAGGGACGCGCGGATGCTGCGGGAAGCCGGCCGCCGGGCCGGCCAGCGATCAGTTGTTGACCTTCAGCGTCGCGTTGCGAATGCCCAAGCCCGACACGGTGCCGACAGTAACCGGGGCTGCCGCCTTGGCCGAGGCGCCGGTACCGGTGCCGACGTTCAGCGAGTTGGTGGTCTTCGCACCGAGCACGACCGAGACCGTGACGGTGTCGCCGGTCTTCGGCGTGTAGGCCGCGATCTGGCCCGAAGCTGCCGGGCTGGCCGACTTCAGCTTCGACAGGAAGCTGGTGACGGACAGGTCGAGGTTGCCGTTGCTGAACAGGTTGTCGGCACTGGCGTTGGTCAGCGAGGCGCTGGCCGTGGCGGCGCCCGCGACGCTGAACGAGTACGACGCGCCCGCCGGCACGGTGGCGTTGGTCAGGACACCCGAGCCGTTGAAGGTCAGGTCGACCTCGTCGATCACGACCGTCACGGTGTTGCCGTTGAGGGTATAGGTCAAGCCGGCGCGGACGTTCGAGGCCGCGGCACCGAACGGCGAACCCTGCGCGGTCAGCGCGACCTGGACGTCGGACAGGGCACCGCCCGACACGGCCACCGGCTTGGTGGCGTCGGCCGAGGCGATCACCGTGTCGATGCCGACGGCGGTGCCGTTGTTCAGCTTGACGTTGCCGATCTGGACGTAGTTGCTGTAGGTATTGATGTTCTGCAGGCCGTCGGCAATGCCCGACAGGTCCTGGCCGACAGCGCCGCCGACAGCAGTAAGCGCCGCGCTGATGTCGTTCACCACACCGCTGGCTACGGCGCTGCCGAGTTGCGACAGGCTGGTCGCCGCATTCGCGGCGGTCAGCACGTCGGCGCCCACGGTCGAGATCAGGTTCGAGACGGCCGGCGACGTGGTGCTCTGGGCAATCGTGTCGAGCTTGCTGCCGAGCTGGCTCAGCGTGGCGGCCGGCGAGCTGCCGATGGTCACGTTGCTCATGGCGGTCTGCACCTCGCCCACCTTGGCAGCGATGGTGGCGGCACTGACAGCCGCCACGTTGGCGGCGGCGTCGCTGATCGAATTCTGCACGCTCGGCGGCATGCCCGAGGCGGCGTTGACCACGGCGGACTGGACCACGTTCTTGATGTTGCCCGCATCGGCAACGTTGAAGGTGCCGCTGCCCGCATTGATCGAATCGGCCAGCGCCTTGACGGCAGCGGCGGATGCCTGCTCCGGCGTCAGCGTACCGCCGGCGTCCGAGCTGGACAGCGCGGACAGGGTGTTCGCCACCTGGTCGAGCAGCTGCTGGACCGCCACCGAAGCCTGCAGCACGCCGGCGTCCTGCATCGGGTCGAGGGTCAGCAGGTTCTTGCCGCTCAGGCCGAGCTTGGTGGCCAGTGCGGCGGCCTGGTCAGGGCCGAGCTGGGCGACCAGCGTGGTCAGCGGCGTGACCACCGGCGTGGTGCCGGTGGCGGCGGCCTTCGGCGCCTGCAGCACGCCGTTGAACGGCAGGTTGGTACCGATGTCGACGCCGCCCTTGACGGTCAGTGCGCTGGCGGCGCAGCCTGCCGGGAAGGTGAAGTTGCCCTGGGAATCCGTCGTGGCCGTCTGGTTGCCGCAATCGGTGAACGTCACCGTGGCGCCCGACAGATAGAAGTCGATCGCCTTGCCGGTCACGGCCTGCGGCTGCTGGTTGCCGCCATTGTTGTCGCCACCGCCGCCACCGCAAGCTGCCACGGCCGCTGCCATGAGGCTGAGGGAAAAAAGGTTCCTCAAATTGGTACGCATGCTGAATCTCGCTCCTGATCGACTGCTCTGATGTGAATTCCCGCGCAATACCCGTGATCGTGGTACCCGTGCTCACGCCTGGCGATTCGCGTCACCCTGTGAAGCTGGCGGATGGGCTTGGAGCCGGAAGTGATGGCGGCGGGTTTGCTGGCTCGGCAAACCGCGAGTGGCGGGGTCAAGAAATGTTTCGCCGGAAGATTGATAAGCGATCACCCGCCGGGCGTCACCCCTACTTGATAGGGGACGCCTCGGGCTTGCGCCGGGCTGCCGGCTGCCGATACGGGGAGGCTTCGGTGCTCCGGGCCTCCCTGATGGCCCGGGATCGCCTGAAGGGCGCGCGGCTACGGCTGCGCCGCGGTCGGCGCGACGCGATAGACCTTGCCGCTCGTGGCCGACGTGAACGGGTCGGCCAGGAGATAGACCTCGTGCTGCGCGTCTTCGCCGAAGGACAGCACGCTGCCCGGCGACGCGATCTTCCAGTCCAGCTGCTCCGCCGCCGCACCGCCGCGCAGGGCGAAACTGCGCAGGAAGCCGCTGCACAGGTCGGAGTAGAGATAGCGCCCGCGCAGTGCCGGCATGGCGCTCCCCCGGTAGACGAAGCCGCCGACGATGGCGCAGCCGCCCGCGGCGTCGTGCGCGTATTCGAGGACCGGGGGCGTCAGGTCCGGAATGGCGCAAGGGGATGCCAGGAAGCAGAGCGTGCCTTCCAGCAGGTTCCAGCCGTAGTTCAGGCCGCCCGCCTCGGCGCCGGCCACGTCCACCTCCTCGCGCTGGTCCTGCCCGACGTCGCCGATGAAGAGGTTGCCGCTGCCGTCGAACGAGAAACGCCATGGATTGCGCAAACCCCGCGCCCAGATTTCCGCGCGCCGGCCGGACTGGCCGACGAAGGGATTGTCGGGCGGGATGACGTAGGGGCCCGCGTTGCGTACGTCGACCCGCAACAGCTTGCCGAGCAGCGCGTTCAGGTTCTGCGCATTGCCGCCGGGATCGCCGCCCCCGCCGCCGTCCCCCGTGCCGATGAAGAGCATGCCGTCCGGGCCGAAGGCGAGTTGCCCGCCGTTGTGGTTGTTGAACGTGGGGTGGGGAATGGACAGGACGATGCTGCCGGCGGGATCTGCGACGTTGGGGTCGGTGGCGGAGACCTGGTAGCGCGCGACGGCAATGTCGCCGGCCAGGTCGGTGTAGTAGACGAAGAAGCGGCCGTTGCTCGCGTAGGCGGGATCGAAGGCAATGGACAGCAGGCCGCGCTCGCCGTCGGTGGTGGTGAGCGCGGAGATGTCAAGGAAAGGCGCGGGCAGCAGGCTGCCGTCCTGCAGGATGCGCACGCGGCCCGCGCGCTCGACCACGAACAGGCGGGGGTCGCCGGCGGGCGCGGCCAGGTGGACCGGCGCACTGAGCCCGCTTGCCACCTCGCTCAGCACCAGGCGGAACGGCAGCGTGTTGCCATAGGCGACGGTGACGGCGGCCGTGGCGCCGCCCGTCACGATGACCTGTTGCGTCGGAGGCAGGGCTGTCAGCGCCGAGGTGCCGGTCAGGACGCCCCCGGCGGATACGGTGTAGGTGCCGGGCGCGAGATTGGGAAGCGTGGTCGACCCCGCCGCCGTGGTCCGGAAGCCGCCGGGGCCGGTGACGGTGAGGTCAGCCGCGGTCCCGGCCGGGAGGCCGGTCACGGCCACCGACAGCGCGGCGGGGCCCGTGCCGGCGCCGCCGACATTGACGGTAACATCGGCGCTACCCCCGCATGAGGACAGCAACGCCGGCAGGGCGGCCAGGAACGGCAGCAGCAGGGCGGCAAGGCCGCGGCGCAGGAGGGACATGGCAGCCTCCGCAGTGTTGGGAGGAGATCCATGGAGACTAGGTCCCGGCCGGCCCAGGCGCCAGTCGCACCATGTGGTACAAACGTAACAAAAGTCCGATATGAATATTTTCTAATGGGCGGTCCGTGCCAGTCTCTTTAGGATTGCGCGGAACAAGCAAAGGCGCGCACACAGCGCCAATCGGGTTTATTGACCAGGGGTCACCATGAAAACCTTGACGGATGCGGGCCAGCGCTGGGCCGCCGACACCGATGACGCCGAGCGTGGCATCTGGAAGAGCACCATCGCCGCCGCCACGCAGGCGCTCGGCGCCGCGAGCCGGGTGCAGCAGGCGGTCAGCCAGACGCTGCGGCTGCAGCACAAGATCCGCGCGCTGCGCGACGAACTCCACAAGGCCGAGGCCGAGCGCGATGTCTACCGCGAACTGCATGCGCGCACCGTGGAGGAGTTGCACCGCGCCATCGACCGCAGTCCGGCCGAAATCAAGCGCCTGCATACCGAGAACGAATCGCTGGAAATCCGCCATCGCGCGTGCAAGTTGCTGATCCAGCATTACGCGCGCATCGGCATGAAGATCGACGCCTCGGCGTTCGCCCGCCAGCGCCGGCGCGTGCAGCAGCACCTGCTGTTCCAGCGCCGCAAGGGCATGCCGATCGCCGAGATCGGCGTCGACGATATCGCCTTCCTGCTGCGCTGAGCCGCGTTGCTGCGGCTGGCAGCCCTGGGGTCTACCAGCGGCGATTGAGCTGGACGCCGAAGATCGAGCCGCTGGTCTGCGACGCCCACGCGTCCGCCGGCGCGGCGAAGGTAATGCCGTCCACGTCGCTGGCCCGGCTGTAGGTGTAGAACGCGCGCAGGTTGGCATTGCCGGCCGACTTGCCCAGCGTCAGCGTGGGCGCCAGGGTCACGGCGGTACGCTGCCCGCCCACGCCGAAGCCGGACGAGATCTGGTCGTGCGCCATTTCGAGGCTGACGCGGAAGCGGGCGCTGGCGATATAGGCCGGGCGGACCCGCGTGGTCGCCCATTGCAGCGTGCCGACCGGCGAGCGGTCGAACTGCAGGCTCGACTCGACCGCGCCGCCGAAGCCCGTCGCGCCGTCGACCGGCTTCCACTCGAGCGACTCCGCCACGCGCATGCGCGACAGCGCCTGCCCCATGCCGGTATAGCCCGTCATGGCCGTGCGCGATCCTTCGCCGAACTGGAAGCCGAACCGGTTGGTGCCCGCCAGCACGCCCTTCTGCTCGTGCATGGCCGAGGCCCACCAGGCGCTGCCGGTGTCCTGGATCGCGGGAAGCGGCTCCACGCGCGTAAAGCCCAGCTGTACCGATCCCTGCGAGTTGGTATGCAGCGGCTCGGTGCGCAGCGAGTGATAGCTCGGCAGGTTCTGTCCGTTGCCGTCGGCCCGTGCCGTGTACTGGTAGTTGAGGCCGATGCCGCCGAAGTGGGCGTTGTCCACGCCGAAGCGCATCGATGTTGAATTCGGCGGCAGCAAGCCAGACGACATCAGCGACGGGGCGGAGTCGCGCCGGCCCATCCAGACCGTCGCGCTGTCGAGCACGCCGTTGAGGACGCCGTCCATCACGGTCAGGCCGCTGACGGCGGTATAGAACTGGGGCACCAGCGCATAGGGATCGACCGCCGCCGGGCGGCCATCGACACTGGTGGCGTCGGTGCCCTTGGCCTGCGCGACGAGCGTGACCTGCGGGCCGCCGTCGAGCCGGTACAGCGATTCCCTGACCTTGACCTCGCCGGTGCTGCGGCATGCCAGGCCGGCGCCGAAGCCGTTGGCGGGCGTACCGCCCGCCTCGCAGGCGCGCACCGTACCGTCGCGTTCCTCGGCGGCCGCACGTCCGCTGTAGCCGAGGCGCCAGACCGAGTCGCCCGCGAGGTCATCCGCCGGCAATTGCGAACGCAGTACGGGCGGGGCGTCGGGCGGGTTCTCGCCAACCTCTTCGCCTGACACCGCGGCTGTGGTGTCCGCGGCGGGCTGCGGCGGTGCCGGGAATTGGCCGACCCGTTTCGGGAACAGCACGACCGGCGGCAGGGGCTGCGCGGCGGAGTCGGGCGGGCCGACGAAGGTGTCGGGATCGACAGCAGCGGCCGTGGTGACGGGTTCGGGCTGGGGTTGCGCCGCCTGATCCTGCTGCGGCCCGGACTCGCCGCTCTCGGCCGCAATCAGTGCGGCGAGCGGGTCGGCGGCCATCGGCACGGCATTCGTGTCATGGGCACCCATGTCGGGCGGCGCCGGCACCGTCGAACCGGTCTGCGCGCACGCGGCCACCTGCCACGCGGCCATGACGGCGACGCTCAGATGGCGGAGGGGCCAGCGGCGGGGAATGGTGCGAGCGGCAGTGGACATCGGACAACAGCGCGGACAACAGCGCGAACGACAGCGCAAACCTTTACGGATCGGCAAGGCACGCGCATGTGGCACAAGGGGCGCAACAGCGGCGACAAAATCCGGAGCGACGTTTTTATCAGCCGACCGATTGGACTGCAAGACGGGTTACAAAATCCATCGGAATGCGCTTTTTCTCACATGACGAAAGGCTACCGGAAGCGGGGACGGTATCACCGTGTGCCACGCCCCACTTCCCTGAACAGCCCCGCAAACGGTCTGCAATTGGCCCGATCAGGCACAAAAACTAGCGAAAACCCGGACTGTGGAACGTCACCGTGCCGAAAGCGCCACCGCTATAATTTTCCGGCCTGTCTCTCGGGTGAGACATAGAGCGGCCGCGCTGCCGCCGCAACCAGATCCAATAACGAGATCAATAAAGCGAGGAGAAGTCATGCAACGTCGTTCCTTCCTGTTGAAAGCGTCGGCCGTGGCCGCCACGGGGGCACTGGCCGCCTGCGGCAAGGAAGACAAGCCGGCCGCTCCGGCCGCCGGCGCCAGCGCCCCGGCCGCGCCTGCCGTGATCGGCAGCAACCCCGCGGTGGAATGGCGTCTTGCATCGAGCTTCCCGAAGTCGCTGGACACCATCTTCGGCGCCGGCGAACTGCTGGCGACGCGCGTGAGGGAACTGACCGACGGCAAGTTCAACATCAAGGTGTTCGCCGCCGGTGAAGTGGTGCCGGGCCTGCAGGTGCTGGACGCCGTGCAGAACCAGACCGTGCAGATCGGCCACACGGCCGGCTACTACTACTTCGGCAAGAATCCGACGCTGTGCTTCGACACCACCGTCCCGTTCGGCCTGACCGCGCGCCAGCAGACCGCGTGGATGATGCAGGGCAACGGCATGAAGCTGATGCGCGAGTTCTTCAAGGAATATAACGTCGTCAACTTCATGGGCGGCAACACCAATGCCCAGATGGGCGGCTGGTTCCGCAAGGAAATCAAGACCGTGGCGGACCTGCAGGGCCTGAAGTACCGCATCGCCGGGTTTGCCGGCGTGGTGCTGCAGCGCCTGGGCGTGGTGCCGCAGCAGATTGCCGGTGGCGATATCTACCCGGCGCTGGAAAAGGGCACCATCGATGCGGCCGAGTGGGTCGGCCCGTATGACGACGAGAAGCTCGGCTTCTACAAGGTGGCGCCGTACTACTACTACCCGGGCTGGTGGGAAGGCAGCGCCCAGCTGTCGTTCTACGCCTCCGCACCGGAGTTCGAGAAGCTGCCGGCGCAGTACAAGCGCGCGCTGGAAACGGCCACCATCGAGGCCCACACCAACATGATGGCCAAGTACGACGCCGTGAACCCGCAGGCGCTGGCCCGTCTGCTGGAGAATGGCGTGAAGCTGCGCCCGTTCTCGAAGGAGATCATGGAGGCATGCTTCAAGGCCACGCAGGACGCGTACGCCGAGGAAACCGCCAAGAACCCGTCGTTCAAGAAGATCTATGACGACTGGCGCGTGTTCCGCAACAACGAGGCCGCCTGGTTCAACGTGGCCGAGCAGGGCTTCGCGCAGTTCAGCTTCGCGCGCAAGCTGTAAGACATCGATGTGATTTTGATGTGATGTTATCGCCTCTCCCGCCAGGGGGAGGCGAGTTCCAACGCCGATGACGGCGTCCCGGTAGAATCCGCGCACCTACCGGATACTCCCATGCAACTCGGCATCTTCTACGCGCTGCTCGCGTACGTCATCTGGGGCCTGCTGCCCCTCTATATCAAATCCCTCCACGGCGTGGCGCCGCTCGAGATCCTGCTGCACCGGATGGTGTGGTCGCTGGTCTTTTTGGGCGCGATCCTGCTCTGGCGGCGGCATTTCGGCTGGCTGCGCGAGGTGGCGGGCAATCCGCGCCTGATCCTCGGCTTCGCGGCGAGCGCCGCCCTGCTCTGCGCCAACTGGTTCCTCTATATCTGGGCGGTGTCGGCCGACCGGGTGGTCGATGCGAGCCTGGGCTACTTCATCAATCCGCTGTTCAGCGTGCTGCTGGGTGTGCTGTTCCTGCACGAGCGGCTGCGGCCGGGGCAGTGGCTGTCCATCGCCGTCGCGGCGGGGGGCGTGCTCTGGCTGACCATCAGCGCCGGGCAACTGCCGTGGATCGCGCTCGCGCTGGCGGCGTCGTTCGGCGGCTACGGGCTGCTGCGCAAGACCGGGGCGCTGGGCGCGCTGGAGGGGCTGTCGCTGGAGACGCTGCTGCTGTTTCCGATTGCGGCCACCGCGCTGGGCGTGCTCGTCTTCACCGGCCAGGACACCTTCCGGAGCGCAGCACCGGGTACGCAGATCTTGCTGCTGCTGGCCGGCCCGGTCACGGCGGTGCCGCTGCTGTTCTTCGCCGCCGGCGCGCGCCGGATTCCGCTTTCGCTGCTCGGCCTGCTCCAGTACACCGGCCCGACGCTCCAGCTGCTGCTCGGCATCTGGCTGTGGCACGAGCCGTTCCCGGCCCAGAAGCAACTCGGCTATGCACTGATCTGGGTGTCGCTGCTGATCTACGCGATGGAAGGGGTGTGGGTTTCCCGCCGCAATTCCGTTAAGTCTATCAGCGCGACAAATGAAGCATAGGTTTGGATCGATTAATCGATTCATCCTGGGAATGATGGATTAACACCGGCTCGGCACGCGAGGGCCGACGCACTATACTGTACGTTTATACAGTACCGACGACGCGCACGCCCCCTTCGCCATGTCCACCCCCGTCCGGCGCATCGCCCACCTCGACATGGACGCCTTCTATGCGTCCGTCGAACTGCTCCGTTATCCCGACCTGCGCGGCCAGGCCGTTGTCATCGGCGGCGGCCGCAATGCCATCCCGGAGACGCTGCCCGATGGCTCGCGCCGCTATGCCCGCCTGCGCGACTACGTCGGACGTGGCGTCGTCACCACTTCTACCTACGAAGCCCGCGCGCTGGGCGTGTTCTCGGCGATGGGCATGATGAAGGCGGCCAAGCTGGCGCCGGACGCCATCCTGCTGCCGACCGATTTCGACGCCTATCGCCGCTACTCGGGCCTGTTCAAGGCCGCCGTGCGCACCTTCACCGAGCAGGTGGAAGACCGGGGCATCGACGAGATCTATATCGATCTGACCGAGGTGCCCGGCGAGCCGGCCGAGGTAGCCGCGCGCATCAAGGCGGCCGTGAGCGAGGCCACTGGCCTGACCTGCTCGATCTGCGTGGCGCCCAACAAGCTGCTGGCGAAGATCGGGTCGGAACTCGACAAGCCGGACGGCCTGACCCTGCTCACCCCCGCCGACATCCCCCGCCGTATCTGGCCGCTCGCGGCGCGCAAGGTCAACGGGATCGGGCCGAAGGCGGCCGAGAAGCTGGCCGGCATCGGCATCGACACCGTGGGCGACCTGGCCGAGGCCGACCAGGGCGTGCTCCAGACCCATTTCGGCCGCAACTACGCGAGCTGGCTGATCGAGGTGGCGCATGGGCGTGATGACCGCCCGGTGGTGGTCAGTTCCGAGCCCAAGTCGATGAGCCGCGAAACCACCTTCGAGCGCGACCTGCACCCGCGCGTGGACCGCCCGCTCCTATCGGAATCGTTCACCAAGCTCTGCATGCGCGTGGGCGAGGACCTGCGCCGCAAGGGCTACGTGGGCCGCACGGTGGGCATCAAGCTGCGCTTTGACGATTTCCGCACGGTCACGCGCGACCTGACCATGCCGGCCCATACCGCCGATGGCGCGGCGATCCGGCGCAGCGCCACGGAATGCCTGAAGCGGATACCGCTCGAGCGGCGCATCCGGCTGCTCGGCGTGCGCGTGAGCGCCCTGATCCCGGCGGACGAACAGGGCGACGACCCGGCGCCCGTGCAGGAGGAGTTCCGCTTCGAGGATGAGCGGCCGGATGCCTGACGCGGCACCGGAATGACCCCTCCGACGCATCTATCTATCTCCCGCTAGAATCGGCGGCTTCGAGCACCAAGGCCGTCCCCATGACCACCACCGCCACAGAGCGCGCCGCTGAGCCCGCCACCTGGATCACGCCGCTGCTGGCCACGGCCTGCGGCATGATCGTCGCCAATCTCTATTACGCCCAGCCACTGGTCGGCCCGATCGCCCGGTCGCTGCAACTCTCGCCCGAGATTGCCGGGCTGATCGTCACGCTGATCCAGATGGGCTACTGCGCGGGGCTGGTGCTGCTGGTGCCGCTCGGGGATCTGGTCGAGAACCGCAAGCTGGTCCTGACGCTGATTGGCGGCTGTGCCGTGGCGCTCATGGCGGCGGCCCTGGCCACTCACGCCAGCGTGTTCCTGATCGCGGGCTGCGCCATCGGCCTATGCTCGGTGGCGGTGCAGGTGCTGGTGCCGTTCGCGGCGCACCTCGCCCCGGACCATATCCGGGGCCGCGTGGTCGGCAACGTCACCAGCGGGCTGCTGATGGGGATCATGCTGGCGCGGCCGGTGTCGAGCCTGATGGCCGGCCTGACGGGCGGCTGGCACACCATCTTCGCGGTCTCGGCCGTAGCCATGGTGCTGCTGGCGCTGGTGCTGGCGCGCAAGCTGCCGCGCCGCCAGCCCGCGCGGGGCGTGACCTACGGCCAGATGCTGGCGTCGATGGCGCACCTGCTCCGTACCCAGCCCGTGCTGCGCCGGCGCGCGCTGTACCAGGCCAGCATGTTCGGCGTGTTCAGCCTGTTCTGGACCACCATCCCGCTCTATCTGGCCGGGCCTGCGTTCCACATGTCGCAGACCGGCATCGCCGTG
>Ga0160472_100330_pt1 | contig 45272 bp, 37 predicted proteins | sample HID1973M_E11MG_FD_108267 | JGI IMG/M metagenome (GOLD analysis project Ga0160472, IMG submission 108267) | Enriched mosquito-associated microbial communities from UW Madison campus, WI, USA - HID1973M_E11 MG | ecosystem: Host-associated > Arthropoda: Insects > Digestive system > Unclassified ... | reverse complement strand
CTGGATCTGCTCGCCATAGATCGCCTTGCCGGCCAGCACCATCTTGAAGCCGTTGTAGTCGGGCGGGTTGTGGCTGCCGGTGACCATGATGCCGGAGGTGGCCTGCCGGCCGGCGAGTTCGATGTTGGTGCCGAAGTAGACCATCGGCGTGGCAACCATGCCGATGTCGACCACGTCGACACCCGCCGCGCGCAGGCCTTCGGTCAGGCCGGACAGGAGGTCGGGGCCGGACAGGCGGCCGTCGCGGCCGACCACGACGGCCTTCTCGCCGAGTTCGACGGCGGCGGTGCCGAAGGACAGGCCGATCTGGCGGGCGACGTCGTGGGTGAGGGTCTTGCCGACGATGCCGCGGATGTCGTAGGCCTTGAAGATGGAGGGGTCAATTGCCATGTCGTTTCTGCCAGCGGATCGGACCGCTGCGGATCTGGTTCATCTGAAGCCGCTATTGTGCCGGATTTGCGCCGTCTGCCCGGATAACGTGCGGTTTATAATGCGCTCGCACATGCGGGCCGCACTGCTTCGGCCCTGCCGAAAAGTGATGCTGGACCGACGCATCGCCCCGATCATCCTGTTGCCCCGCAGCATCCCTGTATGCAGTACTCCCAAGAACCGGCTGAATTTACCGTGACGCGCGCTCCGCGTCGCAAGATGAACCTGTCAGCGCGTACACCGTCCGAAACGATCCGCCGGCGCAGCCGGATGCTGGTCTGGGCCGTGCTGGGCCTGGGCCTGTTCGCCCTCGCTGGCCTGGCAGCCAACGAGGTCAGCCGGTACGGCATCGTCACATACGTCTTCCTGCATACCATCGTCATGTCGGTGGCGCCCTACGGCGTCGCCTTCATGCTGCTCGACCGCACCATGCACGTGCCTCCCGTCGAAGGCAACAGCATGGTGGCGCTGGCCACTATCCTGCCCTTCGCGCTGCTGCTGGGCGTCTGCGCCACATTCCGGATCGACTACTCGCGCGGCGCCATGCTGCTGTGCATGCTGATCAGCATCATGTGGCTCTGGTGGGGCTACAAGCGCTTCGTCACACAATACGTGCCGATGTTCGGCTATGCCGACCCGCAGACCCTCGCCCACCTGAACGAGTTGCTGGATGTGCCCGGCGCGGCACGCCATGCCAACGCCGAGTTCCGGCAGATCGTCACCATGGCCGAAGCCGAGCACTGCGACGGCCTGATGATGGACCGCGTGGCGACGGTCGATCCGGAACGCACGCGGTCGATGGCGCGCTTCAAGCTGAGCCACGTTCGCCTGTACTCTGTCGAGCGCATCGCGGAACTGCTGACTGGCCGCCTCGCCCTGTCGCACATCGACGACAACTTCCTCGACGATCACGCGCAGAACTATTTCTACGCCCCGCTGAAGCGTCTGGGCGACATCCTCGCGGTGCTGCTGCTGGCGCCCCTCGCGATTCCGCTCGGACTGGTCACCGCCGTCGTCATCCGGCTGGAATCCAGCGGTCCGGCCCTGTTCCGGCAGGAACGCGTGGGCCTCTACGGCAAGACTTTCACCATGCTGAAGTTCCGCAGCATGACTGACTCCCCCGACGTGCAAGCGCAGTTTGCCGAACATGGTGACCCCCGCATCACGCGCGTGGGGCGATTCATCCGCAAGTACCGGTTCGACGAGATTCCCCAGTTGTGGAACGTGCTGGTCGGCCAGATGAGCCTGATCGGGCCGCGCCCCGAGCAGGTTTCGATGGTCGAGGCCTTCGCCGAGACGATCCCCTACTATCCCTATCGGCACCTGGTGCGTCCCGGCCTGTCGGGGTGGGCCCAGGTGCAACAGGGCTACGCGGCGAGCCACGAGGAAACCATCACCAAGCTTAGCTACGACCTGTACTACGTCAAGCACTGCTCGCTGGCGCTCGATCTCCTGATCTCGGCCAAGACGCTGCGCACGCTGATGACCGGCTACGGGGCGCGCTGAAGCCGTGCCCGAGATGCGCATCCTGCTGATGACCACCGGCTTGCGCCTCGGGGGCGCCGAAAGACAGGTGGCCGACCTCGCCGCCGAGTTCGCCGGGCTGGGCCATGCGGTGGCCGTCATGAGCCTGACGGGGCCGCAGGAGATGGCGCTGCCACCTGGCATCACGGTGTTCTCCCTCGGGATGTCGAAGTCGCCCCCGAGCATGCTGAGCGCCTTGCGCACCGCCCGGCGTCTGGTCCGCGCGTGGAACCCGGACATCGTGCATTCCCATATGGTCCACGCCAATCTCTTTGCACGCGTGCTCCGTCCGCGTCGCGGCGACCGCACCCATGTTCCGGTCGTCTGCACCGCGCACAGCCTGCGCGAGGGCGGTGCGCTGCGGATGCTCGCCTATCGCCTCACCGACCGCTGGTGCCGGCTGACCACGCACGTCAGCGAGGAAGGCAGGGAGCGAATGATCGGCGTGGGCGCGGCCCGGCCGGAGCGCATCGTGGTGATGCCCAATGGCATCGACACGCACCGTTTCCGCCCGGACCCGGAAGCACGGGCACGAACCCGCGCGGCGCTCGGAATACCCGCCGACGGCAAGCTGATCCTCAACGTCGGCCGGTTGGTCCCGGAAAAGGGCCAGGCGGCGCTGATCGAAGCCTTCCGCCGGCTGCACCAGACGAACGCTGCGGCCACCCTGCTGATTGCAGGCGACGGCCCCTTGCGGGACACGCTGTCGCAGCAGATTCATGCCCTCGGACTGGTCTCCTGCGCTCGCCTGCTCGGCCCCCGTTCCGACGTGCCGGATCTGCTCAATGCGGCCGACCTGTTCGTGCTGTCCTCCGAACTGGAAGGACTGCCCCTGGTCGTGGCCGAGGCGCTGGCCTGCGAAACGCCAGTGGTCGCCACGGACGTCTCCGGCGTACGAGCGCTGCTGTCGGCCAGTGGGCACGTGATACCCGTCGCGGATACGCCGGCACTCGCCGGGGCCATGCGTGACGCATTGGCGAATCCCCTGAACACCGGCGCCGGCCGTGCGCACGTACTGGCGAACTTCAGCCTGCCGGGCGTCGCCGCCCAGTGGGTCGACCTGTACCAGCGGCTGCTTGCCGACCCGACCGGACGCCGCGCCGCCGCGGATTTCGCAGGGTCGCGCCATGCGTAGCAAGATCGTCCGCAATGTCGCCTGGCTGCTGGCCGAGCGTGCCTTCCAGGTAGGTGGGGGCATCGTCGCCGTCGCGCTGATCGCCCGCGGCCTCGGACCGGAGGGGTTCGCGCATTTCCAGTATGCGCAATCGCTGGTGCTGATCGCATCGTCGGTCGCACTGATCTGTGGCGCCGAGGTCGTGGTGCCCCGACTCGTGGCCGATCCCCGGCCTGGCGCGCAGCGCATGCTGATGGCACACGTCTTCGGCCTGCGCGAAGTGGGGGCGATAGCTGGATATCTACTGCTGCTCGGCGGGACGGCGCTCGGGGTGCAGGACGGTGTCACGCTGCCGACCGTGACCATCCTCGGCTTGTCGATCCTCATGCGTGAGCCTTTCGGCGTGGTCACGGCGTGGATGCAGTCCCGGACGAACAATCGTGCAAGCACCCTGTTCAGCCTGCTAGCGCTGGGCCTGAAGGTCGCCGGAATTGGCGCCCTATATGCCCTTCATGTACACGCCGTTCACCTGTATGCGTGGCCATTCGTGGCGGAATCCGTGGTCATCGTTGCGCTGCTGGCCCATCACTACCTGCATCGCAGCCCGCCCGAGGCGGTACACCCGGATCCGACGCTGGCCCGGCGGCTGCTGCGTGATGGCGCGGTGTACTGGCTGGGCCTGATGTTCATGTTCAGCGCGAAGCGCATCGACCAGATCATTCTGAAGCCGCAAGTGCCGCTGGCCGAACTGGGCGCCTACGCAGCCTCGATGCAGATCCTCGACAACTTCGTCCTGCTGGCCGCCATCATCGGCAACGCGGCGGCCCCGCTCGCTGTCTATGCCAAGCCGACACTGGCGGCTGCCCGCCGCAATGTGCTGCGCCTTGCTGCCGGCATGTCGGCCATCGGCCTCGCCGGTGGCACGGCGATCGCTGCCTGCGCACCGTGGATCATCTCGCTGCTATACGGCCATCGCTTCGCCGCCGCCGCCGATCTGCTGCAGTTGGCCGCACTCGGTAGTGTGCTGGTCTTTGCCGACGCCGGCCTGTCGCTGCTGATCGTCTACCTGCGCAAGCCCGCATGGCTGGCCGGAAAATGGCTGCTCGTGCTCGCCTGCACCGCCATCGTGGACTGGCTCGCCATCCCCAGCCTCGGTACACGGGGCGCGGTGCTTGGCTACATCGCCGGCAATGCGCTGGCCGTCGTCGCCGGCATCGGCATTTGCGTGCTGTCGCGCCAGGCCGTCACAAGGGAGCAGCCGGCATGAGCAAGCGACCCGTCGTCTGCTTCCTGACCGGAACGCTGGAAGCTTTCGCCGGCGCCGAGCGCGTGACCGCCCTGGTAGCCAACACGCTCGCGCAGCGGGGCTGGTCCGTGCACATCCTCTCCCTGTGGGGCCTCGGCTCGTACTTCCCGTTGGAAGCGGGCATCCGCCACACGACCCTGTTCGCCGAGCGCCCCTCGTTCAAGTCGCGCTATCTGCATACTGTGCGGGCCATTCGCCGCTATGTGCGCGACAACGGCATCGACGTGCTGGTCGGTGTAGACACGATGCTGGCCGCCTTCACGCTGCCCGCCTGTGCGGGCCTGCCGGTCCGCCAGTACGCCTGGGAGCACTGTCACTTCGACCAGGACCTCGGCAGGCGCAGCCGGCGCCTTGCGCGACGCCTGGCCGCACGCTACTTCGCCGGTGTGGTGGTGCTGACCGAGCGCGACCGGCAACGCTGGCTGGGGGCACTGAGGCCGCGGCGGCCCATCGTCGCCATTCCCAATCCCCTGCCCTTTCGTCCCGCGGACGGCCCCGAAGCTCCCGTATCGGGGAAGACGGTCCTCGCCGTGGGCCGCCTGGTGCCGGAAAAGGGCTTCGACGTCCTGATGCGCGCCTGGGCGCACGTCGCCCGGCAACAGCCCGAATGGCGCTTGCGCATCGTGGGCGAGGGCGAAAGCCGGCCCGAGTTAGAGCAACTGCGCCGCGCGCTTGGCCTGGACGATATCGTCGCCCTGCCCGGCGCAACGGCGGAGATCGAAGCCGAGTACCGCAGGGCCACGCTGTTCTGCCTGAGTTCGCGCTATGAAGGCTTTGGCATGGTCCTGATCGAAGCCATGGCAGCAGGCTTGCCCGTGGTCTCGACAGATTGCGAGACCGGACCACGCGAAATCCTCCGGGACCGCCAGAATGCGCTGCTTGCGCCCGCGGGCGATAGCGCCGCGTTGGCCGACCGGCTGGTAGCCCTGATGGCCGACGAGGCGCTGCAGGACCGGCTCCGCACGGCAGGCAGGGTGACAGCGGACGCCTACCTGCCGGAACGCATCGCAGCGCAGTGGGAAGCCCTGCTCGACGCTGCACATCTCGCCCCCGATCCTTCGATTGATGACTTGACGCAACGATTCAATTGACGGCGGTCAAGGGGGAAACATTCCCGCCGTGCTGCTCTGCTAGAATTCGGCACTTCCGGGCAACACCACCGGAACTCCGCAGGGCCCGCCGCAGTATCGAATTGCATCCACGCCGCATGCAAGATTTTGCCCACAGACTCCAGTGCCGCATGGCGTCTGGATCCACTCCCTCCGCCACCGCCAATGCCCGCGACCTCACGGGACGGCATTTCGCCTTCGTGGCCAATTCGAGCTGGTCCATTCACCAATACCGCGCTGGCATTATCCGTACCCTGATCGCACACGGGGCACGTGTCAGCATCATCGCGCCGTCGGATCGCAGTTCCGCTGCCCTGCAGGAAATGGGCTGCGAATACCATCCGCTCGCGCTGTCTGCAAAGAGCGCGAATCCTCTGGCGGACTGGCATTGCTTCACACAACTCGCCCGGCTCTATCGCCGCCTGCGTCCCGACTGCATCTTCCAGTACACCATCAAGCCGAACATCTACGGATCGCTGGCGGCATGGCTTTGCGGCGTGCCATGCATCTCGGTTACCACCGGCCTCGGCTTCGTGTTTCTGCGCGACAACCTCGTGGCCCGCGTCGGGCGGGCGCTGTACTGGGTCGCCCTGCGCGCCGCGCGCGAAGTCTGGTTCCTCAACGAAGAAGACCGGGAGGAGTTCCTGAAGCGGGGATTGGTACAGGAGCGACGGACCTTCGTGCTGCCAAGCGAGGGCATCGACCTGGATTTCTACCAGCCGCGACCGAAGGCACAAGCCGCTGACTTCCGGTTCCTCCTGATCGCGCGCATGCTGTGGGACAAGGGCGTTGGCGAATATGTCGAGGCGGCGCGGGAGATCCGTCGCCAGTATCCGCATGCGCGCTTCCAGCTCCTGGGGCCGGCGGATGTCGAGAATCCCAGCGCTATCACACGTCAGCAATTGCACGAATGGCAGGATGAGGGGGTGATCGAATATCTTGGCGTGGCGTCCGACGTGCGGGATGCGATTGCGCAGGCGGATTGCGTGGTGCTGCCGTCTTATCGGGAGGGTGTGCCGCGAACGTTGCTGGAGGCTGCAGCGATGGAGAAGCCGATTGTGGCGACGGATGTACCGGGGTGTCGGGAAGTGGTGAGGGATGGGGTGACGGGGTTGTTGTGTCGGGCACGAAGCGTCGAGAGCTTGGCCGCCGGAATGCTCTGCATGTGCGAGATGAGCCTCCAACAGCGCAAGGAAATGGGCCGCCGGGCCCGCGCAGAGGCAACCAATCGGTTCGGCGAAGCACGCGTCATAGAGGCTTACCTGGATTCAATTAGTCGATTCTCTACAAAAAAAGCCTCCCCGGCACTACGAGGGTAACCTAGTAAGACTTGACTAGCAATTGAACCAACTGATAATCCCTTGGCGCTGACTTGATCGCCAAGTTACAAAGAATTTCATAAAGACGGGCACTGAAATAACATCAGCACTGAATTTCTATTGGAGGAAATAATGGACCTTACCCGAATCACACCGTTTCGTCAGTTGGCGCGCGTATATTCGGCGCTGCTGGGGATCCACGAAAGCCTTCTATACCTGCAACCCGACAAGCAAAGAGGTCGCCAACGTGCGCACGAATTCCTTCGCTCCGAGTATTCGGACCCAAGCGATTCGGACTTTCCTCTCGAACTTGCACATGACTTATCCGTTCTGAAGCAGCGCCTCACAAACCTTGAGACCGACATTGAGGGGCGCATCGCCAGATCCGTACGCGAGCACCTTTACCTCCCACAACCCTCAAACTGGTCTGCAAACAAACCCTTTCTACCTTATTCAACCTGCAGCGCAGCAGATTTCATCCATCCCCGCTATGCAGAGATCTGCCGAATTCTCGACCATCGTGTCCAATTTCATCGCAAGCTGTGGGAATGGGTCTTTATATATCACCATCTCGAGCAAGCCGGCGTCCTGCGACCAGGCATGCGTGGATTGGGCTTTGGCGTAGGCCAAGAGCGTTTGCCTGCCGTATTTGCCGCCCGAGGGGCCAAAATTGTAGCCACGGATGCCCCGTCTGACGTAGGACTCCTGAATGGCTGGAGCGAAACCGGCCAGCACAGCGACGACATTGCCCAACTTAAGTACCCCAACCTGGTATCTGACGCAGCATTTGAGGCAAATGTGAGTCATCGTTATTGTGACATGAATGCTATTCGCGCTGATCTAACGGGTTTCGATTTCGCCTGGTCTGCATGCTGTTTTGAGCATCTCGGGTCGCTCGAGGCGGGAATGCAGTTTGTCATCAATAGCGTCGAAAATACGCTTAAGCCTGGCGGAGTTGCCGTGCATACAACCGAGTATAATCTCGCGTCCAATTCCGAAACCATCGCGAATGGTCATACGGTCCTGTATAGGCAGCGAGACATGGAGGAACTGGTTCGGCGACTATCGGAACGAGGGCATCAGGTGCAACCTTTTTTTGTGGCACCCGATTCGCATTTTCTTGATTTCTATGTCGATCTACCGCCCTATGCGGACGAACCCAGCTTAAAAATCAAGTTTGGGGATTTTATTACAACCTCTGTAGGCTTAGTGGTACGTCGGCGAGCTTAAACACCAACTGCAAAGCGGTCCTGCAAGGATGACCGATATTTGATAGGACTGCCGCTTCTAGCGTGGTACCCCGTTTCCTGCTGCCCAGCCCTGCGCACGCAAAAAGCGAGGCTAGTCTCGCGAGCACATCTGGCAGAAGGAAGGCAATACGATCACGCAAGCAGAATGCGGCATCGTGCCACGACGCCGCCATGCGCTTCCCGAAGCGGCGGCCATGAAATGAGCGAATCGTAGCCTCAGATGTTCCCGACATCACGAATTTCGGCATCACTGGGTTACTGCGCAATGTCGCACCTCGATGTCACACAGGGCAACTTTCACCAATAGGGAACGCTAGTGATAAGCAAGCGATTTACTGAAACGTCCTTCAAGAGAAGAGGGAAAATATTGCAAGCCTTACGTAACACTCACTTGAAACCGCTGGTCGGAAACAAGTATCTGTGGATCGCGCTTGCAATCACTAGCATTTTCTTGGCTCTTGACCATCTTCATCCTCAGCGAGTGGGGGATGGCTCGGAATACTATGGCATGTTTTTCGCGTGGGCCGAGAACCACCGCCCTTGGATGACATCGGCGGCGTTCGACGCATACGGGCGACTCGTCTCCGAAGGCCATATTTCCAGCATGGTCGGCAAAGAGGCGCTCATCAATGCATTCCCTCAATTGAGACTGGGAAATACTGCAGACTTCAATCATTTTTGGTTATACAGTCTGCTGGCGTTCCTTGCATCCAAGATTGTCCCGTTGGCTGCAGCCAACAACGACCCTCATCGAGCCTTTCTTGCGCTCCACTTCTTGCTACTTCTCTGCACCACTTCGGTAGCTTTTCGTCTATACCGATTGAACGGGCTTATCGCCTTTTCGTTAATGACGTTCGCTTCGCCAGTCCTATGGTTTCTCGATAAAGTTCATACAGAGCTTTTCACCTATTGCCTGGCATCGTTGGCGGTCATGTTCTTGCTGGACAAGAGATACTTGATGAGTGCCTTGATGCTTGCAGTGGCGTCCACCCAGAATCCCAGCTTTTCTCTGATTGCTTTTGTTCCTTTTGCATATCGCCTGTTCATATCAAGGGCACAACCGCTCACGCTTACTGAGGTCACACTATCGATTGGCACCACACTAGCCGTCCTTGTTCATCCGGCTTACTATTTCACGCGCTACGGCATTCCAACGCCTCAATTGTTAGTGGGCGGAGCATCGCTTGGCGGCAATTTGTCCACCTTCTACATTTGGCTGATCGATCCGGACATTGGTCTCTTTCCAAATTGGCTGGTTGGGGTCGCGTTGCTGTCGGTGACGATCTGCTTCGCCTTTAAAAGGAAAAATTTCTCGCTGCAGGGAAAAAAATTTCCCGGCCTTTTCTTTGCCATCTACTTTCTGGTTAATTTCTACGCACACTCCTCCACTACCAATCTGAATTCCGGCGCAACGCCCGGCGTCGCACGGTATGCCCTGTGGTATCTTCCGGCATTCTTCCCCTTGGTATTCGATGCCGTGTCTACATTTCCCCGCAGCGCGCGGCTAATGGCGCCCGGCTTGATCGGATTAGCGGCGCTGTCAGTTGCGTCCATACTAGCCAACAACCCCAGAAAACCGGAAAGCTATTCGACACCGACCCGCCTCTCCTACGCGATCCAGAGCAAGGCAAGCTTCCTGTATGACCCGCCGCCGGAAGTATTCCTAGAACGATATTCAGGTGTCGGCGAAGCCGTGTACGGTTATGATCCGCGAGGGGTTCTGGGGCCCGACTGCAGAAAGCTGCTCATCTATCCCGGGAGTGGCAGGGGAAAAATTATGGTTACGCCGCGATGTCAGGTCGATGAGCGGAAGCTGACGCAGGTGGCAGACTTGCTGGCCGCCCACGACACCGTCGGACAACCTTTCTATCATCGCCTGGACAATCGCGAATTCTCCGAAAGTCGCTTGTCGTCAAGCAAATAAGAGACTGCTGGCCGGGCTTTGTCCGCAACTCCAAGCAGATAATGAGTGGGTCATGAGCAGCAGTGGTTGCTGTTACTGAAACAACGCCCACGCTCATGACCACGTGAAGATTACTGCAGTAGCGCCTCTATCATCTTCGCAGCCTTTTTTCCCTCCCGAATAGCGTAGTTAGTGCCCCTGTCCTCCGGATAGATCTGAGCCATGGTCGAAATAGCTGCGTTCGAAAACGGCGTCTGATGCGCCGGCAGGTAGTCTGAATAGTGACGCTCTGTTACCGGCTGCGCGTACTCGGCACGCCAGACCCTGAACTCCTGGACCCATGAGCGTTCGAATTCCGGAAACATCCGCTGCAGGTGTTCGATTGCAAAATCGAGATACTTTTCATCGCCGTAGTTCCAGACCGGGTCCTGCGTTGCAAGATAGCGCGAAATAAAAACAATATGCTTGCCATCATAATTCTCCGGCGCATCGAAATTCGTGTGTTCGATCACGCCTACGAAAGGAAAACCGGGGTCATTGACGTTCAGCCAATATGTATCAGACAAGCTTCGATCCATTTGCAGAACGAGACACATGTTCCCCAAGTAATTCACGCGACGCAATGATGCCAGCCACGCCGGATCGGTCTTGCCCTCGAAAATTTCGGCAATCGTGACGAAGGAGGGGGTGAACAGGAACTGGTTCGCCGCGATATCCCCCAGGCTGGTCGAGAGCGACGAAAGCTGGTCGCCATCCGTCACAACTCCGATCACGTCAACACCATATCGGATCTCGCCCCCTAGGCGCCTGACTTCGTCGGCCATGCGCTCGGCCAGTCGGCCAAAGCCGCCTCTGAAATAGGCAAGCTGCTCTCCCCCCTGCTTGTCCCGCGTACTTCCGCGCAGCACCAATTTCTTCCAGAACCAGACGGCGTTGACCGCTTCCGCAAACACGGAGAACTTCGATTCGATTAGTGGCTGCCACACCACCTGGTAGGCACGCTTTCCACACAGCGGCTCGAGCCATTCCCGGATCGACAGGTGCTCAATGGTTTTCCAGTCCTTGATCTGCCGGACCTTGAATACGAGGAGACCGAGCCGGATGCGTTCAAGCAGGGACAGCGGCGTGAACTTCAGCAAATCGAGCGGCGTGGAAAGACGCCAATGCTTGCCGTTGAAGTACATGCCCGTCCTCGATGGCAGCGTGACAATCTGATCCTCTACCCCAAGCTCGCGTGCCAGTTGCGGCACGAATTCATCATTGTTGAACCAGTGGTGATAGAACTTCTCGATCGTCACACCATTCTGGAATTCGAACGTACCCGCCAACCCGCCCGGTGCCCCATCCTTCTCGAGAACCAGCACCTTGCGTCCGGCACGGGCAAGTTCGAGGGCAGCCGTCAGGCCAGTAAAGCCCGCGCCGACGATGACGGCGTCGTATTTATTATCCATCTTCGGAATCAAATCGGAAAAATATCAGATTGAAGTGTTCGACGCGAGGACACCACGTCCCTTGAACAGGGCGGGCTTGGCCAGAATGGCGATGCTTCCCGCCACCGTTGTGGGTAGCCAGAGCCCGAGATGCGCCAACAACGCAAAACTGGCTGCCTGTGACGGTTCGGCCCCAAACATGATCGCGGCCGAATACGCTGCCAAGTGGAAAGGCCCCACATAACCTGGCGATGATGGGACCAATGTCGACAGCGTGGCCACCGCCATCACGACCAACGCAGCCGGGAAGCCCACATCGATATGCAGGCCCTTCATGACGGAAAGAAACAATCCCGCCTCGCCGCCCCATATCAACGCGGACAGCAGCAGCAGGATCAGTAGAACCCGCAGTCGCGACATCGCGGCCAAGTCGCACGTAATGTCAATGAGCAGGTCAATGGCTGGCGAAAGCCGCGCCGGCACGCGGGACCGCGCCCAGCTCATTAGACGAACGACCGGGCCGTGCATCAGAATGATCGACAAGAGTACCGCTCCACCGATGACGGCGAGAATGACCGCCGTCTTCCCCAGCCATTCGGGCAGCGCGGTCACGGAATTGAAGACTAGCCCCACACCGAGCGCCAGAAGCAACGTCAGCATGTCGATGAGGCGCTCCAGGATCAGGCTCGCCGCGGCGGTCACACGCCGGACGCCCAAGGCGGCAGGAAACACCAGGGCGCGTACGACGTCCCCGGCGCGGAACGGCAGGACATTGTTAAGCGTGACCGATCCCAGAAACGGCGCTGTGCAGGCCAGTCCGCTGACGTGTGCCCCCCCCGCCCGCAGCAGGACGGCCCACCGCAATATCCGCATGGCGTAGTCGAAGCCGAGCGCCGCCAGGCCCACCGCAACGAAATGCCACTCCATGGCGGCGAGCGCCGTGCGCAACTGTGCGAATTCGATCTTGCGAAACACGACCACCAGACACACCACCGAGATGGTGACACCAAGTAGTTGCCGAACAGGGAGCCTCCTTTTCCCGGCTTGTCGGGAAGACTGTCGCATCATTGCCATGCTGCCCACGGAGCCTCACCACTTTGCCATAGGCTTTCCAGCAGACGCTTGTCGCGGAGCGTGTCGCAAGGCTGCCAGAACCCCTGGTGTTGCCAAGCGACAAGTTGACCAACCCCGGCGAGATTTCGCAGCGGCGCCTCTTCCCAGGAGGTAGCGTCGTCATTCACATAGTCGATGGCTTCGGGCTCAAGTACGAAGAAGCCGCCATTGATGAAGCCGACCTCGTTCGACGGCTTTTCCTCAAAACTGGTCACCTGCTCGTCCGGCGCGATGCTCAGGACACCGAATCGCCCCGGCGGCTGCGTGGCCGCCACGGTCGCCAGCTTCCCGTGCCTGCGATGGAATTCAACTTCCGCGCGGATATCGATGTTGGCCAAGCCGTCACCATAGGTCATGCAGAATGTTTCGTTGCCAAGGTACGGTGCGACGCGCTTGAGACGGCCGCCGGTCATAGTGTTCGGACCGGTATCGACGAGCTTCACGGTCCAGGGCTCCGACTGCGAGTTCAGGACGCGATGCTCACCCGTCGCGAGATTGATTTCGAGGTCCGCGGTATGTCGGTAGTAGTTGAAGAAAAACTCCTTGATGACATAGCCCTTGTAGCCGAGGCAGATCACGAAGTCGTTGATGCCATGGTGGCTGTACATCTTCATGATGTGCCAGAGCAACGGCCTGCCCCCGACTTCCACCATCGGCTTAGGCCGGAAATCGGACTCCTCGGCGATGCGCGTTCCAAGGCCTCCGGCCAGAATCACTGCTTTCATATGTATCTCTCCAGGGCGAGATCAGAGTTTCAGTTCTTCGTTTGCAAAATTCAGGGCTTGCTCAACGATGGCGGTCGGCTCCGAGCGCAGCACTAGGTAAATGCGTTGCAGGTATTCTCCGACGATGCCGAGCAACAGCGACTGAAGGCCAATGCCAAACAAGACCAGAATATGTATGCTGGCCAGGCCGCGAGGCAACTCCGGGTGAAACAGCCTGAGGATCAGGTAGTACAGCGCCCCAACCAGGCTGAGCGCCAGCAGCGTGACCCCCGACCACGTGGCCAGGCGCAGTGGCATGACGGAATGATTGAACACCCCCGTCATTCCGAGGCGAATTACCTGCATCAGTCCGAACTTGCTCTCACCGGCCACTCTGGCGGCACGCTCGTAAGGCACACCGATCTGCCTGAAGCCCAGGCCGGCGATCTGTCCGCGCAGATAGGGATTGCTGGATCGGATCTTCTGCAGGGCGTTGATCACCCGACGATCCACGAGCCGGAAGTCCCCTGCATCCCGCGGGATCGGGTGCTCGCTCACACGATCGACTACCCAATAGCCGAATTTGCGGAACCCATTGATGAATGCACCCTCGCGACGCTTGGCGCGAACACCGTAAACCACATGGTAGCCCTGCTCCCACAGGTCGAGAAACTGCTCCAGCAACTCAGGCGGATCCTGCAGGTCGGCGTCAATCTGGAGCACGGCAGCGCCCCGCGTATGCATATAGTTGGCCAAGATCGAACGCTGAAAGCCGACGTTCTTCGAGAACCGTATGGCGCGGATACGCGGGTCGGCCGCAGCCATATCGGTAAGCATTTCCCAGGTGTGGTCAGTCGAGTGGTTATCGGAAAAAACAAACTCGAGGTCGCACCTTGCGGCAAGCTTCTTCGATAGGAGGTCAAGGCGCGCATAAAGCGCGTGCAGGTTCTCTGCCTCATTCAGCACGGGGATCGCGATTGAAATCAACAAGCGGCGGTGGACAGCGGGATCACTTCGCATGATTTCGTTCGCTACGCTTTCCAGCTTTAACATGGGCCCATCCGGAATTCGTTAAGGGAGGACTGGATAGCAGACTCGAGGGAGGTGCAGGCGACCCAGCTAGCCGCGCGGTGCAAACTGCCAGGATCGCCAACAACATAGGGGGCATCGTCCTGACGCATTGGCAACGCTCCGAATTCGAGCAGGTTGGAATCGGCATTGATCACCCTCGCCACGGTACGCGCGAAATCCGCGACTGATACCCCTCGTCCGCTGGCGACGTTGTAGGCCCCGGCCTGCGCTCGCCCCTCGGCGAGCGCCTCCCATGCCGCAATGATGCCGCGACAAGCGTCGTCAACGTGAACGAAGTCCCGGATCTGGGTACCGGCGGACAACTTGACCGCCTCGCCATTTGACAGTCCGCGAGCGAGTGAAGGCAGCAGACGATGCGGCCCTTCGCCCGGGCCGAATACATGGAACAACCGCAATACCCCTACCGGAAGAGCCTCGGCGGCGCCGCACGCGAGCGCCAAGATACCCCCCGCGGCCTTCGAGGCCCCATAGACCTTCATGGTTTCTAGCGGCGCGTCTTCCCTGATCGGGCGGACTTCGATAGATGGCCGGTATTCAGAACTGCTGCCGATCACGATAACGGCACGTGCATCGGCCTCGACAGCCAGCCGTACGATGCCGGGCGCGAGTGCGGCGTTGATACGGAAAATCGCGTCAATATCGCGGTCTGTCGGATTCACACCGGCTGCGGCGAGATGCATGACGCCATCAAGGCGCATGCCGCCCAGCGCCGCGCGCAATCGCGCCAGCGACAACTCTGGCACAATGACATTGTCGACACTCGCGACCCGGCATGGATGCCTGCCCACATTGGTCACACTGGCGCCCGATGCCACCAGCATGCGCGCGAGTCTCGTTCCGATGAAGCCGGAGCCCCCAGTCAGGAGAACACGCATGTGATCAGCCTTTGGCGTTGGCGAGATCCGCCCGCCAGCCATCCAGTTGCTTCAGCGATATGTCCCGTGCGCGATCGGGAGCGTCATAGTATTCCCGATACCATTTCGCCGTCTCTGCCACGACCCTGCGTGTATCCCACGGCGGGGTCCAGCCAAGCGCATTGCGGGCCAGGGAGCTGTCCAGCGCCAACGCGCCTGCCTCCGGCAATGGTTCCTGCATGTATTCGACGTCGGGCTGCGCCCAGTTTTCCGTCAGCAGCTCCATCACGGTACGGACGGTGAAGTTCCGACGGTCTTCCGGACCGAGATTCCATGCGCGCGCATACTGGACAGGCTCGGTGCAAAGGCCGGCGAGCAGCATCAGGTAGCCCTGTACCAACGCAAGCACATGTTGCCACGGCCGCGTCGCCTCAGGATATCGCAGCGTCAGGCGCTTTCCCTGCACGACCGCACGCACGAAGTCAGGGATAAGGCGATCCTCCGACCAGTCGCCGCCACCGATGATGTTGCCGCCCCGAGCGGTCGCGATGGCCAAGCCTGCGCCGTCGACCGAGCCGAATGATGCCCGATAACTATCGATGATCATTTCGGCAGCCGCCTTCGAAGCACTATACGGGTCCTTGCCGCCGAGCGGATCGTTCTCACGGTACGGCCACGCCCACTCATTGTTTCGATAGACCTTGTCCGTGGTAACGCAAACGATTGCGCAGTCGCCCACCGTTGCGCGCGCGGCCTCCAAAACATTAGCCGTTCCCATCGCATTGACGGCGAACGTGCTCAGCGGCTCCCTGTACGAGCGGCGCACCAAGGGCTGCGCCGCGAGGTGAAGCACTGCGTCCGGGCGGAAGCGCTCGAACAACTGGGTCAGCGCATCGAAGTCGCAGATATCCCCAAAGCTCGAGTCGATGCCCTGAGCGGCCCCAACGGCCTCATACAGTGCCGGCGTCTGCTCCGGCGGTAACGCGTATCCCGCAACGCGAGCGCCTAGTTGCGTCAGCCAGAGACATGCCCAGCTACCGCTGAAGCCGGTGTGACCGGTAACGAGAATCCGCTTTCCCGACAGGACCTTTTCAAATTCAAACGATTGACTGGGAGTCATTGGCTTTTCATCCATGCCTGTTCGTTTCACATTTCATGTCGGCGCGTGCCGTCTGCCGGTTCTGCACACGGCTGTACAGACGGAAATATGACAATGCCATCGAATTCGCGGTAAAGACTGCATCGAAACGCGCGCGTGCGTTTCGGCCCAGTGACATGGCCAGATCCGAATCCTCGTGGATGCGATCCATGGCAAGCCGGAACTCCCTCGGATCTGCCGGCGGGACAACAATGCCTGTATCCCCGTCGCGATTGATGTAACTGCTGCCTGTCCCAATCTCGGAAGAGATGAGCGGCTTGCCTTTCATCGCCCCTTCCAGCAGGGTGACGCCATACGCTTCCGAACGTAGATGAGACGGGAAGGCAACCGCCCGGCACAACCCCATCAGCGCCATCTTGTCTTCTTCTGATACGGCACCTAGGAAGTGGACATTCTTCAGTTTCAACTGTTCCGCCTTTTCCCTCAGACCTACTTCCAACGGCCCGGAGCCGACTATGACCACCTGGAATGGTGCGCCGACGCTGGCTTCGAGCAGGATATGCAACCCCTTGTAGTAGCGGATCACACCTACGAAAAGGAAAAAATCCTCACCGACCTTGTTCTGCCAATATGCCACCCGCTCAGGCGACGGCCGCGGATAGCTCAATTCATCCAGTCCGATCGGGATGACCTCGACCTTCTTGCGGAACATCTGCAGAGTTTCACTGCTCTCCAAATAGTTCGGGGAAGTCGCGACGACGGCATCCATACTGCCGATGAACCGCCGCATCAGTGGGCGGTAAAACTCGAGCAACACCCGCTGTCGTACGATATCGGAATGGTACGTCACTATGGATGGCTTGTGCTCATTGCCAAACAGATGAAGCAGGTCCGCGAATGGCCAGGGAAAATGGTAGTGGATAACATCCGCCCATCGTGCGTTCTCCCTGAACAGGTTCAGCGCCGAAAGCGACATGGGCGTTGAAGCAAGGTCGAGATGGGCCGGCGCCTGAACGACGGTAATACCGGTATCTCGCACAATTCGCGGACTCTTGGCTGCTCGACTTAACGTAAAGACGCGACTTTCCACGCCCAGGGGCTGGGCGGCAAGGGCAATTTGCCGTATGACCTGTTCGATGCCGCCAAACGAGTCGGGAAAGTACGTCTTGAATACATGCAGGACGCGCATTAAATCAACCTGCCATTACATAACTTTGCGATAGACGTCCGCCGTCAACGCTGCCGTGTGCCGCCAGGACAACAATGCCGCCCGCCGCAGACCCATTGCAACGCACCGATTCCGCAGCACGTCATCTTCGACCAGGCGATGCATGGCCGTAGCCAATGCATTCCAGTCGTCGGGATCGACCTCCAGCGCAGTACCCGCCGAAACCTCGGGCATCGACGAGCAGTTCGAGGTGACCGCCGGGACGCCGCTGGCAAAGGCCTCGAGTAGCGGAATGCCGAACCCCTCATACAGCGATGGAAAGACAAAAACCCCGGCGCTGGCATACAGGGCCTTCAACTCGTCCCGGCTTCCCACCGAATCGAGCCACTTGATACGTTCTCCCGCCGATTGTGCCTTGCGAATTTCCGTGACTTCGTCCTCGCAGCGCCATCCTGCCTGGCCAACGATCACCAATTGACGCTCGGCACGTACTTCCGCCGGGAGTGCACGATAGGCTCCGATCGTACCCCTCAGGTTCTTGCGCGGCTGCAACGTTCCCACGAAAAGAAAATACCCTTCGACCAGACCGTGCTTACGCTGGACATCCAGGCGTGCCTGCGCACCGACCGGCTCCAGCCACGCTTCGTCGACACCGCACGGGACCACTTCGATGCGTTCCTCGGCCACGCCGAAATGCTCGACGACATCAGGAATGGCAGACCGGGCATGCACGATGACGCGGTCTGCATACCGTGCAGAACGTTGGATCTGCCAGTTCCTGATGCGCCGGAAGCCGGACGATACCCACTGTGGATACTTCAATGGCACCGCATCGTGCAATGTCGCAACGACGGGGCAGTCCATGCGGACAGTGTGGAAATCCGTGGAGTGATAGACGTCCACCGGACCCCGGATTCTCAACATGTCGCCGAGATGACCTGCGACTGCCTGCAGCGGGAATGGCCATGGGAACTTCACTGCTTCCGGCGTGGGACTCTCGGCAGATGAGTGGCGCGAGTATACATAAGGCACCACTGAGCAGCCGGCCGTCGGCAACTGCTGCATCAGCGCCCTGGTATAAACGGCGATGCCGTCCGCGCGCCGGTCCCCAAGCGCGGAATCGGCACTGATGCCCACCCGCAGGTTTGTCATGTCTCGTACATCCAGCGCAGCGTCTCTTCAAAGGGTACGCGGCCGAGACTCGGCACTAGCGAGTCAAGCTTCTTCGCTGACCCCAAAAGCACTTTGACCTCGTTCGCACGCACAAAGGCCGGATTGACCCGCACCTCGATCTGGTAGCCCGCAATACGCTCGAAAACCGATACGATATCGGCCAATGTGTGCGGAATGCCACTGCAGATATTCACCGTTTCACCGGTCGCATTGCCCCGCAGCAGCGTCGCATAGGCACTCGCCACGGTACGCACATCCGAAAAGTCACGGGCAACATCCAGGTTGCCGAGCTCGACAACGGGGGCTCGTCGCTTAAAATGTCCGGCAATCTTCGGCACGAGGAACCGGTCCGCCTGGCCAACGCCTGTGTAGTTAAACGGCCGCGTGATGATGATCGGGAGGCGATCGAACCAGTTCCGCACCATGTATTCCATCGCCGTCTTGCTTGTGGCGTAGTGGTTGACCGGTTGCGGGGGCTGGCTTTCTTCGATAATGCCCTGGCAGGCGTTGCCATAGATATTCGCGCTGCTCGCGATCAAAATCTTCGAGGGAATGTGGCCCACATCGGCGCAAGCCTGCAGCAGGTTCAGCGTGCCCAGCACGTTGACCCGATAGAAAGCTTCCACGTCGGCATGCCCGACGAACGTGATCGCCCCAAGGTGGGCGATGTAGTCCGGCCGGACCGCCTCAATCGCCCGGCGACATTGTTCCAGATCGGTGATGTCAAGCACGACTTCCCCGCTATGGCACTGCCCGGCAGCGACATTGCCGCCAACCACCGCCACGCCAAACTTTTCGAGCCTGGCACGCAGGTATCGCCCCGTAAAGCCGCTGGCGCCGGTGATCAGCGCCCTTTCGCGCGCATCAGAAAGAGAAGCCAATCTCGTTTCTCCGCAGATCCTGCTCCACCATCATCTGGCAGAGCTGCTCCAATATAGTCTTTGGCTCCCAGCCAAGCCTCTCCCTTGCCTTGGCAGCGTCACCGATCAACAGGTCCACTTCCGCCGGGCGGTAGAACTTGGGATTGATGCGCACCACCGTTTTTCCGGTTGCGGTATCAACGCCAACTTCCGACTCGTCCTTACCGCGCCAGTCGAGCGCCACGCCCGTTGCCTTGAAGGCCATCGACACAAAGTCACGTACCGTCTCGGTGCGATTCGTGGCCAGGACGAAGGTATCCGGTGCTTCGGCCTGCAACATGCGCCACATACCTTCGACGTACTCCTTCGCAAATCCCCAGTCGCGCTTGGCATCGAGATTGCCCAGCTCCAGCACATCGAGCTTGCCCAACTTGATCTTGGCCGCCGAGTCCGTGATCTTCCGCGTCACGAACTCTCGGCCCCGCAGCGGCGACTCGTGGTTAAATAGGATACCGCTGGCGCCGAAGATGCCATATGACTCGCGGTAGTTCACCGTGATCCAGTGGGCATACAACTTCGCCACACCGTACGGACTACGCGGATAGAATGGGGTGGTCTCGACTTGCGGGATGGCCTGGACCTTCCCGAACATCTCGGAGGTCGAGGCCTGGTAGAAGCGAATGGCAGGGTTCACGACGCGGATAGCTTCCAGCAGGTTTAGCGCCCCGACCCCTGTGATTTCCGCAGTCGTAATAGGCTGTTCGAAGGAAACGCCAACGAAACTCTGCGCTGCGAGGTTATACACCTCTGTCGCGTCGCTCTTTTGCAACAGGCGAATGCAGGTGCTCAGGTCTGTCAAGTCGAACTCGACCAAATGAAGCTTCGGATGGTCGGCAACACCGAGTTCCTCCAACCGCCAGAAATTCACCGAACTCGTGCGGCGGTATGTACCGTATACCGTGTAGCCTTTTTCCAGTAGCAGTTCGGTAAGGTACGCGCCGTCCTGACCAGTAACACCCGTAATCACTGCAACACGTGAAGTCATGTATCTTGCCTTCCTTCTCTCTAGTACGGACAAGGCCCTTATCTGGCAGCTTGTGGCTGCGGACCAAACAACTTGAATGTCAATTGCCTCGCGCTTTCCCGCCACGTGATGGGCTGGATGCGTGCAGCCATCGCTTGCCGTTCCGGACGGCTCATCGCCGCTGCGGCGTTGACGGCGGATTCGAGCGACGCGGCGTCGCCTAGCCGGAAATACAGCGCGCCTTGCCCGCCGACCTCCCGAAACACTGGGATATCGCTCGCGACCGCCGGCACGCCGTGGAGGGCGGCCTCGACAATGGGCAAGCCATATCCCTCCATTGTCGAGGCGGCAATCAGCGCGACCGCGTTGGCGTAGCAGTGATTGATCTCGTTATCCGTAAAGTTCTCCACCAGAAAAAGGCGAGTGCCTAGCATGGGATGCTGGCGGATGCGCGCCATGAGCGCCTCGACGTGCCAGCCTTCCTTACCCGCAAGACAAAGCCGCGCCGTCCCGCCCTGCGCCCAGATCCGGTCAAACGCACCCAGCACGAACTCGTGGCCCTTGCGAGGCTCGATGGTGCCCACCATCAGGAAAAGCGGGCCAGCCTCGTCAGTCCCATTGAGTGCGGCGACTTCCGCCCGAAGCGTACCTGTGCCACTCTCCATAAGGTCGGCGCCAAGGTTCCAACTGTCCAGCCGCAATGGACGAGGTGGCACCAGGCCTCGTTCTTCGATGTACTGCGCCACTTCCTTCCTTACCGAATCCGAGATGCAGAATAGCGCATCGCTTTGCTGGATTGCGGCGAGAAGCCAGCGATTGAATACGACCACGAGGTTGTGCACGCAGTACTCGGGATGACGGATCGGGATCAGGTCGTAAACGACGGTCACGATGCGCCCGCCGAACTTCCGCACCTGCGTGAAGACATAGTCGAATTCGTCGTACATCTCCCAGGACGAGTCCAGCATCAGTAGCGTGTCGCCCGGATGCAGTTCGATCTCGGCTTCACCATAGCTGCCAGGCTCAACCTGCAGCAACGAATCGACCACATGGCCGGTCCTGACCAGCCGCCCCTCCCGTATGCGAACCACTTCGACGGGCGGCGTATCGCTGCCGCGACAGATTTCGCGCACAATATTGCGCACGACTCGCTGGATGCCGCTCTTCGGATCATGTCTCGCCAGTTGGGAGACGTCGATCAGCAGCCTGTTACGCCGGTTCAGGCGCAGGTTCTGTCCGACGCTGGCGCATACGCGGTCAATTAGAGGTGCGTCGGCGCCGATCGTGGTACCCAACGAAGCGGCCACTTCGCTCACCAGACATTCCGGCGACCGGTAGTAGACCGAATCGATCACGCGCTCGACTGTGCCTTGCGCGTCGGTGGCGGCATCCAGCGCCGTCACCGGAGGAAACCATCTCCCGGCGTAGCGGTCGCGCAGCTTCGCGACGGACGCTGCGGAGCGCGCCACAACGTGCAGCACGCTGTCCAGCACGTCGCGCACTTGGGGTTCGCCGCTCATGCGGCCATTTCCGGTCAGCATACCGCGCGCGCCTGACTCAGGCACGGGCGCAGTGTCGGCCCATTCGTCGACGAAAAGAACGCCAGGCTTGCTGGCCATCCATTCGAGCATATCCGAGGGCGGCGGGAACGTCGTCGGCGCATAGATGACGATAGCATCGTCCGCCGGGGGCGACGACGCGACGATGTCTTGCGCCGCACTGGCCGCCAGCGCAGACGGCAACCTTTCCACGCCGTTTGCCTCCCCCGTGACCAAGCGCACAGGAATCGGTCGGGACACGCGCCGGGCGCCTTCTGCATCCCGACGGCTGCGGGCCTGCTCGAGCGCCTTCCAGGTCTTTTGCGCGGAGAGACTCCAGTTGAATTCCTTCGCGCGCTTTTGCCCGTAGGCACTCAATTCGCGCAGCAGCGCCTCGTCGGTTAGGACCCGTACCATCGAGGCGGTAATGGAGTCGGTGTCCGCCGCATCGAACAGTACGTCCGTACGGCCAACGACTTCGGGAATCGAAGAGTTGTTGGCCGCGATAATGGGCGCGCCGCAAGCCATTGCCTCGAGTACAGGAAGACCGAATCCCTCATACAGCGACGGGAAAACGAAGAGCTTGCATCGCTGGTATAGCGAGACGAGAACTTCGTCGCGGATATGGCCGGTGACGACGATATCGCGCTCGCAGAGACCGAGTTCCCGCGCGTGGGCCCAGAATCGATGCGAGTCGCCCACCTGGTTGACGACCATCTGATGCGAAGCGCGCAACGCAGCTGGCAAGCGCGCGTAGGCCTGCACGAAGCCGCGCAGATTCTTCCGATAGTCCCCATTCCCCGTATAGAGGATGTACGGACGCGTAATGCCCAACGCCTCGAGGTTGCTGGCAGGAGGCGGGATGACGGCGGCTTGGAAGCGCTCGTCCACGGCCGCGCCAATCGTGACGATCCGGTTTCCGTCGATGCCGAGATGCTCGATCGCATCGCGGCGCGTCGCCTCCGAGTTGGCAAGCAGCACGTCGTATTCGCGCAGCACGCGCACGCGCTGCGAATACCATGCCTTGAAAGGCTGCGACGTGTCCAGGTACTGCTCCGGGAAGAGCCATGGAATCAGGTCATGGATAACGGCCGCGCGCACGCTATCGCCCACCCGGACGCGCGGATCGGGCACCACGCCATCCTGCCCCCAGTCCTCAAAGGGACTGAGGCATAGTGTGGCGTCGGGCGCCAACACGCGGTAAGCACCTGTCACCAAGTCTCCCGCCAGACGCTCCTCCACGGGAGCGCACCGGCCAAACGGCGCGCCGGCGTGCGTGTAACACGCAAATCGGCCCGCGCCGAGCGTCGGCAGCAGGAGCGTGCGCAGTTCATCGGCCTCGGACGCGTATTGCTGGTCCGCCACCGCATAGACGTCGTGACCGGCTTTCTCGTCTATAAGCGCTCTTGTCAACGCCATCCCGTACCGGCCGATACCGCGCAGCCGCGAGTCAGTCTGACAGGGAAACAGATCAATCAAGAGGCGCATTACTTCTGCCTCCATCCGCTGTTTACATTTGCGTTCTTCCGCGCAAGTTGTTCTATCAGCAGCGCCTTGAAGCGACGCGCGTCCTCACCCAACTCCAGCGGGGCATCCTTGCGCATTGGTGGCGACGCGTCCGACATGGCGCCGCGCACGCTCGTCAGGAGGCTTCCCCACAGAACGGGGAAACGATTCGCCGCTGCGTTGAGGCACGGCCGCAGCCACACTTGCGCCTGTACACCACGCACCAGCCGACGCAGTCCAGCCTTGGCGGCCTTCTTTGAGGTCTGCCGGGGGGCGGCGAGGGCTGTGGCCGCGCGTCCCGCGAGCCGCAGCGGCCGCGTCACCTGCCACGATGTGCTCGCATAGACCGCAGCCAACTGGCCATTCACACGATTGATTTCCTCCCGCAGCTGGGTCTGGACATGCTGTTCTTCCGCCAATACAGCATGCTCGACTTCGATCTCGCGCCGGATGGTGTCCTGCAATTTGTCCAGCGCGCTTTCGAGCGCGGAAATGCGGCTTTGGTCAGCCAGAAGGAGTAAAGCCTGTTGATTCACTTTTTCCCGGAATACATCCCGCTCGCCGCGGAGTTCGAGCATTTTCAGCCGAGCCGCTTTTGATTCGTGCTCGGCGCCTACCGCGCCCTGGATAAGTTGGAGCGCGTCGCGAGCCAATGCTGGCGCCGCCTCCTTGGCGCGGGCCTGTATGGCCGTTTCGATGAGGGCCACGCATTCTCCGGCAGATTCAGCCGGTGCCTTGAAGGCAACGACGGCATAATCGGGCGCCTCGTAGAGGTCGGTCCCCGATGCTCCACCATTTACCTTAACCACGGCGACCCGCTCGAAGCCCAGGTATTCGGCCGCAAACGACAACAGCAGCGACGGCAGCGGCCGGACGTGCGTCGGATCCAAATAAAAGTTGTTGATTCCGACCTGCACGTTCATCGGATTGGGTGTTTCCAACAGCACAGCCCCGCCAGGCTTCAGGGCCCGCAGGATCGATTCCAGCATATCAACCAGTACATCGAAATTCACATGCTCCACGACGTGAAACGCGCTAATGAGCGAATATTTGCCCTCGGGCTCTTCGCCAAGGAAGCGCACCGCATCCTGTTCTTGCACGTTAAACCCCGCCGCCGTCGCTACGCCGACGAACCTCGCGTTGATATCGATACCGATCGCCGGAATGCCGCGGTCCCGTAGCAACTCCAACCATTCGCCGCGCCCGAAACCAATATCGAGCACGGGATGGGCATCGCTAGGGGCGACGTATTCCACCAGTGGCAGATAAACGCCTTGCCGACCCTTGATTTCGTCGCGCGATCCTCTGAACCGAGCCTCGAAGGCTTGGTAGAAGATGTCCATGTCCATATTTCGTTCCTCAATTCGCCGCGTGAAACCGATGCAGACAGGTCTCAGTGAGTTGCTTGCGGCCTCTCGACAACGGCCGGCATCCCCAAGCGATCGATTACAATCGCAGGGTCAATCCACGCGCACCCGACAAAGTTGGCGTGCCCGATATTCACCACCGTGAAAAGCAGTGCGAGATCCCGCCATTCGTAATTGTGCACCAGATGCGTGTCGGTGCTCGACAACGATGTGGCGACCGAATATGTGCCCACTCCCAAGTTGGCCCGGAAAGTGAACCGGTACTCCAGCCGCTCCCCTTTCGATATTCGCTCGACCACCGCCTTTTTGTGATATGTGTTGGTGCCGAATATCGGTTGACCGAGCCGGTCCTTGATCATGTAGCCGAGCACCAGGCAGTCGATGTCTGCGTTCGCTTCGACGACCACCTTCAGTATTACCTGAGCACCTACCTCGACCATTTCCACCGGCGACTGGACCGCGGACAGGAGTGCAATATCCGAAACGATTGCTTCACCGGTTCCGGATGTTGTCTGAACCTTGCCATCGCTCAGCGCTCGCTGCTCTATATTCTGCCCCTCCCGCTGCGCGAGCATGGCATTGTAGAAGTCCATGACTTCTTCGGGTCCGCCTTCCTTTGCCAGCCGCCCCCCATCGAGAAGGATGGCACGGTCGCAGAGGGATTGGATGGCCGCCTTGTCATGAGACACGATCAGCAGGGTCGTCCCCTGCTGGCGAAATTCGCGAATGCGCTCGAAACTCTTGTGCTGGAAATACGCATCGCCCACGGACAGCGCTTCGTCCACGATGAGGATATCTGGCCGCTTAGCGGTAGCGATACTGAAGGCCAGTCGCACTTGCATCCCGCTCGAATACATGCGCACGGGCTGGTCGATATAGTCGCCAATCTCCGCAAAGGCCTCGATCTCGGGCATTAGGCCAAGCACTTCGTCGGCATGCATCCCCAGCAATTGACCGGCCATGACGACATTCTGGCGGCCAGTGAAATCTGGATGAAACCCCATCCCAAGTTCCAGCATGGCTGCCACAGTGCCCGTCATCGACACTGTGCCAGTGGTGGGGATGGTAGTGCCGGTAATCATCTTCAGCAGCGTGCTCTTGCCTGCTCCGTTGATGCCGATGATGCCGACCGCCTCTCCGGGCTTTACTGTGAAGGAAATGTCTCGCAACACCCACCGTTCCGTATGACGAGGGCGAGAGAACGGCGAAACCCACTCCATCAGTCGCGACCAGCGTGTGGGGTACTGCTTGTAGGCCTTGCCAACCTGGCTGACGATGATCGTGCCCATTACAGCTCGTCCACCATCTCGCCGGAATGCTTGCGGAACAGGCTCATTCCTACCGCGCAGAGGACGGCGGACAGTGCCAAGACTGGCAATAGGCTACCCCATGCGGGCGGCTCCCCACGCACCAGGATTGCCTGATACGCCGTTACCAGGGAAGTCATCGGATTCAGTTTCACGAGTGGCTGTGCCGCCGCCGGCAGGGAAGACAAGGGATACACGATCGGGGTCAGCCAGAACCAAAATTGCAACACGACCCCCATCAGTTGACCAACGTCGCGGAAAAACACATTGAGCACGCCGAGTACGGTCCCCAGTCCGATCGAAAAGGCAATTTGCAGCAAGAGAACGGGAACGATCGCGAGGAAGACCAGGCCGGGGAAATTTCCGGAGATCAGCAGGAACAGCACAAACAACGAGAAAATAATAAAAAAATTGAGTGCCGAATTCATTACTACGATGACCGGCAGACAGATCCGTGGAAAGCTGATCTTCTTGATCAGATTGGCCTGTTCGATGAACACGTTTTGAGCGCGGCTAATAACCTCGGAGAAAAACCCCCACGTGAGCGTGCCGGCGCACAGATAGATGCTGTAGCCCAGATGACTTTCCACACCGGGCAGACGAGCGCGCATCATCTGGGAGAAGATCACGGTATAAACCAGGATCATCGCCAGCGGATTGATAACCATCCATGCCGCACCTAGCATCGAGTTCCTATACCGCAGCTGGAATTCGCGCTTGACGCTACCCGAGATAAAGCCGCGATAGGTCCACGCAGACCGCAAAAGCCCTATCGCCATTTACTTCACTCGCCCGTACGAATCTTCGAAGCGAACGATATCGTCCTCACCAAGATACTCACCGCACTGCACCTCGATCAATACCAGATCAAGCACCCCCGAGTTGACAAGCCGGTGCTTGTGGCCAGCCGGAATATATGTACTTTGATTGGGTTGCAGCGCGATGCACTGGTCACCATTGATTACATCGGCGCTGCCACTGACCACGGTCCAGTGTTCGCTGCGGTGGTGATGCAGTTGAAGCGAGAGCTTGGCGCCCGGTTTAACAACGATCCGTTTGATCTTGAACCGGTCCCCCTCTTCGAGCACCGTATAGTTGCCCCACGGTCGATGTGCCGTCTTATGCGTCTTGCAGCTGGCATGCCCGTTCTTCTTCAACTGGCCGACGATATGCTTGACGTCCTGCGAACAGTCCCGATCAGCGATCAGCAGGGCATCAGGCGTGTCTACAATGATCAGATTGTCTACGCCGACCGCCCCGACCACACGGTCGGAAGTCTTGATATAGCAGTTGCTGACTTCATGGAGAATTGCGTCGCCATAAATGCGATTTCCCTGGCCATCTGGCGGCGTCAGCTCACTGATGGAATGCCAAGAACCAATATCGCTCCACCCCATCTCGCTGGGAAGAACCGACACCAGCGCGGATTTCTCCATCACTGCATAATCGATCGAGATATCGGTCACGGTTCGGAAATGCCCCGCATCCAACTCGACGGAACTGCAACCCGGGGCTGTGCCGACCGTGCCTTCTGCCAGGCTCATCTCGCACGCCTTCAGCAATTCCGGCGTGAGCCGGCTAAATTCCTTCAGGATCGTCTTGGCTGTAAAGCAGAACATCCCCGAATTCCACAGGTGAACACCGCCGGCCACGAAGGCCTCTGCGACCGCCTGCTTCGGCTTCTCCAGGAAGCGTACCACCGGATGGATACCGTCCAGTTCCTGCTCTCGGTCGTATTCGATATAGCCGTAGCCGGTCTCCGGCGCGGTCGGGCGGATCCCGAACGTGACGATGCGGCCTTCGAGCGCGACACGCGAAGCCGCTTCGACGGCGGTTTCGAATTCATCCAGATTGGCGATCAGGTGATCGGCCGGCAGCACTAGCATTACGGCATCTTCGCCATGCCTTTCACGCACCCAAGATGCAGCGCATGCGACCGCCCCCGCCGTATTGCGGCCAAACGGCTCCAGTACGAAGCCTAGTGGGATACCCCGCCCGTTAACGTCCTGACATTCGTCTCGTGCGAGGAAGTAAGTCTCGCGGTTAGTGACCAAGACCACTTCGGGAACCGCGTCGAACAGGGTTGCTCGATTAAATGTCTTCTGTAGCAGGCTCTCACCATCTGCCAGCTTGATCAGCGGCTTTGGAAATGCCTCGCGCGAAACTGGCCACAGGCGCGTTCCGGCACCGCCGGAAATTATCGTTGGGACAATTACCATGACCTTCCCTGAGCTGAGTTAGGTGCAAAGTGTAACCGAGGGGCCTACCTCAACCGCTGCGTATCCTTTGCGAAATGTAACAAAAGCGCCAGCCCTTCGTGGAGACCTTGACAAGCTTTCACTAGCTCCCAACGGAAATGCAAAAACTGCAAACCCTGCACCACGCAGGGCCCACGCGTACCGTGGAAGCCAACGGGTACCCGCGCTGTCCGAAGCCGTCCTACACCTTGTCCGCCACCGGTTGCATACAGGCAACTTACGTCCTGTGACGATTGACAGGTCCGTGACAGGCAATCCACACCTTAACTCCACCATTCCTGCCTGAGCTCATCCCTCTCCACGAGTGGCGCGACCGGCATTATAGTGAGCAAAAGCCATGCCTCGGGGCGGTCTTTTCGCTCTTCACATGACCTCACCTGACGAGGCTCGACCAGAAAGGCTTGCAATTGGGGCGCACCCTAAGTTGTATGCAAGCGATCCCAGGATTCAATGGGCTTCCGCAGTCGCTACCCGAAATCCCTGAAATCAGATCTTCGTAATACTCACACCGCAACAAACCACAGAATGACCGCCACCTCGACTTTTATGTATTCGACACCCGACGACAATAACCCGACCTACGCAGTCGGAGATCTTCAAGGGTGCTCCGACTCCCTGGCACAACTCCTTGGGGGTGCCCACTTGTCACCCAGCGCCATCCTCCGCTTCGCAGGCGACTTGGTCAACCGCGGCCCCGCCTCCCTGCAGGCGCTCCGCACCGTACGCGCGCTTGGCGCCCGTGCCGAGTCGGTCCTCGGCAACCATGACATCCATCTCCTTGCCGTCGCGGCGGGTGTCCGGCGCAAAGGCAAGTCCGATTCGCTCGACGATATCCTCGGTGCGCCCGATTGCGACGAATTGTTGCACTGGCTGCGCCACCGACCGCTCGCGATCCACGAGAACGGCTTCCTGATCGTCCACGCCGGAGTCCTTCCCCAGTGGACGGCCACCCAGGTCATGGACCTGGCCGCCGAAGTCGAAGCGCAACTTCGCGGCCCTAACTGGCAATCCTTCCTCGCCGACATCTTCGGCAACGCCGCCGACCGTTGGCATGACGGACTGCGCGGCATTGAGCGCCACCGCGTCGCCATCAATGCCTTTACCCGCCTACGCTTCTGCACTGCTGATGGCGTGATGGACTTCAAGACAAAGGAAGGGGCAGGCGGTGCGCCCGCCGGCTTCATGCCGTGGTTCGACGTGCCCGGCCGCAAGACAGCGGACGTAACCGTCGTATGCGGCCACTGGTCGACACTGGGCCTGGTGATGCGCCCCAATCTGATGGCCCTGGACACCGGCTGTGTCTGGGGAGGAAAGCTTACCGCGGCGCGGCTGGCTGCGGATCCGACGGAGCGTACCCTGGTGCAAGTGGACTGTCCGCAATATTGCGATCCGCTCGCCTGAGCAACCGACCTCAGGCGGTGACGCCCTCGGAGGAAGCGGACATCTCGAGGTCAGCATTCGTGTCGGCGCCGACCGGATCACGTCGGGCGCCACATAGCTCCACCACCTGCTCCCGCGCCGCCTCCGCCACTTCACGCCGGCTGGCCGATCCCGGACTCAGCGGCTCGCCGATCACAAGTTGCGCCTTGATACCGCCGGCACGCAAAACGGCATCGAGACACTGCGCCAGCGTCAGTTCGTCGATGTACGCCGGCGCCGTGGTCGGATTCTCCGAACGGGCATCGACATAACGCAAGCCGACCGGCAACACCGGCAAGCCAGCGGAAAGGGGCGCCTGCATCAGGTTCGCATGAAAGGGCAACACCCGGCTCCCGTCGGTCGTAGTCCCCTCCGGAAACAGGCATACGAGATCCCCCTGCAACATCACATCCGTGATGTAGTGCAACACCCGGTGCGCGTCCCGCTTGCGGCCGCGTTCGATGAAGATCGTTCCAGTCTGGTCGCACAGCCAGCCGATCACCGGCCAAGACCGGATCTCCGACTTGGCGACGAATCGCGCGGGCTGCCAGCTATGGATCACATAGATATCCAACCAGGAGATATGGTTGGACACCAGCAATGCCCCATGTGGAGGCCGGTCACCACCTGCTCCTCCCGGGCCGATCACCTCTACCTCGATCCCGCATAGCCGCAACAGCTTGCGCGACCACGCGCGAATCCGCCGGCGCCGACCCTCCGCGCCACACCATGGCATCACCAGTGCACAGCTGCAAATCCCGCGAAGCAGGTGAAAGCCGAGACGCGCCTTGCGCAACCAGATCATGGGAAACGAAACCCGACTCAGCGCAAATCGTGGACCACCTGCCCACCCACCAGCGTCACCCGCACCTTCCCCTCCATCTCATACCCCAGCCAAGGCGAATTCTTCCCCTGGCTCTTCAGCGCCTTGCGGTCGACCTTCCACCCAAGTTTCGGATCAAACACACACACGTCGGCCGCACTGCCCACAGCCAGCGTGCCAGCCTTCAGCCCAATGACCCGCGCCGGATCGCTCGTGATACGCGCCAGCGCCGTCAGCAAGGGCACGTCGTGGTCGGCAGCCCAGCGCAACGTCAGCGGAAGCAGCAGTTCAAGCCCGGTAGCACCCGGCGACGCCTCCGCGAACGGCAGCAGTTTTTCGTCATCGTCCACCGGCGTGTGATCCGAACACAACGCGTCGATGGTGCCATCCGCCAGCGCCGCGACGATCGCATCCCGGTCGCGCCCGCTCCGCAGCGGCGGCGAGAACCGCATCTGAGAATTGAAGAAGCCGATATCCATGTCCGTCAGCGACACATGGTGCATGTTCACGTCGCAGCTGACCGGCAGCCCCTCGCGCTTCGCCTGCCGCACCAGTTCCAGGCCGGCCGCCGACGACAGCCGGCACAGGTGGACACGCGCCCCGGTCGAACGCATCAATTCGAAGATGGTATGCAGGCGGACCGTCTCGGCCACCACCGATACGCCCGACAAACCCAAGCGCGACGCCACCGCCCCGCTCGCCGCCACGCCGCCGCCGAGGAACGGGTCCTCCGGCCGCAGCCAGACCGTGAAGCCGAAGGTCTTGGCGTACTGAAGTGAACGCAGCAGCACCTGGGTGTTGTGGATCGGCTTTTCCGCCTGGCTGAAACCGACGCAGCCCGCTTCGGTAAGCTGGCTCATCTCCGTCAGGATCTCGCCCTTCAGGCCCAGCGTCAGCGCGCCGAGCGGATAGACGTGGGTCTGGTTCAGTTTCTGCGCGCGGAACTTGAGCATTTCGACCAGGCCCGGCTCGTCGAGCACGGGGTCGGTGTCGGGCGGGCAGACGAGGCTGGTCACGCCGCCGGCCACGGCGGCGGCGAGTTCGGATTCGAGCGTGGCCTTGTATTCGTAGCCGGGCTCGCGCAGGCGGGCCGAGAGGTCGACCAGGCCCGGGCAAACGATCAGGCCGCGGGCGTCGATGGTCTTGTTGGCGGTGAAGTCGGCGGGCGCGGTGCCGACGCCGACGATCTTGCCGGCGGCAATGTACAGGTCCTGCTGGGCGTCGATATTCCCGGCCGGGTCGATCAGGCGGCCACCCTGGATGTGAATCTTCATGTCGTTCGCTTGGCTTGTCGGCGTGTCGGTTGTGTCGGGGGTCATCTCATCTCGGCAGAATCGGCAGAATCAATCGCTGTTCCCGGCGACGATCCCCATCACCGCCATGCGCACCGCGATGCCAAACGTGACCTGGTTCAGGATCACCGACTGCGGGCCATCGGCCACGGCGGAGTCGATTTCGACGCCGCGGTTCATCGGGCCCGGGTGCATCACGATGGCGTCCGGCCTGGCCAGCGCCATCCGCTCCGGGGTCAGGCCGTAGGCCTTGAAGTATTCCTGCGCCGACGGCAGCAGCGCGCCGCTCATGCGCTCGTTCTGCAGGCGCAGCATGATCACCACGTCCACGCCCTTCAGGCCCTCTTCCATGTCGTGGAAGACGCGCACGCCCATCTGCTCCAGCCCGGACGGCAGCAGCGTGCGCGGGCCGATGGCACGCACTTCGGGCACGCCCAGCGTGGTCAGCGCGTGGATGTCTGAGCGGGCCACGCGCGAGTGCAGGATGTCGCCGACGATGGCCACACGCAGATTGGTGAAGTCCTTCTTGAAGTGCCGGATCGTGTACATGTCCAGCAGGCCCTGCGTCGGGTGCGCGTGGCGGCCGTCGCCGGCGTTGATCACGTGGACATGCGGCGCCACGTGCTCGGCGATCAGGTAGGGCGCGCCCGAGCTGGCGTGACGCACGACGAACATGTCGGCCGACATCGCCGACAGGTTGTTGATGGTGTCGAGCAGCGACTCGCCCTTGCTGGTGGACGAGGCGTTGATGTTCAGGTTCAGCACGTCGGCCGAGAGCCGCTTGGCGGCGATCTCGAAGGTGGTGCGGGTACGCGTGGAGTTCTCGAAGAACAGGTTGAACACGCTCTTGCCGCGCAGCAGCGGCACCTTCTTCACCTCGCGGTCGGAATCGGACAGCGAGACGAACTGGCTGGCGGTGTCGAGGATGTGCGTGATCATGTCACGCGACAGCCCCTCGATCGACAACAGGTGCTTGAGTTCGCCGTTCTTGGTCAGCTGCGGGTTGCGGAACGTCTTGGTCATGGGCAGGTCGGGGCGCGGGCGGGCAGGAAGTCGGGGGTACGTCGGGCGCGGGGTAAGACTGGAGCGAGCGCAGGGCTCAGGCGGCCACCTCGGTGCTGAAGGCGAAGCGCATGGCGGCGCCCGCGCCTTCGTGCGACAGCACCAGCGTGGTGCCCGGCGGCAGCGTGACGGTGGCGGCGGTGATGTCGGCGCCGATCGGCAACTGGCGGCCGCCGCGGTCGGCCAGCACGCCCAGCGCCACGCGGGCCGGACGGCCGTAGTCGAACAGCTCGTTGACGGCGGCGCGGATGGTGCGGCCGGTGGCCAGCACATCGTCGATCAGCAGGATGTTGCGGTCGTCGACCGGGAACGGCAGCGTGGTCGGCTGGGCCTGGCTGTGCAGGCCCTTCTTGGCGTAGTCGTCGCGGTGGAAGGCCACGTTGATGACGCCGTGGTTGTCCAGCTTCAGGTCCGCCGCCAGCCGCTCGGCGATCCAGGCGCCACCGGAGTAGATGCCGGCCACCGACCACCGCGAGCGCTCGCTCTCGGGCATCAGGGCCTGCGCCTGGTCGCGCAGCGCGGCATACAGCTGCTCGGCATCGGGTAGGGAGATCGCGTTCATGACGGAAGCTGGTCGAAGTACTGTTGCAGGATGATGCGGGCGGCCTCGGCGTCGAGTTCACCGCGCCTGGCGCCGGCCATGGCGGCCATGCGCGAGGAATAGCGTTCGTCCACCCATTCCACCGGCAGGTCGTAGCGGCCGTTGAGCTGGTTGCCGAACCGGCGCGCGAGGCGCATCGACGGCTGCTCGCCGCCCTCCGGATTCACGGGCATGCCGACCACCAGTTGCACCGGGTTCCATTCCTGGATCAGTGCGCCAACCGCCGCAAAACGGCCTTCGACGGTGACATTGGGAACGATGGCCAGGGCGCGCGCCTGCCGGGTGATGAAATTCCCCAGCGCCACCCCGATTTTCTTTTCGCCGTAGTCGAATGCCAGGACCGTGCCGTCGCGGGGGATCTCCCGCACGGGCTGGTCAGGCATGCCCGGCCTCGCCCGACAGCATGTTGACGTCGACACCCAGCAGGCGGACCGCTGCGGCGAAGCGTTCCTCGGGCGGAATGCTGAAGATGATCTCGGGATCGGCCGCGACGGTCAGCCAGCCATTGCGCGCCAGTTCTTCCTCGAGCTGGCCGGCGCCCCACCCGGAGTAGCCGAGCGTGAGCAGGAACCGATGCGGGCCGCTGCCATTGGCGACGGCCTCGAGCACGTCCTTGGAGGTGGTCATTTCCAGTCCGCCCGGCACCGCCAGCGACGACACGTAGATGCCGACCGGGTCATGCAGCACGAAGCCGCGCTCGGTCTGCACCGGGCCGCCGAAGTACACCGGCTGCTGGGCGACGGGCTGGATTTCGAGCTTGAGATCGATCTTGTCGAACAGCGTGGCCATGTCGATGTCGATGGGCCGGTTGATCACCAGGCCCAGCGCGCCGCGCTCGTTGTGTTCGCAGAGATAGACGACAGAACCGGCAAAGGTCGGATCAGCCATGCCTGGCATGGCAATCAGGAACTGATTCGTCAGGTTGATGAGTGCTTCGGTCTGTGCCATCCCTGCATTTTATCAAATCGGCCACGGGCTTCCGGAAAAGATTGCCCGCCCGGCCGTCGTCCCGGTCAGTCCTTGCGGGCCAGGATGGCCAGTTCGTCGGCACTCAGCCAGCGCCACTCGCCCGGTTCCAGCGCCGGGTCGAGCAGCAGGTCGCCAATGGCGCTGCGATGCAGGGCCGTCACATGGTTGCCCGCCGCCGCCACCATGCGCTTGACCTGGTGGTACTTGCCCTGCACCAGCGAGAGGCGCAGCGTATTGTCGCCCGTGATCTCGCAGGCGTGCGCGGCGATGGGCTTCGGCTCGTCGTCGAGTTGCACCCCGCTGCGCAGTGCCTCGGCCTGCGCTTCGGTCACGGGCTCCGCCGTGGTCACCTCGTACACCTTGGGCACCTTGCGCTTGGGCGAGGTATGCGCGTGGATGAACTGGCCGTCATCGGTCAGTAACAAAAGGCCCGTGGTGTCGTGGTCGAGCCGGCCCACGGCCTGCACGTCGCGCTGGCGCAGCGGCACCGGCAGCAGGCTGTAGACGCTGGGGTGATGGCGCGGGCGCTGCGAGCACTCGTAGCCGGTCGGCTTGTTGAGCATCAGGTAGGCCTTGGTGCACGCGAGCCATGCCTCGCCGTCGATGGTCAGGCGCAGGCCGTCGACCTCGAAGCTGGCGCCCGGGTCTTCGACCAGCTCGCCGTTGACCTCGACGAGCCCGGCGAGGATGAGGTCGCCACAGTAGCGGCGCGTGCCGAAGCCCTGGGACTGGAGAATGCGGTCGAGTGTCATGCGAGGAGAATATTCGGTGCGGCAGGCGGTATGGTAGGGTTGCCGGCTCTGTCCTGCCAGTAAAAAGAGGGAGCGGCGAGATTGGAACGACAAGCGTGACGACAAGGGTGACAACGGCAAGCGTGACCGGCGCGCCCTACCGGATCGGCCGGCAATTCGCCCGGGGACTGGTCTGGTTCCGGCGCGACCTGCGCGCCGATGACCACGCGGCGCTGCATTATGCCCTCAAGCACTGCCACCAGGTGTGGTGCGCGTTCGTCTTCGACCGCGACATTCTCGACCCGCTGCTGGCGCGCGGCCTGAAGGCGGACCGGCGGATCGCCTTCATCCACGCCTCGCTGGCGGAACTGGACGCCACGCTGCGGCGGGCGGGCGGCGGCCTGATCGTGCTCGACGGACGGCCGCGCGAGGCCCTCCCCGCCCTCGCGCGCGACCTCGCCGCCGAGGCCGTCTTCCTCAACCACGACTTCGAGCCCGCCGCCATCGCCCGCGACGACGCCGTGCGCGACGCACTCGCCGCCGACGCCCGCGCGATGTTCACCTTCAAGGACCAGGTGGTCTTCGAGCGCGACGAGGTACTCGCCGGCCACGGCGGCCCGTTCGCGGTCTTCACGCCGTACAAGAACGCGTGGCTGCGCACGCTGCAGCCGTTCGACCTGCGCCCCTACCCCGTCGCGCCGTATCTCGGCGCCCTGGCCCCGCTGCCCGCCGCGCACGACCAGCCGTTGCCGCCTCTCGACGTCCTCGGCTTCCGCCCAACCGACCTGCCGCTACCCGCCGGGAGCACGGGCGCCCACGCGCTGTTCGACGACTTCCTCGCCCGCCTCGGCGACTACGGCCAGAAACGCGACTACCCCGCCCTGCGCGGCCCGAGCTACCTGTCGGTGCACCTGCGCTTCGGCACGCTGTCGATCCGCACGGCCGCCCGCGCCGCGCACGAGGCCGTGCTGCGCGGCGGCGCCGACAGCGCGGGCGCGGCGGTGTGGCTGTCGGAGCTGATCTGGCGCGAGTTCTATTTCATGATCCTGCATCACCACCCGCGCGTGGCGCAGGGCCGCTCTTTCCAGCCCGCCTGCGACGCCATCCGCTGGCGCGAGGACGACACCGGCGATCGCTATTTCGCCGCCTGGCGCGACGCCCGCACCGGCTATCCCCTGGTCGACGCCGCCATGCTCCAGCTGCGCCAGAGCGGCTATATGCACAACCGCCTGCGCATGGTGGCGGCAAGCTTCCTCGTCAAGGATCTCGGGGTGGACTGGCGGCGCGGCGAGCAGGTCTTCGCCGACTGGCTGAACGACTTCGACTTCGCGGCGAACAATGGCGGCTGGCAGTGGGCGGCATCCACGGGCTGCGACGCGCAACCGTGGTTCCGCATCTTCAACCCGGTCACGCAGTCTGAAAAATTCGACCCGCAGGGCCGCTTCATCCGCAAGTACCTGCCGCAACTGGCCGCCCTGCCCGACCGCCACATCCACGCCCCGTGGCTGGCGCCGGCCGACGTGCTGGCCAGCGCCAACGTGCGGCTGGGCGACAACTACCCGCGCCCGCTGGTGCGCCACGAGGTCGCGCGCGAGGAAACGCTGGCACGCTACGGGATCCTGAAGACGAAGTCCGGCAAACAAAAAACGCCGGAAGCCGACTGACGCGGCGTTCCGGCGCTTGCCTCTGGCGAGGTCGAAGGAAGGACGGCCTCAGGCCGCCAGCATCGCGCTCTCGCGATAGTGCCGCTGCGCCTCCTCCAGCCGCTCGGTTTCCTCGAACAGCTTGGCCAGCGCCAGATGGGCGCGCACCCGCAGCCTGCCCTGCGTCTGCGGATCGGCGTACTTCAGCGCCCGCTCGAAGCTCGACTGCGCCTTGCCCCACAGCTGCTCGGCCAGGCACAGGGCGCCGAGGGTGTAGTACAGGTCGGCGTCGCCGGGATGCTCGACCAGCCATTTCTCGGCTTGCTGGATCTGCGGCAGCGCCTTGCCGGGCTGGGCGCTTTCGCCGTAGCGCTGCACGAGGCGGCTGTCCCAGTTGACCTTCAGCGCATCCTCGACGATGCGGCGCGCGTCGTCGTAGCGGCCAAGCGCCGCGAAATAGCGCGACGCCGGTTCGGCGATGCGCGCGGCGCGGCGCTCGTCGGCCGACAGCGTGCGCCAGAAGCCCATCAGCGCCTCGGGGTCGTGGCGCCGCTCTTCCAGCATGGCCTCGGCGGCCATCTGCTTGAGCCGCAGCGCCAGCACGGGGTGCAAGGCGTTGCGCTTTTCCAGCGCGCGCGCCAGCCGCAGCACTTCTGACCAGTTCTTCAGGTGCTGGTGGGCCCGCAGCGCGATGCGCTGCACATGGATCTGCCGCCCGCCCTGCGCCTGCAGCTGGGCGATGGTTTCGAGCGCGCCCTCCGCATCGCGGGAGTCGACCAGCAGTTCGGCCATCGACACCAGCCGCGCCTGCTCCCGCTCGGGATCGGTGACCTGCGCCATCCACGCGTCGCGCCGCTCGGCCTCCTGCATCCGGTGCGCGGCGCGAGCGCCGACCAGCGCCGCCGTCTGCGCCTGCTCGGGCCACGACTGCGCATCCCTGGCGGCGCGCTCGGCGCGGGCAAAGCGCCCGGCGAACAGGTTCTCGATCGACTCGCGCATCGCCTCCTGCGCCTTGCTCATGCGGCTGCGCTCGCGGTAGGCGGCGGCGCGGCGCGGCATGTCGGCCAGGTGGCGGAAGGCCGAAAAGACCGTCCACAGCAGGAAGAATGCCGCCAGCAGGATCGCCAGCGCCAGGTTGAGCGAGATCTCGACCCGGTACGGCGGATAGAACAGCACCACGTTGCTGTGGTTGAACTCGGTGAAGAGGGCCAGACCGACGGCGCCCCCGAAGAGGACCGCTACCCAGAACAGGAGGCGCATGGGGCTACTCCTTCTTCAGTGCGCGCAGCGCGCCGAGGCTTTCGGCCATGGTCGGCAACTGCACCGTCACGGCGCTGGCCTGGGCCTGCTTGAGTTGCGTCAGTACGCCCTGCACGCGGCGCGACTTGGTGTCGAAGTAGCGCCCGATCATCGATTGCGCGGCGGCCAGGTCGTTGCGGAAGACAGGCTCGTTGCGCGACAGCAGCGCCAGCCGCGCATTCAGCAGGCGCAGCTTGACGTTCTCGCGCAGGAACCAGCCCTGGTCGCCAGACAGCAGCAAGGCGTCGGCATCGTCCACGCGGCGCACGCGAATGACGCTGTTGATCTCGTCGCGCACGTCGTCCCACAGGCGGGTCAGCCAGTTGCCGGCGACGGCCTGGGCCGGGGTGGCGGCGCGCTGGGCGGCACGCGGGGTGGCCTCGCTGCGGTCCAGCATGCGTTCGCTCGACAGCAGCGGCAGCACGTCGATCTGGTTGATGGCCTCGTCGAGCTTGATCGCGGCGCCGGTCAGGTCGGTGTCGGGCACCGCCTTCATGCGGGCGATGTCGCGCGCGATGGCCCGGCGCAGCAGGTTGTATTGCGGCTTGTCGGTGCGCGCGAGGCGCATGTCGGCGCTTTGCAGCGCGGCCAGCGCCACCTGCACGTTGCCGCTGAGCTGGAGTTGCTGCCCGGCGTTGGTCAGCAGTTGCTGGATCTCGGCGATTTCCCAGTCGTCGCGGTTGCGCATCAGGTCCTGGTAGACCTGTTCGAGCGCCACCTGCTTGTCGCGCGTCTCGCCGACCTGCCCGTCGAGGGCGCCGACCTTGGCCTGCAGTTCCTTGACGGTGTCCTGCGCGCTGCGCGAGAGCACCCGCGCTTCCTGCACCAGCGCATCGTTGCTCTGCTGGCGGCGGGCAAGTTCCTCGGTGAGATGGTCCACGCGCTGCTGCAGCCACCAGAACCCGCCGGCCGTGGCCAGCACGAACAGCGCCACCAGCAGCCACCACGGATTCATCGGGCGACGCGGCGCGGGCGGCAGGGTCGCGGCGCCGGGCATGGTCGCTGACGAGGCGGCGGTTGGACCGGCAGGTGCGCCGGCCATCTGGGCGGAAACGGGGGACGTGCTCTCTTGCGTCACGCGATCGACCTTGGTTGCGGTTGCGGGGGGCGCTGCATTATTGGATTCCGTGGCCGGCACGGCTGCCGGAACCGGCATGGGGACCGGCGCCGGCTGCGGCGCGGCGGCGGGTTCGGGGGCTGGAGCGGCCGCGGGAGCCGGGGACGATTCCGCCCAGCGCAGGCACGCCGCCAGCAGCCCGGCATCGCCCGGCGCGGCACGCATCAGGCGGCGGAAGCCAAGGGCCGCCGCCTGTTCGGCGATTCTCGCATGCGGGGCGATGCACTGCACCTGCCGCAGCGCGTCGGCCTCGGCCGTGGAAAGATGCTGGCGCGCCAGCGTGGCGAGGTTGCGCACCGCCTCGGAACTGGTCAGCAGCCACGCCTGCGGCGCGCCGTCGGGACGCAATCCTTCGCGCACGGCCTGCCACTGCATGGCGCCGGGCTGCGGCACGGTGCGCTGGTAGGCCTCCACGGTATGGACCTCGGCGCCGGCTTCGCGCAGGCGGTCGCCCAGCCAGTCGCGTCCGCCGTTGCCGCGCACGATCAGCACCCGCTCGCCTTGCAGCGCGGCATGGTCGAACTGCGCCCACAGGGCCTCGGAATCGAAACGCGGCTCGTCGGCGGGGTGGTGGTTTCCGCTCCCGCCGTTCTCCGCACTTTCGCCGTTGCCGTTCTCATCCCCCCCGGCACCGGCCGGGGCAATCACGCGATAGGCCGGCGCGCTGACGCCACGCTCGGCGAGCGCCGCCACGCTGGCGGGACCGACCACGGCCACCGGCACGGCCTCGGGCCAGCGCGCCACGCCGGCCTGCACGTGGGCCAGCGCCTCGAAAGCGAAGCTGACGGCGTTGGGGCTGACGAAGATCACCAGCGCGAAATCGGTGAGGCGGGCCAGCGCGGCGCGCAGCGGCGCGTCGTCTTCCACCGGGCCGATGGCCAGCAGCGGGAAGCCGAGCACGTCGAGGCCGGCGGCCTGCAGCGCCTCGGTCAGTTGCCGGGACTGCCCGGCGGGTCGTGTGACAACGACGGTCGGGCGTGGCATGCGGGGGCTCAGGCGGGGGCTTGGGAGTCGGAAGCGAGGGAAGCCAGGATCTCGCCGGCGCCTTGCGCGAGCAGGTCGGTCGCGACCGTGCTGCCGAGTTGCTCGGCCTGGGCAATATCCGCCACGGCCACCGCGCCGCTGGCGTGCAGTTGACGGCTGCCGTCCGGCAAGGCGACGAAAGCGTCGAGGCGCAGCGTCGCGCCGTCCCATTCCGCATGGGCGGCCAGCGGGACCTGGCAGGAGCCGCCGAGCCGGCGCGACACGGCGCGTTCGGCGCTCACGGCCATCGCGGTCGGCGCATGGTTCAGCGGCGCCAGCCATTGCGCCAGTTCGGGCCGGTTGGCCGGGATCTCGATACCGAGCGCGCCCTGCCCCGCCGCCGGCCGCGAGGCCTGCGGGTCGATCAGCGCGCGGATGCGCTCGCCGAGGCCGAGGCGCTTGAGCCCGGCGGCGGCGAGGATGATCGCGCCATAGTCGCCCCGGTCGAGCTTGCCGAGCCGGGTGTCGAGGTTGCCGCGCAGCGGCTTGATGACGAGGTGCGGATAGCGCGAACGCAGGGCGGCCTCGCGGCGCAGGCTGGAGGTGCCGACGACGGTGCCGGCCGGCATCTCGTCGAGCGAGGCGAACTGCGACGACACCAGCGCGTCGCGCGGGTCCTCCCGCTCCATGATGGCCGTCAGCGCGAAGCCCTCGGGCAGTTCCATCGGCACGTCCTTCAGGGAGTGCACGGCCAGGTCGGCCCGCCCTTCGGCCATTGCCACTTCCAGTTCCTTGACGAACAAGCCCTTACCGCCAACCTTGGAAAGCGTACGGTCTAGAATCTGGTCTCCGCGTGTGGTCATGCCGAGAATGGACACATCGCACGCGGGATAGTATTGTTGCAATGCAGCACGCACGTGTTCGGCCTGCCACAACGCCAGACGGCTTTCGCGGGAGGCGATGACGAGTTTGCGTGGTGCGCTGCCCGAGGCAGCGGAAGACGACGGCGGGGAGACGGATGCTTGCATTCGTGAATGGTAGCACGCACCCCCGGCGCCGAATCCCCACAGAAACAATCACATCCAAGAACATCAGGAGATCGCATGACGCAGCACGCTGCGCGCCCCCTCGGCCGTGGAAAGTCTCTCCCGGCCGGTGAATCAGCCTCCACCCAGGCCTCAGGCCAGCGTGATGCAGAAGGCACTCAAAGCCGTACTCGCCGCCCCGCCGCGAAAGCAGTCAAGCCGGCCAAGGCAGCCAAGCCCGCCCTGACGGTCGTCCCGGCCAGCGGCGGCGGCACCCCGGCCCGCCGCGCCGCCGACAAGGACCTGCCCCTGCGCGAGGACATCCGCTTCCTCGGCCGCCTGCTGGGCGACTGTCTGCGCGACCAGGCCGGCGAACCCACCTTCGAGCTGGTCGAGCACATCCGCCAGACGTCGGTGCAGTTCCGCCGCGAGAACGACCGCGCCGCCGGCGCCGAGCTGGACCGTCTGCTCAAGCGCCTGTCGCGCGACCAGACCAACAGCGTGGTGCGCGCCTTCACGTATTTCTCGCACCTCGCCAACATCGCCGAGGACCAGCACCACAACCGCCGCCGCCGCGTCCACGCGCTGGCCGGGTCGCCGCCGCAGGCCGGCAGCGTCGTCCGTGCGCTCCAGCTCATCGACACGGCCGGTGTCACCGGCAAGCAGTTGCGCAAGTTCCTCGACGAGGCGCTGATCGTGCCGGTGCTGACCGCGCACCCGACCGAGGTCCAGCGCAAGTCCATCCTCGACGCCGAGCGCGAGATCGCCCGCCTGCTGGCCGAGCGCGACCTGCCGATGACCCCGCGCGAGCGCGAGCACAACACGGGGCAGCTGCGCGCCCGCATCACCACGCTGTGGCAGACCCGCATGCTGCGCGACGCCCGCCTGACGGTGCGCGACGAGATCGAGAACGCACTCTCCTATTACCGCACGACGTTCCTGCGCGAAATTCCCCAGTTGATGGCCGAGCTGGAAGAAGACATTGCCGCCGTGTTCCCGACCCGCTCGAAGGGCGCCACGCAGGGGCCCGCGCAGCTCGCGCCGTTCCTGCAGATGGGCTCCTGGATCGGCGGCGACCGCGACGGCAATCCGAACGTCAGCGCCGAGACGCTGGAGATCGCCGCCCGCGAGCAGGCCTCGCTGATCCTCGAGTGGTACCTGGACGAAGTCCACGCGCTGGGCGCAGAGCTGCCGATGTCGGTCCTGATGGTCGAGGTCAGCCCCGAACTGCTGGCACTGGCCGACCGCTCGCCCGACAGTTCCAGCCACCGCGCCGACGAACCCTATCGCCGCGCGCTGATCGGCATCTATGCCCGGCTGGCCGCCACCTGCAAGGTGCTGACCGGCCACGCCCCGGTGCGCCACGCGGTGGCCGAGAGCGAGGCCTACGCCAACGCCGAGGAACTGGCGGCAGACGTGCAGGTCGTGATCGACTCGCTGCGCGAGCACCACGGCGGCGAGCTGGCGCGCTCGCGCATCGGCGCGCTGTCGCGGGCCATCGCGGTATTCGGCTTCCACCTGGCATCGGTCGACATGCGGCAGGTGTCGGACGTCCATGAAGCCGTGGTCGCCGAGCTCTTCGCCGCAGCCGGCGTCGAGGCCGACTACGCGGCGCTGCCCGAGGCGAAGAAGGTCGAACTGCTACTGGCCGAACTCCGCCAGCCGCGCCTGCTGACCCTGCCCTGGCACGAGTACTCCGAGCAGACCCGCAGCGAACTGGCGATCTTCGCCATGGCGAAGCACCTGCGCGAGCGCTACGGCAAGCGCGTGGCGCGCAACTACATCATCTCGCACACGGAAACCGTGTCGGACCTAGTGGAAGTGATGCTGCTGCAGAAGGAAGTCGGCATGCTGCGCGGCACGCTGGGCAGCAAGACCGACCCGGCGCGCATGGAGCTGATGGTGATTCCGCTCTTCGAGACCATCGAGGACTTGCGCAACGCGGCCGGCATCATGCAGTCGCTGTTCGACCTGCCGGGCTTCGGCTCGGTCGTGGCCGCGCACGGCGGCGAGCAGGAAGTCATGCTCGGCTACTCGGACTCGAACAAGGACGGCGGCTTCCTGACGTCGAACTGGGAGCTGTACAAGGCCGAGCTGGCGCTGGTGAAGCTGTTCGAGGAGCGCAAGGTCAAGCTGCGCCTCTTCCACGGCCGCGGCGGCACGGTGGGACGCGGCGGCGGCCCGACCTACCAGGCCATCCTGTCGCAGCCGCCGGGCACGGTGAACGGGCAGATCCGCCTGACCGAGCAGGGCGAGATCATCAATTCCAAGTTCGCCAACGCCGAGATCGGCCGGCGCAACCTGGAGACGGTGATCGCGGCCACGCTGGAGGCCTCGCTGCTGCCCACGCAGAACGCGCCCGACGGGCTCGCCGGCTTCGAGGCGGTGATGCAGGACCTGTCGGACCAGGCCTTCGGCGCCTACCGCAACCTCGTCTACGAGACCCCGGGCTTCAAGGACTACTTCTTCGCGACCACGCCGATCACCGAGATCGCCGACCTGAACCTCGGTTCGCGCCCGGCCTCGCGCAAGCTCATGGACAAGAAGAACCGCAAGATCGAGGACCTGCGCGCGATTCCGTGGGGCTTCTCGTGGGGCCAGTGCCGCCTGCTGCTGCCGGGCTGGTACGGCTTCGGCAGCGCGGTGAAGGGCGTGCTCGACGCCGCGCCGGACGAGAAATCGCGCAAGGCGACGCTTTCCACGCTGCGCAGGATGGTCAAAACCTGGCCGTTCTTCTCCACGCTGATGTCGAACATGGACATGGTGCTGGCCAAGACCGACCTCGCCGTGGCCTCGCGCTATGCGCAACTGTGCGACGACGCGGCGCTGCGCAAGAAGGTGTTCAACCGCATCAGCGCCGAGTGGCACCTGACCTCGGAGATGCTGTCGCTCATCACCGGCCAGCAGGAACGCCTGGCGGACAACCCCCTGCTGGCGCGCTCGTTCAAGAACCGCGTGGCCTACCTCGACCCGCTGAACCACTTGCAGGTTGAACTGCTCAAGCGCTACCGCGCGGGCAAGGACGGGGCGGACGTGCGCGTCAGGCGCGGCATCCACCTGACGATCAACGGGGTGGCGGCAGGGCTGCGCAACAGCGGCTGAGGTCTCTCAACTCCCCTCTCCCTCCGGGAGAGGGGTTGGGGGTGAGGGGCGGCGCATCCAGCGGCGCTATCGGTCAACGAACCGCCTGCCCTCACCCCCGCCCCTCTCCCAGGGGGAGAGGGGAGAACACATGCGGTGCCTGGCCGCCAGCTTCAGACAAACGCCCCCGGCACCGGATCCTCGCCCAGCACATGCAGCAGCACGGCCCAGTGCATGGCCTCGTCGCCGAGGATGCTGCCGGCCGCCTTGGTCAGGTCGCGGTTGTAGAAATTGGGCAGCACGCCAAGGTAGGCGGACGTGGCGCCCTTCTCCAGCCCGGCGGCGAAGCGCAGCACGTCGGCCTGGGTCTTGAGCTGGTCGGCCGGGAACTTGTATTCGGCCGGCTGCTTCGCCATCACCGGCGTGCCGCCCAGCTTCGACACGGTGCCGGCCAGCACTTGCGCGTGGGCCTTGTGGTGGGACTGGAACTTGACCGCCGTGTCGAGCACGGGCTTCTGCAGCAGGCCGCTCTCGGCGCCCACCTGGTAGGCGGCGATGGCCTGGTATTCGAGGCTGAGCGCGGTGTTGAGGATATTGATGTCGTCCTTGGTGCTGCCCGCCTGCGTCTGCGCCCAGGCCGGCGTGGTCTCGCCCAGCGCCACCACCGCCAGCGAGCCGAGCGCGAACAGGCCCGGCACCTTCAGCAGGCCGCGCCGGCGCGCGTCCGGCAAGGTGAGGATGCGCGAGTCGTCGTCAGGGCCGGCGGACGTGGTTTGCATGCGTTCCATGGTGTTCTCCTG